>Ga0070665_100008682_pt1 | contig 10285 bp, 11 predicted proteins | sample KBSS13metaG_FD_65862 | JGI IMG/M metagenome (GOLD analysis project Ga0070665, IMG submission 65862) | Switchgrass rhizosphere microbial communities from Kellogg Biological Station, Michigan, USA - KBS S1-3 metaG | ecosystem: Host-associated > Plants > Roots > Rhizosphere > Soil ...
TCACGCTCGAGCTCGACGAGGCGCCGCGTGTGGTCGAGCCGCCCAAGGATCTGGTCAAGGCGCTCAAGGCGGTGCCGGCGGCGTGGAAGAAATGGCAGGCGCTCAGCTACACGCATCAGCGCGAGCACGTCGAGGCGATCGAAGGCGCCAAGCAGCCGGCGACGCGGGAGCGCCGGATCGCGAACGCCGTGAAGATGTGCGCTACTCGTTGACCTGATACGCGTCGTGGCCGGACATGCAGACGTCGACGTCCATGGTCCAGGCCACCGACGGCGGCACGCCGGTCATCGACAGATCGACCACGAGCCCGCCGCTCTCGATGTACGGCTTGGCGTCGCCCGAGCCGTTCGGCGCGATGTCGAGCTCGGGCGCCGCGCTGCCGCAGTTCGCGCAATCGAAGTCGATCGGCGCGAGCGATGAATCGGTGCTCGTGACCGTGATCGTCGCGGTCTCTACGAAGCCGAAGTCGGTGATGCCGCTGCCCGGCCGCACCGAGCCGCTGACGAACGTCAGGTCGAAGCCGGCGTCGGCGAGCGTCTTGAGCCCGCCGAGGTCCGAGACGGTGAACGTCTTGTCGAGCGTGCCCATCACGGGCGGCATCGCGTCGACGGCGACGTCCTGGTAGGTCACGCACGCGTCCTGGACGTCGGCACCGACGTCGAGCAGCGGGCAAGCAGGCAAGACGACCAAGGCGACAACGAGGCTGGCGTACGCGCGGGACATGACGCTCCTAGAACAGGTAGACGACGAATCCGAGATCGAGAGACGGCGCCCACAGCTTGATGTTGGGATCGCCGCTGGTGATCGTGACCATCGAGCCGGACGAGCTAGACGTTTGCGCGGCCGCGCCGGCGACGTCGTGCAGCTGCGTCGTCAGCCGCGTGATGCCGGCGTGCAGGTAGAACGTGACGTGCTTGCGGCCCATCTCGAAGCCGACGCGCGCGTCCGCGTAGTCGTAGCCGATGCGATCGAGTAGCGGCGAATCGAACGTCGCGTCGCCCGAGATCTGGCGAGCCGCCGGATTCGCGTCGCGCTCGAAGAAGTGGCCGTAGCCGACGCCGAGCGTCGGCGTGAACCACGAGGCGAACGGGATGTACGTGAGCCCGGCGCGCACGCCGGGACTGACGTAGTTGTGCGCGACGGCGGCTTCGACGCGCAGCGCGCGGATCGGGCGCCATGCGAGCCCGGCCGTCGCGCCGTCGGGCACGCCGATGCCGGTGATCAGGCCGAGGTGCGGATGCGACGCGTCGCTCGTGGCGAGCGCCGGCGTGGCGGTCGCGACGAGCCCGTCGGCGCGCGCGGGGATCGCGGCCGCGAGCATCGCCACGCAGACCCATTTGACGCTCTGGCCCATTGCGAGAACGAATCGACGCCCTCGCGATTTCGTGCACCCGTGCTACCCCGCGGCGCCCCCAGATTCTGCCCGTGCGCCGAGGTAGGTGATCAGGTCACGTCGAGCGCGGCCAGCCGGTCGAGCACGTCGGAGGCGGAGCGCGCGTCGGCAAGCGAATCCGCCAGGCCCCGGAGCGAGCCGGCCGAGCACCGATGGGCCGAGCACGACGCCCACGATGATCTCGGCGACCACTTGAGGCTGACCGATGCGACGCGCGATCAGCCCCAAGACGCGCGCAGCCGCGAGGATGACGATCAGCTGCGCGACAAAGCGCGTGACCGAGTCATGCAGCAGCCACCCCATCCCCCGATCTTAGATCAAGGCGCGTCGATCGTTGCCCGCGTGGTCTCCCAGCCTTTGGCGATTCGCGTCGGGCTGAACGCGAACGGGACCGCGCCCGCGGCCATCTCGAGGGGGCCGACGAACGGCACGTTGCGGAAGTGCTTGCCGAAGCCGATCGACTTGTCCATCAGGCCCTGGTGGAAGAACGGATGGTCGTGGATGAAGTCGATCGTCTGCTGATAGGTCTGGCCGACCGAAACCGACGGTCGCCCGGCGAGTGATTTGAGGACTTGCCCGAACGACTCGCCACCGACGACGGCCGCGAGTTGGGTGGTGTCGAGCTCTTGCATATGCCCGGGCCATGGAGCAGCCGCCGTGCCAACGACCGGCGGCGTCTATTCGCGAACCTCCGACTAGCCGGCAACTCTACTGGCCGGCGGGCAGGCTCACGCTGCCGTGCCAGCTGCCGCAACGCTTCGTGCCGTGCTTGGGCACGTCGCAGCGCAACGCGGCGACGTCCATGGTGCTGCGCACCATCGCCCGCGGGACCGCGAGCTCGATCAGCCATTCCTCGTCGAAGTTACTCGGATCGTCGAGCGTGCCGTCGCGATCGACCGCAGCGCGCACGCCCGGCAGCGGCGGCTCGACCGCGCCGGTCGCCGTGACGTGCAGCTTCAGCTCGCCGAGCGCGACGTCGAACGCGTCGGTCGACTTGATGTCGTCGTCGGCCGCGTACAGCCCGACGAACAGGTCGCTGCCGTCGCCGAGCAAGCGAACCTCGGAGGTCGGCCGCGACAGCTGGCCGTCCTCACCGAGGAACTGGCCCCGCAGTGCGGTCTTCGACCAGTCGCGCTCGTCCCACTCGCCGTCGATCTTGATCGCGCCGGTCGTGTGCGGGACGTCCCGCGGCACCGAGCGCTGACAACCGAACAAGGCCGCGACGACTGCGAGCGCGCTAGCCCGCGGTGCCATCGGCTTTGATCGTGAAGCTGTCGATCGTCGCGTGCGTCATGTAGTCGTACGTCGTGACGCCGAGCGTGCCGTCGGAGTTGCGCGACACGATCGTGTAGCCGTAGTTCGTACCGCTGGTCAGCGGCGCGCCGCCGATGCCGTTGATGATCTCCTTCGCGCTCTTCTCGTGCGAGTACTCGTGCGTGTGACCGACGATCAAGAGCGTGAGCGGATGCGCGTTGATGATCGTCTGGCTGGCGGCGCACTTGGTCGTGGACATGTCCGCGGCGCTCTCGTGGCGCACGACGAACGTGTACGTGGTCGACATCGTCAGCTGCTGCGTCAGCCACGTGCCCTGCGCGGTCGTCCACGCGTTGCACGCGACGAACACGAGCTTCGCGGTCCAGCTGCCGTCGGGCGCGGCGACGTTCTCCGTGTAATACGGCAGCGTCTGGTTGATCGGACCGAGCATCGTCGTGAGGAACGTCGTGTAGTTCTTCGTGATGCCGTCGGGATTGCCGGACCCGCAGTTCGAGTCGGTATAGCCGGTGCACTCGTGGTTGCCCATCGCGGGATAGAGCGGGCCGGCAAAGGCGCCCCGCGCCGTCATGTAGAGATCGACCTGTGGCTGCTGATCGCTGCCGGTCGTGCTCGCGTACTGGTAATCGCCCGTCGACACCACGAACTGCGCCGCGGTCGCCGCGATGTCTTGATAGATCTTCGTGATGATCGGGGTCGGATAGTTCGACGTGTCGTCGACCGAAGCGGGCCGCGTGTCGCCGACGACGGCGAACGTCAGGCCGCCCGCGCCGTCGCCCGTGTTGCCGGGATTGCTGCCCGATCCGGGATTCGACGATCCCGAACCGTCGCTGCCGGGGTTGTTGTCACCCGAGCTCTGCGAGGCGCAGGCTGCGATCACGAGCGCGAGTACAACGAGACGACGCATGGGACCTCCGCGAATGCGACGTGACGCTAGCGAGCTGCGCGTGCAACGAGCAAGTGAAGCGTTGGTGATGACCTGGTGGTTAAAGCCACATAAACATCCGTCGCGTGTCGCGCTGCCTCGGGCCGAATGCCCTCGGCGAATGCGTTCGATGCGCTTTGCCTCGGCGATCGTGTGGTAGTCGTCGATCGCGTGTCGAAGCTGGCTGGACTGGGGCTGCTCGCCGCCACCGCATGTGGCGGACCGGGGCTCGCCGTGCCGCCGAGCGACGCCGGCCCGGTCGATGCGCCGAGCGCGCCGCCCGTGATCACCGCGACGGTGAACAGCACGCAGTTCGTGACGCGCGAGCACATGCTCGCGGCCGCGGAGATGCAGATCTCCGGCGAGCCGCTCGCGACCACGATGGGCCGCGAGCTCGGCGGCTACAGCCGCGACGCGCTGCCGACCGACATCTACTTCGAGGCCGACGGCTTCTACTGGATCGATCTCGCCGGGTTCTCGACCGGCGTCGAGTCGTACGAGTACTCGAAGCAGCCGATGAACGGGCTCGCGTTCGAGTACGGCGCCGGGACGTCGCTCGCGTTCGGCCCGCTGACGAGCCCGTCGAGCCTCGGCGCATTCGCGCAGCACGCCGGCGAAGCGAGCAATGCCGCCGGTACGTGGACGTTCACGGCGCAGCCGCTCGCGTGGCCCGGGCTGTGGCCGACGACGCACGAGGTCGCCGCGTTCGATCCGGCGATCGATCCGACGTCGACCGCGGATCTGTCGTGCTCGATCGCATCGGACGACACGCCGTCGGATCTCGGCGACACGATCATCGTCGGCGACTACGAGTGCGACGCGACCACGCTGCACCTCCGCGATCGCGCCGCGCAGCTCACGCCGACGATCACGCCCGGCGCCGATGGCTTCACGACGTGGAAGGCCGGCTTGTGGGTCATGAACTACCTCGAGATCATGCACGACTCGACGGGCGCCGCGGTCGCGAGCGTCGATCCGGCCGAGCTGGCATCGGTCGGCGTGCCCGGCAACGCGGTCACCGGCGTCGATGCGACCGGCGCACCGACCGCGGCTGGCACGTACATCGGCTCGAGCCAGATCGAAGGCTTCCAGGCGGCGATGCTGCTCGAGGAGCTCGACAATCGCGCCGAGGACTGGCTGTTTCACTTCGCGACCACCGACGGCGTCACGCCGGCGGGCTTCGCGAGCCGCATGGCGCCGCTCCAGTACGGCTACGCCGAGCCACTCGTGTGGTTTCCAGAGCTCGCGGTGACCGAGACCGCCGACCCGAGCGGGTTTCCGAAGCCGAGCTACGCGATCGCGTCGGCCGACAGCGAGCTCCTCGATCTGCTCGGGCTCGTGCTCGGCTACTCGACCGCGTACGCGCTCACCGACACCGCGAACCGCGACGTCGGCGGCGCGCAAAGCGCGCGCGTGTACTTCGACGGCGATCCGTTCCCGGCCGACAATCAGCTCGCCGACGGCGAATCGACGCTGCACGACCGCGCACTCGCGATGCTGCGCGTCGCGCTCGTCGATCTCGACCGCCTGCACGCGAGCCCCAGCAGCGTGCTCGTCGATCACGTGGCGATGGCCGGGAACGTGGCCACGCCCGGCACCACCGTGTCGACCACGTCGGTCGCGTACGCCGTGATCGCGCTGCGCACCGCATTGCGCGCGCTGAGCTCGCAGCTCGAGCTGTACTCGAACAACACGCCCGACACCGCGGTCGGCGCGACGCCGCTCGACGCGTTGCCGATCCAGTTCCCCGGCGACGCGTCGCTGACGCTGAGCGGCCGCGTCACGCAGCTCCTGCGCGCGCAAGCCGAGCTGCTCCTCGATCAGCTCACCGACGCGACCGGCCGCGCGTGGTCCGGGTGGGACGTCGCGGCCGGCGCGCCGATCGATCAGACCGACGTGCTCGACGCGCACGCGGCCGCGATCCGCGGGCTGTTCGCGGCCTATCTCGCGACCGGCGACGTGCGGTTCCGCGACCGCGCGATCGCGGTGTTCGATCGCATGGACTCCGTGTTCTACGATCCGATCGCGCGGATCTACGCGCAGACCGCCGCGCCCCCAGGCGACAACGTTGACGTCGAGTACACGCCGCTCAGGTTCGCGCTCGTGCAAAGCGCGATGCGGGACATGTACGAGCTGGTCGCGGCGCGCGCCGGCGGCGAAGCGCGCGTGCCGGTGCTCGAAGATCGGATCGGCCGACTCGACAAGCTCGTGCTCAACGGCTGGGACGATCGCGATGGCGACAAGGAGATCGCGTGGCCCGACGAGTGCGTCAGCGTGATCGATGGCCTGCCGCGCGGCGGCCTCCAGATGGCGGAGCGCGCGCTCACCGGCGAGCTCGGCCGGTTCAAGGACGAAGGCGGCGGCGGCGCGCCGACGTCGGATCGCGAGCACGACTGCGTGCCCGAGATCGACGACGCGCATCTGCCGGCCGCGCTCGCCGACTCGATCACGTTTCACATCGCGAGGCCGTGAGTGCGCGCCGCCCTGCTCCTCCTGTTCGCCGCGTGCGGCTCCGAGCCGACGCAGCCGCCGGCGATCGACGCGCCCGCCGGCTGCGAGGCCGACTTCTCCGGCAACTTCGCCGAGACCTCGAGCCTGGCGGCGAGCTGCCCGACGCTCGCGAACGGGACGCTGGCGTTCGCGATCCCGATCGCGACGTTCGACGCGACGCTCGACGCGTCGATCGATCTGCCGGCGATCATGGCGGGTAGTTACAGCTCGGAGACCGTCGCGTCGTGGAGCGCGTCGGCGTTCGAGCCCCAGACCAACGGCGGCTGCGCGTTTCGCGCGGGGAATAGCGCCTCGCCGGAGGGCAACTTCACGCTCCAGCTCGCCTCGATCGCCCCACTTCACGGGTCGTTCGTGCTCTCGCTCTCGGTCCTCACCGCGCCCGGAAGCTCGTGCGGCACTGACGACGTCGAGTCACTCGCTGTCACGTTCTGATTACCAGAAATTAACGTTTCGCTTCGAGTGCACGTGTTAGCACGGCGACCGATGCGGACGCTCCCGATCGCGATCATCGTGGCAGCCTGTAGCAGCCATCCTGGTGGCTCGATGACCGGCGTCGACGCGCCGGGAAATCCCGGCGACGACGCGAACCCTGGCTCGGGCTCGAACCCGATGATGTCGGCCAACGCGACGATCTTCACGATCCTGTTCGAGAACCACGACTACAAAGAGATCGTCGGCTCGGCCGGATCGGCCGGCTCGAATTCGCCCGGCTACGTGAACGCGCCGTACATCAACTCGCTGATCGCGCAGTACGGCCTGGCGACGAACTACAAGGACACCGGCCATCCGTCGACGCCGAACTACCTGCACCTGATCAGCGGCAGCAACCAGTACCCCGGCGTGTTCGACGTGCTGCCGACGCAGATTCCGTACTTCCCGACGACGAATCCCGATCTCGGCACGCAGCTCGAGGCGGCGAACATCAAGTGGCGCTCGTACTCGGAGAGCCTCGGCTCGGCCGGCTGCCTGCTCAGCAACTCGGGCGAGTACGTGCCGCGCCACGATCCGTTCCTGTACTTCACCGATCAGCAGATGGGCTCGAACATGCTGTGCGCCGACACCAACGTCGACTACACGCAGTTCCCCGCCGATCTGGCGACGAACCAATATCGCTACATGTGGATCACGCCGAACCTGCTCGACGACGGCCACGATCCCAACACCACGGCTGCCGACTACGTGACCGCGCTCAAGCAGTCCGACGCGTGGCTCAAGGCCAACCTGCCCGCGATCCTCGCGAGCCCGGGCTACACGAACGGCGGCGTGGTGTTCATCACGTGGGACGAGGCCGAGGGCCGCAACAAGGACGACCCGGATCAGGTCCCGATGATCGTGATCTCGCCCAAGCTCAAGCAGGCCGGCATGAACGTCACCGATGCGCTCGACCACTCGGCCTATCTCGCAACCGTCGAGGATCTGCTGGGCTTGCCACGGCTCGCGACCGTCACGACCAACCCGACGCTGCTCGGCTTCTTCAACTGAGTTGAAGCCGTCATCGCCGCGTCACGCGGCGCCGCTAGCGTCGAGGCATGTTGACCGCACATGCACGACGCCTGATGCAGGTCCTCGCGACGAACGGCACGACGCGCAGCGATGCGCTCGGCATGACGCCGGCCGACGTCCGCACCGCGATGGCCGAGCTCGACCAGCTCTACGACGACGACGGCCGCCCGGTCGGCGTGCTCAAGTCGTGGCACGGCAGCGACGACGTCGTGGTGCTCGAGCTCACGCCGCAGGGCACGTCGCTCGCGCGCGCGCTCGCGGACTGATCGAATCTTAACGACGCCGCGTGGGTTCGTCACGAACGGCTCGCGAAGTCGTCACCGCCCGCACGCAGTGTGCGCGCATGAAGCTCGCGCACGCTTGTCTCGTCATCGCTGCATGCTCCCACCCGTGGCAGCCATCGTCGTCGTCGACCGATGCCCCACCACCGTTGTCGAGTGACGGCGCGCCATTCCCCGACGCGCCTTCGATGATGACGGGCTCGGGTCCATACCTCGCCACCACGATCGATCCGGGCGTGACGGCGACCGTCTCGACGATCAATCAGGGCACCGCGATCGGTCAGGGCTCGGGCAACGGCGGCACGCCGTTCTTGCTCACCAACCTCGCGGCCGATCCGAGCAACACGCAGACGATCGTCAGCGCGATGAATCCATTCAAGGCGACGGGGACCGTGCCCGACACCGCCGCCGGGTTCTGCGACTACAGCGGCGCGACGCCGAGGCGGATCTCGTACGTGACCGGCGCGAAGTTCGAAGGCTCCGCGGCGACCGACCCGATGGTGCCGATGACACCGTTCTACTTCCCGCTGATCTACAGCTCGCCGAACACGACGACCGCCAACGCCGTCGGCAGCGCCGCGCCGATCATCGGCCTGTTCGATTGGCGCCCGAAGGACATCGACGAGGCGCTCGTCGCCGCCGAGTCCGATGATCTCGGCGCGACCTGGTACTTCATGCAAACCGTCCTCGAGCTCGATCCCGACTACACGAATCCGATCAGCGGCGGCTACGGCTCGGCCGCGACCGACACCGGCTGTCCCGCGTCGATCACGAGCACGAACGCGAGCCACACCTCCGCAAACGGGTCGATCGCCGACGACGGTTGGGGCCACGCCGCGATCGTCCAGCTGCCCGGCACGAGCGCGAAGACCGGCCAGATCCTCTACATGCTCGATCGCTCGCCGAACAACGTCGACGTCGCGCCGCTGTTCGCGATCCAGCTCTCGCAATCGAGCAACAAGTTCCCGATCTGGAACACCAACACGGCCGATCCGGGCGCGAACGACATCAAGTCGATCAAGTCCGCGCTCGCGAGCACGGCCGGTGCCACCGCGCCCGTCGTCGTGCAACAGACGGTGGGCTTACTCGACCCCGACGGCATCATGGCCGTGTTCCCGACCGCGGCGACCGCGGCGGCCGGCTCGGCGGTGACCGTGATGTACGTGCAGAAGATCGTCGACGGCGACGAGACCGGCGTGACCGCGCTACCGACTGCGGAGCAATGCAAGAAGGCGCCGGTCTCGGGCAAGACCAATCACGACATCTCGAACGTTCGCCTCGCGACGACGACCGACGGCATCCACTTCACCGATCTCGGCATCGTGCAGGGCCTGAACGATCCGACGACCGTCGACTACCGCGGCACGCGCTGGATCAGCCCGCGCGCGACGCTGCTCGATCTGCACGGCGACGGCACGCTGTGGGGCATGTACTTCTCCGGCGGCAACTGCCTCGACGGCGACTCCGATGCGTTCCACTACATCGGCTACGCCGAGTCGACCGACATGATGCACTGGACCGTCTACAACGACATCGATCATCCGATCGCGTCGATCAACACGATCACCACGACCAACCAGTCGGACGGCATGATGGTCACCGTCCCGTCGAGCACGCCGGTGATCGCGACGCAGCCGTGGTTCGCCGAGCGGCTCTACGCGCCGTCGCTCGTGCAGCAGGACGCGACGCACCTCGCGATGACGTTCGCCGGCTACGGCGTGCAGACGCCGGGCGACGACCTGCTCGACTATCGCCAGATCGGCCACGTCGTGCTGACGGTGAGCCGGCCGGTCGGCCCGCCGAACAACATCGACGCGCACTGACGAGCTACGGCGCCGCGACCGCGACCGGCGTCGTCGAGCACGCTACGGTGTTCGATCCGACGACGCCGTACACGTTGTTGCCCCAGCAATAGATCGCGCCGGTGCCATCGATCGCCACGCACGTGTGGTGGGCTCCTGCGGAGATCGCCAGCAGCTGGTCGCAATGCCCGGCCGAGCACGCGCTCTGAAATGCCGAGCCGCCGACCTGATCGTCGTCGGTCGCGCCGATGCACAGGGCCGAACCGGCGGAGTTGGCGACGCACACGTGGTCGGCGCCGGCGGCGATCTTCGTGACGTCGGAGCTCACGAGGGTCGGCGGCTGGTAGGCCTGCGATCCCGAGGTGCCGATCTGGCCATAGGAGGTGTCGCCAAAGCACTGCGCCTGGGGCCCTCCTGCACGCAGACCAGGTTCCGCGTGGTCTTGCTCATCGAGACGGCGGTCGCCACGCCCATCAGCCCGACGACCGGCGCCGCGAGCGTCCGGCCCACGCCCGCCGCGATCGCCGTCACGCAATTCGCGGAGCCGAAGCAGCTGCTGCCGCGGCCGCTCCCGCCGTCGCCCGAGCCACCGTCGACG
>Ga0070665_100008685_pt1 | contig 10284 bp, 6 predicted proteins | sample KBSS13metaG_FD_65862 | JGI IMG/M metagenome (GOLD analysis project Ga0070665, IMG submission 65862) | Switchgrass rhizosphere microbial communities from Kellogg Biological Station, Michigan, USA - KBS S1-3 metaG | ecosystem: Host-associated > Plants > Roots > Rhizosphere > Soil ...
CGCGCCGCCGTGCTCGGCGCCAACGACGGCATCGTCTCGACGGCCAGCCTGGTCATCGGCATCGCGGCCGCCCAGGCCTCGCGGCCGCAGATCCTGGTCGCGGGCGTCGCCGGACTGGTCGCCGGGGCGATGTCGATGGCCGCCGGCGAATACGTCTCGGTCAGCTCGCAGACCGACATCGAGCAGGCGGATCTCGCCGTCGAGCGCCAGCACCTGGCCGCCGATCCCGACTACGAGCGGGACGAGCTGGCCGAGATCTACGTCGCGCGCGGCCTGGATGCGGCACTGGCACGCGAGGTCGCCGACCAGCTGATGGCCCACGACGCGCTCGGCGCCCACGCCCGCGACGAGCTCGGCTTCTCGCACGTCATGGTGGCCCGGCCGGTGCAGGCGGCGCTGGCCTCGGCCGGCTCGTTCGCCATCGGGGCCGCCATGCCGCTGGCGGCGGTCGCGGCCGCTCCGGCTCAGATCCTGATCCCGCTCACCGCCGTCGCGTCCCTGGTGTTCCTCGCTGGCCTGGGCGCGGTCGCCGCCCGTGCCGGCGGCGCACCTCGCCTCCGCGGCGCGATGCGGGTCACCTTCTGGGGCGCCTTGGCGATGGCGTTCACGGCGCTGGTCGGCTGGGCGCTCGGCGTCTCGATCGCGTGATGGCAACGACGCTCCCGAAGATTCGCGCCTTGACCGCCGGCGTCGACCTGGAGTCGCTCGACGATCGCGCGCCGCTCGAAGCTGCCCTGAAACTGCTGGCCCGGGCTCGCGCCCGCCTGTCCCGTGAAGGCTTCGAGGTGCAGCTGGCGCGCCTGTCGCTGCCGCCGCTGCTGGCCCGGCTCGACTCGGCGCAGCGCTGGACCAGCCTCGCTCACCTGCGTCAGCTCGATGCCCTGGCCGGCGACGCCGGCGTCGTCCTCAGCGTCGGCCCGGTCGCCATCGACGACGCCCCCGATGCCGGGCTGGCGACGTGGATCGCCGACCTCGTCGCGGCGACGACGCACACCTACAGCAGCGTCACGATCGCCTCAGCCGAGAACGGCGTCCACCGGCACAACGCCGTCATCGCCGCCGCGGCGATGCGCGCGATCGCCGCGACATCGGCCGAGGGGCTCGGCAACTTCCGCTTCGCCGCGGCGGCGTGCGTGCCGGCGCTGACGCCGTTCTTCCCGGTCGCCTGGCACCACGGCGCACCGGCGATCTCCGCCGGACTCGAGTCGGCCGATCTGGTCCACGACGCCGTGCGCGAGGCGCGACACCCCGACGAAGCCGGGCGCCGGCTGATCGCGCACCTTGGTCCGGCGCTGATGGGCGTCGAACGCGTCCTCGACGGAATCGCCCACGACGAGCGCGTCCAGTACGCCGGCATCGACACCTCGCCGGCGCCGCTCGGCTCGGTGAGCATCGGAGCGGCGATCGAGACGCTGTCGGGGAGCGCGTTCGGCGACGCCGGCACCCTCGACGCCTGCGCCACGCTGACCGCCGCCATCAAGGCGCTGCCGGTCCGCGCCTGCGGCTACTGCGGGCTGATGCTGCCGGTCCTCGAGGACGACGTCCTGGCGGCGCGAGCGTCCGAAGGCCGCTTCGGCGTCCGCGAGCTGCTGCTGTATTCCAGTGTCTGCGGCACCGGGCTGGATGTGGTGCCGATCCCCGGCGACACGTCGGAGACGTCGATCGCCCGGCTGCTGCTCGACGTCGCCGCGCTGTCCACTCGTCTCGCCAAGCCGCTGTCGGCGCGCTTGCTGCTGGCGCCAGGGCTCGCGGCTGGCGAGCAGACGGCGTTCGAGAATCCCTATCTGGTCAACGCTCGCGTGCTCGCGGTTTAACTACCAACCGCCAACCACCAACTTCCAAGGAACTCCCAACTCACAACTTCCAAGGCTGCCCTTGAGAGTTGGAGGTTGGAGATTCCTTGGAAGTTGGCGCTTGGAAGTTGGAAGTTGACGCCGAGCGAGCGCTACACGTTCGCGAGATGCTGAACGTGTCCTGTGCTGTCGCCGACTGACTCCGGTCGCACGCCCATCCGATCGAGCAGCGTCATGTAGAGGTTGGTCATCGGCGTGTCCTTGCCGTAGCGGATGTGCCGCCCGGGCGCCAGCGCGCCGCCGCCGTTGCCGACCAGCAGCACCGGCAGATCCAGATGCGTGTGCTTGTTGCCGTCGGCGATGCCGCTGCCGTAGACGATCATCGAGTGATCGAGGAGCGTGCCGTCGCCTTCCGGCGTGCTGGCCAGCTTCTGGATGAACTTGGCGAACAGCCCCATGTGGAACTCGTTGATCTGGGTGACCTTCTCGATCCACTCCGGATTGTTGCGATGGTGCGTCAACGGATGGTGCGGGTCGGCGACCCCGATCTCGGGGTAGGTGCGGGTGCTGCCCTCGCGCGCGATCATCGTCGTCGCGATGCGGGTGATGTCGGCCTGGAAGGCCAGCGCCTGCAGGTCGAACATCAGCGAGACGTGCTCGGCGAACGTCTCGGGGATGCCGCTCGGCTTCTCCATCTCCGGCAGCCAGTCGCTGTTGTGCGACTCGGCCTGGGCGATGCGCTGCTCGATCTCCCGGACCGAAGTGAAGTACTCGTCCAGCTTTCGCCGATCGTTGGCGCCGAGATCGTTGCGCAGGGCGGCGCTGCGCTCGCCGACGAAATCGAGGATGCTGCGGCGGGTCCGCAGACGCTGCGCCCGCGTCGCCGGGTCGAGTCCGGCATCGGCCCCGAACAGGCGCTCGAAGACGGCGCGCGGATTGGTCTCGGGCGGCTGCGGCGTGGTGTCGCTGCGCCACGAGAGGCTGTTGGTGTAGGCGCAGCTGTATCCGGAATCGCAGTTGCCGACGATGCGCGTGTCCTCGCAGCCCAGTTCGATCGAACCGAGCCGGGTTGCCGAGCCGACTTGGCGGGCGGCGATCTGGTCGACCGAGACGCCGTTCTTGATGTCGGCGCCGGCCGTCTTGCGGCAGTGGACACCGGTCAGGAACACGGCGCCGGCGCGGGCGTGATCGCCGGGGCCATCGCCGAGGGCGTTGCCGTTGTTGTGCTCGAGGCCGGACAGCACCAGGACGCGATCCTTGACGGGCGCCAGCGGCTTGAGGATGCGCGTCAGCTCGTAGCTGGCGCCTTCCGCGGCCGGCGTCCACGACTCCATCGTCACCCCGTTCGGGACGTAGGCGAACGCCAGACGCAGCGGCGGCGTGCCCGCCTTCTTCCCGGCCGCGGCGGCCAGCGCCGGTGTCATCGCATCGAGGGCCGGCAAGGCCACCATCGCGCCCATGCCGCGCAGGATCGTCCGTCGAGAGAGATGTTTGCCGGTGATGATCATCGTCCTGGCTCCTGGGTGGGGGTCCCTGGTTTCGCGCTGCCCGGCTCTCGGGCCGGCGGCGCGGGATGCTGCTCGGCGGTCCGCGTGTCGACCGGATCCGCGACGGGCGCCGGTTTGACGTCGGCGCGCCGCATCTGGAAGGCGGGGCTGTTGACGATCTGCCGCACCACGCTCGAGAACCGATACTTGTCGGCGGCGATGGCCTTGGCCATCTTGGCGACGTCGCGGCGATCGCCGCGCTCGAGGCCGCGCCCCAGCGCATAGGTCATCAGCTTGCCGGTGATGGCGCGCGAGAAGGCGTCGCGCTCCGACACCAGGATGGTGCGCAGTTCCTTCGGACCGGTGAAGGTGCGACCGTCCGGCAGCGTGCCCGACGAGTCGATCGGCACCTGACCGTCGGCCGTCCGCCAGGCGCCGATGGCATCGAAGTTCTCGAGGCCGAAGCCGAGCGGGTCCATTCGCTTGTGGCACGACGCGCAGGTCGGATCGGCGCGGTGCTGCTCGAGCTGCTGACGGACCGAGGTGGCGGTGCCGACGCCCTTGTCGTCGAGGTTGGGAATGTCGGGCGGCGGCTCCGGCGGCGGCGCCGCCAGGATGTTGTCGAGGATCCAGCGGCCGCGCAGCACCGGCGAGGTGCGCGTGGCGTAGGACGACACGGTCAGGACGCTTGCCTGGGTGATGACGCCGCCGCGGACGCCGTCCACTGGCAGCGCGACGCGCCGGAAGTCCGTGCCTGACACGCCGTCGATGCCGTAGTGACGCGCCAGGCGCTCGTTCAGGAAAGTGAACTTGCCGTCCAGGAAGTCGAGGATGCTGCGATCCTCGCGGACGATGGCGGCGACGAACATCTCCGTCTCGCGCCGCATCGACGTCCGCAGGTAGTGATCGAAGTCGGGGAACTTCTCGCGATCGGGCGAGGCCGATTCGAGAGCCCGCACCTGCAGCCACTGTCCGGCGAAATGCTCGCCCAGGGTCGCCGAGCGCGGATCCGCCAGCATGCGCGTCACCTGCGCGCCCAGCACCAGCGGCTGACGCAACACACCGCGGTCGGCGGCGGCGCTCAGAGCGGCGTCGGGCATGCTGGCCCACAGGAAGTAGGACAGGCGCGAAGCGAGCTCGTGCTGCGTCAGCTTGACGCCGAGCGCCGCCGGAGCGCCGGTCCGCGTCCGCGAGGTCACCAGCCGCGGCTCGCCGCGCTCGACGCGGAACAGGAAGTCCGGAGACACCAGGATCGCCTGGACCGCCGACGTCAGCCCTTCGTCGAACGAGCCCGTCTCGCGCGACACGTTCTCCGCGAGCGCGACCAGCTTGCCGACCTCGTCCTTCGTGACCGGGCGACGGTAGGCGCGGCGAGCCAGCTTCGAGAGGATCGGCAGCCGGCAGGCGTCGACGTGCGGCCCGGGGTGCTGACACGTGTAGATGAGCGCGCGGCTTGCTGCCGACGGCTTGCCCTCGTAGCCGTAGGGGCCGATGACCTCGATCCCGCCGACCCGCGGCGTGTTCACCACCATCCGCTCGGTGAGCCGGGCCTCGAAGCGCTTCTTGGCGAACTCGATCTGCTCCGCCGTCATCCCCGGCCGCGGCTTGAACTCGGGCGGGGCGGGCGGCGGCAGCTTCGACGGCGAGGGGCCGCCGAACTTGGCCGGCATCCCTTCGAACATGCGCAGCGGCGAGCCGGCGATCCAGTGCTCGCCGGCGGTCAGCTTGACGCGGAACTCGACGCGGCGGCCGCTCAGCTCCTGCTCGCCCGGCTCGAAGCCCGCACCCAGGCTCGGATCGAGGAGTTCTTCGGCGATCTTCGTCCCGTCGACCCACAGCGCGAAGGTCATCGCCTCCGAGCCCTGCGGCCGGCGACCGCTGGTCACGAGACGCACCACGTACTCGGCCTCGACCGGCACGCGATAGGTGGCGTGCGCGGCATTGGCCATCGTCAGGCCGGTCTGATCGTAGCGCTCCGGCACGTCCTTGCTCTCGACCACGCGGGCGTTGAGCATCGGCAGCTTGGTCAGCGACGGCTTCAGCGCGCCGGTGCCGAAGATCGCCGTCCGGGCGATCCTCTCCGCGGCGGCCAGCTGCTTCTCGACCAGCAGCGGCGACGTCGAGAGGACGTCGCCGATGTTGTCGAAGCCATAGCCGGAGTCGTCGTTGGGGAAATCGTCGGCGGGCCGGATGTCGACGCCGAGCAGGTCGCGGACGGTGTTGTTGTATTCGGTGCGATTGAGGCGCCGGGTGGTGACGCGGCCCGGATCGGGCGGACGCGCGGCGTCGGCCTTGGCGATCTCACGCTCGACGAACCCGGTCAGCTCGGTGACCTGCTTCGGCGTCGGCCGCGGCTCTTCGTCCTCGGGCGGCATCTCGCCGTCACGCAGCTTCTGGACGACCATCTCCCAGCGGTCGGCGTCGTTGGTCAGCGCCTCGAGCGAATCGTAGGCGGCCAGATTCAGGCCGCCTTTCTGGCGCCGCGTTCCGTGGCAGGAGGCGCAATGCTCCGCCACGAATGGCTTCACCAGGCTGTCGAAACTGTGGCCCGGGACCGCGCTACGGCGCTGGATGGCAGGCTTGGCCGCCGTACCCCCCGCTGACGGATGCGCAACCGACGGCGCCGCTCCCGTAGCTGCCGGGGGCGCGGTCGGCGATGCCGGCGCCGGGGCCTGGCCGCGGGTGGCCACGCTTCCCGTCAACGCCAGACCGACGGCCAGAGCGAGAAACCGAAGGACGCGCACGCCATGCATACGCCGGTACGCGCCCATGCGCGTACCTGGGGACGACGACGGCAACCGCGGCAGTGAGGCAGGCGTACGTTGCTGTGTGGTCAATAGGTTGTAGTGGTCTGTCCTGTCATTGTCAGGGCCGATGGCGGGCCCGTCAAGTCCAAGTCGTGAGCGAACTGAGCCGGCGTTGCACCTCGACCGGTCTGGCGCCGATATGTGTAGATGGAAGGAGCGATGTCCTGATCGGAGTCACAGAACCGCTCGACCACACCGACTCGGAGCCGGTGCTCCCGGTCGATTGGGCGGAACTCGTCCGCGACGCCGTGATCCGGCTGACGCGGTTGGTTCAGCGCGCGGCCATCTATCCGCCCGGTCATCCGACCGTCCGGCTGCTTCTGGCGCCGTTTCTCGAGGCCATCGGCCCCTTCACCGACGGCACGACCCCGCTCCGGCTGGCCGTCCGCAAGGACCGCCTCATCGCCGCGGCCGGCGACACCCGGCCGACGGAATACGAAAGCAAGTGGCTGGCCGGTCAGCTCCATGGCCGAGGCGTCGGCCTCATCGTCATCGAGAGCGCGGTCGACGCCGAGGAACTGCTGTCGTTCGCCCGGTGGCTGAGCGGACCGGCCCAGGCCGGCGACCGGCCCGCCACGCCGCGCGGTCTGTCGGTGTCGTTCGTCGACTACACCGGCGCCTCGTTCGACGAAGCGCCAGGCCTGGTCGATCCGAGCGACGGCGGCCTGGGCGCCTGGTATCGCATCGCGGCGACGTTGATCGGCGATCCGAGCGGCGGCGAGGGCTACGGCAGCGGCGGCGACGTGATGGCCGGCCTCACCGGCCTGGGTGCCGCGCTCGGCGCCAGCGGTCCGCTCGGGACCGCGATGCTCGGCCAGGCCGGCACCGGCAGCGGAGAGGGGTCTGGTCCGGGCGGACCGCATGGCTCTGCCGGTCCCGCGGGGCCGGCCGGTCCCGGCGGCCCTGGCGGGGGCCGCGCGCTCGATCCGCAAGCCGTCGCCTCGGCGATCCAGAGCGAAATCGCGCTATCCGAAGGCACCGGCGTCAGCGTGGCGACCGAGCGTCTCCTCATGGCGAGCACTCGACTCGGACGCCTGTCGCCGGCGGAGCGGGCGGTCGTCAAGCAGCGGCTGGCCGACGTCGTCGATCGCCTGCCCGACGAAGTCCGCCATCAGCTCCTGCGCGTCGTCCCCAACGACGACCCGCGCAAATGCGACCTGCTGACCGCGGTCCTCGACGATCTGCCGACGCAGCGCATCCTCGATCTCGTGCCCCGCGTCGACATGAAGCGCGGCACCCACGTCAGCCCGTTCCTGACCTTCCTCGTCCGCCTCTGCTCGGTCGCGGCACGGGAGGCGTCGGTCAGCGAGGCGGTGGAAACGCAGCTCGGGCGCTTCGGCCTGCCCACCGATCTGGTCCACGCCGGCAGCGATCACGTCCGCGCCGTGCTCGAGCACGCCTTCAGCCAGACCGCCGAGCACTACAGCTCGGTGGGCGAGCTGTATCAATCGAGCGTCAACGAATTCTCGATCGCGTTCGAGCCGAGCCCCGACGACGAAGCGCGCCGGCTGCTGGCCGCCGGTGAGGACGCCCGCGCCACGACCGAACACGGCGCCCGGATCGCGGTGGCGCTGGTGCGCGCGGATCCGCGCGACGGCGCGACGGTCGCCTGCCTGTCGTTTGCCCGCGACGCCGCCACCAGGACGCTCGCCGGCGAAGGCCAGGTATCGCTGCTCGCCGAACTCGCCGCCGTCGCCTCGATCGTCAGCGACACCGGGCCAGACGGCCCGACCCGCTCGGTGGTCCAGGAATGCCTGGCGTTGTGTCGGCAGCCGATGGCCCTCGAGCAGCTGGTCAACGCCGTCGGCGACCACGTCGGCCCGCCGTCCGACCAGTTGACGGCGCTGTTCCTGGCCTCTGGTCTGTCCGGCACCGTGCTCGCGGTGACGCGCATGACCGATCTGCCCGACGGCGCCTTCCGCGATCGACTCGGCGAACTGGTCGCCCGCCAGGAGCTGGAGATCGTGCGCAGCGCGCTCACACGCCTGCGCCGCGACGACCACCCGGTTATGGTCGTGCTGAACGTGCTCCGGGTCCTCGATCCGATTCGCGCGCCCGAGCTCTGTCGGCTCTTCATCCGCGACCCCGATGCCGGCATCCGCCGCCTGGCGCTCGACATGCTGCGGGAAGCGCCGCTGTCGCCGACCAAACGCGAGCGCGTGATGGTGCAGGCGATGGGCGACCACGACGCCGACGTCGCCCTGACCGCGCTGAGCGACCTGTGCGCGATCCAGACGCCGAGCGGTCTGGCGGCCCTGACCAAGTACCTGTCGCGCGTCGACGATCGCGAGCTCGAGCAACTCCAGATCGCGGCCGTCGATCTGCTGTGCGACGCATGGTCTGGCGGCGCCTCCGACGTCATCGCGACGGCGCTGCGCAATCGGCGCCACATCTTCAACGCCGGCCCGCGCCGGGTCTCGCAGGTGATGGTCCAGGCGCTTGCCGCCAAGCCGGATCTGCAGGGCCAGGCCGCGGCGCGCGCCTGGCAGCGCTCCGCGGCCGGGCTGTGGAGCACCGTCCTCGGAGGAAAGCGGGAACTGTCATGAGTGCCCCCCTGCGTGCCGAAACGTTCCTCCGTGAGCTGCAGGGCGCGGTGTCGAGCCGGCGGCTCTACGCGCCAGATCATCCGCGCAACGTCGAAATCATCGACAAGCTCGAGGCGCACGTCGCCGCCCTGACCACGACCCGGCCCGACTTCTCGGCGCTGTCCGACGCCGACCGCCTGATCACCGACGACGGCATGGTCGAGAGCCTGGCACCAGTGGCTCGCGGCATCTTCCGCGCCCTCAACCAACGCGGCTTCGATCGCCTGACGGTGTCGCGCGGCATCACCCGGCTCGAACTGGCCGGCTTCATCGACACCATCGCCGCCCTCGAAGGTGGCAGCACAGCGGCGCTGACTCCGTCGCCGCACCTCGTCTTCTCGCGCCTCGTGCGCAAGACCGGCTCGGGCGGCGGCATCGGCGCCTGGGGCGGCGGCTTCGTCTCGAACAGCGGCGCGCCACTCGAACGCGTCTGGCTGTCGATCGAGAGCGGCCCGATCGAGCTCGAAGTGCTCGAAGGCCTGGTGCTGGCGCTGGGCACCACGGTGTCGCAGAACCGCGACGCGCTGATCCCGCTGATGACGCTGCAGTCGCACGATGCCTACACCGTCACGCACATCACCAACGTCGCCGTGCTGTCGATGGCGTTGTCGTCGGCGCTCGGGTTCAGCGGCGCCTTCGTCCACGATTCCGGCACCGCCGCCCTGCTGCACGACGTCGGCAAGCTGAAGGTGCCGCCCGACGTCCTGAGCTCGCCGACCAAGCTGACCGAATCGCAGATCGTGTTGATGAAGCGCCACCCCGAAGATGGCGCGCGGATGCTGATGGGGGCCGGCAAGCTGCCCGAGCTCGCCGCCATCGTCGCCTTCGAGCATCACCTGCAATTCGACGGCGGCGGCTACCCGGCCGTGCCGGCCGGCTGGAAGACACACATCGCCAGCGAGATCACGCACGTCGCCGACGTCTACGATGCCCTGCGCAGCGACCGTCCGTATCGTCAAGGCCTGCCGCCGGAAACGGCGGCGCAGATGATGACCGCCGACTCCGGACGCGTCTTCGACCCGTACATCCTCAAGGTGTTCTTCGAGCAGGTGGCCCCGCGCCTGACGTGGCGCAAGGTCGATCTGTCGGCGACACTTGGCGTCTCGCCCGCCGAGACCCGGACGGCGACGACCGGGCGCGACGAGTCGCCGGCTGCCGGTTTCCCCGCTGCTGCCGCCGAAAGCCCGATCGCATGAGCCCACTTGCGGACGACCCGGCCCAGGCGTCGATCCTGATTGCCGACGACGATGCGAGCAACCGCGAGGTTCTCAGCTACTACCTGCGCCGGCAGGGCTTCGAGATCGTCGCCGTCGGCGACGGGGAGCTGGCGCTCACGGCCATTGCCGAGCGTCACTTCTCGCTGGTGCTGCTCGACGTCGTCATGCCCGGCCTCGACGGACTGGAAGCGCTCCGCCGCATCCGCGTCACGCACAGCGCCAGCGAGCTGCCGGTGATCCTCTTCACCGGTCTCGATGCCGCCGACGCCGTCGACACCGCCGGCGAGCTCGGCGCCAACGCCTGGCTGGCCAAGCCGTATCAGCTCGCCGAGCTGCTCGCCGCGATCCGCGGCCAGATCGCCTCGCCGACGATCCTCGCCCGCACGGTGTGAGCG
>Ga0070665_100008686_pt1 | contig 10283 bp, 6 predicted proteins | sample KBSS13metaG_FD_65862 | JGI IMG/M metagenome (GOLD analysis project Ga0070665, IMG submission 65862) | Switchgrass rhizosphere microbial communities from Kellogg Biological Station, Michigan, USA - KBS S1-3 metaG | ecosystem: Host-associated > Plants > Roots > Rhizosphere > Soil ...
TAAGAAGCGCGCCGCCGGTCAGACCAACTATTCTCTATTCAAAATGCTGCGATTTGCCTGGACAGGAGTCTCATCCTTCTCGGCGTTTCCGCTGCGAATCAGCGTTGCGGCGGGGTGCCTGCTGAGTTGCGCCGGTTTCTTGTATTTGATGTATGTCGTCTACCTGGCTCTGTGGACAAAGGAGCTTGTTCCGGGATGGGCGTCCGTCGTCGCTCTGCAATGCGCCTTCTCCGGAATGATTCTACTGGCGCTCGGTGCGATCGGCGACTACGTAGCCAGGACCTACGAAGAGGCAAAGGGTCGCCCTCTCTATGTTGTGTCGGAGCTTTGCAACGTTCCTCCGCCGGAGCAGCCATTGCCCCGGGTAGTTCTTCTGGTTGAAGCGGACATCCCTGCCGTTGATTTGCTGAAAGACTCCGCTTTTGCATCGACTGAGGAAGAGATGAAAACCTCCTATAATCCGCTCTTCACCGTAAAACATTAGATGCCCCGGGAAACCCATCGATCGCGATACCATCTGGATGTCCCTACATGTCCTCAGCATTTTCAAGCCGGATGATTCTTCCGGTTTCGCTGTCCTGAAAAGAGCAGCATTTCAATATCGAGCAACATCAAAGCATTTGTGAAGTGAAGGAGTTTGGACCCGAGATGGAGGAAGCGGCGCAGATCCTAAGTAGCTCCCCGTCTTCCGTTCAGACGATGCCGAATTCCGACTCTGCGCGTAAGCATGTCAGCGAGTGGTTGCTTCGAAATTGGCCAGAATGCATGGCGTTGGTTCTTTACGCTGCCCTGGTCGCCTTTGCGATTCCCTATCATGAGCCATTTGTGGATGAAGCGCAGTCATGGCAACTCGCTAAGAGTCTCTCGCTCTATGACCTATTCCACACTTATCTTCGCTACGAAGGGTCGCCAGGCCTTTGGCACTTTCTCCTCTGGATACTGATTCGCCTTCATGTCACGTACTCAAACATTCACTGGGCTTGTGGAGCGATTGGTCTCGTTGGCGTTTCCATTCTTGTACTGAAATCTCCCTTTCCTCGTTATCTTAGGCTCACGCTGCCTTTCACTTACTTTCTACTTTTTCAGTATGCAGTCATAGCGCGAAACTACGTTCTCGCGCCTCTCCTGTTTTTTCTTATAGCGTTATGGTGGAAGAGAAGCCCCGTTACTGTCGCGCTCATGCTGGGTCTCCTTGCCAATGTGTCTCTTCATACTGCGACGCTCTCCGGCGGACTCGCTATCGTCTATCTGATTGCGCGACTACGGGACGGAGCATTTAGAAGCCCTTCGTTTAGGCGCCGACTCATGTTAGGTACGGTCATTCTAGTCGGCCTATACGCATTTGCTATCTGGACTGTGTGGCCGCCAAAAGACCTCTTGCTGTTTCGCGTTCTCGGAGAGTCGCGTCCCATCCTCTCCCTCGCGGCCGGGTCGCTACTATGGGCGTTTTTCCAGCCGATGTTCTTGTCAATTTTCTTTTGGGCAGCAATAGCATCTTGCCTATGGGCAAGGAGATCGTTGTTCTATTTATTGCCAGTGCTCCTGTTCGCCATCTTCTCGGGAGCTGTGTATTTGAATTGGTGGCATGTTGGACTCCTGATACCACTGCTCATCTGCATCCTATGGATTACGTGGCCTGCTGACGGAGCGGGTCTACAGCCGAGCGAACGAATTTGTCGAGCCGCGCTTGTCTGTTTGGTTTGTATGCAGACATTTTGGTCCGTTTACGCGATTCGTTATGACCATTCGCATGCATTTGCCCCAGATTTGGCGGCATCCCAATTTCTAAAGCCCTTCGTTCAGAAGGGAACTACTATCGCGATCACCTATTTCGATGAGCGGCAAGCACGGGCCTTTGAGGGCGTTGGAATCCAAGCCTACTTCGATCGAAACATTTATCTTAATCAGAAAGAATTGTTCTGGTGGAGGAGCGAAAACAATCAAAGCGAAGAAATGTTCAACGCACTGTTGCCATCCCACCCGGGCATCATCGTTGTCGTGACCAGGCAACCACATAACACGATATCCAACGACTTAAGGAAACCCGAAATTGAGCGGATTCTCAATGCAGGCTATAAATTCACGAACACGTTTTGCGGCGCCATTCCCGAAAGATTCGAAGTCGGCGACGATAGTTGTCGCTTGATTTTTCAATATGCTGACAAACAAGAGTCGAGCCATGCCAACTAACCCGGGAACGCCTCGCGAATTTGACGAGTATGCTGACTCCTATGCCGAACTTCTCGACGATCCGCTGCGGAGGAGATTCACAAAGGATCCACTCCATTTTCACAAGAGGAAATGGGATCTTCTTGAAGCATTCCTGCGGCATGAGGGAAAAGACCCAGGTAAGATGCGGTGGCTAGATGTCGGCTGTGGCCAGGGAGACTTGTTGAACCTGGCAGGAGCCAGATTTGAGCGCGCAGTGGGGTGTGACCCTTCAGGAGGTATGCTTCAGTCGGCGTCGCCCTTTGAAATGCTCACGCAAACCTCGGCAACCGAAATACCAAGTGGGGATCATGCGTTTGATTTAGTGACGGCCGTCTGCGTATACCATCACGTACACGGCCCGGACAGAGTTATGTTGACGAAAGAGATCATGCGGGTGCTGAAGCCGGGCGGCATTTGCTGTGTAATTGAACACAATCCATGGAACCCCGTTACCAGGTCGATTGTAAAAAGATGCCCGGTTGATATAGATGCTGAACTGATTACGGCATCTGATGCGCGCGTCCTCTTTCAACGTCACGGATTCGAGATGGTTAGCACGGACTTCTTCCTATATTTCCCCGAGAGTTTTTATCGAGGGTTCGGCCGATGGGAAAGATATTTCAGACGAATGCCTTTCGGCGGTCAGTACATCGTCGCAATGAAGGCGCCCAGCGAGTAGGCTCGCGAAACCGCCCCATTGAATAACTTGGGTTACTCAACGGGCGAGACCGCATCGCAATGGTACATTCGAACGAAATCGTTGCTCACAAATGGCTTGGAACTCCACATCCAACTCCCGGCATTGGTCCAGATGGGATCAATTGAGGTAACTACAAGAACCTTGATTCCAAGGCGCTGGCAAACGCCTACTACGTCGGCAATTGACGGAGAGTAACCCGGATCAGGGTCGAAGATGCTCTTAACACTAGGCCCAACCCTACGACAATCGGACATCGATCCACCGAATGCGATGGCGCAGTCTGGGTAGAACGCGTCCACCGCCTGGTAGCGAGAGTACTGCAAAAGATAGAGTCGAAGATCACTTTCCGGATTGAATTGCACTATCGACTTGTAATCGGTCCCACGATCGAGTGCAGCATAGGCGTCACGGATTTGAAAAGACTGTCGTCCAGTTGGTATTTGTCCGAATCCTTGCAAGCTCGATTGCCAACTATACTTCTCATTGAAATAGGCAAAGGTTCGAAGGGTGCATAGCTGATATAACGAGCCAGCGGCTCCTGCGGCAATCAGAACAACGAGCGTGACGCGAAACAACATGCTGCTCTGTTGCACTCCAACACGCTCGGTTGATGGTGCATCCTCTGACAAAAAGGTGGCTGTCCAAAGTAAGAGAACGAATTGCAGAAGTAATGCTCCTCTAACTCCCAGGTCATTACCTTGAATAAAAGTTGAGCGCAAGAACATCATCACAAACAAAGCGGAAAGGGCCATAGTCCACAGGGCCTTCTCCGCGTCCGAGATCGTCTTTCGCTGCTTCCAATCGCATTCCGCCCGGTAAAAACCTATGACAAAGTAAACGCCCAATTCGAGAAACAGAACAATGAAGACGAGAAGAAGGTGGATGCCAGTGACCGCGAGAATGCTCTGTTGCCCAATTATTGAGGGCACATCCGACAGCGCGTTTGGCAATTTGCGAAGGGCGAGGCTGAAGGCCCTACCGTCACTTTGTCCACTTGAGGAAGTACCTACTCCGAGGAGATCGCCAAGATAGAACACCGAGAGGCAAACCGAAGCGCCACCGGCAATCGCGTACTGTATCGCATCACGAAATCTGCGATGGAGCAACAAGAAACCAATCCAGGAAATTACGAAAACCGCAAAAGCGAACGTCACAAGAACTGAGAGACCGGCGGCGCTTGCGAAACCAATTGCCCCAAGTGATAGCAGTAGTGCCTGCTGTTTCTTGGTTGTTGCCCCCGTGGCCTTCCAAAGGAGTAAGAACGCGGCTAGACAGGAAACCAGCGACGCCACATGGTGTGGCACCCATATGAAAGCGTCAAGCCAGGAGGACACCTGCACCGGATCCCACCACTCCATATCCGGAAGTGGCAAGCTGTTTCGCGTTCCAAACTTGAGAATAGCTGTAGGCAGAAGATCCAGGCCGGTAACTGCGATCAGGCTAACACCTATAACGGAGCTAACGCGCAGCCTGGAAGTTCGGCACAGAAAATGCTTAAGATAGACCGGAATTGCTGCAGCAATAAGCAGTCCACACCAGAAACAGCTAACGAATAGAGTGACCCGGGACGCCGCACCGGAAATATATGCGGGAATTGCACACAGAACATACCAGTAGTAGTAATAGCGCGACGGAACGGGCGCACCGGCATAGAGGAAGGGATTTTCGGGTGGCGCTCCCGTACGTATGGCCGACGAGATGAATGCACTTCGTATTCCGTGATCATAAACGGCCGCAGTTGAATAGAGTCTCTGGCCCAGTTGGATATCCGGGAGCGAAACTAGACAAACGAAAAGCCACACCGCAACCAGACCGACGAGGGCCTTCGTAGTCCAGTGAGGCGCACTTGGTAATTCAAACTTATTTCGACGCCATTCGAGAACCACGTTTGCGAAAAATAGGAATCCAAGCAGAAGAAAAAGCCCGGAGATTACGGGGAGACTAAGTGCTCTGCCTAAAATGCAGATGAGATACGGAGAGATAGTGGAAGAGAGCAATAACGCGAGAGCGATGCGTTCAGCAACCTTGGCACTCCGGAAGCCGAGGGCGTTGGTAGCCATTCCGGCCAGGTAACCGGGTACAAACAGAACAAGCGAAAAGAAGGGAAGGACGCGAAGTATTCCAAGCACATCCTGCCCGCTATAATTCACCCATCGCTCCCATCAAGACAGATTGTTGTAACTGATGAAAAGCCAAGCTCAGGAACTAAGAACATCGTCGCGTACGGTAATTATTCCTGCCTAATACTTGTAGACGCGGGCTTCCCATCCCCTCAGGTTAATGGTCGCGGCTCCTACTTCGCTTGTCGCGAGATTCGATGTAACCAACGCGGTGGGTTTCAGGCCGCCGGGTAATGTATAGGCGCGGGATTCTTTTGAGAAGTTGAGGACGATAAGATACCGATCATTTCCCAAAGTACGACTGTAGATGAATATGTTGGAATTCGTCGGGTCGATATCCTTGTAGCTTCCATAGACCAGCGCGGGAGTAGCGTGGCGCAAGGCTATCATCTTTTGAGTGTAGTGATAAATTGAGCTGGCGTCTGTAAGCTCTTTCGCGGCATTTATCTCAGTGTAGTTCGGATTAACCGCCAGCCATGGCTTGTTACCTGAGGTAAAGCCCGCTTGCGAGGTGCTGTCCCACTGCATGGGCGTCCGCGCATTGTCGCGGCTCATGTGTCGGAGGTTATCGAGGTAGGCTTCTTCGGTTACTTTCTTCGTGAGTACATCCGCCTTGTACCCATTCTTGGCTTCAATATCATCGAAGTCGCTAATGGACTTGAACGGATAGTTTGTCATACCAAGCTCGTCTCCCTGATAAAGAAAAGGAGTACCGCGAAGTGTCAGAATCATCGTCGCTAGTAGCTTGGCGGATGGAACCCGGTAGGTCGGCGAATCGTCGCCAAAGCTCGACACCAGCCGCGGGTTATCGTGGTTGGAGAGAAATACAGTGTCCCAGCTATGCTGATCGAGTTCGACAGCGTGCCTGGCATAGATGGCTTTGAAATCCGGCAGCGTCCAGGAAATCCATTGCTTGCCGTCGCGATTGATTCGGACGGCGTCAAAATTGAAGATCATGTTCAATTCGTTCCGGCTTTCACCAACGATGAGAGGAGTCTGTTCAAGCGAGATTCCAAGTGCTTCTCCAACCGTCATGACGTCGTATTTTGCCATCACATTGCGATTCATCTCTTGCAGATACTCGTGCATGTGCGGGCCATTGGCATAGACGTCGCCGGCATTCTTAAGCTCCGCGGGTGTGAGATCCGGCAGACCTGCTCGCTTCGAAATCAAAGGAATCACGTCCATCCGAAAGCCGTCGACACCTTTATCGAGCCAGAAAGTCATAAGGTCGAAGACCTCTTTGCGCACCTTGGGATTGTCCCAGTTCAGGTCCGGCTGCTTCGCGGCGAAATAGTGCAAATAGTATTGTTTCGTGGCCGGGTCGAACTGCCATGCGGAGCCAAAAAAGAAAGACGGATAGTTATTCGGTGGGTCGAAGCCGGTGGGGCTCCTGGGATTAGGCTTGCCATCCTTCCAGATGTAGTAATCGCGATATGGATTGTCTTTCGAACTCCGACTCTCAACGAACCATTTGTGCTCATCGGAAGTGTGATTCACTACCAGGTCGATAATCAGGCGCATGTGGCGCTGCTTGATTCCAGCGAGCATCTCATCGAAATCGGACATGTTGCCAAACTCGGTCATCACCTTGCGGTAGTCGCGAATGTCGTAGCCATTGTCTGCATTGGGAGAATCGAAATGCGGACTTAGCCAGATCACATCGACGCCGAGCCCCTTAATATAGTCGAGCTTGCTCGTAATTCCTTTGAGGTCTCCAATGCCGTCGCCATCGAAATCTTTAAAAGAACGCGGATAAATCTGGTAGACCACAGCCTCTTTCCACCAAGCGGGTCGATAACCATTTATAAGGGCATCTTGAGAGGTTGCCGGTTTTGGCGGCGTTGCGGTACTTTGCGACCACGCGGTGGAAAGTCCAATCGCAAGGGTGAGGATCGATTGAACTCCAAATATAAAGAACTTGCGTCGCAATCCCATTAGAGCCCCCGGTTTCTTTTGTGCGTTTCAACCAAACAGAATACAAGCTGACAGCCTTGGGAAGCAGGGGTTACCCTGCTGGATGCTCGAACTTCTCTGAATCGAGGCCGATTTGGCTGTAATCTGGTCGTGCTCGTTAATTCTTCTCTCCCGAGTGGTCAGCCATGAATACAGCGGCAATTCGTCATGATACCGATTGGATAGGGCAAGTGGTCGATGGGAAATTCACTCTCATCCAATGGTTAGGCAACTCTGGACATGGTGACGTCTTCCTCACGGAGCTGCCGGGCGATTCACCGCAAAAAGCCGCAATCAAACTTGTCCCCGCGAACTCCCCGTCCGCCGAATTGCAGATGGTCGGATGGTCCGCGGTAAAGAGGCTTTCTCATCCTCACCTTATGCGGCTGCTCCATGTTGGCCGATGCCAGATCAGCGGAACGAAGCTTTTCTATGCTGTGATGGAATTCGCAGAGGAGAATCTAGCGCAAATCCTTCCGGAGCGGCCTCTCTCGCCCACTGAGACTAGGGAGATGCTCGATCCGCTTATCGGCGCGCTCGCGTACGTTCACCAGGAAGGTATGGTACACGGCCACCTGAAGCCATCGAACATCATGGTGGTCAACGATCAACTGAAGCTTTCCTGCGACGTCGTCCAGACAGCCGGAAGGGACGTCAAGCCTCCACCAACGCTGACCGTCTATGACGCACCGGAGCGTGCCAGGCAGGGCCTCACTCCCGCGATAGACATCTGGTCGTTGGGGGCTACGCTCGTGGAGACCCTGAACCAGGCTCCGCCAGCCTGGGACCGGTCGAAGCATACGGACCCTTTGGTGCCTTCGAGCGTGCCGAGTCCCTTTGCGGAGATTGCACGGGATTGCTTGCATACCGATCCGGCGCTTCGCTGCACGTTGAACGATATCCAGGCTCGCTTGAAACCTGCGTCTTCCGTCGCCGCCGCGTCAAAGATAAAGCCGATGCCGACGGTGATGCCGGCGCCGGTGGCGAAGGCAGACACCACCAGGCTCCGCATGGCCGTAATCCTTGCCGCCGCGCTTATTCTGATTGTTGGCATTGTATTTCTTGCCACGCGGTCCCGTCCTTCTGGCTCTTCGACGGCCGAAACGCAAACGGCTGCTCCAGTGGCGGAAACTCCGAAAACCGCATCGCCATTGCCAAAGAGCTCTCCCGCTGTTGGATCTTTAAAAGGCGCAGTAGTATCGCGAGTGCTGCCTGACGTATCACCCAGTGCAAGCAACACAATTCATGGCACCGTAAAAGTAAGGGTAAAGGCGGCGGTGGATTCAAATGGCAGCGTTTCAGACGCTTCGCTTGAATCCATGGGGCCGAGCAGGTACTTCTCCGGCCTGGCGCTTCAGGCGGCTCGGCAATGGAAGTTCAAGCCGCCACAGGTGGATGGCAAGCCCGTTCCCAGCACATGGATACTTCAGTTTGAATTCCGGCAGAGGGGCCCGTCAGTTACACCTTCGGAAATTTCTCCCGCACTGTAGGTTGGCCCGTTGGCCGCCGCTCCTTCCCTGGGAACTCCCGGGGATTTGCGCAATCCCCTAAAGATTTGCCCAAAGTCGCCGATGAGTCTCTTACTTATGGAAAGTTCACTCGGTGCCCTGCAAACTTATTCTGTCAAGGTTCCGCAACCCGAACCGTCTGATCTGCGTGAAATAACCAACAGCCAGGATTGCTCGCTTGCCCCTGAGGTTCAGCCTTGGCCGGGTAGCCTCGCGGTGGCCCTGGTCGGACCAATAAAAAGATGTCGCGGAGAAATCATGCAGACGCTGGCTGCTACGGCGGACGTTGTGATGAAAGAGTTCCACACCTGCCCAGAGCGGGCGGAGAATCTTTACTTTGAAAACTTCGACATGGTTATCCTCGACGTCGACGGCAATCCGGAGCGCACTCTCGAATTCATGGAAAAGGTGAGCGGGAACGGTTCCACGGTCATCGCCTATTCAGAACGATCCGATTCCGAAATCCTGATGAGATGCCTGCGGGCGGGTGCGCGTGAATTTCTTAGTCCGCCCTTCGATTCGAACACGCTTACCGAAGCAATCGTTCGCGTGGCGGCACGCCGAGCCTCTACGCGCCCCCGGCGCACAAAGCTTGGGGAACTCTTGATTTTTGTGGGTGCAAAAGGTGGTTCGGGTGTGACCACGGTTGCCAGTAGTTTCGCGCTCTCCCTTACGCGTGAATCGGGCAAACGGGTTGTGCTGATCGATCTGGCACTGCCCCTGGGCGACGCCGCACTGCAACTTGGATTGAAGGGGCAGTACTCGACAGCTGACGCCCTGATGAATTTCAGCAGGGTTGACTCGAATTTCCTTTCGACACTTCTGGTCAAACATGATTCCGGCTTGCAGGTGCTTGCCGCTCCCGACAAGTATTCTCCGCTTAAGACTTCGGACGAGGCCGTGAGTCGACTTCTTGCGGTCAGCCGGCAGGACTTTGACTACGTTGTGGTGGACGGGGGACCGAGGCCAGGCCTGAGCGTGATTTCGCTGATTGAGAATGCCGCGCGCATTTACCTGGTAGCCCAGGCGACCGTGCCGGACTTGCGTAGGGCGAACTACATGATCGCGAGGTTCATAGAAGCCGATGATCAGAGGCTGGAAATCGTTCTAAATCGGTTTCCGCCTCGCCTGCTAGCCCTGAACGAAGAACGTATTTCAAACACTTTGACGAGGCCCGCGAATTGGAAAATTCCCAGCCACTATTTCATCGCCCAGCGTGCCAAACACTCGAGCACGGTTGCAGCGCAAAAAAGTTGTCCCATCTCGAACGTCATTCGGCAGATGGCGAGAGCGGCATGTGGTCTGCCGCGAGATAACCAGAGGAAAACTCAATTCAGAATGTTTGCATGAAGCAGGGGGGAGACACTAAGCGTGAGAGACGCAAACCCTTTAAAAACAACAAATTATCAGATTCATACGATCGCCACGCTTCAATTTAAATAAAGTGATTTTCTAATGCCCCATGAGTGTTATTCAGTTATCCCCCTCAGGGATCAATACTGTATCAAACCGTCAGTCCATGTGTATTGCTTTTCTCTAACCTGCTGGATGCAATTCGCGCGTAGTAAAACGGCCGAACGAGTAGGACCCAATGTCTCGTGTAGTTTTTCGCATCTTCCTGAACGATGAGCTGCCAGTTTTGTCTGTCAGTGAATACGTCGTAGCATTGCTAGGCTACCATCCGCAGGATTTTCTCTCATCCAGCGTCCGCCTCATTGAACGTATCCATCCCGACGATGGCGACATCGCCAGCCAACTGTTTTCGCCCGACTGCGAAGCGGGCCGCGG
>Ga0070665_100008687_pt1 | contig 10281 bp, 9 predicted proteins | sample KBSS13metaG_FD_65862 | JGI IMG/M metagenome (GOLD analysis project Ga0070665, IMG submission 65862) | Switchgrass rhizosphere microbial communities from Kellogg Biological Station, Michigan, USA - KBS S1-3 metaG | ecosystem: Host-associated > Plants > Roots > Rhizosphere > Soil ...
AGCAGGAGCCCAGTTATCCGGTGCGGTGTTCGATACTTTGATGGCGAAGTATTCGCCCACGTTGCCGGAGTTCTGTACACCGATCGCGACGGTGGAAATCGTCGTCGCATTCAAGGCCACAGTTCCGAACTGGTATCCGCTCGCAAACGGCGAGGAGATCGCCACGCCATACGTCAATCCACCAGGCGTCACCGACACCACGATCGAGTCCGGGTTATTCACCGCATGGGCTGTTCCGTACAATCCCAATCCCAAAACCATCACCATCAACTTCGTTTTCATTTTTCCTGTGTTCATTTTTTTCTCCCCATGTATGCTCAGAGTTCTTTTCAAATTAGCTCGCTTGACCATTCACAAACACCGTCATAGTTTGTGCGCCGCCGCTGCCGGTTACCGCAGTCGGCATCGACAAACGCAGCCACAGGCTCTTCGTTGTGGTGGGTGTTGTGCGAACGTTTCCTTGTCCGTATAGATTTCCACTAGTGCCGTTGAAACTGCCGGTTAATGCGGTGGCAAACGTGGCATCGGCGGGTTGAGTCGCATTGATGTAAGCCATCAATTTGAACTGGTCCGATCCTGCAGCCGCTTGTGGAGTCCAGTTGTCCGGCGCGGTATTCGAGACTTTCAGGGCAAAGTATTCCCCCACATTGCCGCTGTTTTGAATGCTGATCGCCACCGTAGAAATGGTGGTGGCATTCAATGCTACCGTCCCGAACTGATACCCGCTGGCGAAGGGCGAGGAGATCGCCACTCCGTATGTCAATCCGCCTGGTGTGACGGACACAACGATCGTGTCCGGGTTATTCACGGCATGGGCTGGGCCACAGAGTGCGCCCATCCCCAGAGCAAGAAGTCCTAGGGCTCGAAGTATTTTTTTTCGTGTTCTCATAAAAGTTCCTTTCTGTTCAATTCGAAGAAGTCCGAGTGTTCCAATCCTGATTTACAGCCCAGAGGCCAAAGATCAGCTGCTCTGGCCATTGACATAGACGGTCATGGTCTGTGCACCGCCGCTGCCCGTGACCGCTGTTGGCATGGATAGACGCAGCCACAAGTTCTTCGAAGTCGTTGGGGTGGTGCGCGTGTTGCCTTGGCCGAACAAGTTGCCGCTGGTACCGTTGAAGCTGCCTGTCAGCGCATCGACAAAGGTGGCATCGGCAGGCTGCGTCGTATTCATGTAAGCCATGAGTTTGAAGACATCAGAGCCGGCGGCACCGCCGGGAGCCCAGTTGTCTGGCGCGGTGTTCGATACTTTGATGGCAAAGTATTCGCCCACGTTGCCGGAGTTCTGCACCCCGATGGCGACAGTCGAAATCGTCGTTGCCGATAGCGCAACGGTTCCGAACTGATAACCGCTGGCAAAGGGCGACGAGATCGCCACGCCATAGGTCAACCCGCCAGGCGTCACCGAGACGACGATTGAGTCCGGGTTATTGACGGCGTAGGCTTTTAAACCCCAAAGCCCAAGACCGATCGCTAAGGCGACTAATGTGCGTCCGAATCCGTAATTTGTTTTCATGTGCTCTCCTTGTTTTTTGAAGTTCATAAATAGCTCCTTATCCCTGCGCCCATTGACCGCGGCTGCAGTCCTTTACAAAGCCGCTGCTGCTCGCGGACGTCGCAAACAGCAATTCGAATGTCGATTTGTTTTTTGCAGACCAAGCGGCTTTTAAAACATCCAGCGCGGTGACGGTTTCCGCGAGACAAAAGCGCGGTTCAACAGTCGTATCCACGAGTTCAATGACGCGAGCGTTTTTTAAGCGCGCGAGCAAGTGGATGCAGCGATCCAGAGGAATTTTTTCAGCTAAAGCAATTTCCCCCGCCGAACAACCGGTTTCAGACGCGTTGAATTGGCGAATGACTCCGGTAACGTCTTGAATGACTTGTATGTGGTTCATGGTGTTTCTCCTTGGTTTTGTTGTTGGCGGGAGGCCTTGATGGGAAAAAACAAAAAAGGCCTGTCCCTGCCAGCCCTTATGGGCTTTTTGGGACAGACCTCATCGCCTGTCTAAAACGGCTACTGAGCCGTTCTTACGTCATAGGTTGGTACAGCGGCCGTCACTAAAATCAGTGACGGATGGCGGACGTCAACGCCCGCCAGACGGCGGCTTCATAGCCGCCTTACGTGATCCAGTTTTACCCAGCACCATCCGAACCTGAATCAACGAACGACAAACGTCTTTCAAAGGGATGCCCTGATCTTGGCTCATTTTTTGCAAACAGCGATGCGCCTCTTCTTCACTAAATCCTTGTTGTTCCATCAAAATTCCTTTAGCGCGTTCCGCCAATTTGCGGCTTTCCAACAAATCTAGAAGGGCTTGTTTTTCCGCTTGGGAGACCGTCACAGCTTGCGCGCGCGACCATGCACTTTCCAAAGCAGCCGCTGTGGCGCTCGCGACAAACGGTTTTTGCACATACCCGTAAGCGCCTAAAGCCATCACTTGTTTTATTTGCTCAATATTGGATTCCAAGGTCAGCATGACAACGGCTGTAAGTTGAAGCGGAGCAATAATTTTGAGCGCCGAGATCCCATCCATCTTTGGCATATTAATATCCATCATCAGAGCCTGCGGTTTTTCACGCTTCACCAATTCAATGGCTTCTTCACCCGTCTGGACGATGCCCACAATCTTATAGCCCATGCTTTTCAACATGCGACTCAGCAGCTCGCAATCATCGGCTTGATCGTCAGCAATAGCGATTGTTTTTAAAGGATCCATCGGGAGAAGCTTATAGGGACTTCTAGGGAAAATCAATACCTATTAGGAAAATATTAAAGTTGAAGAACTGTTCTATAAATCAACTTGTTTTATTACTTGTTAAGGCATGTAAAACTAGGGGGCAGTGGTAATATAAAGCATATTGTCATAAGCCAAAGGCAGATCTTCGCCAGCGAGCGACGTTTGCATAATAAACATATATTTTTTATTCCTGTATTCCGGTTTATCGGGAACATTTATCGTCAAACGCAGCTCTTTAATGGAATTCCCATTTAAAGGCACGGTGCTCGGTTGCACAGAAAACCATTTATAGTCCGGCGCATCGACGTACCCCGCTTGCGGACTGACATTAGGATCCGGAGGAACAGAGGCAAAGTGTAATTTTACGGGATCGTCCGATTGATTGATGGCTTTGAATGAAGCCCGGCGCTCCATTTTTAAATCCACGGGGTGACCTAGCGCTATGGGTTCAGCCACATACAGATTATCTGGTGAAATAGAGAAATTAGTATTGATCGTCGATAATTTATTGAGCGCTTTTTCTTTTTGCAAAGAGGCAGGCCCCATCGTTCCAATGGACATGCGGACCCGGGATCGCAAACCCGTTTCGAATACAATGCCTCCGCTATCGGCGCGGTTCCGCGTTCCTTCGGTATGCGCCCAAATAATCGCTTCATAATGGTGGCCGATTAATTTAGGGTCGTCGGGAATCGTGATTAAAACATCGGATGACGCACTGGCTTTGGGGCCCAGTTTAAAGCGATTGGGAACAATCTGAATCCAACTCGGATTAGGAATGGGTTCGTACCCATTTTTCATTTCCTGCGCATTCGGCAAGTCAACTTCTACCGCGACGTTGATCGGTCGCTCCGAATCTTGATTGATGACCACCAATGGCAAGTTTCTCAAGGTGCGCAAATTAAAACTGGCGCCGGGCCCGACCATTTCCAAAGTGATATCGGTGAAACGCAAAGCGATACCCATGCTCCAGACGGGTCCCACAATGAGGCTCAAAATAAGAAATGCTTTACGATAAGAAATTATTTTTTTCATGACGTCACCAAAGCATGCCTGATGATACGAGTTTTTTCAAGACGGTTGCGCTAAAACTGCCCGAGCCATCTCATGCTGGGGATCGATTTGCAGGACTTTGCGCCACAGTTCTTTTTCTCCGGGAATGTCGCCATTCAAATGCCGCCATTTGGCCAGATTGGCCCACGCATCAACAAAGAGTGGATCCAATTCGACTGCGCGATTAAAAGCTTCGCGAGCCGCTTTCATAGTCGGTTCGGCATTTAACTGCGCGCGCCACATCGCCACAACGCCCAAATTGTTCCAGGCATCCGGATCAAAGGCGTGACGTTCTGTATTGGTTTTAGCCGCATTCCACGCTTCAACAAAAAGGGCTGTGCGCAAACTACCGGCGGGCGCTGTCTCCGCTAAGGCGCGCGCCGTATTACCAAGTTCCGTCTGATAGGTTTCAATGGCGGGTCGCCAACGAATGCTCTCGCGAAAAAGAACCAAGGCACCGATTGGCTTGCCAGATTGCCTTAGGGCTTGCGCTTCTTTAAATGCATCATCGGCCACCCAAGAACCGATCCATGTCCAAGCGAAGAGAAAACCCATCAGAATCATTCCAAGTCCAACGCCGGCACGGACAGGAGTGGATTGATGAGGAAACGTTATAAATTTTTTCGGATCGCGTGCGAGTTGCCCGAGCAGAAGCGCTGCCCAAGCCGTTGTGGTTACAGAAGAAAAATTAAATTGATCTTGCACCAAGAGCGCCACGCACGCGGCCGCTAAAGGCGCGGCGGTCAACGGATTTTCGCGGCTCTTTCGCCAAGCCTTCAGACCCAAGACCACTATCAAGGCCGTGAAAGCGCTGACGCCTAAAAGCCCGGTCGTCGCCGCCATCTGTAAAAAATCATTATGCGCATGCCCCTGTGTCACGCTCGTGCTTGTCGCCCGAATGTAGGCCAACGTGCGTCGCGCGCGGAATGCTTCAAAAAATGTATCCGGACCTGATCCCAGGAATGGCGCTGCTCGCCACACCTGGAGCGCTCCCTTCCACCCTTCGACCCGCGAGGCATTAGATACTTCCGAACGCGAAAATAATTCTGTCGCCCGCTCACGCACGGCTGGCAAAAACAACAGACTGATCAAGACAAAAGCTCCCGTAAATTCCAACATCCTTTTACGTTTTTGCGCCCAGGATAAATACAAAATCCCCACCACGGTTCCCACCCAAGCACTGCGCGAAAGCGAAAGCAAAAGGCCAGCGGCTTGGCTGCATCCGAGCGCGACGATTAAACCCCGATCATTTTTCCGCCGATTAAATTCTCCCAGCGTAAGCGTTAGCGCCATCATACAGACGGCGCCTAAATAAATCGGATTGCCAAGGCTAGACCATGGACGAAATCCTCGAACGCGCGGCATGGCGGAAAAAGGCTCGATACCGCAGACTTGCAGCAAACCATAAAGTCCGGCCACGGCGCCGCCAATCATGATCCATCGCGTTAGCATGTCCGCCGCGTCTTCCTGCGCAGAAATCCAAAAGAGCAAAAGAAAAGCGGTAATGGGTAAAAGGCCAAAGACATAGATTCGATAAAACCCATTCCAACTGATATCGCGATCGATGGAATAAAAGGCTGACACGGCTAGAGCCACAAAGAGGACCAGGAGCAACCCTTCGGCACCCGTATAAAAAAGCGGCCGCGACGGCGTTTTGCTGATCTGGAAATAAATCCAAGGCAAGAAAAAGGCGACGCTTATATAGACGAGCCCTAACTTGGGCAAATCAAAAGTGTCATTAAAATTTGTTAGAAAAAAAAGCGGCAAGAGAACGGCAAGCCCGGATAAGCCAAAACGCAACGCTCGGGGCATTAAAGAATTAGGAGGCAATGCCACCCACCACGACTCCTTTAGGAATGCGTAAAGTTGGCAGTCCATCGGAGACGGGAGCGCCTTGGCCATCTTTGCCACAGGTGCCTACTGACCAGCCCATGTCGGAACCGACCAAGTCGATATTTTTAAGCACATCCGGTCCATTCCCGATGAGATTTGCCGAACGCGTAAGCGCCCCGATTTCGCCATTCTGGATTAAAAATCCTTCTTCCACTTCAAACACAAAATCCCCGGTGGCCGGTTCGACTTGTCCGCCTCCCATTTTTGTGACGAGAAATCCGTGCGGAATGGAGCGTAAGATTTTTTGCGGATCATCTGGGCCCGGCGCAACAAAGGTATTGGCCATGCGGGGGATGGGTCGATGACGAAAGGATTCGCGCCGGCCATGACCGTTCGAGCGCACGCCGTCTTTGGCCGCGGTCTGACGATCGTAGAGATACGTTTTTAGAACGCCATGATCAATCAAGACCACGCGCTCGGCGGCAATGCCCTCATCGTCAAACGCGTAGAATCCGCGCTGACCGGGCATGGTAGGATCCTCGAGCACAGACACTTTTTCGTTAGCCACGACTTTTCCTGCAGCGCCTTTATAGGTCGGAGACACATCCTTCTGAACCGCATCGGCTTCCAAGGGATGCCCGATGGCTTCATGAATCAATGTTCCTCCCGCGGAAGCCGCAATGATTACCGGCATTTCACCAAGCGGCGCGGAAGGCGCCTCTAAGCGTTGGATGGCGCGCTTGGCCACGTGCTGCGCCAACTGAACGATATTTTGTTTTTCAAAAAAATCGAATCCACTAGTTCCACTCACGGAATCGTAGGCCGTTTGGAGAAGACCGTTTTTTTCTGCGACAACCGTAATAGAGAAGGTCAAAGTGGTCCGCCATTCTTCCGTTTGTGTTCCCTCGGAAGTCCAAACGCGAAGATGCCGGTTGCTTTCGCCATAGCCAATCGTTATCTGACGCACGCCGGGCAAAGACGCGGCCGCATAGGCCTTTTTTAATAAATCGACTTTGGCGTCGGCAGGAATATGTTCAACCGGGTGATTATAAGAAGGCCGAAACATTCGCGCCGGCTGAGGAATAACGTTCTTGATCGGGAGACCTTTGATGAGAGGGCGCGATAATGAAAGAAAATCAGACACCTGAGGATCATCGACGCAGACGTAACGGCATTCGTCGCCTTGCAGATAACGTAAACCAGCGCCGCGTTCTTGCCCGCCGGTAAAGCGTTCGACTTTTCCGTCTTCCCAACGAATGGACAGCGTCTGCGTATCTTCCCAAAAAAGGTCGGCATACTCTCCATAGGAGAGCAGATCAAATAACGCCGACGACGTGTCTAAAGACAAATGGAAAAATCCTTCATAACGATGGATTATTTTACACGGTAAATCATCAAATTATTTTATGGGTAATTGAATAATGAAGGTGCTGCCTTGGCCTAAAACAGAACGGACTTGGACGGTGCCGCCATGTTCTTCGACGACACGTTTAACGAGAGCCAGTCCCAGACCCATGCCTTGAACCTGCCCGGTGAAATGACTCTCGATTTGATAAAACTTCTGGAATATTTTTGTCTGTTCTTCCGACGGAATTCCGGGCCCGTTATCGGCGATCGAAAGCTCCAGCTTTTCTGGATACACCGCGCCGCTTAAAATAACCCGCCGGGGTGTTTTGGGATTGAACTTTACGGCGTTTTCAATTAAGTTACGCAACGCTTCTTTCACCCAGGTTTTATCGAGCGCAATCGCGGGCAAAGCGGCAATACCTTCTTGCACAATTTCCGCGGGCATCTGACGGAAAAAAGAGCCCAACTCCGATAACGCCGCTTCAAAAAGCGCGGCCGGCACTTGCAAAGTCGGTTTTAATTGGAGCGAATCGGCCTCCAACGTCGAAAACCAAACCAGCTTATCGACCAATGTCGCCAATTGAAAACTATTACGATCAATCGCTTCGATCGCCGTTTTTTGGAACGCATTAAGTTCTTCTGGTTTTTCCAAAAGCAGCGGGGTGTAGCCGCGCAGGGAAACCAAAGGCGTTTTAAGTTTATGCGAAACCAAAGACAGAAAATTTTTCTTTAGCTGCGCTTCGCGTCGTTCTTCCGTGACGTTCGCCAGCACGATTAAATAGCCGGATATTTTTTTTCGGTCATCATAAATGGGGCTCAAAATACCCGCAAGGATCAAGGGCGGCGCGATTTTTCGCGTTAGCTCAATCGGTCCGCCATGCGGCATTTTCATCAAGTCGGCGGAGGCAGGACGAGACTCGAATTTATTTTCTTCCTGCAGCCAGGAGCATCCCTCTTTTAAACCTTCCCCCAAAAGCGATTGGGCGGCGCGGTTGGACAAAAGAACGTGTGCTTCGGCATTGAGCAGGATAGCGCCTTCCGCCATTTCACCGATGATCGTCGCCATTTTTTCTTTTTCTTGCCGGATGGATTCAAACAGGCGCGCATTCTCAATCGCCACCGCGGCTTGCGCAGCAAATGTTTCTAGCAATTGCACATCGGTATCGGAAAAAGGTTGATTATCAGAACGGTTAATGGCTTCCATGACGCCGATCAAGCGTCCGTTCAATTGCATCGGCACCGCTAGAATCGATCGTGTTTTGAACTGACTGGTCTTGTCGCCTTTTTGCGTCCAGCGCGGGTCCTGTGCCACATCATTAACCACCGCGGGCTTTTGATGTTCGGCAACCCAGCCGGCAATACCTTCGCCTTTTTTAAGGCGGATGTGTTGAAGCGCACCGCCTTTTTCTCCCACAGCGACATCAAAATAAAGTTCACCCGTCACCGGATCCATCAATAGAAAAGAAGCCGCTTCGGATTTCATGACCTCTCGCGCTAGGCGGATGACTGTATCTAATAGTTCAGAGAGCCGCAGCGTTGAACTGATGGCGCGGGTCGCCTCCAAAATCCGGAGCAGGTCTTCTTCTTGAAGTTTCATAATGGCACGCTCTCGTCGCTCTTCGCTTTTCCTTTTAGTCTCAAGACTCGTGGTTTAGTATGTTTGGGTTTTGGTGGCGCAGCAACGTATTTTTTTCGTAAAGAAATGCGGTCAACAGGGTTCCAAACCGACCATCCCTGTTCCGCACGGGCTTGACGCAAGCGCATGTCTTTCCGCCGGTTAAGAAAACCGCGCATGATCGGGCCTAAAGGCGAAATTTTAGGCACCGGTTGGCGGCGCGTGACAACGGCTTCGTGATTGGCTGAGACTTGCACGGCGACTGATTCTCCCGTCGGAGAATCAGCGGCTTGAATCTCCACATGGCCTTCAAACACACCCAAGCGTGTTCCTTCTTTCGGAGAAAACTGGATCGCCGTTTGTGAGCCATGCGCCGTAATGACAGCAGCCGGCGTGTTCATTTCCCAACGTTCAGACAAGACAGAAATGGCCGGATCGACAATCCCCAAAATAGTCCCTTCCACAAGATCCATGCGGCCCGTATGGTCGCTGACATGTTCGGCCACCGCTTCAGACTCGGGCTCAAGCACCCAAAGCACTCCTTTCCCTAACTGCAGTTCCACGCGCCCATCTTCCGCCGTACGAATATGATCACCGGGTTCTAACGGAAGACCCTCATGCGGTTCTTGCCACTCTTTCGCACCTTGCGCCAAAAATCCGACATCGCCTTCGATGACGCCGAAACGCGCCTGATTTTCCGCCAGCTGCCCCGGCTCAGCGCCGTATGACAGAGAGAGAGTAGAGGGTGGAGCGTAGAGGGTAAGAGCTAAAAAACAGAGGCATTGAATGGGTCGTCGTAAAACTCGTCTCATCCGATGTTATCTTCCACTTTCCACATTCTCCCCTCTACCGCTGTTCGCGCTGCACTTTCAAATGTTGTTGGTAATTTTGTGAGAAGCGGTGTGTGCCATCGCCGGTGGCGACAAAAAATAGCATGTCGGTTTGCGCCGGATGCGCGGCGGCATCGAGAGCGGCAGCACCCGGATTACATATGGGTCCTGGCGGCAGTCCGGCATGACGATACGTGTTATAGGGAGATTCCACTTCTAAATCATGATAGGTCAAATGTGGCTTCCATACGCCCAGGGCAAATTGAACGGTGGGATCCGTCTCCAAGCGCATATGTTTGTGAAGGCGATTTAAAAATACACCCGCAATTAAAGGGCGCTCTTCGGGAACGCGCGTCTCGCGCTCAACAATGGAAGCCAATGTCACCAACTGCCGGTCAGAGAGATGCAGGGCCTTTTGCCGTTCAGCCCAATCCGGCGGCAACATTTGATTAAAGCGGCGCCGCATCGCATGCATCACGGTATCCAAATCACTGCCTTGTTCGAATACGTACGTGTCCGGAAAAAGATAGCCCTCTAATTTTTCTTTGTCCACTTTTTGCAAAAAAGTGGCGGCGGGAATTACGTTATGCAATTCCAAAAGCGTTGCGATTTGTTTGGCGTTCCAGCCTTCAGGAAACGTGAGACGCGCGGAGGGCGGGCCTTTGAGCATCAATTGCAGAATGGAATATCCCGTATCCGAAGGTGAAATGGGATAGGCTCCGGGACGAATGCTGTGCCGATGATGAAAAGGAAGTTTAACCCAGATCAGAAAAGACCATGGACGACGGATAAACCCTTGATCGGTAAGCGCCCGAGCAATATCGCGTGCGGACTCCCCATGCGTGACACGAAACAAACGCGCATCCGA
>Ga0070665_100008688_pt1 | contig 10281 bp, 8 predicted proteins | sample KBSS13metaG_FD_65862 | JGI IMG/M metagenome (GOLD analysis project Ga0070665, IMG submission 65862) | Switchgrass rhizosphere microbial communities from Kellogg Biological Station, Michigan, USA - KBS S1-3 metaG | ecosystem: Host-associated > Plants > Roots > Rhizosphere > Soil ...
GCCGGTAGACGCCCACCTCCTCGAACCCCATCGCGCGGTGCAGGCCGTCGCTCGCGTCGTTCGGCAGGGCGACGCCGGCGCACAGGACGCGCAGCCCGCGCTCCTGGACGACGGGGAACAGCTCCGCGTAGAGGCTGCGCCCCATGCCCCGCCCGTGGTGCGACGCCGCCGTGTAGATCGCGACGTCCGCCGCCCAGTCGTAGGCCGACCGGTCGCGGTGACGCGAGGCGTACGCGTAGCCGACGATCGCGCCGCCGTCCTCGGCGACCAGCCATGCGTGCGACGCGGCCATCCGGCCGGCGAAGTCCGCGGCCGTCGGGGCCTCGTACTCGAACGAGATGCACGAGTCGGTCACGTACGGCGCGTACACGGCGGCGCACCCTGCCGCGTCCTCCTCGACGGCGGGACGGATCACGAGTCGACTCACCGGCGGGCCACCGCCACGAGGTACCGGCACGGGATCTCCGTGCGGTTGACGAAGGCGCACGGCATCGGCGGCCCCAGCGCGAGACAGTCGCCGGGCTCGAGCCGATGCTCGACGTCGCCCTCGCGGAACACCAGCTCGCCCTCCAGGACGAGGATCTGCTGATGGATGAAGGTGTACGTGTCGGCCGGGAACGCGACCTCCGCGCCCGCGGGCAGCTCGACGTCGACGAGCTCCATCGGCCCGCCGGACACGGGCGACACCGCACGCCGGCGGTAGCCGGTCGCCGGGTCGGCCCAGACCGGCTGCGCCGCAGCGCGGGACACCCGGGCCTCCTCCCCCTCCGCGCGCGCGACGAGCTCGGAGAGCGTCATCCCCAGCGCGCCGGACAGGCGCCCGAGGAGCGCCGCCGTGGGCTGCGCCTCGTCGCGCTCGATCTTCGAGATCATCGCCCGCGACACCCCCGAGCTCTCCGCGAGCGCGCTGACGGTCATGCCGCGCGCCTCGCGCGCGGAACGCAGCGTCATGGACAACGACGTCGCCAGCGAGGTCGGCATCGTCACGATGTTACGCATTCATGCCACTGAAGTGACATTCCGCGCCCTCGGAACTTTCGCCCCCCAACTCTGTTTCAGGGACGCCCACCACCTGCCGATGAGGCCTTGATGCGCCGCCCGATCCTTTTCGCCCTCCTGCTCGTCGCGGCGCTCGCCGCGACGTTCCCGCACGCCGCGGCCGCCGACGGCGTGTTCCGGCCGGGCGAGCTCGTCGTCAAGCGCCAGGGCAGCCCCGCGGCGGTCGAGCGCACGAAGGCGGGCGAGACGCTCGACCAGGCCATCGCGCGCGTCCGCGCGCAGCCGGGCGTCGAGTCGGCCGCCCCCAACCCGATCGCGCGCATGACCCAGATCCCGCCCGCCCAGCCGCCGGCACCGTGGCCGAACGATCCCGGTCCGTCGGGGCAGCCCGGCGGCTGGAAGCTCACGCAGTGGAACTTCTACGGCCCGGCGTCGGTGAACGCCGCCGCGGCGTGGGGCAACGTCGCGAAGGTCGGCCGCACCGGCGGGCGGGGGACGGTCGTCGCCGTGCTCGACACCGGCGTCGCCTACCGCGACGCGGGCCGCTTCAAGCGCTCCCCCGACTTCGGCCCCGCCGACTTCGTGCGCGGCTACGACTTCGTCGGCGGCGACAGCCACCCGGACGACGAGAACGGCCACGGCACCCACGTCGCCGGCACGATCGGCGAGGGCGTCAACAACGGCGTCGGCCTGACGGGCCTCGCGTACGGCGCGAAGATCATGCCCGTCCGCGTGCTCGACTCGATCGGCGAGGGCGACGTCCCGGTCATCGCGCGTGGCGTCCGCTACGCCGCGCGCCGCGGCGCCGACGTCATCAACCTGTCGCTGGAGTTCTCGCCGGAGGTCACCGCCGGCGACATCCCCGAGCTCCTCAGCGCCATCCGCTACGCACGCTCGCGCGGCACCGTGGTGGTCGGGGCGTCCGGCAACGAGGGGCACGCGACCGTCGCCTACCCCGCCCGCGCCGGCGACGTCCTCGCGGTCGGCGCGACGACCGAGCGCGGCTGCCTCTCGGACTTCTCCAACGAAGGCCGCGGGCTGGACATCGTCGCGCCCGGCGGCGGTCGCGACGCGGTGACGCCGGTCGGCGAGCCCGGCTGCGATTCCGCGCTGCCCGGCCGGCCGATCGTCCAGCTGACGTATACGAGCGGCCTCGGCGTGTTCGGCTATCCGGACTCCTACGAGGGCACCTCGATGGCTGCGCCGCACGTGGCCGCGGCTGCCGCGCTGGTCATCGCGTCCGGTGTCGTGGGACCGCACCCGACCGCCGAGGCGGTCGAGAAGCGCCTGGAGGCGACCGCGCGGGATCTCGGCACGCCGGGCTACGACGAGCGCTACGGCTGGGGCCTGCTCGACGCCGGCGCGGCGACCGCTCCCGCGACCGGCTAGACCCGGATGACGAGCACCGAGCAGGGCGCGTGGTGGGTGACCTTGTTCGGGACGGAGCCGAGGAGGAACCTGTCGGCGCCCGTCATGCCCTTGTTGCCCACCACGATCAGGTCCGCCCCGCGCTCCTCGGCGACGTCGAGCAGCGCGGCGGCCGGGTCGCCCTGGCGGGCGTAGGTCGTGACCTCGACACCCGCTGCGGCGATCTCACCCGCCGCCTCCCGCAGCGCCCGTTCGACCTCGTCGCGGGGGCTGACGCTCCAGCCCTCGGGGCCGCCCTCGGGCACCGGCTGGTACGCGCTGACGAGCTCGATCCGCGCTCCGACGGTGGCCGCCAGACCGGTCGCCTGGCGCACCGCTTCACGGGCCGTCTCGGACCCATCCGTGCCCACGACGATGGCCGAGTACATCCGAGCGGCATCATATGGGGACGCGTGATCGACCTCCACTGCCATGTCCTGCCGGGCATCGACGACGGGCCGGAGACCATGGACGGCTCCCTCGAGCTGGCCCGGGCGGCCTCCGAACAGGGCACCACGGTGCTCGTCGCGACGCCCCACGTCACCTATGACCACATCCACAACACGAGCGAGCGCATCCTCGCCTCGGTGGAGGAGGTCAACCGGGCGCTGCGCAAGCAGCGCATCGACATCATGGTGCTCCCGGGCGCCGAGGTCGCGCTCGAGCGCGCCGGTGAGCTCGAGGACGACGAGCTCGCGGCGCTGCGCCTCGGCGGCGGGCCCTGGCTGCTCGTCGAGTGCCCGATGTTCGCGGGCGGGATGGGGGTCGACGGCCAGCTTCATGCGCTCGCGAGCCGCGGGAACAAGATCGTCCTCGCGCACCCCGAGCGCTGCCCGGTCTTCCAGAACGACCTGAACCTCCTCGAGCGCCTCGTCGCCGCGGGGATGCTCGGCCAGGTCACCGCATCGGCGCTCACGGGACAGTTCGGCCGCACCGTCGAGCGGATCGCCCGCGACATGGTCGACCGCGACCTGATCCAGATCGCGGCGTCCGACGCGCACAACGCCGAGCGCCGCCCACCGGTGATCCGCGACCACCTCGAGGACGCGGGGCTCGACGGCAGGGCGGACTGGATGGGTCTCGATGTTCCGGAGGCGGTGCTGGCCGGGACCTCGATCCCCTACCGCCCGAAGGAGGAGCGCCCGCAGCAGCGGCGCGGCCTCTTCGGCCGGCGCTCGCGGCGCTAGATGAGCTTCGTCAGCGCGATGATCATCCCCGCGACGACGAACACCACGATGAGGATCTGACACCACACCCAGAACGGGGACACCGCTCCGAGCTTAGTCCTCCGCGAGCTGGGTCCTCAGCTTGCGCAGCGCCCGGTACACGCGGCCCTCGACGGTCGTGAGCGGCTCGCGGAGCACCTTGGCCATCTCGGGGACCGTCATGTCCGCGCCGAACCGCAGCGCGACGGCCTCACGCTCTTCGGCGCTCAGCGTCTCCAGGGCCTCCATGACCGTCGCGCGCGCCTCGAAGCGGTCGATCCCGCCGTCGCCGCCGACGAGCGCCGGGACGAGCGAGGACTGGTACGCGCGCTCCTCCACCTCGCGCTTGCGCGCGCCGTCGCGCAGGAGGTTGGTGGCGATCGTGTAGAGCCACGCCTTCTCCGTCCCGCGCGCGCGGTCGAAGAGCGACCGCTTGCGCAGCGCCCGCTCGAAGGTGTCGGCCACGAGGTCCTCCGCCAGCGCCCGATCCCCGGTGCGGTAGATCAGAAACTTGAGCAGCGGTTCCGCGTGCTCGTCAAAGAGACGATCAAGATCTTTTTCGAACATCGGTCAGGAAACCCGTCTGGCGATCGTATCTGGGTTCATGAGCAACGGCGAGAACCATCTCCCAGAGGAGCTCGAGGCGGTGGCGCACCGGATGCGCGCCGAGCGCCCCGAGGTCACTCCGCTGGAACTGGATGGTCTGCGCCGGACAGTCAACGCCCGCGTCGCGCGGGCAGGAACCCCACGGAGGGAACAGTCCATGAAGTCACGGATGGCGATTGTGGCGCTGCTCGTCTCGGGCCTCGTCATGAGCACTGCAGGCACGGGCCTGGCGGTCACCGGTCTCACCGACACCGACAGCGCAGCCGAAGGGCAGTACGGCCCGCCCATCACGACCCCGGCCCCCACCCCCACCACGGAGACCCCCGCACCGGCGCCGACGACGCTGGGCGGTCCGCAGGGTGAGGTCCAGGGCCAGGCGGCCACCGGCACGACGCCGGCGCCCGCCCCCACCCCCACGCCTGAGAAGAAGCAGGCGTCGAAGCCCGCCACCGCGCCCGCGGCCGTTCCGGCCCCCGCGCAGGCACCGCGACAGGTCGTCGCGGCGGAGAGTGGCAGCCAGCTGCCGTTCACCGGCTTCTCGGCAATCCCGGTCTTGCTGGTGGGTCTCGGCCTACTGGCTGGCGGTCTGGTCCTGCGTCGGCGCACCCGCGAGCACCGCGCCTGAGCACGAGGCATGCAGGACCGCTCCAGGATGGAGCAACGGAGGCGGGCCCTAGGGCCCGCCTTCGTCGTTGTCGGGGACGACTTCGTCGTCCCTCGCGGTGTGTTGGTGTCCTCGGGCACTGTTCCTACTGGGGAAGCGGGGCGGTCACCGACCGCTGCTTCCAGACCTCGGGATCGGAGCTGTCGAAGCGCTCGAGCGCGTCGCGGGTGAGCTGGGACAGCGGGTTCATCTCGTGCGCCAGGCGGGCGTCGGGGCGCGGGTCCTGCCCGGCGGCGGCCTTCGTCAGCGCGAGGCCGTAGCGGTAGGTCCAGTTGTCGGGGTCGCGCGAGATCGCGGCCTGCATCGCCTGGATGCCGAGCTTCGGCTCGCCGATGCGCACGTCGCAGAAGCCGATGACGAGGAAGGGCTCTGGCCGCACCGAGAGCGTCGCGTTCGCGTCGAGGGCGCTGTTGAGCGCGCCGGAGCAGTCGCCCGCCCGGAAGTCGCGGATGCTCTGCTGCAGGCGCGCCTGCGACTGCGTGATGAGCGCGGGCGTGATGAGCAGCACGAGCACGCCGAGCCCCATGAGCAGGCGGGCGAGCTTCGTCGGGACGAGGCCGTCGGCGATCCGCGTGGGCCGCGCGAGCAGCGCGCCGCCGAGGATGATCACCCAGACCGTGACGACGGGCATCTCCCAGTCCCAGTCGATGCCGGCCCGCAGGGCCCACATGAGGATGATCGCGGCGCCGGCGGCCCCGACCGCGCGGTTGGGGCCGCGCACGCGGTTGAGCGCGCCGCCCAGGAGCGTCAGCACGAGCGTGACGATGAGGACGAGCCCGACGATGCCGAGCTCGCCCAGGACCTCGAGGTAGAGCGAGTGGCCGTCCTGGACGTCGAACGCCAGGGGGCGGTCCTTGGCCCACAGGTTCGAGTAGGTCCCGGCGCCCGTGCCGTGCAGGAAGGACTGCTCGGCGCCCTTCAGCGCGACCTTCCAGTGGTCGAGGCGGCCGTTGTTGCCGACCTCGGCGAGCCGCTCGCGGCTGCCGCCGGCGGGGTCGACCTCGCCCGACTGGGTGAACTTCTTCCACTGGGTCTGGGCGGTGTCCTGCGCGCCCACGGCGGCTCCGGCCACGACGATCACGGCGACGACGACACCCGCGATCGCGACCATGCGCCCGCGTGAGGGCAGGCGGATCTCGAGCCCGTCGGCCCAGCGGTCCAGCCCGGCGAGCGCGAGGCGCAGCCCCGCGGCGAGGACCATGCAGGCGACGATGACCATCGCGGCCGTCCGGCCCTGGTCGACGGCGGCCGCGGTCGTGGGGTCGTCGGCGGCGAGGGCGTCGGCGCCCCAGCACACGGCGGCCGCGATGGCGGTCGCGGGCACGCCGGCGATCAGACCCGCGAGCGCGCCACGCGGGCGCGCGAGCAGCAGGTAGGCGACGACGCCGATCGGCACGACGAGGATCGCGCCGCGCGAGAAGGTGAAGAAGACGGTGCAGGCGAGCACCGGGAGCGCGGCGGCGGCGAGCACGCGGACGACGCGCGGCTCACGCAGCGAGGACGTCAGGTGCAGGCACGCCACCCAGCCCATCGCACCGAGGAGGCCGAGCGTGTTCCAGTACGTGATCGGATAGCTCAGGCGGTCGGCCTGGAGCGTCGCCCGGATCGGCCACACCTCCGGCAGCACGCGGCTGATGAGCCCGGCGCCGCAGATGACGAACGCGGCGGCGGCGAGGCCCCAGACGATGCGGCCCGGACCGCCGAGGCGGCCGGTCATCAGCCCGGCGGCGACGAGCAGGAGCAGGTAGAGCAGCGCGCGGTCGAACTCGATGAGCGAGCGCGAGGTCGCGTCGGACCAGTCGGCGGACATGAGCGTCCAGACCGCGTACAACGTGAGCGCACCCACCGCGAGTGCCAGCGGGCCGCTCGCGGACGCGAACGGGCGGTCCGCGGTCGTCAGCCAGACGAGCAGGACGAGCCCGACTCCGATGGCCGCATATCCGACTGTTCCGGGGAAGAAGCCGCCTGCGTTGAAACCCAGCCAGATGACCAGCGCCATGGCGCCGGCCGGGGCCATGAACGGTGCGAGACGGCGTGCGACACCAACGCGCGCGGGCGTATCCGCGGGTGGGGTATGGGCGGGCAGGTCGATGGGTTCGGTGGTCACGGGAGTTGTCACGGGACACCTATCGGCAGGTGTCGGCCAAGAGGTGATACCTCGCTTATGCTCCGGAAAGCAGCCTAGGCGCTGGAGCCAACCTCATACGGTCGTCTAATCGCTTGCGATCCGTCCAACGGGTCGCAAACATGGCAGTCGCCGCGTACACCGCCCACCCTTCCGCGTGGGCCGGCCCAAATCCGGAGCATGACGCTCAGGAGGAAAACCCGCAGGATGCGAACGAATCTGAAGGTGATGGAGAGCGCCGACGACATCGAGCCGTCGGCGCAGGCCGGAGCGATCGCCTCGCCGCTGCTCGAGGAGCAGCTCTCGGTCGAGACGGCGCGCGGCGCCGAGCGGGCGAGCCTGCTCCGCCGGCTGCTGCTCATGTCCGACGTCGTGGCGGCGGTCATCGCCGGCATCGCCGGCGCGGTCGCCGGCGGCCTCGACCTCCCCCACGCCCTGGCCTTCGCCGCGATCGTCGCGGTGGCCTGGCCCGTCCTCGCCTTCATGGGCGGCCTCTACGCGGTCGACACGCTCGGCGCCTGGGCCAGCGGCATCCCGGAGATCGGCCGCCTCGCGGCGCTCGCCGTCTTCGCGAGCTGGCCGCTCGTCTTCACCGCCAACGCGCTCGGCGCCGGCGCCCCGATGGCCGCCGCGCTCGTCGCCGCCCCGCTGGCCCTGGTGCTGGCGCTCGTCGGCCGCACGACGCTGCGCGGCGCCCTGCACCGCGCGAGCCCGCTGCGCCAGCGCACGCTCATCATCGGCTCGGGCCTCGTGGCCTCCCAGCTGCTCGACCGCCTGCGCCGCCACGGCGAGTACGGGCTGGACCCGATCGGCATCGTCGACGACGAGATCCACGACGACTTCGGCCTCGACGTCCCGGTCCTCGGCCGCTTCGACGACCTGCGCGACGTCCTGCGCCGGCACAACGTCGAGCGCGTGATGATCGCCTTCTCGCGCACGAGCCACGAGGAGCTCCTGGACGTGCTGCGCGCCTGCCGCGAGGAGCGCGTCGCGGTGGACATCGTCCCCCGCCTCTTCGAGTTCCTCGACGGCGCGAAGGCCATCGAGCAGATCGGCGGCATCCCGCTGCTGACGATCAGCGCCCCGCGCCTCTCGCGTGTCGCCAAGGCCGCCAAGCGCGTCCTCGACGTCGCGGTCGCCGGCGGCCTGCTCATCGCGATGGCGCCGATCCTGCTCATCGTCGCGCTGGCGATCAAGATCGAGTCCCGCGGTCCCGTGCTCTTCAAGCAGCCGCGCGCCGGCCTGCGCGGCAAGCCGTTCATGGTCTTCAAGCTCCGCTCGATGTACCAGGACGCCGAGGCCCGCAAGGCCGAGCTGATGCGCCACAACGAGATGGACGGCGGCGTGCTCTTCAAGGTCCAGCGCGACCCGCGGATCACGCGGCTCGGCCGCTGGCTGCGCCGGCTGTCGATCGACGAGATGCCGCAGCTGCTGAACGTCCTTCGCGGCGAGATGAGCCTCGTCGGCCCCCGCCCGCTCGTGCTGCCCGAAAGCGCGCTGCTGGGGGACTCCTGGCATGCCCGCCGACTCGACCTTCGCCCCGGCCTGACGGGCCCGTGGCAGATCTCCGGCCGGTCCGACCTCACGGTGCAGGACATGGTGCGTTTGGACTACCAGTATGTGACAGGCTGGTCGTTGACGCGGGACCTGGAGATCCTGCTCGGTACCGTCACGGTCGTCTTGAACGGACGCGGCGCGTACTAGCGCCCCGCCCCAGGCCCGCCCGCCGCCAGACAGAGGACAACCCCGATGCCCGCCCAGTCGTCCCCCCGCCCACGCCGGGAGCAGCAGAAGCGTGAGCGTGACCGCCGTGACCGCCGCCCCACGCCGGCGGTCTCCAACACACTCACCGGCCCTCCCGACGCACCGGTCGGCGAGTCCACGCCGTTCGAGACGCTCCTACGGATCATCCGCGTCCACAAGATCTGGGTCCTCCAAGGCCTGATCATCGTGCCGGTCGTCGTGATGGCGTTCACCCTGACCCAGGGCAAGGAGTACACGGCGACGGCGAACCTGCTGTTCCGCGACGACACGTCGATCTCCACCACGAACAACGCGGGGAGCATCTCCGACCCGACGCGCGTGGCGGCGACGAACGACGCGCTCATCGCGCTGCCGACAGTCGCGGGCCGGGCGGCCCGGATCGCGGGCGACGGCATCACCGCCGGCGACGTGCGCACCTCCATCAACATCAGCTCGGGCCAGGAGAGCGACGTCGTCCAGATCAACGCGACGACGCCCGACCCCCAGCGCTCGGCAGTGATCGCGAACGCGTACGGCGCGGCGTACATCGCCTTCCGCAAGGAGACCGACCAGAAGCAGCTGCAGGACGCGATCGACCTGGCCTCGCGCCAGATCGAGGCCCTGCAGCCCAGCGAGCGCGACTCCGCGCAGGGTCAGCGCCTGCAGGAGAACCTCGACCAGCTGCGTCAGACCCAGGCGCTGCAGACCGGCAAGGCCGACCTCGTCCAGCGCGCGGCGGCGCCGGACTCGCCCTCCTCGCCGAACGTCAAGCGCAACCTGATCCTCGGCATCCTGCTCGGCGCGATCGTCGGCCTCGGCCTCGGCTACCTGCGCGACCGCCTCGACCAGACGCTGCACACGGCGGAGGACCTCGAGAACGTCTACCGACTGCCGGTGCTGGCCCGCGTGCCGAAGATGCGCCGGATCGGCCGGAAGATGAACCAGGAGGCCGAGGACGGCTTCGAGCTGGAGGCCTTCCGGACGCTGCGCGCCAACCTGCGCTACTTCAACGTCAGCGGCCGGCTGCAGTCGATCCTCGTGTCGAGCCCGATGCCCGGCGACGGCAAGTCGACCGTCGCGCGCTTCCTCGCCTCGACGATGGCGTCGATGGGCGACCGCGTCGTGCTCGTGGAGGCCGATCTCCACAAGCCCTCCTCGAGCATGCTCAACGGCAAGGCCCCGCAGGTCGGCCTGTCGTCGGTGCTCGGCGGCACGGAGCTCGACGACGCGCTGGTCACGGTCCCGGTCCGCGTGGACGCACAGACCGGCGAGCCGCGCGAGCTGACGCTGCTGCCCAGCGGCCCGATCCCGCCGAACGCCTTCGAGCTCCTGGAGAGCACCCGCATGGCGCGCGTGCTCGACCAGCTCGAGCGCGAGTTCGACGTGGTCATCGTCGACAGCCCCGCGCTGACGCACGTCAGCGACGTGCGGGCGCTCGTCGGCGAGGTGTCCGGCGTGGTCATCGTCAGCGCGCTGAACCACACGACGCGCGGCGCGGCGCAGGACTTCCGCAAGCAGATCCAGCTGCTCGA
>Ga0070665_100008689_pt1 | contig 10278 bp, 8 predicted proteins | sample KBSS13metaG_FD_65862 | JGI IMG/M metagenome (GOLD analysis project Ga0070665, IMG submission 65862) | Switchgrass rhizosphere microbial communities from Kellogg Biological Station, Michigan, USA - KBS S1-3 metaG | ecosystem: Host-associated > Plants > Roots > Rhizosphere > Soil ...
AACACCGCGGGTGAGGACTGACCTGCCCGTAAATCCGCCACGAGACAGTGTAAAGGTCCTCGGGTTTCGATCTTGTTCTCTTGGTCGGGGCGAGCCGGCGCAACGGCGAGCCCCCTCCGCGAGCTTGGCAAACTGGTCCTGCTTCGCCCCGTTGTGGGAGCCGTGCGGGGCGCACACCGTTATAGTCCGCTCGCCAGGCTCAATCACTTTGCTGCGACGACCGCGTTGCCATCCTGTTCGATTTGCACAGCGTTAGCCGACGCTGTCTCGAGCGAGGCATTCCACCCAAGAAAACCAACTTATTGGCCGGTATGGCCAATGTAACGCCCCCGAGAATACTCGCGCTCGGTCCGTCTAGGAATGTTGTTGGCGTCGTGTTCCCCAGCCCGAATTCTGGTCACAGGGCTGGCCCTACCACGCGCGATACATGGGACGAGGACTTCACACGCGTGGTCAGGTAGATGTAGATCCGGCCGATCAACCGTCGCCCAGTCGGAAATGTTGGTCCAGAAGAGGAGTAGAAGATGATTCGCATGGGATTAGCAGTGGCTCTCAGCGGTGCGGTGGCGCTGTTGCTCAATGTTTCGGTTGAAAGGCCCGGCGCCACGGCGAGGTCTACAAACGTTGTCACAGGCGGTTCGCTGTCGCAGAACCCAGAGCCTCAGCCGGGCACGCAGTTCGGAGTCCCGAGAGCAAGTCTTCTGCCTTTCGATGAACAGACTTGCACCATTCCAAACCGGTTCACCAAAGAAATCGACTGCGGGGCGGCGAAGGGCAAGAAGACTCTTGAATGTGTAAAGTGCACGAATTCGAAAGGGGAGGTGTGCTCGTCCTGGTGTCAGAGCGATATCAAAGTCTGCAACGGCGAGGCTGTTCCACGCCCGAGTTGTTAGAAGAGGATTCGCGTGGGACTTGTGGTGGCTCTCAGCGTCCAGTGGCGCTGTTGTCGAATATTTCGCTTGAAAGGGCCCGGCGCCGCGGCGAATGGAACGGCGAATTCCCAAACTGCTGAGGATTCTCGTTTCCTCAATGGACGACCACCGGCAAGATGATCCGGGACGCGTGCGTGCGGTCGTGGTAGATCCGAATCGTTGCCCTCTTGCCTTCGGATGACCGCTGTTCGAGTGCACCCGTCTGAAGGTTTCTGGAGAAGTTCGGAAAGAAGCTGGCCGAGATCTGCGCCCGCACACGATGGCCGCGCGCGAAGACATTGCTGGTGATGAGATGGTCGAGGTCGATCTCGTAGATGCGTCCCGGCTCGAGCAACTGACGGCCCCTCGACAGGTCGCGGTAACTGGCTCGTTGGACATTCAGGCCCGGGCTCATGAGGTTCGCCGCAGTACCGTCAGGGGAGACGTCCAGCAAGTGCACCCAGAGATCGACGTCGCGACACGCGCAAGAGACGTATAGTCTCGCCGTGATCGGGCCGGTCACTTCCAGGTCGTCGTCGAGCGGCGCCGAATCGAAAGTCAGCACGTCCTGGCGGTCGGCCAACGCACGGTAGTCGTGCGGGCCGGCCGCTTCGTGCTGATTTATCACCGGCCGGTTCGGATCGGACACGAACATCGATGGAACGTCGCGGGGAGGAGGGGCGACGGACGTCATGCCAGCACGGCGCGATGCGTCGGGCCTGCTCAAGTAATACGTCGTCGCCGTAGCCGATGGCGGCCATGCCTGGGCGTCTCTCCACTCATTGCGCCCCATCACGAAGTAACGAACGGGCGCGACGGCCGGCGCCTGATCCAGTCCCCGAACGTATCGGTCCATCCAGTCGAGCACCGTCGCGTCATAGTCGATGCCGGCCTGCTGACCGAAATCGCGGATGCCGACACGCGACCGGCTCGTCGAATCCACGCCGTGGACCCACGGCCCGAGCAGAAGCCCGACATTCGAGGCATGTCCCGATCGCGAGCGAACGAGCCCGGCGTAGTTTGTCGTCGCCCCCTCCGGGCCATAGTTGTCGTCGTACCATCCGGAGAGGTTCAGCACCGCCGCCTGCGTCCGATCGTATCGGCCGCGAAGCTCCGCGAAGTTCCAAAACGGATCGTCCGGCGGATGACGGAGCCATTCGTAAAAATAAGGCGCGATGTCGCGCAGTTCGGAGACGCTGTCGAGCGGCAGTGCGCGCTGCATCGCCGGGCCGACGTCTTTCCACGCCTTGACCGCCTCGTCGTCGGTTCGCGCGCCGGGAAGCTGTCGCTTCGCCCGCACGTCGGGCGCGATGTTGTCCCAGATCCACTCGAGCCACGACATGTCCCACACGCCCCACGCATAGAAGAAATTCTGTGGCGTTGAGAACGTCATCGCCGGGACCATCGCCTTGAGATGCGGCGGATTCTCCACGGCGGCCAGCCATTGCACCGCGCCGGGGTACGACAAGCCGAACGTTCCGACGGCGCCGTTGGACCATGGCTGTGCCGCCGCCCACTCGATCGTGTCGTATCCGTCGCGTCCTTCGTCCTGATACGGACGGAATGCTCCGGCAGACGCGTACCGCCCGCGGACGTCCTGGATGACGACGGCATAGCCTCGTGAGACGGCACGCTGGAACGTCGTGTAGCTGCGTTGGGCTTCGGCTTTTCCGTATGGCGTGCGGTACACCAGCGTCGGAAACCGCTGTGACCCGGCAGGGCGGATCACGTCGGCGCGCAGGATGACGCCGTCGCGCATCGACACCGCCACGTCGACCTCGCGGACTGTTTGCTGGGGCGGCTGGAGCGCGACGCCGCCGGCTGAGATCAATGCGAACCCAAGCGCGGCGAGCGAGCGAAGCATCGAGGCGATGAACGACACGTGAGTCCTTCTTCAGCGTTCGGAGCCGGTGTCTCTGACCGATTGTAACCAGCCGCGCGTTGCCTTCGTAATTACTCTCGTTGAACGGTGAGCACTTGTACGCACAGGCTATGTTCGACAGATATTTCGCTCGGACGCAAGGACTTGAGAGAGGCCGACGGTTGGCGGAGAAGTAGTTGAGGCCCGTCGATCGTCTGGAGGCGCCTGGGTTGACAGCGAATATCCTCGTGGAGTACTGGTAACCATATGGTTACCAGTAGCCGAAGGCTCGACCGTACGTTCGGCGCACTGGCCGATGAAACCCGCCGCGCGATCCTCGCCCGGCTGGTGCATGGCGACGCTACGGTCGGCGAACTGGCGCGACCGTTCCATGTATCGCGGCCGGCGATTTCCAAGCACCTTCGGGTACTCGAGCGCGCCGGGTTGGTGCAGCGGGGACGCGAAGGACGCATCAGCCGCTGTGCGCTCGACGCGGGCGGCATGCGTGAGGCGGCCGAATGGGTCGACCGTTACCGCGCGTTCTGGGAAGGCCGACTCGACGCGCTGTCACGGTATATCGAACGGCGGCAGTCATGACCGGCGCCGTTCATGCCGTCCGCGTGTCACGCATCATCCGCGCGGACGCCGATACCCTTTTCCGAGCCTGGACCGATCCTCGAGAACTCGTGCACTGGTGGCGCCAGGAAGGCGACGGATGGGCGTTCGCTTCGGCGTCGATCGACCTTCGAGTCGGCGGCGGCTACCGGCTGGGAATGACGGATCCCGACGGCAAGACGCACGTGGCGATCGGCGTCTACCGCGAGGTGCAGCGGCCGATGCGCCTGGTGTTCACCTGGGATTGGGAAGATCCGGCGAATCGCGTAGGCGACACGCTCGTCACCGTCGAGTTCAAGAATGTCGGCGATAGCCGCACCGAGGTGGTAGTGACCCACCAGCGCTTCACCGAGGCGGCGCGAATGGGGCGCCACGAACAAGGCTGGACTGAACTGCTCAGACTGCTTGAACGCGCCGTCGGCTAGAAGGCGCCGTTTGTCGCCAGCGGAGAGGAGAAACGACATGACGACGAGAGACACGATTCAGAGCTACTTCAGCGGTCTCGAGCAAAAGACAAACTGGGACTCGTTTTTGTCCGATGAGCTGAAATTCACCAGCTTCACCAGTCCCAACAAACGCGTCACTGGGCGAGCGGCGTACCTCGAATCGACAAAGCGCTTTTACTCGATGATCACCGCTCTTGAAGTGAAAGACCTGCTGATCGACGGCGATAAAGCCTGCGCATTAACGCGATACCAGCTCCAACCGCCCGGGGGACCTGCTTTCGGCAGCGACGTGGCCGAGGTGTTCGAAGTACGTGACGGTAAGATCAGCTCGTTGGACATCTACTTTGACAGCTCGCCATTTCCAAAGTAGTCGAGGAAGTACCGGTGAATCCGGGTTGATGAACGACGCGTGGGCCCTTCAGCGCTCGGAGCCGGTGTCTCGGACCGACATGTAGAACGTCTTCGCTTTCTTGATGTCCTCACGCACGGCCCGGCGCTCGGCTTCGGTCCGATAGGCTGGGTTGTTGGCGGCTGCCGCGTCGAGACGATCGAGCCACGACAAGAAATACGCGGCGGCGGCCGTCGAATGACGCGCGTCATTTCCCACCGTCACGTAAATCGGACTCGTCGTGGCGTACGGGTAGATGTCCATGACGTTGGCGTGCGGCGCTTCGTTCCAGGCGCGGAGCACCAGCCAGCCGCTCCGATCGACCGGAATGGTGCCCTCGAGAAATCCGCCGCGGGCGGCTGATTGTGGATCCAGGCGGGCAACGACCTGACCATTCCAGACGATTTCCAGGTGATCGACAGGATAGTTGGCGCGTAGCGCGGCCCGGTAGGGGAGCGCGTGTGCTCCGGCTGACAGACGAATCGTGTCTCCGGGCTGGGCGGTGCCGGACGCGAGGAACAGCCGCGCACCGTTGGTCGCGACGCCGCGGCCAGCTCTGACGCCGGCGAGAAACGCTTCGCGCGTCAATGTACCAGTCGCGGGCACAAACACTCGGTTCAGCCCCACCGGACCTCGGAGGCTCGCGTAATTGGCCATCGCATCCGTGCCCGCGCCAGCCGGAATCTTCAGTCCACAGTCGAGCAACCGGTACCAGATTGCGGCAGACGCTTTGTGATCGGCGAATCCGACGACCTCGTAGTAGTCGACTCGCCCGAGCGCGGCGTCCACTGGAAGTCCGTTTGTCAGCGTGGCGTCCTTCACGGGATCGACGTCTTCGTCGAAGGGATGGACGTAGCCGACCAGCGCGCCCTGCTGGTGCGCAAGATCCGCGACCATGCCGTTGTCCGGAAAGGGGCTCGCGACCGCGGTGAACGGATACGCCGTGTAGCCGGGGAGCAGGAGATGGCCGGTCAGGTTCAGGAGACCGATGTGGCCCCAGTAGCTGCTGTGGAATTCCTGCCCGTGGAGAATCATCATCGTCGCGTCTGAGGCCGGATCGACATCGGTTCGGAAGCTCGCCACGTCGGGAACGCGTTGCTCCTTGTTGACCACGAGGTTGTAGACGAGATTGAGGTCTTCCGCACGTGCCTGCGCGGCGAGCCGGTCGGGGGTGTCGCGGTAGTGCCCGCCGTAGTTCATGTGGACGTGGAGATCGCCGCTCCACCAGCGTCCCCAGTCATCCAGCCCTGGCAGTCGCTTCAGCGTCACTGAAAGAGGCTGCTGCGGCGATCGAAGATCGACCGAGACGTGCGCCACTTCGAACGACGGTCCGTGGCTGACGGTCACCGACAGCGGGCCGAGCGGAGCAGAGATGACACTGTCGCCGGTGCTGTGGAAATACCGCGTTTCCACGGCCTGCTGTTCGGGTACCAACAGGTCGTCGGCGAACATCCATGCCTCGTCCGGCGCGTACGGCCGATGACGGGCGTCGGCGATGCTGACTCGCGTGGCCAGCGCTCGCCCCTGTTCGTCGCGAACGCGCAAGGTCAGCGCACCGTGGGCCCTCAGATATCGCCTTCGCTCGATCTTGATCTGACGCTGCGTGCCCGAGAACGCATCGACGGCCCAGAGCGCAGTGTTCCCATCGCGGTTGGAGATGAACGCGATCGCCTTGCCGTCAGGCGACCAGCGTGGGTCGGTATTGTCGTAGTCGCCGTAGGTGAGTGGAAACGGATAGCCGCCATCAACGGGCATCAGCCAGAGCTGCTGCCATTGCCGGCCGGCGTAGCTGCTGTAGATGATGCGTGTGCCATCCGGCGAGACCTCCGGTCGCGCCTTCCACGACGTTTCCTCGTGCTGCACGACTCGCGGCCGGTCGTTCCCGTCCACGGACTTGCGCACGATATCGCCCGTGCCGTGTCCGATCTCGTGGTTCGAGACGAAGACGAGATCCTTGCCGTCGCGCGACCAGGTCGGGTTGATCGCGTGATCGTAGGGGCTGTAGTAGTAGCGGGGCGTCTCGCTCTTCTGATCCGGCACGACGACCCGGCTCGCAGCCATCCGTCCGGCGTTCATGTCGGCGACATGGAGCACGAAATGCCCCGTGCCTTCCGTTGACACGAAGGCCAGGCGACTGCCATCGGGAGACCATCGCGGCTCGAGGTTGACGGCCTTGTTGGCGGTCAGCGCATGAGCCTCGCCGGTGGCGAGGTCGAGTTGCATGAGCTCGATCGCGCGGCCGTCGTAGCGGACGAATGCCACGGTTCGTCCGTCCGGTGAGCAGTCGGGTTGATAGTCTGTTCCTGCGGCGTCGGTCAGCTGTTCCGCGACGTCGCCGTCGATGGCTTGACGCCAGAGTGTGCCGCCCATCGAATAGATCACGGCCTTGCCGTCAGGAGTCCAGGTCGGAGCGGACGGACCGGTGGTGATTTGCGGGAGGTAGAGCTCGCGATAGTAGTAGTGGTGCGGCAGCGCGATTTGGCCGAGGACCGGCACCCGCGTCGGTTCGGCCGCCGAGAGCAGGGCTGCGCCGCAAAGGCCCAGAACGATGACGATGCGCCTACGCGTCGAACCGCTCATGCATCTCCTCCGGCAGACCGAAACACGTCGAGTACGTGACCTTGAGGGTCATGACCAATTCGATCCGAGAAGGAGCCGTTCGAGGAGCGCGAGCGCACCGGCGAGATCCTGTTCCTTGATGACCAGTGGCGGTGCGAGCACGATCAGATTGCCTCGCGTGGCGAACGATACGCCCTGATCGCGCGCCTGCTCCACGAGTGAGGTCAACGATCGATGCTGGCTGGGCCAGGGCGACACGGGTTCGCGGCTGGCGCGATCGCGCACCAGCTCGATCACCGCGAAGAGCCCGTGCCCGCCGCGCACGTCCCCAATCACGTCCACGCGATCCTGCATCCGGCGCAGCTCATCGAACATCTCCGCGCCGAGCCGCTTCGACCGCTCAATCAGCCGCTCGTCGCTGTACGCCCGTATCGCGGCCACGCCCGCGGCACACGCGAGCGGATGACCGCAATAGGTCAGGCCGGTCTGGAGCATCTCGTTCTCGAGGCGCGCGGCGACGTCACGAGACAACACCACCGCGGCGAGCGGCACGTGAGCGCCGGTCAGACCCTTGGCGACGGTCATCAGGTCCGGCCTGCCGGCCTCGTCATAGCGCTGCCACGCGAACCACTCACCACACCGTCCGAATCCGCTCATCACCTCGTCGGCGATCAGCAGGACTCCGCGTGACCTCGTCACCTCGCGCAGCAACGGCCAGAACGTGTCCGGAGCGACGATGCCATTGGTTCCCGCGTTGGGCTCCATCAGGACGGCCGCCACCTGGCTGGCACCGTGCTGGTCCATCGTGGCGGCCACGCTCGTGGCTGCGAGGCGGCCGCACTCGTCGGCTGTCTGCGAGCCGAAGGGACAGCGATAGGCGTAGGGAGGAGGCACGTGAACCACGCCGTAATCTGCCGCGCGCACCTGGTGCTCGGTCCGGGCGTCGCCGGACAGCGCCATCGCCGCGTAGCTGGCGCCGTGGTAGGAGCGATCTCTGGCGACGATCACGCCGCGTGGCTTCTGCGTCGCCTGGCGCGCGAACTTGACCGCGTGCTCGTTGGCGTCGCTGCCGCCGAGGGTGAAGAAGACCCGCCCTCCCTCGAAGCCCGATTTCTCCAGCAGGAGGTTGGCGAGTTCCGCTCGCGGCTGGGCGCCCCAAGACGAGGTCGTGAAGCAGAGCGTCTCCGCCTGACGGCGAATCGCCTGCACCACGGCCGGGTGCTGATGGCCGAGGTTCATGCATTCCGCCAGGCTGCTCATGTCAAGGTAGGTGCGGCCGCGATCGTCCCAGAACGTCGCGCCTTCTCCGCCGACGACCGTGGGGGCGTCCCACGCCGTTTGAACGCACCAGCTGTGCAGGACGGCGCGATTCTCAGACACGCAACCGCCAATCGCCGGCCTCGCCGGCAGAAGGTTCATCGCGCTCGAAGCGTTCGGCGTTGAGAATCACTTCTTCGAGATGTTCTCGCTCGGTCGACCCTTGAATCGCGGAAACTCGAGATCGTCGCGCAGGATCGGTGCCTTCCTCAGTGCGATCGGACGATCCCAGTAGACGGCCGTCACGTCGCTCATCTGCTCGCTGAGATATCCCATCCACGCGTCGGGATAGACATCGGCTGACGCGTAGACCTCGAACCAGCCCCGCCACACCTGGTAGACGTCGCCCTTGGTCGCGTTGCCCAGTCGCTGGAAAGGAATCTTGACGTTGTCGGCGACGCGAAGCTGGTCGGACGTTCGCGCGTCGAGCCCGCCTTCGACCGACAGTTCGAGCTGCGCGACGCCGTCGGTGTTGTAAAAGGAGGCGTACATCCACACCCGATCCGCCTGCACGTTCAGGAACGACAACACCGGGGTCCCGCTGTACATCCGGCGCGCGTAGCCGCTCTCGTATTGTGTGCTCGGATGGCGGGTTTCGGAGTTGACGATCTCGTAGTAGGGCGCCACCCATCGATTGGTCGGCTTCCAGTTCATCGTCTCCTCTTCTCGCGCGTCGCGCACGAGCGGACGGTCTGCGTAGCGTCGGACCGCGCACGACGCTGTTCGTCCCGGAGCATAGCCCAAGGCGGCCCGCTACGGCAGGATCTCGACGTACCCGTCCGTTCCATGCACGCGGATCCGCTGCCCATCCCGGATCCGCCGCGTGGCATGCTCCACCCCCACGACGGCCGGCACGCCGTACTCCCGTGCGATCACCGCGCCGTGCGTCATCAGACCCCCCACCTCCGTCACCAGGCCCTTGATCGCGAGGAAGAGGGGAGTCCAGCTGGGATCCGTGTAGGCGGTGACCAGGATGTCGCCCGTTTCGAGATCGGCCTTCGCCACGTCGAGGACAACCCGGGCTCGCCCCTCGACGGTTCCGGCGGAAACCGGCAAGCCGACCAGCGCGCCGGCCGGCACGTCGTCGCGCCGGTATTTCCCGGTAATGGCCTCACCATCCGACGTGAGCACCCTGGGCGGCGTGAGCGCTTGATACGACATGAACGCGTCCTTGCGCTGGCGAATGAGCTCTTCGTCGACCTCGTTCGTGCGCACGACGTCCTGCATCTCCTGGAACCTGAGATAGAAGATGTCTTCCTTCTCGGACAGCACGCCGGCCTGCACGAGGCGGTCGGCTTCTTCCATCAGGGCCTGCTTATAAACGAAGTAACGGCTGATCATTCCGTACTTCGGATATTCCCGGTACCCTGCGAACGTCCGGACCCGGTCAATCATCCGCTTGGTCTCTTCGGCCTTCCTCTCTCCATCCGGCAAGGCCCGCAAGCGCTCCAGCAGCTCCTCTTCCTTCTTCCGGGCCTCCTGCCGGCCTTGCTCGAAGTGGCGCGCGGCGGCGCCCGGCTCGAAGTTCTTGATGTTGCCGAGAATCATGGGCACGAGCATGGTCGGGCGCTCGCTCCAACGCGGTCTCGTGATGTCGATCTCGCCGACGCCGCGCATACCGTATGTGTCGAGCCACGCCCGGATGGCGTCTCGCGCGTCGAGCCCACCCGTGAGTGTGGAAAGCTCGTCGAGGAAGCCCTCGTCCTCGACGTGCTCTAGAAATGCCACGACGTCCGGATGCGGGCGGATCACGTCCGCGACGTCCAGCAGCGCGAGGCCCATCTCGGACGTGACGTTGTTGGACACAGACTGTGCGAGCGTATCCGCCGCGTTCTTTTCACCCAGCCACGCGTGCAGCTGATCGTTGAGCCACCAGGCGGCCTCCATCCCGGCCATCACCACCTGCATGCTTTGCGGATCGAACTGGATCTGCTTCCGTTCCCGGATGTGCGCCAGGATGAAGTCCAGCAGGGCCGATCCGGACTTGGTCCGGATGTCGCGCTTCAAGTCGGCGAGCGAGGCCTGGTTGCGCGCGATCAGCTCGGTGACGATGGCCGGATCGGTTTCGATCGCGGCGGAGCCTGCCCCAGGCAGCGCCCATCCAGGGCCTTCGCTCGGCCGCGACGAAATGAAGTCGCCTCGGTCGAGGACGGTCTCGAGCGCGTCGCGGATGAGCGGATC
>Ga0070665_100008690_pt1 | contig 10278 bp, 8 predicted proteins | sample KBSS13metaG_FD_65862 | JGI IMG/M metagenome (GOLD analysis project Ga0070665, IMG submission 65862) | Switchgrass rhizosphere microbial communities from Kellogg Biological Station, Michigan, USA - KBS S1-3 metaG | ecosystem: Host-associated > Plants > Roots > Rhizosphere > Soil ...
GCCTCGCCCGATGTTCGGGCTGTCGCTGCCGGCATGACCGTCGCCTGCGCCACCGACGGCAATCACGGCCGCTCGGTCGCCTGGGGCGCCAGGACGGCCGGCTGCTCGGCGGTGATCTTCATCCATGCCGGCGTCTCGCAAGCGCGGTCCGATGCGATGGCCGCCCTCGGCGCCGACATGCGCCGCGTCGCCGGCAGCTATGACGATTCCGTGCGTATCGCAGCCGAGACCGCCGCACGGGAAGGCTGGACCGTCGTCTCCGACACTTCGTGGGAAGGCTATGAGGCGATCCCGCTGACGGTGATGCAGGGTTACACCGCGACCATCGGCGAAGCGCTGGATGCGCTGTTCGAACCGCCGACACACATCTTCCTGCAGGCCGGCGTCGGTGGGCTCGCAGCCGCCATTGCCGCCTATGCCAGTCAGCGCCTCGGGGAAAATGCGCCTGCCATCGTGGTGGTCGAGCCGGAGCGCGCCGCCTGCCTGTTCGCCAGCGCCGTGGCCGGTGAATGCGTGACTATCCCGCATGGCGGGCCGACCGTGATGGCGATGCTCGAATGTGCGACGCCATCACCGATCGCCTTCGAAATCCTGCAGTCGCTGGCTGACGGCTTCGTCACGCTGCGGGAAGAAGAGGCGACCGCCGTGATGAAGCGGCTCGCTGATCCGTTGGGTGGCGACATACCCATCGTTGCGGGCGAAAGCGGCGGCACTGGCCTCGCCGGATTCCTCGCCTGCAACCGCGATCCACAGGCGCGTGCGCATCTGGGGCTTGGGCCGCAATCGCGGATACTGGTATTCAACAGCGAAGGCGCGACCGATCCGGCGATCTACGCCCGCATCGTCGGCCGCACACCGGAAGAGGTTTTGGGCCAATGAGCGACGATCCAATCGAATTGCTGAAGCGCCTCGTGGCGATCGATTCCGTCAATCCCGACCTGGTGCCCGGCGGCGCCGGTGAAAAGGCGGTCGGCGATTTCTGCGGCGCCTGGCTCGCCGAGCGCGGCTTTGTCGTGCACCGCCTGGAAGAGCATCCGGGCCGGCCGTCGATTGTCGGCGTTGCCAAGGGCTCCGGCGGCGGCCGCTCGCTGATGTTCAACGGCCATTACGACACCGTGACGCTCGCCGGCTATGACGGCGATCCGCTCGACCCCAGGATCGACGACGACGGCAAGCTCTACGGGCGCGGCTCGTTCGACATGAAGGGCGGTGTCGCCGCGATGATGGTAGCGGCAGCACGCGCCAAGGCAAAAGGTGTTCGCGGCGATATCCTGGTGGCCTGCGTTGCGGACGAGGAATATGCCTCGTTCGGCACCGAGGAAGTAGCGCGCAATTTCCGCGCCGACGCGGCCATCGTCACCGAGCCCAGCCATCTCGAGCTCACCGTCGCGCATAAGGGTTTCGCCTGGTTCGAGGTGATCGTCGAGGGCCGTGCCGCACATGGCTCGCGCCCCGATCTTGGCATCGACGCGATCGCCAAGGCCGGCAAGTTCCTGGTCGCGCTCGAAGGTTACGACAAGCGGATGCGCGCCAGTCCGACGCACGGGCTCCTCAAATCGGGCTCGGTGCACGCCTCGATGATCGGCGGCGGCGCGGAGTGGTCGAGCTACCCGGCGCGCTGCCGGATATCACTGGAGCGCCGCACCATTCCCGGCGAAACGCCGCGCTCGGTGCAAGCCGAGCTGGAGGCGATCATCGACCAGATCGCGGCGGAGGATCCCGACTTCAGCGCTATCGTGGAACTCGGCTTGAACCGCGGCCCGTTCGAGGTTCCGGAAACCGAACCGATCGTCGCGACACTCGATCGCGTCGCCACAAAACTGCTCGGCCACTCGCCGACGCGGCGCGGCGAGCCGTTCTGGACCGACTGTGCCATCCTCAAGGATGCCGGCATTCCCTGCGTGATGTTTGGCGCCGACGGCGCCGGCGCCCACGCGGCGACGGAGTGGACCACCGTGGAGTCGGTGAGGGCGCTGGCGGATATTTTGACGGACACGGCGATCGAGTTTTGCGGGTGAAGGCAGAGTTCCGCTAGCTGGGCTGCACTCCGTCGCGCCCCCCTCTGTCCTGCCGGACATCTCCCCCTCAGGTGGGGAGATTGGCTGTCATCGGGCGCCCAGCCAATCCTGCGATGCCGACGATTGGCGAAGGTCGGGCGGCCGTCCGATCTCCCCACCTGAGGGGGAGATGTCCGGCAGGACAGAGGGGGGCAACGCAGAGCGGAAGCTTTCAAACCGCCGCAATACCGCCATCGACCGCCAATGCATGGCCGGTCATGAACGAGTTCTTCGGATCGGCGGCGAACAGGATCACCTCGACCACCTCGTCGATCTCCGCGACCCGTTTCATCGGCACGCCGCGGGTCAGCTCGGCGATGGCGTCGGCCTCGCTCTTGCCGGTCAATTTCACGAAGTCGGCGACCATGTTGGTGCGGGCGAAGGCTGGGCAGACGGCGTTCACGCGAATGCCCTTGGTCGCGTACTCGGCAGCGGCCGAGCGCGTCAGGCCGACGACAGCGTGCTTGGCGGCGGCGTAGACGGACAGCCGCGGCGCGCCGCCCAGCCCGGCGACCGAGGCGATGTTGACGATCGCGCCGCCCTTGCCGCCTTTGCCCGCTTGGCGGTACTGCCGCTCCATCTGCGGCAGTTGATACTTCATGGCGTAGAAGACGCCCATCAGGTCGACGTCGATGATGCGGCGCGCTTCGTCAGACGGCACATGCGGCAACCTGACGAAGCTCTGCGCGATGCCGGCATTGTTGATCGCGATATCGAGGCGGCCGAAACGCTTGACGGCGAGCGCGATGAGGTTCTCCGACAGCGTCTCGTCGGCGATATCGCCGGCAAGCGTTGCACTCTCCGCCTGCAACGAAGCCGAGAACTGCTCGAGCGAGACGGCGTCGATGTCGGAAAGCACGAGCCGTGCACCCTCCGCGGCCATTTTTTCGCAGAGCCGCCGCCCGAAACCCCCGGTCGCACCGGTGACCAGAACCGTCAGCCCATCGAAACGCATTGACTAGCTTTCTTCGTCGATCAGTTTGACGGCCAGCGCGGTGAGCAGCCTCACCACGTCGCCATAGAGCTGCGCCTTTTCGGGATTGGAGGCATTGCCGTCAAGCGCACGCCGGTAGACGCCCTGGCAGATCGCGGCGAAGCGGAAAAACGAGAAGGCGAGGTAGAACGTCCAGTGGCCGGGGCGGCCGATGCCGCGCCGTTCGCAATAGCGCTCGACATACTCCCGCTCGGACGGCAGGCCGAGCGCAGCCCGGTCGACGCCGCCAAGGCCGCGCTGGCCGCGGAACCCGGACTCATGCGGCAACCGCCATTGCGCGCATTGATAGGCGAGGTCGGCGAAGGGATGGCCGAGCGTCGACAATTCCCAGTCGAGCAGCGCGATCACGGCAGGCGCATCCTTGGCGAACATCAGGTTGTCCAGCCGGAAGTCGCCATGCACCAGGCAAACCTGGCCGTCATCGGCGGGCATGTTCTCGGTGAGCCAGCCGATCAGCCTTTCCATATCCGGTACGGGCTCGACCTCGGAGGCGCGGTATTGGCTGGTCCAGCGGCCGAACTGGCGCTCGAAATAATTGCCCGGCTTGCCGAAGTCGGCGAGGCCGACGCGCTCGACGTCGAGGCTGTGCAGTGCGGCCAGCGTGGCGTTCATCGCGTCGTAGATTGCGGTGCGGCCGGCATTGTCGAGAATCTCCGGCAGTGCCGGATCCCAGAAGATGCGCCCGTCGAGGAACGCCATCACGTAGAACATGCGGCCGACCGGCGTGTCCTCGCCGGAGAGGTACAGCACGTTCGGCACGGGTACGCCGCTGCCGGCCAGCGCCTTCATGACGCGGAATTCGCGATCGACCATATGCGCGGATTTGAGCAACTGGCCGGGTGGCTTGGCACGCAGCACGTAGCGACCACTCTCGGCCTTGAGCAGGTAGGTGGGATTCGACTGGCCGGCGCTGAACTTTTCGATCGCCTCGAGACCGGCGAAGCCCGGCACATGCTGTTCGAGGTAAGGGCCGAGCGCTGCCGCATCGAGCGCATTGGCATCGCTCATGCGTGGGCTTCCCGCGGCTCCACATGGGTGAGCGTCAGCCAGCGCGCCGTCAGCGCCGGTTTCAGCGAATTCTCGATATCGATGGTGACGTCATAGGAGACCTGCACCCAGCCCGACGGGCGGGCGTTGACATCCGCCAGGAAGAAGCGGGCGCGGATGCGAGCGCCCGATTTGACCGGCGCCTGGAAGCGGATCTTGTCGAAGCCATGGTTGATGCCCATGCCCGAACCTTCGAGCGGCGGCAGCGTTTCGAAAGTCATCGCCGACAGCAGCGATAGCAGCAGGAAGCCGTGCGCGATGGTGCCGCCGAACGGCGTCTCTTTGGCCGCGCGCTCGGCATCGACATGGATGAACTGGTGGTCGTCGGTGGCATCGGCGAACTGGTCGATCATGGTCTGCGACACGACGCGCCACGGTGAGACGCCGACCTCCTTGCCGGCGGACGACAGCAGCTGATCGAGCGAAATCGTCTTCACGTGACCTCAGTCCTTGAACAATGTCATCCCGTGCTGCACCGACTGGCCGCCATCGATCGGAAGGATGGCGCCCGTGACGTAGCTGCCGGCACGGCTGCACAGATACAGTGTCGCTCCGGCAATGTCATCCGGGCGGCCGATGCGACCGATCGGCACCCGCGCGCCAACCTTTTGCACCTGCGCGTCGGTTGCCGTGGCGAATGCCGTCATGCGGCTCTGGAATGGCCCCGGCGCAAAGGCGTTCACTGTGATGTGCCGCTCGGCGAATTCACTGGCCAGCGTGCGCGTCAAATGATGCACGGCGGCCTTCGAGGCGGTGTAGGAATAGGCGTCGTCGGCGAGAGGCTGCGTGCCCATCACCGAGCCCAGATTGATGATGCGCGCCGGATCGTCGACGCTGCCCGCGTTTTCGAGCAGCGGCGTCAGCTCGCGCGTCAGGTGGAACAGGCCGGTGACGTTGACGTTCAGCACCTTGGCCCAGGCTGCATAGGGGAAAGTGGCGAATGGTTCGCCCCATGAGGCGCCGGCATTGTTGATCAGGATGTCGAGCCGGTCGGTGCGCTGCTTGACCGCGCCGGCCAGCGCCAGCACACCGGCTTCGCTGCTGACGTCGCCGATGAAACCCTCCGCCTTCCCCTCACCGCCGAGCGCGTTGATCTCGGCTGCCGCCTTCTCGCAGTCGGCGCCCTTGCGCGAAGCGATCATCACGGTCGCGCCGGCCTTGACCAGCGCGGTCGCTGCCATGCGGCCGATACCGGTTGCCGCGCCGGTCACCAAGGCGGTCTTGCCGGCTACCGAGAAAAGTTCGTCGAGATAGTCCATCGATCCTCCATGCGGCCGAGGGTCATTGCGCGATACCGCCCTATCTAGCATGTTCAAGCATCGACAGTTCGTAAAGATCGGGAGACTGCTATGTCCGACATGGCGCTGGGCATGACGGAGCGGCTGAAGCCGATCCACGAACGCGTCGCCCGCATGGTGCGCGACGAGATCATGCCGCTCGACGAAGAGTTCCTGGCGGAGGTGGGGCGGGATGGCGACCGCTGGGCGCACACCGCACGGCAGCTCGAAATCCTCGGCGGGCTGAAGGCCAAGGCCAAGGAGCGCGGCCTGTGGAATTTCTGGCTGACCGGCTCTGAGCGCGGCTACGGCTTGAACACGGTCGAATATGCCTATCTCGCCGAAGAGATGGGCAAGGCGCATCTCGGCGCCGAGACCTTCAATTGCTCGGCGCCCGACACCGGGAACATGGAGGTGCTGGAGCGCTATGGGTCCAGCGAGCACAAGCGGCAATGGCTGGCGCCGCTGCTCGAGGGCGAAATCCGTTCGGCCTATCTGATGACCGAGCCTGATGTCGCCTCGTCGGATGCCACCAACATCGCCATGCGCTGCGAGCGCGACGGCGGCGACTATGTGCTCAATGGCGAGAAATGGTGGGCCTCAGGGGCCGGCGATCCGCGCTGCGCCATCTACATCGTCATGGTCAGGACCGGCGGCGATGGCCCGAAACACCAGCAGCATTCGATGATCCTGGTGCCGGCCGACACCAGGGGTATCACCAAGCTCAGGCCGATGAAGGTCTATGGTGACGACGATGCCCCGCATGGCCACATGCATCTGAGGTTTACGAATGTGCGGGTGCCGGCGGAAAACCTGATCCTTGGCGAGGGCAGGGGGTTCGAGATCGCACAGGGGCGGCTGGGGCCAGGCCGCATCCATCACTGCATGCGGGCGATCGGCCAGGCCGAAATGGCGCTCGAGCTGATGTGCCGCCGCTCGCTGCGACGCGAGGCGTTCGGCGACAGACTGGCGAAGCTCGGCGCCAATTTCGACATCATCGCGGAATGCCGGATGGAGATCGAAATGGCGCGGCTGCTCTGCCTGAAGGCCGCCTGGATGATCGACCAGGGCGATGCGCGTGCCGCCGCCCCGTGGATCAGCCAGATCAAGGTGGTGGCGCCCCGTGTCGCGCTGAAGGTCACCGACGAGGCGGTGCAGATGCATGGCGCGCAAGGCATCAGCCAGGATACGCCGCTGGCCCGGCAGTGGACGCATCTCAGGACATTGCGGCTGGCCGACGGTCCGGATGCCGTCCATCGCCGTCAGGTCGCGCGAACCGAGCTCAAACGCTACACGCAGGAAAAGGTGTGAGCCGATGAAGGCGATCATTGCCCGCAATTTCGGGCCGCTCGACCAGCTGGTGTACGGCGACTGGCCGGAACCGCAGGCGACCGGCCGCACGGTCGTCATCGAGGCCGAGGCGATCGGCGTCAACTATCCTGATGGGCTGCTGGTGCAAGGCCTCTACCAGATGCGCCCGCAAACACCGTTCGTGCCCGGCATGGAGGTGGCAGGGCGCGTCGTCGCGGTCGGGCCGGAGGTGACTGATTTCAAGCCGGGCGACCGGGCCGCAGCGTTCTCCACCCATGGCAGCTACGCCGAAAGAGTCGGCGTCTATGAGGCGAGCGCTGAGATTGCCGGACGGTCTCGGCGTCGAGGACGCCTGCGCGCTGATCTGCGGTTACGGCACCTCGCACTACGCGCTAAAGCGGCGGGGGCTGGTCAGGCCGGGAGAGACGCTTGCCGTGCTCGGCGCGTCCGGCGCCACGGGCATCGCCGCTGTCCAGATCGGCAAGCTGATGGGCGCCAAGGTGATCGGCGTGGCCTCGACCCAGGAAAAGCAGGCCATCGCCCGGCAGGCCGGCGCCGACATCGTCATTGGCTACGACAATCTGCGCGATCGGCTCAAGGAAGCGACCGGCGGCAATGGCGTGGATGTTGCCTTCGATCCGGTCGGCGGCGATGCTTTCGACGGCCTGGCGCGCGCCATGGCGTGGGGCGGCAGGCTGCTGGTGATCGGCTTTGCCTCCGGAACTATCCCGAAACTCGCCGTCAATCTGGCGCTGGTCAAAGGCTTCAGCGTGGTCGGCGTGTACTGGGGCGCATTCATCGAGAAGGAGCCTGCAACCTACGCCAACGACATGCGCGAGCTGATCGGCTGGCGTTTGGCCGGCAAGTTGACGCCTGTTATCGAAGGCACCTATCCGCTGGCCGATGCCGCTAATGTGCTGAAGCGCGTGCTCGGCCGCGGCTCGGCCGGCAAGCTGATCCTGAAACCTTGAGAACGAAGAAATCCGATGGCGATACCGGCAACGATGAACGCCCTGCTGCTGAAGGGGGATGGGTACGCGCGTGAGCGGTCGCCCGCCGGGCTACAGGCGATGGAGCCCTATGTCGAACCGGGCACGATCGCGGTGCCGCAGATCGGTCCCTCGCAAGTGCTGATCAAGGTCCTGCTGGCCGCGATCAATCCGTCGGACGTCAGCTTCATCAAGGGCCAGTACGGACAGCCGCGCAAAAAAGGCCAGCCGGCCGGCTTTGAAGGTGTCGGCGAGGTGGTGGCGGCCGGCACTGAGCCGGCTGCGCAGGCATTGCTCGGCAAGCGCGTCGCCTTCGCGACCGGGGCGAGCAATTGGGGAGCGTGGGCCGAGTACACGATCGCCGCAGCCTCCACGTCGATCCCGCTCATCGATACGGTCCGCGACGCGGACGGCGCGGCGATGATCGTCAACCCGATCACCGCGCTCGCCATGTTCGACATCGTGCGTGACGAGGGCGAGAAGGCGTTTGTGCTCACCACCGGCGCCAGCCAGCTCGGTAAGCTCATCATCAGCCTCGCCAGGGACCAGGGTTTCAGGCCGATCGCCATCGTCAGGCGCGACGACCAGATTCCGCTGCTCGAGAAAATGGGCGCAGCGCACGTGCTCAACGAGCAGGCCGCCGATTTCCGAGACAAATTGCGCGAGGTGTTCAAGGTGGACCCGGCGCGCATCTTCCTCGACGCGCTGACCGGGCCGGTCGGGTCGGCGATCTTCGCCGCCATGCCGAAACGTGCACGCTGGATCATCTACGGCAGGCTCGACCCGTCGCCGACCACCATCGACGAGCCGGGCCAGCTGATCTTTGCCGGCAAACATATCGAAGGCTTTTGGCTGGCCGAGTGGATGCGCCGGTCGCCCGAGGGCTTTGCCCGTGCAATCACCGAGGCTCAGCAGCGCTTTTCGGATGGACGCTGGGCGACCGATGTGACGGCTGTTGTGCTGCTGTCGGAAGCGATGGCGCGCGTGCCTGCCGAACTGGCCAAGCCAAACGGCAAGGTGTTCATCAAGCCGTAAAGCTATTCCGCCGGCGCATGAGCAGGCGCCGGTGCGACGCCGTTCTCAGCCTCGTGCAGCTCGCGCTTGAGGCGTTTTTCTTCCTCGACCTTCGGCGTGACGAAGCGGCCGAGCAAGAGGTAGGCCACCGGCGTCAGGAACAGCGTCGACACGGTCGCCATGCCGAGACCACCGACGATCACCCAGCCGAGCGCGATGCGCGCCTCGGCGCCGGCGCCGGACGCCAGCACCAGCGGCAGGCCGCCGAGCACGGTGCAGATCATGGTCATCATGACCGGGCGGAGCCGGATCACGGCCGCCTGCTCGATCGCCTCGCGCACGCCCATGCCGCGGTCGCGCAACTGGTTGGCGAACTCGACGATCAGGATGCCGTTCTTGGCCATGACGCCGACCAGCAGCACCAGGCCGATCTGACTGTAAGCGTTGAGGCTGGTGCCGGTGAAGATCAGCGCAAAGACCGCGCAGGCGATGCCGATCGGCACAGTCGCCATGATGATGACGGCGCTGACGAAGCTCTCGAACTGGGCGGCCAGCACGAGCAGGATGATGACGATGGCGAAGCCGAAGATCGTCAGCATCGCGCCATTGCTCTCACCGAGCGTCGCCGCCTCGGCAAGCGGAATGATGCGGGCGCCGGGCGGCAGCAGCGGGGTGGCGATCTCGGTGGCGCGCGTCAGCGCTGAGCCGAGCGCGAAGTCGGGCGCGAGACCGGAGGTGATGGAGACGGCGCGCATCTGCTGCTCGCGCGATAGCGACGGCGGCACCGCGACCTCGGTCAGCGACGCGATGGTCGCGACCGGCACGAAGCGGCCGTCCGCGGTCTTCAGGAAAATGTTCTCGAGATCGGTCGGGTCGTTGATCGGGTTGGTGGTCGAGACCAGCTTCACCTTGTAGCTGCGGTCCTCGATGAAGACCTGGCCGACCTCGTGGCCGTCGAGCATGGCCTGCAGGGCCTCGGCGAGACCGGTGATGTTGATGCCGAGGTCGGAGGCGCGCTCGCGGTCGATCGCCACCGCGAGCTGCGGCTGAGTGGCGTCGCTGCTGAGGCGCGGCTGCTGGAAGCGTCGGTCCTTCTCCATCTCGGCAACGATCTTGTTGGCGGCGTTGCCGAGCTCCTTGTAGCTGTTGCCGACAATGGCGAATTGCAGGCCGTTGCCGGCGCCGCGAATACCAAGACTGTTCGGCTGCACCGAGGTGATGCGGGCGCCCGGCACCTGCTTCAGCAGGCCGGTGAGCTGCGCGACGATATCTTGTTGCGAGCGCTCGCGCTTGTCCCACGGCACCAGCGACAGCACCATGAAGCCGCTATTGTTCTGGCCGCCCTGGCCGGCGCTGGCGAAGGTGCCGTCGATCTCGCCGGAATCGCGCAGCGGCTGGATCAGCCGTTCGACCGACCGGATCTGCTGGGTCGTGTAGTCGAGGCTGACGCCTTGTGGCGCCGATATGCGCAGCATGACGATCGAGCGGTCCTCAACCGGCGTCAACTCCTGGCGGATCAGGCCGAACATGGCGAAGGCGGTGCCGGCAAACAGAACGCAGACCAGCAGCACGATCAGCGGCGCGCCGAG
>Ga0070665_100008691_pt1 | contig 10278 bp, 7 predicted proteins | sample KBSS13metaG_FD_65862 | JGI IMG/M metagenome (GOLD analysis project Ga0070665, IMG submission 65862) | Switchgrass rhizosphere microbial communities from Kellogg Biological Station, Michigan, USA - KBS S1-3 metaG | ecosystem: Host-associated > Plants > Roots > Rhizosphere > Soil ...
CTGCTGCACACCTGGTCGCTCGCGGTGGAGGAGCAGTTTTACCTGGTATGGCCGCTGCTGCTGGTCCTGCTGGCCGCCGCCGGTTCGCGGACCGCCATTGCCGCGACGCTTGCCGCGCTGGTGTTTGTCGCGTGCGTTGGAAGCATCATCTATTTCCGGTTCGATCCAAAGGCCGCGTTCTACATGGCTCTGCCGCGGGCCTGGGAGCTTGCATTGGGCGCGCTGCTGGTTTTCCTGCCGCCGCAGCGCCGGATCGTGGGCGAGGTCGCCGCCATCGCCGGGCTGGTTCTCATCGCCATCGGATTCACGCTCTCGCCCGCAAGATTTCCGGGACAATACGCGCTCTATCCATGTATCGGGGCCGCGCTGCTGATCTGGCCGCGCGAACAGGCTACGATCTCGGGCCGGATGCTCGGATGGCTGGCGCCGATCGGGCTGATCTCCTACAGCCTGTATCTCTGGCATTGGCCGGTCTGGGTCTACTTCCGGATTTACATCAACAGCGGTCGTCCGGCGGTGGGCGAGGCGGTTGCGCTTGCGGTCGTTTCCGTCGTCCTGGCGCTCCTCTCGTATCGTTATGTCGAACAGCCGTTTCGCAAGAAGCTGTGGAGCGCGCCGCGCACGGTGTCGGCCGGCCTGGCCGGCGTCATGGCGATTTTCTGCGCCTCGATGTACGTGGACAGCGCCGGCGGGCTGCCGCAGCGTCTGCCGCCGCAAGGGCAGGCGATGCGAAGCCTGGAGGTGATGTGGGAGTGGCCCTGCAAGCTGCAGCAGATCGACCTTGTCCCGGGTACCTATTGCGTGTTCGGAGCCCCGTGGCAGACCGCCAAACGCAAGACGGTGATTTGGGGCGACAGCCACGCGCAGCATATTTCTCCTGTTATCGATGCCGTCAACGCCGACCCCGAGCGATCCTTTCTCCTTTACGCCCGCTGCTCGGCGGCAGTCGGCGACGAATTTCATATCACCTCGTCCGAGGTGCCGGACCTGATCGACTATTGCAAGCAGTCCTATTCGAACGGCATGAAGCTCTTGAAGGAAGACCGGTCGATATCCCAGATCATTCTCGCATCCGACTGGCGCGATCTGCCGCCAAGGATCGGCAAGGGAGACGTGCAGGCGGGACTTCAGGCCCTACGTGCCGCACTGACGAAGCTCATCAGCCAGGCCGCGGCGCCGGACCGTCAGTTCATCCTGATCGGCACCGTGCCACGGCTGCCTGCGGAGATCGTCGAATGCGCCATCCGCGACAGCAGCAAACTCGTCACGAGGCCATGCAGCTCTGTGGTCCAGCATTCCGACGCGCTTGCCGTCAAACAAAGATCGGCGCCGACGGATGAAGTGTTGAGCGACGTGGCAAGGTCGCTCGCCAGGGTCACGGCGGTGATCCCGACAGAGAAATTGTGCGGGGACGATGCCTGCGACGTCTCCCTTGACGGCGAGTTTCTCTACCGGGATTCCGGCCACATCCGGCGGAATCTGGCGTTGCAGACGAGAAAGCATTTTGCTGACAGGATCGGTTTGAGCGCAGCGCTCGCCGACGGTCGTCAAGGCGCCGCGGTGCGGCCGGCTCCAAGCGGCTCGGAAACCCGATGAAGGGCCGGGCATCATCGTCGATGGCGCAGGCGCTGCCGGACCGGCACGCGACGATCGCGGCGGGGCAAAACACAGGTGTGATCGCGTGCAGCTAAGTGAACGATTGCCTCCGGCCTCACCTGATGAAACCGCGCCGGGTTCGACCGGGCTGCTCGCCGCCTGGCAGCCAAGTCCGATTTATTTCGCGGCGATCTTCTACTGGACCATGACGGCGGTGTCGGCGGCCATGGTGGTCGTCGTGCGCGGGCCGTTGGGGAGTCCGCACTGGTTTGTTCTCGTCAAGGCGGCCCTGATGCCATGCGCCGTGATCGCCTGTGCCACGTTGTTTTCCGTCCGCCATGTCGAGCGTGGCGGCGCGTATGGCGCGCTGCTGACTTCGACGATCGCCGTTATTTTCCTGCCATGCCTCGCATGGCTGAACGGAGGGCTGGCCGATATCGTCACCTATCCATTGTTCCTGGGGCTTGTCGCCGCGGGCATCGCGCAGACCGTGTCCGCCATGCGAGCCGCGCCGGCAAGCAGGTGGATGTTCGCCGTAGCCTGCGGCTTGGTGGTCGGCTTCGGCTATTTCCTGGTGATCAATTCCCGCGCCTTCGGATCGGTCCTGACGCCGGAGCTGGCGCTGACGGGCATCCACCAGCTCGACACCATCTTTCATTCCGCAATCGCCAACATGCTCGTCAAGTATGGCGCGCTGAGCACAGGTCTCGACGGACTTCTTCCGGCCAAATACCATGTGCTGTCCCACATCTGGCTCGCCTGCGTCAGCCTTTGGCTCGGTGTGTCCACGCTGGAAGGCTACAGCATCGGCGGGCAGATCATCGCCGTTCCGATGCTGCTGTTCAGCCTCTCGCTGGCGGTACATTTGTTCCGCCGCTCCGGAGAGGGCCCGGCCAACGGCGCCCTGATCACGCTGGGTTCGCTGCTGCTGCTCTTCCTCGCCGACCTCTGGGGATGGACATCCTATCTGGTTTCGGAGTCCTATTTCCTTGCGATGATCATCTTCCTGCTGGCGCTGCCGCTGCTGGCCGAGATCGCCGATTCCGGCCGGCGCCATCGGCTGAGCCTGCAGCTTGCATCGCTCGGCATGGCAGGCCTGCTGATCATGCTTTCCAAGATTTCTGTTGGTGCGGTTCTCGCCGGCGGTGTCGGATTCCTGCTGTGGCGGCGCATGGGAATGACGTCGCTGGGGCTGATCAAGCTGGCCGTTCCGCTGCTCCTGCTCGTGATCGTCGCCATCGCGGTTATATCCCCGGGTTCGAGCATGTTGCTGCAGGCGCTCGAACCGTTCGGTTTTGTCCGGGAGCATCCCCGCGGCGCCTGGCCGAACATCGTGGCAAATCTCGCGCTGCTTGGCGTTGCCCTTTACGTGTGGCGGCAAGGCGAGGCGCGCGACAGGCTTTGCGCGGAAGCGGCAGCGGTCATTGCGATCGCCAGCGTCGTTCCTGTTCTGCTGATCAACGTCCCCGGCGGGTCCGACTATTATTTCGTCAATGTCGGGACCTGGACGGCGATCGTGTTTTGCTGCGCCTATGGCGGCGTATATTTCGAAAAGCGCTTTCCCGGTCCGCTCGGGCCGAGGCTGGTGATTGCGATGCTCGTGCTGGTCGCCCTTGCAACCAGCGAAAAGAGGCAGAGCGCGTATCGACTGGGCGCCCAGTTTGCGGAGCTGCAGGCACGGGTCCGGCAAGTCAATGGAGAAGCCCCGGGCGCGGAGACGAAGACCGTCCAGCGCCTTGCCGAACTCCTGACACCGGGGCATCCGGCCCGCATCGCGCTGGCAAGCGACATCAAGCGCACACCGGGGGCGCAGGCCCGGCAGACCTTGCTGACCCTGGGGATCGCGGACGCCCACCGTGCAGCGGTATTCGTACCGCCCGACAATATCGCTTTCTGGAACATCGCGACGGAATGCCGCCAGGATCCGCTGTTCGTTCCTGCGATCCTCGGCGTCCCCATGCTCAAGGGACTAAATCCGCCGGAGCGCAAATGCCCCAAGGAGCCGTATTACGGCTTCGCGGACTATAGGGATGCGCAGTCCGAACCGTTAAGCGACGAGCAGCTCTGCACCCGGGCCGAGCGTTGGGCCATCGACACGGTGTTCATCCTGCAGACGCCTGCCACCGGCAGAAAAATTCGTTGTGGTGCCAATCCCCGGGCCCGATAGCTGAAGCTCTAAGTCGGCTCCCAGCCGATCGACAGCAGCTTTGTCGGCGGCGCCACCAGGGGTTGGCCGATCCGCTCCCAAACCGCACTTTGACCTGCGGCCTTGAGCGACATCCTGATCCAGCCTTCCGGCACAGGCATCAGCCAAGGTGGCTTGCCCCGGCTGGCGCGGTAACGCGAGATGAGATCGGCGACCGTCACCGGGGACGGGTCGGACACGATGAAGGTTTCGCCGCGCGCGCGGGGACTGCTCAGCGCGGTCGCAACGGCCGAGTTGAAATTCCCGATCGACAGCACGGATCGCTGCGCAGACATCGCCCCGAAAGGCAGCGGAATCGGCAGGCGGGAAATCCGGTGCACGGTCGCGAAGTTTCCCTTCTCGCCCTCGCCGTAGATCACGACGGGACGCAGAATCGTAAACGAGATGCCGGCTGCGCGGATCGCTTGCTCGGCGGCGAACTTCGATCTCCCATACGCGTTAGTCGGCGTCGGAAAATCGTCCTCGGTGAGGACATGATCTGCGAACGAGCCGGACTGGGCGGCGATCGAGGAAACAAACACCAGATGCCTGGCCGGGCCGCGCGAGATCGCACGCGCCAGCGCCGACGTCGCGCGATGGTTCACGCGGTCGTAGATATCGTCGACGGCGTATTTGTGGGCGATGCCCGCCAGATGGACGACGGCGTCGCACTGGTCGAGCAGGGGTTGCCAGTCGAACGTCTGCGAGAGATCGGCCAGCGGAACGGCGGTCACGTCCGGATCGTCGAACGCGGTGACCGCTCGCGACGCGGCGACGACGCTGTATCCCTGCGTGATGAGGTGCGGAACCAGATGACGTCCAACGAACCCGTCGGCGCCGGTTACGAGGATACGGGTTTTACGTTGGCCGCCGGCATCCGGAATGTCCGTAGGCACGCCCGGCCGCGTATCGTTGCAAACAGGTAAGGGGCGTGAGTTCATCGGGTCGGCGGCGCCTTTTGGAAAGTTTCCTGTTGCATTTAGCCCGAAAAAGCTCGCTTTTCATTTCAAATCGGCGTTGCCCTATGTGCTAACACAGGCTGGGGAATTGGCTAGAAGAAATCTATAGTTGCATTCGCTTTAGGAGCCGTCGTTCTTTGCCGCGCTATCAAGAGGATATTAGGAGGGTTGGCTGCGGTCGATCAGGTGGCTAACGTCGATTCCCGTAGCTGGGAACATGATCCGGAAAAGTGGAAACCGGTTCCGAAAGATCATGCTCAAACAAAGAGATGCGATCATGATGCGATTCCCCCGAATCGCGTCATGACCCGATGGAACAAGGCTCCAATATGATCAGATTCGGCCTGCTGGGATGCGGGCGTATCGCCAAGCGCCACTCCGACCTCCTGGGTGGCAATCATATCGGCGGAGCCGGGCTGGTCGCCGTTTGCGACACCGTTCGCAGCCGTGCCGATGTGATCGCATCGAAATTCGGCGTGCCGGCGGATTACGACATCGAGACTTTTCTCGCCCGGAAGGATATCGATGCGGTCGCCGTGCTGACGCCGAGCGGCCTGCATCCCGCCCATGTCATCGCCTGCGCGAAGGCCGGAAAACACGTCGTCGTCGAGAAGCCGATGGCGCTGCGGCTGCAGGACGCCGACGACATGATCCGCGCCTGCGACGAGGCGGGCGTCAAGCTGTTCGTCGTCAAGCAGAACCGCTTCAACGTTCCGGTGGTAAAGGCGCGCGAGGCGCTGGAGGCCGGCCGCTTCGGACGTCTCATTCTCGGCACGGTCCGCGTTCGCTGGTGCCGCGACCAGGCCTATTACGACCAGGACGCCTGGCGCGGGACCTGGGCCTATGACGGTGGTGTGCTCTCCAACCAGGCCAGCCATCATGTGGATATGCTGGAATGGTTCTTCGGCGACGTCGTCAGCGTTCATGCCCGCGCCGTCACGGCGCTGGCGAAGATCGAGGCCGAGGACACCGCGGTGGCGACGTTGAAATTCCGCAACGGCGCGCTCGGGATCATCGAGGCGACGACGGCGGTGCGCCCGACCGACCTCGAAGGCTCGCTCTCGATTCTCGGCGAGAAGGGAACGGTCGAGATCGCGGGCTTTGCCGTCAACCAGGTCCGGCACTGGCGCTTCGTCGACGAGCTCGCGTCGGACAAGGACGTGATCGAAAAGTTTTCCGTCAATCCGCCCAACGTCTACGGCTTCGGCCATCAGGCCTACTACCAGCATGTGATCGACTGCCTGGTGAACCAGCGGTCGGCACTGGTCGACGGCCTCGAGGGGCGGCGGAGTCTCGAGCTCATTTCCGCGCTCTACGAATCGATCGAGACCGGCGCCGAGGTGCCGCTGCGCTTCGCGCCCAGGCTGGGCCGGCTCGGGGTCGCGTCGTGAACCGGCCGGAGGTGCACCAGTCCGGCGTGCGCGATGTGGCGTTCGGCACGGGGGTCAAGATCGTGGAGCCGTGCAATCTCTACGGCTGCCGGATCGGCGACGATTGTTTTATCGGGCCGTTCACGGAAATCCAGAAGGGCGTCGCGATCGGCGCCCGCACGCGGGTGCAGTCGCACGCCTTCATCTGCGAACTGGTTACGATCGGCGAGGATTGCTTTGTCGGTCATGGCGTGATGTTCGTGAACGATACGTTCTCGACCGGCGGCCCGGCCCGCGGCAAGAAAGAATTGTGGCGCGAGACCGTGATCGGCAATCGCGTTTCGATCGGCTCCAACGCCACGATCATGCCGGTCACGATCGCCGATGACGTCGTGATCGGCGCCGGCGCCGTGGTGACCAGGGACATCGCGAAGCCCGGAAAATATGCCGGCAATCCGGCGCGCCGGCTGGCGGACAGGTAGGAAACACGATCGATGCCGGTGCCGTTTGCGGATCTGCAACTGCAATACCAGACCATCAAGGGAGAGATCGACGGCGCGATCGCCGCCGTGATCCGCGACAATGCCTTCATCCGCGGACCCTATGTCGATGCCTTCGAGCGCGAACTCGCCGCCGCCGTGGACGTCAGGCATTGCGTGTCCTGCGCCAACGGCACCGATGCGCTGTATCTGGCGATGGCGGCGTTGAAGGTGAAGCCGGGCGACGAGGTGATCACGACGGCGCATTCCTGGATCAGCACCTCGGCCATGATCACGCATGCCGGCGCTGATGTCGTGTTCTGCGATACCGATGGGGCGACGTTCACGATCGATCCGGCGGCGATCGAGGCCGCGATCACGCCGCGCACCGTCGGGATCATTCCGGTGCATTTGTACGGACAGCCGGCGGACATGGACGCGATCATGGCGATCGCGAACCGGCACAAGCTCTGGGTGATCGAGGATTGCGCGCAGGCGCATCTGGCGCGTTACAAGGGCAAGCAGGTCGGCACCTTCGGCGCCGCCGCCACCTACTCGTTCTATCCGGGCAAGAATCTCGGCGCGATGGGCGACGCCGGCGCTGTCGTGACCAATGAAGGTGCGCTCGCGGAGCACATGACCATGCTGGCGCGGCACGGCGGTCTCGTGAAGCACCAGCATCATATCGAGGGCATCAACAGCCGGCTCGACGGCATGCAGGCGGCGATCCTGTCGGCCAAGCTGCCGCATCTGGCGCAGTGGACGGAAGCGCGGCAGAACGCGGCAAAGGTCTACGATGCCGGCCTGAACCAGATCGAGGACGTCACCGTGCCGCAGGTCGCGCCCGACCGCAGCCACGTCTATCACCTCTATACGATCCGGCATCCGCACCGCGACGCACTCGCCGCGCACCTCAATGCCAAGGGCGTGCAGACCGCGATCAACTATCCAACGGCGCTGCCGTTGTTGCCCGCCTATGCTCGGTTCGGGCACCGTCCCGAACAGTTTCCAAATGCCACCGGCGATCAGGGTAGAATTTTGTCGCTGCCGATGTTCGCGGAGATCAGCCGCGAGCAGCAGGACGAGGTGATTGATCTCGTTCGTAACTTCTGAGGTTTTCGGCTCAGCGCTCGTCCGCGATCACCTTGCCGTCATTCGGCAGCGCACCTGCCGCGACCAGCTCGACATTGCCGCCGAGCTTCGTCACCGCGCGCAGGCTTGCGACGAGTTCACCCTGCAGTGCTTCGCCCGGCGCCGTCGTCTCCGCCTTCAGTGTCATCAAATCGCTCTCGCCGGATCGCGTGACGACGAGGCGCAGGCGTCCGAGTTCGGGGTGGCGCTTGCCGATCTCGGCGACCTGTTCGGGGCGGACGAACATGCCCTTGACCTTGGTGGTCTGGTCGGCGCGGCCCATCCAGCCCTTGATGCGCAGGTTGGTGCGGCCGCACGGGCTCGTGCCAGGCAATGCCGCGGTGAGGTCGCCGAGCGCGAGCCGGATCCACGGATGCTGCGGATCGAGCGAGGTGACGACGATCTCGCCGACATCGCCGGGCGTGACGGGATCGCCGGTGCCGGGACGCACGATTTCCAGGATCAGGTCCTCGTTGACGACCATGCCTTCGCGCGCCGGCGTCTCGAACGCGACCATGCCGAGATCGGCGGTGCCGAACGCCTGATAGGCGTCTACGCCGCGAGACTTCACTTCGTCCTGCAGCGATTTCGGAAACGCCGCGCCGGAGACCAGCGCGCGCTTGATCGAGGAGATGTCACGCCCGCTGGAGGCGGCGGCGTCGAGCAAAATCTTCAGGAAATCGGGCGTGCCGCTATAGCCCACCGGGCGATACGCCTCGATCAGCTCGAACTGCTGCTCGGTATTGCCGGGGCCGGCCGGGATTACGGCGCAGCGCAGCGCCCGCGCCGAGGCGTCGAAGATGAAGCCGCCGGGGGTCAGGTGATAGCTGAAGGTGTTGAGCACCACGTCGCCGGGCCGGAAGCCGGCCGCGAACAGCGCCCGCGCACCGCGCCAGGGATCGGCGTGCACAGGCTCGGGCTCGAAGATCGGTCCCGGCGAGGTGAACAGCCGGCCAAACGACCCCAAAGGCCCGGCGACGAACCCGCCGAACGGCGGCGCGGCCTTGTGCAGGGCAGGGAGTTCCGACTTGCGCAGGATGGGAAGGCCCGCCAGTGCGGCGCGGCTGGTCACGGCAGCGAGGTCGATGCCCCTGAGACGCTCGGCATAGGTCGGTGCGGCCAGCGCCTTGCGCAGCACATCCGGCAGGCGGGAAAACAGCTCGGCCTCGCGTTTGGCCGGCTCCCGCGTTTCGAGGGCGTCGTAATGTTCGGTCATGGCTGAGGCCTTCGATGGACGCTGATTGCGTGCCGCTTCTGACGTGCTATCAGACGGCTACCGGCGTCGGAGATGTTCTGGGGAACCCAATGGCTGAAACGCATAGCGCTGCGGCGACAGACGATTCGGCCGATGTCGTTGCGCGGCTGAAGCTTCGCATGATCGAGCATTGCCTGCCGCTGTGGTCGAGCGAGGGCTGGGACGACAGCACGGGCGGTTTCATCGACCGGCTCGATGTGGAGGGCCGCGCGGACCGCGCGGCGCCGCGCCGGGTGTTCGTGCAGGCGCGGCAGATCTATTGCTACGCCAAGGCGGCGCAGATGGGTTGGTATCCCGAAGGCCGCGCGATCGCGCTGAAGGGACTGGAGCATCTGCTGGCCAAGGCAAAGGCGCCCGACGGCAAACCTGGCTTCGTCCACACCCTGAAGCCGGACGGCTCGGTGCTGGATCCGCTGCGCGATTCCTACGATCACGCCTTTGTCCTGCTCGCGCTCGCCACGGCCTATGGGCTCGATCGCGACGCCCAGATCCGCACCGAGATCGATGAACTGTGTCGTTTCATCGAGACGGAGTTGCGCTCGCCGCACGGCGGGGTTCATGAAGGATTGCCGGTATCGCTGCCGCGCCGCCAGAATCCGCAGATGCATCTGTTCGAGTCGATGATTGCGGCGTTCGACGCGACGCATGATCTGGTGTTCCAGAACCGCGCCGGGACTTTCTTCAGCCTGTTCCTCGCCAATCTCTACGACAAGCAGCAGCAGGTGCTCGGCGAGTATTTCGAGGAAGACTGGTCGAAGATCGAGCCCGTCAGCGTCGAGCCCGGCCATCAGGCGGAATGGGCGTGGCTGCTGAAAGGGTTCGAGCGCATCACCGGTTGCCCGACCGCACGCTACCGCAGCGAATTGCTGGCGTCGGCGCTGCGCTATCGCGACGCAGCGACGGGTTGCCTGATCGATGAGGGGCGCGCCGACGGCAGCATCAGGCGCTATACGCGGCGGCTGTGGCCGCAGACCGAAATTGCGAAAGCGTGGATCGCGCAGGCCGAGTCGGGCGAGGCGGGCGCAGCGGACGAAGCGCGCGCGGCGCTGGTGCGGTTGGAACGGCATTATCTTAGCCATCCCGTCATCGGCGGCTGGTACGACCAGTTCGACCCCGAAGGCCACTCGCTGGTCGCCACCATCCCTGCGTCGTCGTTCTACCATGTGCTTTGCGCCGTGACGGAAGCGGAGCAGGTGCTGGCTTGAGCTGAAAGCGCTCACAGCCACCGCTTCCGCCGCTTGAAGCTCTTCAAATTCTTGAAACTCTTGCGCTGGTCGCCGGCGCCGCCGAGATAGAATTCCTT
>Ga0070665_100008692_pt1 | contig 10277 bp, 6 predicted proteins | sample KBSS13metaG_FD_65862 | JGI IMG/M metagenome (GOLD analysis project Ga0070665, IMG submission 65862) | Switchgrass rhizosphere microbial communities from Kellogg Biological Station, Michigan, USA - KBS S1-3 metaG | ecosystem: Host-associated > Plants > Roots > Rhizosphere > Soil ...
CTCGGCGCCGTTCGCGCATCCCGCGACCACCGTGGCGATGGCCGGGTGGGCCAGCGGAAATTGCAGGGCGGCGGCCTGCAGTGGTACGCCATGATCCGCGCACAAGGCTTCGAGCTGGCGCACCCGCTCGAGCACCGCGGCGGGCGGCGCCGCGTAGTTGTAATGCGCCTGCGCGCCGGCCCGCGAGCCGGCGGCCAGAATGCCCGAGTTGAACGGGCCACCGCAGATGATGGACACCTTTTTCCGCTCGCACAGCGGCAGCAGCTGCTCGAGCGCGGGCTGCTCGAGCAGCGTGTAGCGCCCGGCCAGCAGGATGCAGTCGAGTTCGCACGGGCCCAGCAGCTCGACGCAGACTTCGGGCTCGTTCACGCCGAGGCCGATGGCGCGAACCGCGCCCGACTGGCGCAATTCGCGCATTGCGCGATAGCCACCCTCCAGGAACTCGGCGATGCGCGCCGCGTGGGTCGCGCCGTGCGTGAGCCGGCCGATGTCGTGGCACAGCAGGATGTCGACGCGCGACACGCGCAACCGTTCCAGGCTTTCGGCGTGCGAGCGCATCACGGCGTCGTAGCCGTAATCGAATACCGGCGCGAACGGTCGCGGCGAGAAGTAGCCCTCGCGACCCACGCGGGCATCTTGCGGGCCGGTGGGTACGAGGCGGCGGCCCACCTTGGTGGAAATCACCGGCGCGGGTTGCGCGCCGTCCAGCGCCGCGCCGACGCGCAGCTCGCTGAGTCCAAAACCATAAAAGGGGGCGGTGTCGAAGTAGCGCACGCCGGAGGCGAACGACTCGCGCACGGCGGCCAGTGCGTCCTCATCGGCGAGCTCGCGATACAGATTGCCGATGCCCGCGCCGCCAAAGCCCAGCACGCTGACTTCGAGTCCCGTTCTGCCCAGCTCGCGGCGCGCGAGCTCCGCGGTCATGCGGCGTTCGCCAGCGCGGCTGCGGGCGCTTCGTCGCGGCGCGAAGCCCAGGCGAACAGGAACACTACGGCGAAGCACAGCGCCGGCACGAGCATGGCCATGTTGATGCTGCTCGCGTCTGAGACCAGGCCCATGATCGGCGGCACCACGGCGCCGCCGACGATGGCCATGACGAGGAACGAGGAGCCGGACTTCGTGTGCGTGCCGAGGCCGCGCAGGCTCATGGTGAAGATGGTGGGGAACTGGATCGACATGAAGAAGCTGGTGGCCATGAGCGCGTAAAGGCCGAGGTTGCCGCCGGCGAGCGCCGCGGCCGCGCACAGCGCGACGTCGACCACCGCGAAGCTCGCCAGCAGTGCGGCCGGTCGGATCTTCGACATCAGCAGCGTGCCGATGAATCTTCCCGCGAAGAAAAGCGTGAGCGTGATGATGAGATTGTTGGCGGCCACCTTTTCCGCGGTGCCCGGCGTGTTGAACTGCGTGTAGCGGATCACGAAGCTCCACACCCCGACCTGTGCACCGACGTAGGCGAATTGCGCCAGCACGCCCAGCCAGTAGCGCCGGAAGGCCAGCAGCCCGCGGAAGCCGCCCGCGCCGGCATCCGCATCGGCGGACACGCGCTGCGCCAGCGGCGGAAACTTCGTCAGCGCCACCAGCAGCGCCCACAGCAGCACCACGCAGGCGATGCCCAGGTACGGTAGTTTGACGGCCGCGAGCTCGCTGGCGCGCCAGGCAGCCTGCGCCGCCGGCTCCATGGCGCGGATCTGTTCCGCGTCCAGGTGATGGTCCGAGAGGATCAGCTCCTTGCCCATGAAAACGCCGACGATGGTGCCGAGCGGATTGAAGGTCTGCGCGAAGTTCAGCCGCTGGTCGGCGCTTTCGGGCGGGCCCATGGCCGCGATCATCGGATTGGCGGAGGTCTCGAGGAACGACAGCCCGCTGGCCACCACGAATAATGCGCCGAGGAAGAAGTGGTACTCGCCGAACTGCGCCGCCGGGTAGAAGAGGAGTGCGCCGGTGCCGAACAGCACCAGGCCCATGACCACCGCCGCGCGATAACCGAAGCGTCGCATGAACAGCGCCGCGGGGATCGCGAACACGAAGTAGCCGATGAAGGTCGCGAACTGCACGAAGCTGGAGGCGAAGTCGCCCAGCAGGAAGGTCTTGCGGAACTGCGGGATCAGCACGTCGTTGAGGCTGTTGGACATGCCCCAGAACGCGAACAACGCGACCACCAGCACCGTGGCGCCGACGAAACCCGGCGTGATCAGCCGCCCCCTCGATTCACTCATGGCAAGTCCCCGTGCGCGATCTCTTCGGAAATCTGTCGCGCCGCCGCGCGGATGTGTTCGACGGCCTGGTCCATCTCCATGACCAGCGGATTGCTGTGCACGAAGGGACAGGTGAGCGCGGCCACGGCGGTATCGCCGCGCAGGATGGGCGCCGAGAGATCGACGATGCCGCGCACGAAGTCCGACGCGGCCTCGTGATGGCCATGCCGGCGCATGGCGTCTGCGCGCTCGACGAAAGAGTCGGCGGCTTCACCCTTGAGACGGCAGCGCTTGAGCCAGCTCTTGCGCACCTCCTCGTTCTGGAACGCGAACAACACCAGGCCCGAGGCTGCCCGCACGATCTCGCGCCGGTAGCCGATGCGTACCGAGAAACCGAGATCACCCGGGCGCTCGATGCGCGTGATCACGACGATCTGGTCTTCCGAGGCGACCGCGATGTGGCAGGACTGGCCGATCTCGAACGTGAGCTTGCGCATGATGGGCAGCGCGGTTTCCACCAGTGAACGCACCGGCGCCTGCGCCATCGCCAGCGCGAACAGCTTGTTGGTGAGCACGTAACCCGAGCCGCTGTCCGCTGTGGTGATGAAGCCCTTGAACTCGAGCACCTGCAGCATGCGGAACAACTCGCCCGAGGAGCGGCCGAGGCGCTGCGAAATCGCCGAGAGATTCAGCGGTGATTTTTCCGCCGCCAGCAATTCGATGACATCCAGGCCCTTCTCCAGCGCGGGCGCGCGATAACGGCTGGTGCGGCCGGCGGGAACGGATTTGGTTGACATGGGCGTGGCTGGATTCTGCCCGTAACGTCCCGGATCTGAAATCGCTTGATCTTCGATTTTCATTAGAGCATTGTACTTTCATTCGGAAAAAGAGGAATTGGATTGCGGGGTCCGCGCACCGGAAGGCGGGACCCGGCGGCGCCCCCACGACGCAGGGTCTCGCTTTCCGGTGCCTCCGCGGTTACATCTACCGCCCGAATCCAAAACTCAAAAACGAAACTCGAGGGGTCCATGAAGATTCTGGCGAGACTGCTGTGTGTCGCGCTGCTGGTCGGCTGCGCGGGGAAAACACCCGAAGGTTCATTCGTGCAGGACGCCACCGGCGTCGTGGTCACGCCGGCCACGGGTGACGCGAAGCGCGTGCGCGTCCAGGTGCGTTCGAATCGCGTGGTGCGGGTGACCGCGGTGGCCGACGACAAGCTCGAACTACCCGCGAGCGTGATGGTGGTGCCTTCCACGGAACCGACGCCGTCACTGATGATCGAGCGCAAGGGCGACGATGTCGTGGTCTCGACCGCGCTGGTGATGACGCATGTGTCGCTCGAGAGCGGAGCCGTGCGATTCACGGACATGAACGGCAAGACGCTGCTCGAGGAAACGCCGGCGCGCGTGCTCGCTGGTGGCGTCTCGCAGCGCTTCAACCCGGGCAGCGACGAAGCCTTCTACGGCCTGGGCCAGCACCAGAACGCGCAGATGAATCTCAACGGCGAAGACGTCGAGATCGCCCAGCACAACATGGACATCGGCGTGCCGTTCGTGGTCTCGAGCCGCAACTACGGCGTGCTCTGGGACAACAACTCGATCACGCGCTTCGGAAATCCGAAGCCCTATGGTCTCGCGTCGCGCGATCTCAAGATCCGCGATGCCAGCGGCAAGGAAGGCGGCTTCACGGCGCGTTACTCGATCGACGGTGCCCTCAAGCTCGAGCGCGTCGAGAAGGACATCAACTACCAGTACATTCGCGACCGCTTCAATTGGCCGAAGGAACTGCTGGTGGCGAAGGAGCCGGTGCCGGGCTCGCCGCCCAACATCCTGGCCAACCAGACCGTGACCTGGGAAGGCACGGTGGAATCTCCGCACGCCGGCACGCACAAGTTCCAGCTCTATGGCAGCAGCTACTTCAAGGTGTATGCCGACGACAAGCTGGTGCTGGATCGCTGGCGCCAGAACTGGGCCGCCTGGTACCAGAACTTCGAAGTGCCGATGGAAGCCGGCAAGCCGGTGAAGATCCGCATCGAGTGGATCCCGAACGACGGCTACATCGCGCTGTTGCACAACGATCCGTTGCCGGCTGCCGAGCGCCACTCGCTGACATTCACCTCCGAGTCGGGCCGCGCCGTGGACTACTACTTCGTCGCCGGCGCCTCCCAGGACGAAGTCATCGCGGGCTACCGCCAGCTCACCGGCAAGGCCGTGCTGATGCCCCGGTGGGCCTATGGCTTCTGGCAGAGCCGCCAGCGCTACACCACCCAGGCCGAGTTGTTAGGCGTGGTGGACGAGTACCGCAAGCGCAGGATCCCGCTCGACAACATCGTGCTCGACTGGTTCTACTGGCCCGAGAATGGCTGGGGCTCGCACGAGTTCGACAAGAGCCGGTTCCCGGATCCGAAAGGCATGGTCGACAAGGTGCACGCGCAGAACGCGCACCTGATGATCTCGGTGTGGCCGAAGTTCTACCCGGGCACGGCCAACTACCAGGAGCTCGACGCAGCCGGCTTCATGTATCGCAAGAACGTCGAGGATGGTTTCCTCGACTGGGTGGGCAAGGGCTACACCTCCTCGTTCTACGACCCTTATTCCAAGCCCGCGCGCGACATGTACTGGCGGCAGATGAACGACAAGCTGGGCGTGCTCGGCATCGACGCCTGGTGGATGGACGCCACCGAGCCCGACCTGCATTCCAACCTCGATATCGATTCCATCAAGCAGCGCATCGGGCCCACGGCGATCGGCTCGTCGACCGACTACTTCAACAGCTATGCGCTGGTGCATTCGGGCGGTGTGTACGAAGGATCGCGCGCCGCGCGACCCGACAAGCGCGTGTTCATCCTCACGCGCTCGGGCTTCGCCGGAATCCAGCGCAATGCGGCCGCGGTATGGAGCGGCGACATCGCGTCGCGCTGGGACGATCTGTACAACCAGATTTCCGCGGGCGTGAGCATCGGCTACGCAGGGCTGCCGAACTGGACCTTCGACATCGGCGGCTTCGCCAACGAGTCGCGCTACAGCACGCAGAAACCCACCGCCGCCGACCTCGACGAGTGGCGCGAGCTCAACCTGCGCTGGTTCCAGTTCGGCGCGTTCGCGCCGCTGTTCCGCTCGCACGGTGAATTCCCGCTGCGTGAAATCTACAACCTGGCGCCGCCCGAAGAATCGAAAAACAGCCGCGAGGTGTACGACAGCCTCTTGTGGCACGACCGTCTGCGTTATCGCCTGCTGCCGTACATCTACACGGTGGCCGCGAACACGTATCACCAGGACGGCACCATCATGCGCGGGCTGAGCATGGACTTCCTCGACGACCCGGCGGCCCGCGACGTGCGCGACGAGTACCTGTTCGGTCACGCACTGCTGGTCGCGCCCGTATACCAGTACAAGGCCCGCGCTCGGTTGGTCTATCTACCGGCGGGTGCCGCGTGGTACGACTTCCACTCCGGCAAGCGGATCGAGGGCGGCCAGAAGGTCGAGGCGGCCGCGCCGCTCAACCGCATGCCGCTGTACGTGCGCGAGGGCTCGATCGTGCCGGTGGGTCCCGAGGTCCAGTACGCGGCGGAGAAGCCGGGTGGGGACATCACGCTGTTCGTCTTCACGGGCGCGAACGGCAGCTTCGACCTCTACGAGGACGATGGCGTCAGCTACGGCTACGAGCAGGGGCAGTTCGCCCGCATCCCGATCCGCTACGACGCGGGCAGCGCCTCTCTGGTCATCGGCGCGCGCACCGGCAGTTACCCGGGCATGCCCGAGGAACGCACGTTCAAGGTGCGCTGGATCAAGGATGGCACCAACCCGTCCGATCTCGACGCCAAGGCCGACGCGACCGTGTCTTACAAGGGCGCCGAAGTCGTCGTGAAGTAACCGCGCCACGACTCATGTGGTAAAACCTTCGCCACGGGGGGTGTTCTCTAACAAGGGAGTGCACCGTGGCGAAGATTCCGGCGGGTGTGGGTCCGCGTTTTCCGCAAGTCGTCGTGCTGTTCGGCGCGACCGGCGATCTCTCGCGTCGCAAGCTGATCCCCGGCCTCCTGCACCTCGCCAGCGCCGGCTTCATTCCCGCCTGCCGCATCATCGGCGTCTCGCTCGACAACTTCGATGCCGCCGGCTTCCGCGCATTCGCGCGCGCGGCGCACGACGAGTTCTCGGTCCGCAAGGTGGACGACGCGGGTTGGCGCACGTTCGAGAATTGCCTCGACTACGTGCCGCTGCAGGCCGGCGCCCCGGCGCTGGCCGAGGCCGTGGCGCGCGCGGAGCAGTCCATCAATGCCGAGAGCCGCCGGCTGCATTACCTCGCCGTACCGCCAAGCGCCGCGCTGTCGGCGGTGCGCATGCTCGGCGATGCGCAACTGGTCAAGAACTCGCGCATCGTCATGGAGAAACCCTTCGGCACCGACCTGGCGTCCGCGAAGGAGCTCAATGCCAAGCTGCACGAGGTGTTCAACGAGGAGCAGATCTTTCGCATCGATCACTTCCTCGGCAAGGAGCCCGCGCAGAACATCCTGGCGTTCCGCTTCGGCAACGGCCTGTTCGAGCCCATCTGGAATCGCAACTTCATCGATCACGTGCAGATCGACGTGCCGGAAACCATCGGCCTCGGGCAACGCGCCTCGTTCTACGAATCCACCGGTGCCTATCGCGACATGGTGGTCACGCACCTGTTCCAGATCCTGGCGTTCATGGCCATGGAGCCGCCGACCAGCCTCGCGCCCAAGCCGATCAGCGAAGAGAAGCACAAGGTGTTTCGCAGCATGTTGCCGGTGCAGCCCGCCGACGTGGTTCGCGGCCAGTACAACGGATACCGCAGCGAGCAGGGCGTTTCCCCGGAATCGGATACCGAGACCTTCATCGCGCTGAAGTGCGTCATCGACAACTGGCGCTGGGCGGGCGTGCCGTTCTATCTACGTACCGGCAAGCGGCTCGCCGAGGGCCAGCGCATCATCTCCATCGCATTCCGCGAGCCGCCAAAGAGCATGTTCCCCGCGGACTCGGGGATCGGCGCGCAGGGCCCGGACCACCTGACCTTCGACCTGGCCGATGCGGCGCGCACCTCGCTCTCGTTTTATGGCAAACGGCCCGGCCCGGGCATGAAGCTCGACAAGCACAGCCTGCAGTTCGCGATGAACGACACCGGGCAGGTCGGCGATGTGCTCGAGGCCTATGAGCGCCTGATTCTCGATGCGATGCGCGGCGACCACACCCTGTTCACGACGGCCGAAGGCATCGAGCGGCTCTGGGAGGTCTCGGTGCCCCTGCTGGAGGCTCCGCCCGCGGTGCGCATGTACGCGCCTGGCTCGTGGGGGCCCAATGCCATTCACCAGCTCGTCGCGCCGCACGCCTGGCGGCTGCCCTTCGAGCGCGCCTGGCGCGATCCGAACCGGCAGGGCAGCTAGCGCGCGATCCGCGATGCGAGCAATACTCCCGCTGCGAAAGTACGGATCTTCGGGAGGGGGAGATGTCACGTATCTGGTTGGCGATTGCTCTGTTCGCCTGCGCTGGCGTATGCCAGGCGCAGCTCGCGGGAAGACCGGGAGAAGCGCCTCCGTTACCGGCGGGCCCGGGCCCGGGTGTCGACGTTCGCGGCAAGAAGGCCGATCCCTCGGCGGTTGAAATCCCGTTGTACGCCGGTGCGCCCGTGCGTGGCGTGCTCGAGGCGCTGGTCGACAAGGGCTTCACCATCAAGTGGGACCCGGAGCAGGTGTTGCCCACCATGAAGCTGCTCGAAAGGCCGAAGTCGACGCGCATCGACAAATTGCTCACCGAGATCCTCACGCCTTATGACCTGCGGGCGGATCACAACCTCATGGACGGCGGCTGGTGGGTGCGGCCGCTCGAGAAGAAGAAAAAGAAAGTCATCGTCGAAGATCCGATGCCGCCTGCGCAGGTCAGCCAGTAAGCCAAGCTCAGGGAGGGCAGATGTCACGTACATGGGTTGCGATTGTTCTCTTCACCTTCGCCGGCCTGTGCCAGGCGCAGAACGGGCCGGCGGATGAAGGCAAGCCGCTGCCCATGGGGCAGGGCACGGACGCCGATGTCCGCGCCCGGAAACAGGACCCGCTGGCGGTGCAGATTCCGTTGTACCCCGGCGCGCCCATACGGGCAGTCCTCGAGGCCCTCACCGAAAAGGGCTACACCATCAAGTACGACCCCGAGCAGGTGTTGCCGACGATGAAGGTCCTCGAACGGCCCAAGACCACGCGAATCGACAAGGTACTCACCGAGATCCTCACGCCCTATGACCTGCGAGCGGATCACAACCTTCAGGACGGCGGCTGGCGCGTGCGGCCGATCGATAAGAAGAAAAAGAAAGTCATCATCGACGACCCGGAGCCGCCGGCGCAGTCCAGCCAGTAGGGAAGGCCAGCCTGGGTCGTCGCGCTGACGCCCCATTAATAGAGTGCCTCCCAGATAGCAGTCATTCTTGTTTGCAATCAAGAATGATTCGCAATACGATGCAGCCCAGTTGTCGGGTTGCCCAGGCGGTTCAGGCCGCCGGGGCTTCGCCGGCAGCTTCGCCAGCCACTCCCGAACGGGATAGCCAGTAGCGCAGGCACACCAACATCCGTTCGGGAGAACAAACGTGTCGATCCAGGATTCGCGTATCGCCATCGCGGTGAGCCTCGCGCTTGCCGCCGCCGCTCAGGCCCACGCGCAACAGACCACTGAAGAAACCAAGACGATGTCGAAGATTTCCGTCGAGGCCGCCGAGCCCGAGGAGACTCCGAAAGTCGATCGCGTGTCTTCGTCCAAGTTCACGCAGCCCCTGCTCGACACGCCGCAGACCATCTCGGTGGTCAGCAAGGAAGTCCTGCAGCAGCAGGGCGCGACTTCGCTGTCGCAGGCGCTGCGCAACACGCCGGGCGTCACCTTCCTTCTCGGTGAGAACGGCAACACGTCCACCGGCGATTCGATCTTCATGCGCGGCTTCGACACGCAGGGATCTATCTTCATCGACGGAATCCGCGACCTGGGCTCCGTCACGCGCGACACCTTCAACACCGAGCAGGTGGAGATCGCCAAGGGTCCCGCGGGCCCCGACAACGGCCGCAGCGCCGCCTCGGGCTACGTGAACATGGCCACGAAGGTGCCCGGGAACGACAGCTTTTCGGCCGGCAGCGTCGGCTACGGCACGGCCAACAACGGCCGCATCACCGGCGACGTGAACCACCGCTTCACCGGCACGGGCACGGCGCTGCGCCTCAACGTCATGGGCCAGGACGGCGACGTCGACGGTCGCGACTTCATCGAGCGCAAGGGCTGGGCGGTGGCTCCTTCGCTGGCGTTCGGCCTCGAGGGCGACACGCGCGCCTACTTCTATCTACTGCACACCGAGCAGGACAACATTCCCGACGGCGGCGTGCCGACCATCGGCCTCGAAGGCTTCTACAACCCGGCCTTCGACACCGGCGGCGCGCATGCCGGGCAGACGCCCGCCAAGGTCGATCGCGACAACTTCTACGGTTTCGCGTCGGACTTCGAGGAGATCAAGGGCACGATGTTCACGGCCCGCTTCGAGCATGACTTCAGCGACAACGTCACGCTGCGCAACACCTCGCGCTACGGCAAGTTGCACCAGTTCTACGTGCTCACCGGCATCAACACGCTGTTGCCCGCCAACCTGGCGAACGCGGATCCGGACCTGTGGACCGTGCCGCGCACGCGGCAGTCCAAGTTCCAGGACAACACGCTGCTCACCAACCAGACCAACGTCACCGCGAACCTGCAAACCGGCAGCGTGGGCCATGCCATCACCGGTGGTATCGAGTTCATCGACGAAGAGCAGTACACACCCACCTACCTGGCCGCGAGCCTGGGCACGCCGATCCCGCCGGCGAACCTCTACAACCCGAACCGTAATGATGTGCTGCCCGGCTACGCGCCGGTGCGCGACGGCCGCTACAACCGTGGCGAAACACAGACTGCCGGCGTTTACGTGTTCGACACCATCAGTTTTGCCGAGAAGTGGCAGGCCACGGCGGGTTTCCGCGTCGATCACTACGAAACCGACCTCGACAGCGTGATCTTCTCGACGGCGCTGACCAACCCGAATCTGCCCTTGAATACGCTGGTGCCG
>Ga0070665_100008693_pt1 | contig 10277 bp, 7 predicted proteins | sample KBSS13metaG_FD_65862 | JGI IMG/M metagenome (GOLD analysis project Ga0070665, IMG submission 65862) | Switchgrass rhizosphere microbial communities from Kellogg Biological Station, Michigan, USA - KBS S1-3 metaG | ecosystem: Host-associated > Plants > Roots > Rhizosphere > Soil ...
ATCGGGACCTATCTGGTTCGACAGCACCTCAGTGGCCGCAAGCGCTATCCGCTGGTGCTGATGCTCGAGCCGTTGTTCCGGTGCAACCTGGCCTGTGCCGGCTGCGGCAAGATCGACTATCCGAGCGAGATCCTCGATCAGCGGCTGTCCTACGACGACTGCATGACGGCGATCGACGAATGCGGCGCCCCCGTCGTGTCGATCGCCGGCGGCGAACCCCTGCTGCACCGTGAGATGCCGAAGATCGTCGACGGCTATCTTGCCCGCAAGAAGGTGGTGATCCTGTGCACCAACGCCCTGCTGCTCGCCAAGAAGATCGACGACTACAAACCCCATCCCCTCTTCACCTGGTCCATCCATCTCGATGGCAACCGGGCGATGCACGACAAGTCGGTCTGCCTGCAGGGCACCTACGACAAGGCTGTCGAGGCAATCCGGCTGGCCAAGGCGAAGGGCTTCCGCGTCAGCATCAACTGCACGCTCTTCAACGATGCCGATCCCGCCGCGGTCGCCGCCTTCTTCGACGAGATGAAGGAGATCGGGCTCGACGGCATTACCGTTTCACCCGGCTATGCCTATGAGCGTGCACCGGACCAGAAGCACTTCCTGAACCGCACGAAGACCAAGGAGCTGTTCCGCGGCATCCTGGCGCGCGGGGAAGGCGGCCGCAAATGGCCCTTCAGCCAGTCGATCAACTTCCTCGACTTCCTCGCCGGCAACAAAAGCTATCAGTGCACGCCGTGGGGCAACCCGACGCGCACCGTCTTCGGCTGGCAGAAGCCCTGCTACCTGCTGGGCGAAGGCTATGCGAAGACCTTCCGCGAGCTCATGGATGACACCGACTGGGACAAGTATGGCGTCGGCAAGTACGAGAAGTGCGCCGACTGCATGGTCCATTGCGGCTTCGAGGCCTCGGCCGTGAAGGACATGTTCCAGCACCCCCTGAAGGCGCTGACCGTCGCGGTGCGCGGCGTACGCACCGACGGCGCGATGGCGAAGGACATTTCCCTGGAAGGCCAGCGGCGCGCCGAGTTCGTCTTCTCAGACCATGTCGGGCGGAAGCTTGCCGACATTCGAGTCAGCAAGGCCGGCGCCAAGCCGAGCCCCCAAGGTGCGGTGCCCGCGGAGTAAGGCGCGAAAGGCCCGCTCTGCCTCGAGGCCGGTGCGAATCAGCGCCGGCAACTGCCAAGGATTTGAAAGCACCGATCGCAGCACGGCCGGCAGGTCCATTGTGCCGTCTCGTCGCATGCCGACGCGAGCGGCCGGCGGCAATGTTCGGTGCGCCGCATCGGAAATGACGCGCGCCGCAACGAAAGGCAGGCCGTGCCGCCGGGCGATTCGGGCGGCGATGTGCGATTCCAGGTCGACCGCCACCGCGCCAGTCGTCCGATAGAGGTCGGCCTTGTGAGCCGCCGTCGCGGCTATGTCGTCGCTGCCGAGCAGCAGGCCTCGCTCGGCTCGAGGCAGGCGAGAGACAAGGCGATCGGTCCAGTCGCCATCGGTCGGCATCGCCCCGCTGCCCGCGTGGACGGCGGTTGCCACGACCCAATCACCCGGGCGCAATCCCGGCGCCAGCGCGCCCGCGATGCCGATGCTGATGATGCCGTCCATGCCGGGAGCAAGGCGCTCGAGCGTCGCTGCCAGGCGCACCTGATCACCGCCGCCCGCGACCGCCTCGACACCCGGGCCGGCCAGCAGGCGCCGTTCGCGTTGCAGGCCGGTGACCGCGAGGATCGTCACATTCCGTAGCCCACGCGCCGGTTGTTGGCGCGCAGCAGATTGCGGTAACGGGCCAATGCCCACAGCGGGAAGAATTTCGGATAGCCATGGTAGCGCAGATAGAAGACGCGCGGAAAGCCGCCGCCGGTATAGGCATCCTGCCGCCACAGCCCCGTCTCGTCCTGGGCTTTGCGCAGCCAGGCGATGCCGCGTTGCGTGGCGGGGTGCTCGACCTCTCCCGCCGCCATCAGCCCCAACAGCGCCCAGGCGGTTTGCGAGGCGGTGGATGCAGCGGCTTCGTAGCCGCGATAGTCGAGCTTGTAGCTCGTGCAATCCTCACCCCATCCGCCGTCCTGGTTCTGGATCGAGATCAGCCAGTCCGCTGCCTTGCGCACGGTCGGCGCCGTCGAGTCGAGGCCGGCCGCGTTCAATGCGCACAGCACCGACCACGTGCCGTAGATGTAATTCACGCCCCATCGGCCGAACCAGCTTCCATCCGCCAATTGCTCACGTTCGAGGTAGGCGAGTCCGGCACGCATGACGGGGTTGGTCGGCGCCTCGCCGAGCTGGGCCAGCATGCCGACGCAGCGTGCGCTCACGTCGGCGGTCGGAGGATCGAGCAGGGCGCCGTGATCGGCGAAGGGAATGTTGTTGAGGTAATGGTCGACATTGTCGGCGTCGAAAGCGGCCCATCCGCCGTTGCGGCTCTGCAGCCCTGCGATCCACTCGGCGCCGCGGGCGATCGCATCGTCATCGCCCGCGGGAGCCGCCTCGGCTGCCTTGGGCGTGTGCCGCGCACGGTCCATCGCCATGACGACGACCGCCGTGTCGTCGAGATCCGGATAGTGCGCATTGCGGTACTGGAAGGCCCAGCCGCCGGGACGCACATCCGGACGTCGCTCGGCCCAGTCGCCCTTGACGTCCAGCTCCTGGAGGGGCCGCAGCCAGTCCAGTCCGCGCCGTGCTGCGGCTGAAGCTTCCTCACCCTGCACTTCCATCATCGCGTGGCTTGCCAGGGCGGTATCCCAGACCGGAGAGACACAGGGCTGGCAGTATGCCTCGTCGTCGCGGACCACGAGCAGCTTGTCGATCGCCCGGCGCGCGACGGCGCGCTACGGATGCTCCGGCGGATGGCCGAGGGCGTCGAACATCATCACGGCGTTGGCCATGGCGGGATAGATCGCGCCCAGCCCATCTTCACCGTTCAGCCGCTCCTTCACGAAGGCCACCGAGCGATCGATGGCGCGGCGGCGCAGCGATTTCGGCCACAATGGCTCGGCCGCCTTCAGCACCCGGTCCAGAGCGTTGAAGAACAACGCCCAGCCGCGATGCTGATGGCCCGCCTTCTTGCCTACCCTCGGGCGCGGCCCGGCGAAAAGCTCCGGGATGCCCACCTTGCGCGGATTGCGGGCACGCGTGCGCAACGCGGCCAGGACGAGAAGGGGCACGATCACGGTGCGCGCCCAGTAGGACATTCGCGAGAGATGGATGGGGAACCAGCGCGGCAGCAGCACGATTTCTACCGGCATCGTCGGCACGAGCGACCACGAGAGTTCGCCGAACTGCGCCAGCAGGATGCGCGTGAAGACATTGACCTGCCCTGCCCCGCCATGGGCCAGGATGGCCGACCGGGCCTTGGCCATGTGCGGCGCATCGGGACTGTCACCGATCATCTTCAGGCAGAAATAGGCCTTCACCGACGCGCTGATGTCGAAGGCACCGCCATGGAACAGCGCCCAACCGCCATGGTCGCATTGGATGCGGCGAAGATAGACGCCGATCTTGCGCTCCAGCTCGGGCTCATCCGGTTCGCCGAGATACTGGCGCAGGAGGATGTACTCCGCCGGGATGGTCGCATCCGCCTCGAGCTCGAAGACCCAGTGCCCGTCCTCGCGCTGTTGGCGCAACAGCGCCGTCGCGGCGCGATCTATGTCGTCTTCGATCCCGTCGATGGCGCTCGCGTTGATCATGGCCTCGCCGCACCAGTGCCGAGAGCGAGTGAGGCGGCGGCCTCGCCCGAGCGCAGTGCACCCTCGATGGTCGCCGGCAAACCGGTATCAACCCAGTCGCCCGCCAGGAAAAGGTTGGTCCACGCGGTTCGCACGGAGGGCCGCTGTGCCGCCTGCGCCGGCGTCGCCGCGAAGGTGGCGCGTCTCTCCTTGACGATGCGGCAGGGCGGAACCGGACCGGTCAGCTCGTGGACGATCGCGACGTCACGCCACAACGACAGGGCCAGGGTCTCGGTCTCGTGGTCGATCAGATGGTCTGCGGCACTGACGGTGACGGAAAACCGGTCGTGAAAGGCGAAGACCCATTCCGCCGTGCCGCCGATCAAGCCGACCATCGGCGCCGCACCGGTCGGTGGAGCAACGCGAAAGTGCGCGTTGACGATGGCATGGAAGGCATCGGGAGCACGGATCCCTGGCAGCAGCTTCTGGGCGATCCAGGGCGGCACCGACAGGATCACCTGATCCTGCGGCGCCAACGCCTCTTCACCATCGTCGAAGGTCAAGCTGAGCACCTTGTCTCCGTCGAATCGCATGGCACGCAGCGGACGGCCGAATCGGATGTCCGCCCCGCCACGACCCAGCCGCGCAAGGGCGGGGTCCACGAATGCGGCGGCGAGGCTCGGCGTTGCGACGAGTGGGCGTATGTGGCGCCCGCCTTTCGCGAATGTTTCGCGCACGATGGCGCCGGCAAGATCGGCCGAGGCTTCCTCCGGCATCGTGTTCAGGGCGGACAAGAGCACGGGCCGCAGGAATTTGTCCCATAGAACGCCGTCGCATCGAATGACTTCGTCGATTCGCCGGCCAGGATGACGCCGCAGCAAAGTGAGCAGCGCCAGGTAGTCGCCAGGGCGCGTGCCCGGCACCCGCCGTCCCGGATCGAGAATCCACCAGGGCAGGGCACCGTCGCTCGGACGGAGCGTCCAGCGCTGACCCAATTGAAGGTCGAAGAAGGGAAATTCCGCCCGCCCGGGCCCCGTCAACCGGCCCTCGGCGCCAATTGCCTGCAGGTAGCGGGCGACGGCGGTGTTGCCCGACAGCACGAGATGATTGCCATTGTCGATCACCATGTCGAGCAGGCCGTCGTGGAAAGACCGGCAACGCCCGCCGGCCTGCCTTGCCGCTTCGGAGACGACGACGGGAACGCCGCGCTCAGTCAAAGCCACCGCTGCCGACAATCCGGCCAATCCGGCGCCGATGACATGGACTCGTGCCGTCTCGTGGGCCAGCCCGGTCGACAGCGTCATCCGAACAGGCTCGCGCGCGCGACGATGTAGAGCAATCTCGGCTTGCTGATCCGCACCCGCCGGCGCGGCGGCGCCCAACCGTCAGCCAACATATCCTGCAGCAATGCGCGATAGACCGCCGCCATCAGCCGTGGTGCCAGCAGGCGGCCGCGGGGCCGGGAACGCAGCAGCCGGTCGGCCGCGACAAAGTGATCGAGCGCTGCCGCGGCAAGAGCGCGGCAGGCGCGATCCACGCGCGGATCGCCGATGGCGGCGACCGGATCGTCCGTGTCGATGCCGACTTGCGTCAGCAATTCACGCGGCAGGTACAGGCGCCCGACGGCCGCGTCCTCATCGAGATCGCGCAGGATGTTGGTAAGCTGCAGCGCGTGGCCCAGCCGATGCGCGAGCTCGTGGCCAGGCGTCTCCTCCATGCCGAAGATGCGCGCCGACAGGCGGCCGACGGCGCCAGCCACCCGATCACAGTAAAGGTCGAGGGTCGCGAGATCGGGAGCGCGGATATCGGCCTCGACATCCATATCCATGCCATCGATCACGCCCAGGAAGTCGGCTTGCTTCAGGCCGAAATCGCGCACCGGGCCCTGCAGGAAGGCGGCCTGTCCGGCCGGACGGCCGGCATAGAGCGCCTGGAAATCCTCGCGCCACTGGGCGAGTGCGGCGGCACGTTCGGGGCGTGGCCGCGTCCCGTCGTCGGCGATGTCGTCGACCAGCCGGCAGTACATGTAGACCGCAAACATGGCCTCCCGCTCGACCTTCGGCATGACGCGCATGGCCGCGTAGAAGGAGCTGCCGGAGACTTGCGTCCTGAACTGGGTGGCATCAGGCGGGGCCACAGTGGTCATCGCGAACTGCCGTGCAAGCCGGGTTGGGTGGTGCGCAAAATCCGGCCGAAGCGCTTGACGGTCACGCCGAGAGCGCCGCGCAGCGCGAGCGCCAAGGCCTCCACGGCATGATGATGGACACGCTGCGACAGCGGATCACGCCGCGTCAGGCGAAGCGCCAGATTTTCCGCCAGAGCCTGGATGACACCGACTTCCAGCGCGAGCCGCCGATCGGCGATGCGTTCGGCGAACGGTCGCGACTGGTGGAGCAACTCGAGGGTTCGTTGCGCAAGAGTGGAGATCGCATCGCGCAGGGGCGGCGCGGCCTGCCGATCGGAAAGCGATGCGACAGTCATCCCGCGAGCGGCGAAAGCATCGAGCGGGATATAGACCCGGTCGAGCGTACGGTAGTCCTTGGCGCAATCCTGCAGATGATTGATGACCTGCAATGCGGCGCACAACGAGTCGTTGAGGGGCCACAGGGCGGGCTGCTCACCGTGCAGGTCGAGGACGAAGCGACCGACTGGCGCCGCCGAATAGCGGCAATAGTCCATGAGTTCCGCCCAATCGGCATAACGCCGCTGGGTGACGTCGCGCCGGAAGGCCACCAGCAGGTCGAGCGCGTGGCGGTCCGTGAGTCCGCGTGCCTGCAGGCTGGCATGCAGCGCATTGCCTTCCGGGCTGGCGCCAGGTTCGCCGCGCAGCCCTGCCTCGAGGCGGTCGAGTTGCGCGAGCTTTTGCGCAACATCCGCGGCTTCATGGTCGGCCACATCGTCCGCCGCGCGCGCAAACCGGTAAAAGGCCAGGATCGCCGGGCGCAGCTCGGCCCTTACAAGGCGCGAAGCCACGGGAAAGTTCTCGTCCCGATGACCCTTGCCTGACGTGAAGTCGGTGGTCTCCGTCATGCACCGCCCTTGAGGGCTTGGGCACGCCCCTTCCACAGTCCGCCGCGCCCGCGCCAGACGGCGAAGGCCGACTGCACGGTGAAGAGCGTATAGGCCGCACCCATGGCAGGAAGCGCCAGGCCCCAGATCGGCGACACACGATAGAAACGCAGCATGGGCTGGATCGACAGCGTCATGGCCAGCCAGGCAGCCAGGCCTGCCCATCGAGCCGGTCCTTCGCCGAACAAGGCGATCAGAGGCGGCGAGACGTAAATCAGGGTCATGGCGGCCACGGTAGCCGTCAGCATGGATAGCGAATAGCCGAGCTGAGCATAGGCCGATCGCGAAACCATCCGACCGATCGCGCCAAAGCCGCCGTAAGGGCGCAGGCTCCTGGCGCGCCGGGTGAGTCCCAGCCAGACCGGCCCTTGCGCTTTCAAGCGACGGGCGAGAGCGCAGTCGTCGATGATCTCGGCGCGGACCGCAGCAATCCCGCCGGCGCGTTCCAGGGCATCGCGCTTGACCAGCACGCAACCGCCTGCGGCGGCCGCCGTCCTGCGATCGTTCCGCGCGACCCAACCAAAGGGATAGAGCATCTGGAAGAAGAAGACGAAGGCCGGAATGAGGAACCGCTCCGACCAGGTCGTGCAGGACAGCTCGGCCATCAGCGAGACCAGGACCCGGCCCTCATGCTCGGCGCGTGCGACGAGAGTCCTGAGATTGTCGGGCGAATGTCCGATGTCGGCGTCGGTCAGCAGGAAATAGTCGATCGCGCCGGCGGCCTTGGCGTGCCGCACACCCTGCTCCAGAGCCCACATCTTGCCAGTCCATCCGGACGGCAGCTCCGCTCCCGAAATGACATCGAGGGCGCGCCTGCTCGTGCTCGCCGTCGGCGCCTGGAGTGCCGCCGCGGCGGTGCCGTCGCTGCTGCCGTCGTCGACCACGACGATGCGGAACGGGCCGGGATAATCCTGCTCCATCAGGCTGCGCACTGATTGAGCGATGACGTCCGCCTCGTTGCGCGCCGGGACGACTGCCACCACGGCGGGCCACCGTTCGGGCGAGGCGCCAACAATCGCCTCGTCACGGACGCGCGCCAGCCAGAAGCCGCCCCGGCCGGCGAGCAGGTAGAGCCAGATGGCCAAAGCGGAACAGGCAACGGCGGTCCACACGCTCATGTCAGATAGCCGGCATGGCGGAACCAGGCCAAGGCGTCGGCCACGCCTTCCTGATAGGGGCGGCTGCGGTAGCCGAGCTCGCGTTCGGCCTTCGCCGAGGTGAAGAACATGCGATGCTTCGACATGCGCAGGCCGTCGACCGTGAGCAGCGGCTCCCGCCCCGTCAGATGGGCGACCGTCTGGGCAGCAACGGCCAGCGGAAACAGAGGCCCGCGTGGCAGCTTGATGCGGGGCATCCTGCGCCCGGTGGCGCGTGCGACCGTGCCCAGCAGATCCTGCAGCGACAGGTTCTCGCCTCCCAGGATATAGCGCTCGCCGATGCGACCATGATCGAACGCCAGCAGATGACCGGCGGCGATGTCGTCGACGTGGGCGAAATTCAACCCGGTGTCCACGAAGGCTGGAATTCGCCCGCGCGCCGCGTCGAGCAGGATGCGGCCAGTCGGAGTCGGCCGTATGTCTCGCGGCCCTATGGGCGTGGTCGGGCTGACGATGATGGCGGGCAAGCCATCGCGCAGGATCATCTCCTCCACCGCCCGCTCCGCCATGGTCTTGCTGCGCTTGTAGGCGCCGATGGCCTCGTCCGGCGCGAGCGCCGCCGTTTCGTCGACCGGATGGGTGGCGCCCGCGACCCTGAGAGCGGCGACGCTGCTGGTATAGACGATGCGCTCGACGCCCGCCGATAACGCTTCACGTTTGAGATTCAGCGTGCCCTCGACGTTCGCGCGCATGATGGCCGACGGATCGCGCGCCCACAGGCGATAGTCCGCCGCGACATGAAACAGATAGCGGACATCCTTGAGGGCGCCCTTCAGCGATTCCCTGTCGGTGAGATCGCCGACCGCCACGTCGCAGCCCAGTCCGGAGAGGTTGCCGCGTGGACTGGTCGGACGCACGAGCACGCGCACGCGGGCGCCGCGCGCGATCAACGCACGCACGACGGCGGACCCCAGAAAGCCCGATCCACCAGTAACGAGCGTGAGCTCGCCCGGCAGCAGGGATGCACTCATGTAGAATTACCTTCGGCACGGCGAGGTCGGCGGAGTATGACGATATCCGCCAGGTTCGCAATTCACGGCAGCGGCCTCGCAGCCGGCAATTATCGTTTTGGTCGCATCCAGATCTTGCCGATACCGAGCACCAACCTGAACAGGCTGGGTATGGTGGTCGGCCTGACCAGACGACTATCGTAGCCCGCGAAGCGACGGTCGTTCTCCGAGAGGCAGAGCGTCACGAGATCCCGAAATCCAATGTTGATTGGAGTGACCGACTTGGCGCCGTGAAGGGTGAAGTTGGGATCGGCAATTCCCGTCTTGCCAGCCGGCGACATCGTCCGCGCCATTCGTGCACGCAGCCAGCCGATATGGATCCAGACGGCGGCGACGCGGAGCTCGAAGAACGGACGTCGCCACCAGGGCAGGTTCGCGCGATGCCAGGCCAGCCAATTGGCGAACAACAGGATGTGCCGGCATTCCTCCTGGATGACCGGCTCGAACGTCTCGACCAGCTCCATCGGAAAAAAGCCGGAGCGCCGCGCCAGGTCGAAGAGACCGAATGCAAAGAAGCTGTCGATGCATTCGGAATATCCGGTAACCAGGAATGCCCATTCCACGTCGCGCGGCGGCTCGTAGGATGGCTCTTCAACCAGCTTGATCCCGTACGTTTCAACCAGTTTGGAAAGAACCTGCTTGTGGCGGTTCTCTTCCCACGCATTCAGCAGGATCGCTTCACGAAAATCGGCATCTGCAAGCGAGTTGGCGTAGGCGGCAAAGTGCAACTGCGCCCTTCCCTCGGTTTGCACCGCTATGTCCCAGATCGGCAGCGACTTCAAACGTTGCAGTTGCTCCGCGTCCAGTTCTGGCCAGGCAATGACCGAAGGGCGATAGGGATTGAACGTTTCGCCGAACATGGCGCAAATCGCGCGCCTATGGGCCGGGGTGCCCGCGCGCAGGGTTCCAACTTCGGGGCTGATCCACTGGCGGGAAATCCGGTGGGCCGCCGCGAGGGTCTCGGGCGTGACCGGCTCTACAGGGCGCCGAGTGGGAATGAAGGCCGATAGCATCTCTTCAATTTCTCTCACTTGGCCATTGCCGTCGTCGGGATTCACTTTCCACCGCCATTCGGCACGAGAATCGCCATTGAGCCTTGCGGCCGGACGCTGGCCACCAAGCTCCCGATTGCGCAGCCTAATGGATAGTCTTGGGACGTGAAAAGAGGCTGCTGCTGCCGACATGTCATCGGCGGTGATCGGCATCAAGTAAGGGCGCAGCGGGAGGTAGGTGTGCAGACAGCAAAAAGCCGCCCCTTTTGGGGGCGGCTTTTGTATGTTGGTTGCGGGGGCAGGATTTGAACCTACGACCTTCAGGTTATGAGCCTGACGAGCTACCGGGCTGCTCCACCCCGCGTCATGACCTGATCGCGT
>Ga0070665_100008695_pt1 | contig 10276 bp, 8 predicted proteins | sample KBSS13metaG_FD_65862 | JGI IMG/M metagenome (GOLD analysis project Ga0070665, IMG submission 65862) | Switchgrass rhizosphere microbial communities from Kellogg Biological Station, Michigan, USA - KBS S1-3 metaG | ecosystem: Host-associated > Plants > Roots > Rhizosphere > Soil ...
GGAGCGGTGGGTATCGGTGGGCGTCGGTGGATGTCGAGGTGCGGTCGTGCGGTCGGTCGGCTCAGCCGACCTTCGTGGTGATGGCTCTGCGGCGCAGCCGGATCCCGCGGTCACGGAGGACTCCGATACCGACCGCGAGGATGAGGATGGCGCCGTTCACGGTGCCCTGCCAGAACGCGGGGATCTCGCTCAGCGTCATGCCGTTCTGGATGACACCGAGGAACAGGACGCCGATCATGGTGCCGAGCACACCGCCCTCACCACCGGTGAAGGCGGTGCCACCGATCAGCACCGCGGCGATCGCGGTCATCAGCAACGTGGGGTCCGAGACCGCGGCGGCGCCGGTGAGCCTGCCGACGGACACCATCCCGGCGAGCCCTGCGGCGAGGCCGGCGATGAGGAAGACGAACAGCACCATCGTCGCGATGTTGATGCCGTTCAGCCGTGCGGCCTCCTGGTTGGAGCCCATGGCGAACAACGAGCGGCCGAACGCGGTGTACCGCAGCACGAACGCCGCCGCGAGGATCACGACCGCGTCGAAGATCATGAGCACCGGGACGGGCCCGATGGTGCCGTTGACGAACTGGTAGACCGGGTCGAAACCGGGCGTGCCGTAGACGCTGATCGTCGCGCCCTTGTTCACGATCAGCGCGAAGCTGGCGAGGATCGACATGAACCCGAGCGTGACGACGATCATCGATATCTTCACGTAGCTGATCAGCACGCCCTGCACCAGGCCGATCGCCAGGCCGGCGAGGATCGGGGACGCGATCGCGACCCACGCGGGCACCCCGGCCTGCAGCGCGAGCCCGAGCACCATGCCGGTCGCGCTCAGCGCCGACGCGGACGAGAGGTCGAAGCCCCCACCGATGATCACGAAGGTGGCGCCCAGCGCCAGCAGCAGGATCACGCTGTTGGACGCGACGATGTTGGTGATGTTGCCCCAGGTGAGGAACACCGGTTGGGTCAGCGCGAGGTACACGCAGACCGCCAGCAGCGCGATGACCACTCCGGTGAAGCGGCCGAGCGAGAGGCGCGGGCGGCGCCGGGCGGGCGCGCCGTCCGCAGGCGAGGTCTCCGCGGCGAGGACGGGGTCGGATTCCACGAGCGTCATGACGGTCCTTCCTTCAGAGCGGTGCGACTACGCGGCGGCGGGTCGGGGGCGACCGGACACGGCGACGGCGGCGACGGTCTCCTCGTCGAGACCCTCGGCGGCGAACTCGGCGTGGACGCCGCCGCGGTGGAACACGATGACGCGGTCGGCGAGGCCGAGGATCTCGGGCAGTTCGGAGGAGATCAGGACGACGGCGGCGCCCTTGCCGACCTGCTCCTGCAGCAGGGCGTACACCTGGCTCTTCGAGCCGACGTCGATCCCGCGGGTGGGTTCGCTGAGGACGAAGACGGCGCAGCCCCGCGCGAACGTGCGGCCCAGCACGACCTTCTGCTGGTTGCCGCCGGACAGGGTGGAGATCCGGACGTTCTCGTGGGCGGCGACGACGCCGTAGCGGGTCATGCCGTCCTTCACCAGCGCGGACTCCCGGCGGACGCGCAGCACGCCGAGCGTCGACAGCGTGCCCCGCCACGCCAGTGCGAAGTTCTCGGCCACGCTGCGGTTCGGCAGGATCGCCTGACCCTTCCGGTCGTCGGGGACATAGCCGACCCCGCTGCTCACGGCCTGGTGCGGGTTGGTGATGGCGACCTCGCGGCCTGCGACCTCGATGGTCCCCCGGCTGGGGATCGCACCGCCCAGGGCCATCCCGAGCTCGGCCTTGCCCGACCCCACGAGCCCGGCCACGCCGAGGATCTCGCCGCGGCGGACCTCGAACGAGGTGGGGAGGAGCGCGCCGTCCAGGGTGTGCAGGTCGGTGACCTTGAGCGCGACGGCGTCCGGGGCGACGTCGCGCGAGCCGAAGTAGTCGTCGAGGTCGCGGCCGACCATGAGGCGCACCAGGGCGTCCTCCGGGGTGTCGGGCAGCGGCACGGTCCCCATCAGCCTGCCGTCGCGCAGCACCGAGGCGACCGAGCAGGACCGGTACAGCTCCGGCATGCGGTGCGAGATCATCAACACCCCGACGCCGCGGTCGCGCTGTTCGGCGACGATCTCGAGCAGCCGGTCGGTCGCCGCCTCCGAGAGCGAGCTCGTGGCCTCGTCGAGGATGAGCAGGCGGGCGTTGCTGGAGATCGCCCGCGCGATCTCGATCTCCTGCTGGAGCTCGAGGCTGAGGTCGCGCACCGCGGTCCTCGGGTTCACGTGCACCCGAAGGTCGTCGAGGACGGCCCGGGCGTCCCGCAGGCAGCGGTCCCAGTCGACCGTCCCCCAGCGGGTCCGCGGCATGCGGCCGAGGAAGATGTTCTCCGCGACCGACAACGACGGCGCGAGGGTCAGCTCCTGGCTGATCGACACGATCCCGAGCTCGAGGGCCTTGGCGGGCTTGGTGATCACCGTGGGCACGCCGTCGATCTCGACCGTCCCGGCATCGGGCTGGTGGGTGCCGTTCACGATCTTCGCCAGGGTCGACTTCCCCGACCCGTTCTCGCCGGTGAGCGAGTGCACCTCGCCGGCGTTGATGTCGAGCGACACGTCGTCGAGTGCCCGCACGCCGGGGAAGGACTTGGAGATCCCGGTGAGCCGGATGAAGGGCGCCGTGCTGTCGGTCATCTCGTGTCCCTCTCTCGGTCGACGGCCGAGGCGGGTCTCCGACGGGGGAGACCTGCCCTCGGCACATCCTGAGTCGGCCCGCCCCGACCGCTCGCCGGTCGTGTTCCGGTGGCCGGACTACCGAACTGAGGGTTTGCCTGCCGGAAACAGCGTGTCCGTGGTGTTTCCGTGGTGCTGCGGCTCAGGGGAGCTGCGCCGCCAGCCGGGCCGCCTGCTGTCTGATGCTGCGCTGCAGATCGGCGGCCTGCTCGGGGCGGGTCGGGAGAGGCATCGCGAACGCGCCGACGACCGTCCCGTGCTTGTCGATCACCGGCACCCCGATGGAGCTCGCCCCGACGTGGACCTCCCGGCGCACCACGGAGTAGCCGGTGCGGCGGACGTCGCGCAGCTGCAACGCGAGCTTGGTGGGCGCGACGGTGCTGAACGGCGTCACCCCGCGCATGGGGCGTGCCACGACCGCGCGGAACAGCTCGGGCGGGCTGAACGCGAGGATGGCCTTGCCCGCCGCCGTGCAGTGCAGGGGCGCGCGGGTGCCGACGCCCATCCAGCCCGTCGCCTCGTCGACCGTGCCGGAGATCTTGGCCACGCAGCGGACGTCGAGACCCTGGCGCACGGACACCGTGACCGGCAGGCGGAACTGGGCGAACAGCTCGACGGCGAAGGGATGACCGATCTCGCGGAGCGACTCCCGGGGCGTCACCAGCTGGCCCAGCTCGGCCATCCGCCTGCCCACGACGAACCGGCCCTCGATCCGTTCGATCACCCCCCAGGCCAGCAGCTCGCCCGACAGCCGGTGCACCGTGGTCTTCGACATCCCGGCCTCGCGCGCGAGGGCCGAGAGCCCGAGCGGCCCGTGGTGGGCGATCGTCTCGACGACTTTGCGGATCTTGTCCACGACCGTCTCCGCGCCCGGGTGGGCGGGCGCCGGATCGTCAGGCGCTCCCGCGGGCAGTGGAACGGACCAGGAACCCGCCTCGGCGATCGAAGTCATGTCGGCGGGCCGTGCGGTCGGGGGTCACTGCCCGTGATCACCTCCGGAGACGAGTTTCATCCGCGCAGATGACGATCGCGTGACCCGTTCGGGTCCGAACGTTTCGTCGCGAGAGCCCGGTCACCGGCTCGTCACTCACCGTCGACCGGCATGTCCAGCCACGCCGTGACCAGCCCGGCGAAGTCCCGCGGGCGCTCCTCCTCCATGTGGTGGCCCGCGCCGTCCATGAGGTAGAAGTCGCCGTGCGGCACGGTGTCGGCGATCGACTTCGCGTACTCGTGGGTGGCGAACACGTCGTGCCGACCCCAGAAGACGAGGACCGGCGCCCGGACGGTGCGCATCAGCTCCTCGAGGTCCTCCGGCTCGCCGTTCATCATGTTCTCGGCGGTACCCCAGGTCGAATGCGGACCGGGCTGCTGCATGTAGTGCCAGCGCAGCTCGAGGTTGTTCTCGTCCACGGCGGCCGGGTCCCAGTACTCCAGCCTGATCATGATCTCGCGGATCTTGTCCTTGGTGGGCCCCTCGCCCCGGGTGAAGCCGCCGACGAGCTCGCGGGTCAGCGCGCCGAGCTCCGGGGTGAGCGGGCCTGCGCCGCGGCGCATCGGCTCGCTGCCGGTGAGCACGAGCCGGCGCACGAGCTCCGGGTGCCGGGCCGCGAGCGCGAGCGCGGCGGAGCCGCCGACGGAGTTGCAGACGAAGTCCGCCGACCCGACGCCGAGCTCCTGCAGGGCCAGCGCGACGTGGTCGCCCTGGAAGGTCCAGCTCGTCGACATCGACGGCACCGCGTCGGAGTAGCCGTAGTTGAGCATGTCGACCAGGATGCAGCGCCGGTCGGCCGCGAAGTACGGGATGGTCGGCCAGTAGTCGGTCCAGGAGGTGCACCCCGGGCCGCCGCCGTGCAGGAAGACGGTGGGGCGACCGGCCTCGCCGACCTCGGCCACGTGCAGCTTGTGCTCGCCCGCGGTGACCAGGCGCCCGGCGGGCGCACCCAGGGACTCGGCCGTCGTCATGGTCGTCATGGAAGCGCTCCTCGGAGCCGGGCGGGCGGTGGGTTGCGGGCGGGACGCTACGGAGCCGGGCCCGTCCCGTCCGCCGGGCTGGTCCGCTCAGCGGTCCGCGTCGCCATCGGGGTCGCCGCCGGGGTCGCCGCCGGGATCGCTGTCCGGATCGCCGGTTCCGGTGAGCGAACCGGACGCGTTGACCCCCTCGGACGAGGTCCGAAATCTACGGGGGTGGTGATCGCCAGGACCATCGACGCTCTCCGGCGACGCCGGGTCTCGGCCCGGTCGGCGGCCGCGGTCGCCTACGTGGCCAGCCTGTTCATGGCCGCGCTGGACACGCACGTCGTCAACATCATGTTGCCGACGCTGACGGTCGAGCTGGACAGCGGGCTCTCCGCGGTGCAGTGGACGGTGCTCGCCTACGTGCTGGCGTTGGCGATCGCCATGCCGGCGTCGGGGTGGCTCGCGACGCGGTTCGGCGACCGCAGTGTGTTCCAGGCGTCCCTCGGGGCCTTCACCGTGGCGAGCGGGCTGTGCGGGCTCGCCCAGAACCTGCCCGAGCTCATCGGCCTGCGCGTCGTCCAGGGCGCGTCGGGTGGGCTGGTCATGACCGTCGCGACCTCGATGCTGTACCGCATCTATCCGCCCGAGGAGCGCGCGCGGCTCGTCCGCACCCTGCTGCTGCCCATCGCGGTCGGGCCGGCCATCGCCCCGCCGCTGGGCGGGTTCCTGGTCGAGCACCTCTCGTGGCGGTGGGCGTTCCTGATCAACGTCCCCGTCGGTCTCGTCACGATGGCGCTGATCGCCCTCGGTCTGCCGCGCGTCCCGCCGAACCGCCCGGGTCGCTTCGAGCTGCGGGGGTACCTGCTCGCCGGGGTCGGTCTCGCAGCGGTGCTGCTGACCCTGACGCAGGGACCCGAGTGGGGGTGGGCCTCGCCCGCCGTCCTCGTGCTCGCCGTCCTCGGTCCCGCGGCCCTGGCCGTCTCGGTGGTGGTGCAGCTGCGCAGCAGCGCACCGCTGCTCGACCTGCGGCTGCTCGGCGGCAGGCTGTTCCGGCAGACCAACATCGCCACCGCGTTCCAGACGGCCACCTTCCTCGGCGGGATCCTGTTCATCACGCCGATCTTCCTGCAGGACAGGGCGGGCTCCTCGCCGTTGCAGGCCGGCCTGGTGATGGCGTTGGTCCCCGTCGGGGTGGTCGTCTCGTCCCAGACGGTGGGACGGCGCTATCACGTGATCGGTCCGCGGCTGATGTCCGTCGTCGGTCTCGGGCTGCTGGGGGCGATCTGCCTCTGCCTGGCGCTGTTCGGGGGCTCGACGCCGATGTGGGCCTTCTGTGCGCTGATGTTCCTCGCCGGTCTCACCAACGGCGGCGCGATGGTCGCCCTGCAGGCATCGATGTTCGCCCAGGTCGGTCCGGAGCTCATGGGATCGGCGTCCACCATCCTCAACGTCAACCGGCAGGTGGCCACCGCCGTGGGCGTCGCCACCGCCACGATCCTCATGACGTCGCCGCTGAGCAGCGGCTTCCGCGTGGCCTATCTGGCCACCGCCCTGTTCGCCCTCCTCGGGGCGGTCGCCGCCACCCGCATCCGCGACTCCGAGGCCGCCGAGACCATGAGGTCCCCGGCGGGCTGAGGTCCCCGACAGGCCGAGCTCTCCGACAGGCCGGCCGGTCCGGGGTGCGGAACACGACACGTCCCGCAGGCACCGAGCTCGGTGCCTGCGGGACGGTGTCGTCGAGCCGGGGTGTCGGACCTACTGGTTGCTGTCGGCCGGGAGGTCGAGCCAGGTCTTCACGATCGCGGCGAAGTCCTGCGGGCGCTCCTCCTCCATGTGGTGGCCGCCCTGGTCCATGAGGAACACGTCGCCGTAGGGGACGGCGTCGGCGATGGACAACGCGTAGGCGGGCGTGGCGAACACGTCGTAGCGGCCCCACAGGACCAACACACGGCGCTTGACCTCGGCGAGGAGGCTCTCGAGGTCCTCGGGATCGCCTGCGCGGACGCTTCCGCTGCCCCAGGTCGAGGCCGGGCCGGGCTGCTGCAGGTAGTGCCAGCGCAGGTCGAGCGTCGTCTCGTTGACCGCGGCCGGGTCCCAGTACTCCAGCTTCACCATGATCTCGCGGATCTTCTCCCGCGTCGGACCCTCGCCCGTGGTGAAGTCGGTGACCAGCTGCCGGGTGAGGTCGCCGAGCTCCGGGGTGAGCGCCCCGCGCCCGCGGAACAGCGGCTCGCTGCCGCTGAGCACGACCTTGCGCACGAGGTGCGCGTAGTTCGCCGCCAGCACGAGGGCCACCGAGCCGCCCTGGGAGTTGCAGACGAAGTCCGCGTTCTCGATCCCGAGGTTCTCCAACGCGGCGGCCACGTGCTTCGCGTGGAACGCCCACTTGTCGGCCGGGTACTCCGCGGCGCTCGAGTAGCCGAAGTTGAGCATGTCGACCAGCACACACCGGCGATCGTCGAAGTAGGGGATCGCGACCCCGAAGTCGGTCCACGACGTGCAGCCGGGGCCGCCGCCGTGCAGGAAGACGGTGGGGCGGCCGCCCTCGCCCACCTCGGAGACGAACAGCGCGTGGTCGCCGGCGGGCACGAGCCTGCCGGGAGGTGCGCCGAGCTCCTCGGCGCCGGTGGTCGTCGCGGTCATCGAACTCCTCGTGCTCGCAGGGGATGGGGAGGGGTGGTCAGGCGATCGGCTGCTTCGGGTAGCCGTCGAGGAACGACAGCACGTGCGCGGCGTACTCGGCAGGCTTCTCGAACGGGACCCAGTGCCCGGTGTCGCGCAGGACGACCAGACGCGAGTTGCGCGTCAGGTTCAGGGCGTTGATCCCGATCTCGAACGTGCACATCCGGTCGTTGCGGCCCCAGATGATCAGGGTCTCGGCCTCGAGCTCGGCCATCTCCGGGGCGTGGTCGTGCGGCGTCGAGAAGCTCTGGCCGGACGCCTCCAGGATGTCCGGGCGTGCCAGGTAGGTGCCCCGCACGTACTCGACGAGCTCCGGGGTCACCAGGGCCGGGTCGTCGATGTGCACCTTGAGGTAGCGCTCGAAGTTCCTCGCGCTCGGGTCCTCGATCACCTCCAGGGTGGCGCGCAGGCCCTCCTCGGGTTCGATCGCCATCAGGTACTCGTTGCGGTAGCCGCGGTTGGTGCCGACGTGACCCGCGCCCCACACGAGCTTCTTCGTCCGCTCGGGATAGGTGTAGGCGAAGGCGAAGGCCGTCTGCCCGCCCTGAGAGTTGCCGACGACGTCGACGCGGTCGATCCCGATCGCGTCGAGCAGCCCCTTGGCCTGCCGGGCGTGCAGCCCGTGGATCTGCTCGGAGAAGACCCGCGGCCCGCTCTGCCCGTAGTTGACGAGGTCCATCAGGATGCAGCGGTAGCGCGCGGCGAAGTACGGGACGACCTTGTGCCACGTGATCCAGGCGGTGGAGCCCGGACCGTAGCTGTGCAGGAACAGGATCGGCTCGCCCTCGCCGATGTCGTGGTAGTGCATCGGCGTGCCGTCGACCACCACGGACTTGCTCGCCGACTGATCGGTCAGGCCGTCGCTGGTGACGAAGGGCGATGGCGAACTCATGTGCGCTCCTCCTCGGGGCTCGTCGGGTGAGCGTAGGAAGGCGGAGCGGTCCCGGGGACGCGCGCCGGTCCGCTCAGGGGAACGCGCGGCGAACTTCCGCGTCACCGATCGGCCAGCTCGGCCCCCCACCGGATCGTGACGCCGACGGCCTGGACGCCGTCGACATCGGTCAGGAGCGGGTCAGCTGACGCGCGTGGCAGAGCCCGTGACAGGGGCGCCGCTCGTGTCACCGGCTCGCCTGCTCAGCAGCAGGTTCGCCGCGACGCCGACGACCGCGGCCATCGTCACCCCGCTGCCCAGGACCAGCCGGGCCGGGGTCGGCAACGCCTGGTAGACGGTGGGCGCGACGACCGGCAGCAGCCCCGCGACCAGGGCGAGCGTGGCCGTCATCAGGGTCGCGTCCGCGTTCAGGTCTGCCTGCTGCAGCAGCCGGACACCGAGCACGGTGATCATCGCGAAGACCACCAGCCCCGCCCCGCCGACCACGGCGGACGGCACGGCCGAGAGCCAGCGACCCACCGGGGCGACGAACGCGAGCACCACCAGCAGCACGCCGGTGCCCAGCGTGACGTACCGGCTGCGCACCCGGGAGAGCCGCACGATGCCGATGTTCTCCCCGCTGGTCACCATCAGCGGCCCGCCGAACAGCCCCGCGAGCAGCGACGTCACTCCGTCGCCGCGAATGGTCCGGGTGACGTCCCGACGCTGCGGAGCTCGGTCCACGGCCTCGACGGTCAGGACCGTCTGTCCGGCGGCCTCGGCCATCGCGCCCACGGAGAAGAGCACCAGCGGCAGGGCTGCGATCAGGTCGAACACCGGCGTCCCGAAGGGCAGCGGGGTCGGGACGGCGAGCACCGGCCCGGCCGGGACCTCACCCAACCGGTCCCACGCGGCGGCGACGCCGGTACCGACGACGATGCCCAGCAGCACCGCGACCCGGCGGAGCCGGTCCGGCAGGAAGCGATGGGCGAGCACGATGGCGAGCACGGTCGCCCCCGCCAGCACGAGCGAGGTCGCCGAGGGCCCGCGCGGGGTGTCGACGAGCAGGTTCGCGTTGATCCGGACCAGGTTGACGCCGATCACCACGATCATGGCCCCGAGCACCACGGGCGGGAAGAACCGCATCAGCGAGGTGAAGAGCGGGGCGGCGACGACCATGAGCAGCGCCGCGACGAGCACCGCGCCGCTCGCGGTGGCAGGCCCGGCGGCCTGCGCCACCTGGATGAACAGCGCGACCGCCGCACCGCCGGGGAGCATCACGAAGGGCAGGCGGGCGCCGATCCCGAACGGGCCCGTCGACTGCACGGCGGTGCCGATCCCGGAGAGCAGGAACAGCGCGGCCAGCAGCCGGGCGCTCGCGTCCGGGGTGAGCTGCAGCGCCGACGTCACCAGGAAGGCCGACGAGATCGGTCCCGCGATCATCACCAGCAGGTGCTGCACGGACAACGGGGCGAGCACGCGCAGCGGGACCCGCTCGTCGACGGGGGCCGTCGTGCGTTCCTCGGCTGCGGCGCTCACCGCGCACCCAGCCAGGGCAGCTCGGCCGCGGCGTACCGGTAGGCGCGGAAGATCGCGTTCGAGGGGGCGAAGACGGTCCGGGAGAGCCGCGGATCCGTGTAGGGCGCGAGCTCCGGGACCACGTACTCCCAGCACACCGTTCCGGCCGCGGTGACCTCGACGATCCGGCCGAACGCCGACTCGACGGCCAGTGTGTTGCCGTTCGGCAGGCGCTGGGCGGAGCCCATGAAGGGAGTGAAGAAGGCCTCCGGCTGGGTGTCGCGGTAGCTCCAGACGATCTCCTTGGTGGCCGGGTCGACCTCGATCACCCGGCTGTAGGGCACGCTCTCGCCGCTGCGGAACACCCCGTTGTCGAAGATCAGGTAGTTCCCGCAGGCCAGCTCGTGGGCGTTGTGCTGCTGCGCGAGGACCTCGGGTCCGAGCCGCCACACCACCTTGCCGGAGCTCCGCTCGATCACGACGACCGACGACACCGACCGCAGGCTCGCCAGGACGTTGCCGTCGGCGAGGGGCCACACGCTGTTGATCAG
>Ga0070665_100008696_pt1 | contig 10276 bp, 11 predicted proteins | sample KBSS13metaG_FD_65862 | JGI IMG/M metagenome (GOLD analysis project Ga0070665, IMG submission 65862) | Switchgrass rhizosphere microbial communities from Kellogg Biological Station, Michigan, USA - KBS S1-3 metaG | ecosystem: Host-associated > Plants > Roots > Rhizosphere > Soil ...
GGCGGTGGCGAGCGCCTGCGCCTCCTCCTGCAGGGCCAGCTCGCGGGCGCCCATCCCGAACCACTTCTCCCCGGAGTTCATGAATACTATGATACTTGAAAGTGGGGTGGACGAGGAGCTGAGGCGCATGACGGCAGATCGGGTCGCGGAGCTGGTGCCGGACGCGGGGTGGCTGCCCCGGCTGGAGCGCTCGACGCCCAAGTTCGTCGAGGGCCTCGGCCGGGTCGCCGAGGTGATCACCTCCGACGGCGCGCTGCCCGCAGGCCTGAAGCACCTGTTCGCGGCGGCCATCTGCGCCGTCAAACGCGATGCGGCGCTCGTGGACCACTTCCTCGGCGCCGCGGCCAAGGCGGGCGTGCCGCGCGAGCACGCGGAGGGCGCCTCCGTGGGCCTGCTCATCTCGCGCGGCGTCACGCCGCACCGGCTCTTCGTCGAGGCCACCGACGCGGCGTACGGGCCCGTCGCGACGGGCGACGACACCGCTGCGGAGACGTTCGCCGCCGACGTGCCGGGGGCGTACGCCTACTTCCAGCGGTACTTCGGGTTCGTCCCCGACTACGTCGAGCTGCTCGGCGACCGCGTGGGTCGGGGGCTGGAGGGCTACTTCCTGATGCGCGAGTCGTCGTTGGGGGAGACGCCGCTGCCGCCCCGCGACATGGAGCTGCTGCTCTGCTCGGTCAACGCCGCCGAGTACCAACCGCGGTTCGTCGGGATCCACGCCCGCGGTGCGCGCCGCGCGGGCGCGACGGAGCAGCAGCTGGTCGAGGCCACGCTGGTCGCGATGCCCTTCGCGGGCGTGGCCTCCTGGCTGCCCGCGGCGCAGGGCGTGCTCGACTCCCGCGATGTGGAGTCCTGATCCCTCGATTTGCGGAGTCCCTGAGTATCATCATCACGAAACGGTCCGGCCCCGGCCGGTGACAGACGGTAGGAGCAGACATGTCCGTCGCCCGCAGGGACGTGACGCCGCGGTCGGCGCCCACCGGGATGCCGCCCAAGCGCGCCACCGTGATCGCCCAGCGCATCGTCAAGGAGATCAAGGACCGCAACCTCCCGCCCGGCAGCCACCTGCCGCCGGAGCGCGAGATGCTGGAAACCTACAACGTCGGTCGCAACACGCTGCGCGAGGCGCTGCGCGTGCTGGAGCTCCAGGGGGTGTTGACCATCCGCCCCGGCCCCGGCGGCGGCCCCGTCATCACGTCGCCCGACTCGCGGCACCTGGCGAGCACGCTCGCGCTGCTCATGCAGTTCGCCGACACCCCGTTCCGCGCGGTGATCGAGACCCGGCAGCTGCTGGAACCGATCACGGCCCGCCTGTGCGCGGAGCGCAGCGACCAGGAGCTGCTCGCCGACCTGCGCGCCTCCGTGGACCGCATGGGGTCGAGGCTCGACGACCGCGACGCCTTCCTCGACGAGAACCGCCGCTTCCACGACCTCGTGGCGTGGGGCTCGGACAACCCGCTGTTCGGCTACTGCATCAACTCCCTGCACTGGATCACCGACGGCACGGTGCTCGGCGTCGACTACCCCCGACGGTTCCGCAAGCTCGTCTGGCAGGCGCACGACGAGGTCTGCATCGGCATCGAGTCCGGCGACGGCGCGAAGGCCGAAGAGGCCATGCGCAAGCACATGGACGACACGCTGAAGTACTTCGAGCGGCACTACCAGCGGCAGATGGACGAGGTCCTCAGCTGGGAGATGTACGGGCTCTGACGTCCCTGGCCTTGCGCCTTCCCGCCGTATAGGATCGTCGCATCTGTTAATGATAGTCATGGATTGCGGACGTTCGGGGGTGGGCATGGACGGCAAGACCCTGCTGGAGCGAGAGCAGGAGCACCCGCAGGACGTGGTGGTGGAGCGCGGCGGTCGCCGGGTCGTCACCATGGACTCCGCGCGTTACGTCGACGCGCGCAACACCGGCGCCGACGTCGTCGTGCCGGCCTCCTACATCGGTGTGCTGCCCGCGCGGATGATCGCGATCCACCGCCCGCGCGGCGTGATCGGCCACGACGCGTGCGTCGGCAAGGACGGCGCGGGCATCGCCGGGCTCTGGTACCTCGAAGCGCTCGGCATCCCCGCGGCCACGGCCGACGGCATGACCGCCGACATGGGCAACGGCGAGGACCTCTACCGCAGCGGGATCGTCAAGCACGTCAACTACGTCGCGGAGACGTGCGGGGTGCGGGCGGGCATGACGGTGGCCGAGGCGGCCGACGTGCTGCTGGCCAACGACCCCACCGACACCGAGGTCGGCAACAAGGTGCGCCGCGAGGTCGTGGAGACCCACGAGAGCGGCCGCCGCGTCGTCGTCACCGACTCGATCGTGTGGGCCTACCCCGAAGACGAGAACACCAGCGTGCTCGTGACCGCGGGTCACACCGGCCGCAGCGGGGCGAAGTTCCTGTTGGAGGCCAAGCCCTGGGGGTTCATCTGCCACGACGGCGGCATGAGCAAGAACCGCTCCGGCATCGCCGGGCTCCAGACCGCCGACGACGCCGGGCTCGCGGGCGCGTGCATCGACGGCACCACGGCCCCGATCGGCGACGCCTTCCTCGGCTACGCCCACGGCCTCATCAGCGCGCACAACGAGGCGGCGGCCCGACGCGGCGTGGCGGTCGGGATGTCGGTCAAGGAGGCCGCGCACCGGCTCCTGGAGGGCGAGGGGTGACGGACCTGACGGCGGAGTTCTGGGCCGCGGCGAGCCGCCGCGAGCTCGTCCGCCCGGTCTGTCGCGACTGCGGGCGCAACTTCTTCACCCCGCAGGTCGCCTGCCCGCGCTGCCTGTCGGAGAACTGGTGCTACCGGCCCAGCTCCGGTCGCGGCCGCGTGTACAGCGCCACCGTCGTGCACAAGGCCGCCACGCCGGGCGTCGCGGTGCCGTTCCGGCTGGGGATCGTCGACCTCGACGAGGGCTGGAGCATGCTCGCGCGCCTCGTCGGCGGCCCGGACGAGCGGCTGCCCGCCCTCGACGCCCCGGTCCGCGTCGCGTGGCTGGACGAGGGCGGGCGGGTGCTGCCCGCGTTCACCGAGGTGGTCGCGTGAACCTCGCCGACGTCGCGGTCGTCGGCGTCGGCGTGACGCCGCAGGCGAAGCGCTCCGACCGCGGCTCCCTGCAGGTCGCGCTGGACGCCGCGAAGCTCGCGCTGGCCGACGCGGGCCTGCGGCACACCGACGTCGACGGCATCGCCGCGCGCTGGCCCGGGCCCGGCGGCACCATGCTGGCGCCCGGCTCGGCGGACTGGTCGACACTGCTCGGCGTTCCGCTGGGGTGGATCGGGGACTCCTACCCCCAGGGCGTCCCGGCGCTCGTCGACGCGGCGGGCGCGATCCTCACCGGCCAGGCCACCACGGTGCTGATCACCGGGGGCCAGGCCGGGGTGCTCGGCGGGGGCCGGGTCGCGGCCTACACCCGGCCGGGCAACGAGTTCGTCGAGCCCTACGGGGCGTTCACCGCCGCGCACTTCGCCCTCGTCGCCCAGCGGCACCTGGCGCGTTTCCCGCACGCGCGCGAGGGCATGGCGGAGATCGCCGCGACCATCCGCAACGTCGGTGCCGCGAACCCGGAGGCCGTGATGCACGGCCGCGGCCCCTACACGGCCGCCGACGTCCTCGCCGCTCCGCCGGTGGTCGCGCCGTTCACGCTGCTCGACCTGTGCCTCGCGTCCGAGGGCGGCGCCGCACTGGTCGTGACGACGCTGGAGCGGGCGCGGGACCTGCCCCACCACCCGGTCGTCCTGCTCGGCGCGGGCATGGAGTGGCTGCGCCAGCAGTACGTCGACCCGGCCCGCTACGAGCAGGTCTGGACGATCGGCGCCGCGGCGGCGGCCAAGGCGTTCGGACAGGCGGGTCTGGGGCCGTCGGACGTCGACGTCGCCGAGCTCTACGACGTGAACTCGCTGGAGGTGGCGCGCCAGTTCGAGGCGCTCGGCTTCTGCGGCGCGGGGGAGGGCACCGACTTCGCCCGGGCCGTGGGCATCGGGCCCGAAGGCAAGCTGCCGACCTGCACCGACGGCGGCCTGCTCAGCTTCAGCCACATCGGCTGGGGCGCACCGACGCTCAAGCTGGCGCAGGCGGTGCGGCGGCTGCGGGCGGGCGCCGACGTGGCGCTCGCCGCAGGCGCGGGCTCCGGTGCCCAGTACTACAACCTCGCGCTGCTCGGCCGGGCGCGCTAGCCGCATCGATCACACGGGAGGACAGAACGCGATGACCACCATCGAGGCGCCGCGCAGCGCGGCGCAGACCGACCCCAAGAAGACCGGGGTGATCGACTCCGACGTGCACCCCAACTTCGTCAACGGGATCCGCGACCTCACCCCGTACATGACCGAGACGTGGCGGAGCAGGCTGGGCGTGAGCGGCGACGACTGGGCCAAGGGCATGGCGGCGGCCCAGTTCACGCTGCCGTTGGACTACCTCTACATCAACGCGGCGGGCGCGTACCGCGAGGACGCCGCGCGGCCGGGGATGCCGCCCGCGACCGACCCCGACTTCACGGCCCGACACCTGCTCGACACCCACGGCATCTACCGCGCCGTGCTGCTGGCGGGCCAGTGCCTCGGCATCGGCGCGATGCCGGACGGCATGGTCGCGGCCACGATCGCATCGGCCTACAACGAGTGGATGTGCGAGCGCTGGCTGCAGAACGACCAGCGCTGGCGCGGGGCGCTCGTCGTGGCGCCGCAGGACCCGGAGGCCGCGGTCGCCGAGATCGACCGCGTGGCGAAGCGCGACGGGATCGTCGCGGTGTTCATGCCGCTCGGCGAGATCCTGATGGGCGAGAAGCACTACTGGCCGATCTACGAGGCGTGCTCCCGCCACGAGCTGCCCCTGATCGTGCACCCCAGCGGCTGCGAGAACGTGTTCGCCAAGGCCCCGCGGATGGCAGGCACGCCCACGTTCTACCTGGAGTGGCACACCGCGCTGGGGCAGATCCACCAGTCCAACACGCTGAGCATGATCTGCCACGGGGTGTTCGAGAAGTTCCCGAAGCTCAGGTACATCATCGCCGAGGGCGGCTTCCTCTGGGCCCTCGAGGTGATGTGGAAGCTCGACCGCGACTGGAAGGGTCTGCGCAGCGAGGTGCCGTGGCTGGTCAAGCCGCCGTCGGAGTACCTGCTCGACCACATCCGGTTCACCACGCAGCCGTTCATCGAGCCGCACGACCAGCGCCACATCGCGCCGCTGATGGAGATGCTGCACGCGGACCGCACGCTGATGTTCAGCTCCGACTACCCGCACTGGGACTTCGACAACCCGGACCGCTCGCTGCAGGCCGTGTCCAAGCCGTTGCGGCACAAGATCATGGTCGAGACCCCCCGCGCCGTCTACGGAGACCGCCTTGACTGAGACCGCGACACGGGCGCGGCACGTCATCGACCGCGTCGAGAACATGCCCTTCGGGGACCGTCGCATCGTGACCATCGACGGGCGCTCGATCGGCGTGCTCAACGTGGGCGGCCGGTTCTACGCGCTGCGCAACACCTGCCCGCACCACGGCGCCCCGCTCTGCGAGGGCGTGGTGAAGGGCACCATGGCCGACACGCCCGCCCACGAGTACTCCTACGTCCGGCACAACGAGTTCATCGTGTGCCCGTGGCACGGCTACGAGTTCACGCTCGCGACGGGCCGGTCGATCGTCGAGCCGGAGAAGACCAGGGTGCGCACGTACGAGGTGGCCGTCGAGGACGGCGACGTCGTCCTCTACGTCTGAGACCGGAGCGAGCATGGACATCGGTGTCGCCGTCGCGGCGCACGCCCGCGCGACCCCCGGCGCGACCGCCGCCTTCGACGGCGACCGCACGCTCACCTACCGCGAGCTCGACCGGCGCTCGAACCGGCTGGCCAACCTCCTGCACGGCCGGTACGGGCTCGCGAAGGGCGACCGCGTCGCGGTGCTGCTGCGCAACCGGCTGGAGGTGGCCGAGGCGATCGTCGCGGTCACCAAGGCGGGCGGGGTGTACTGCGGGTTGAACTTCCGGATGAGCCTCGACGAGTACCGCTCGATCTTCGCCAACGCCGAGCCGCGGGTGCTGATCGCGGAGGCGGCGTTCGCCGAGACGGCGCGCACGTTGGCCGCCGAGGTCGGCGTGGCCGTCCTCGACGTCGACGACCCCTCCGACGCCGGGTACGGCGGCCTCGCCGCCGCGTCGGACGCGCCGCCGCCGACCGTGCACGCCCGCGCGGCGGGCGACGAGTTCTGCATCGTCTACACCAGCGGCACCACCGGGATGCCGAAGGGCATCCTGTTCGACGCCCGCGCCGTCGCGTCGCACGCCATGGTCGCGGGCCTGGAGTACGGGATGTCGGCGGCGTCGCGGTGGCTCCTGACCATCCCGCACAACTCCAGCGTGCAGATCACGTTGGCGCCGACGTTCTTCCTCGGCGGCGCGGTCGGGTTCCTCGACGCTCGCGGCTTCGACCCGACGGCGTTCGCGGCCGAGGCCACCAAGCAGGGCGCCACGCACACCTACCTCGTGCCGACGATGCTGTACCGCGTGCTGGAGGCCGGGCTGACGAGCGCGTCGCTGCCGTCGCTCACCTCGATCGGCTACGGCGCGGCGCCGATCGCCCCGGACCGCGTGACGGAGCTCGTCGCGCGGTTCGGCCCGGTGTTCAGCCAGCTCTACGGCATGGCCGAAGTCGCGTCGATCGCGACGATGCTGACCCAGGACGACCACCGGCGGATCGCGGCGGGCCGCACGGAGCTGGCCGCCTCGGCGGGACGGCCTTCGTTCCTCGTCGACGTGCGCGTGGTCGACCAGGAGGGCGAGGACTGCCCGCCGGGCGAGCGCGGCGAGGTCCGGTTCCACACGCCGTACACGATGCGGGGCTACCACCGGAACCCGGAGAAGACGGCCGAGACGCTGGTGGACGGGTGGGTCCGCTCCGGCGACGTCGGCACGTTCGACGACGAGGGGTACCTGTACATCGTCGACCGGATGAAGGACCTCATCATCCGCGGTGGGTACAACATCACGCCCTCGGAGATCGAGCGGGTGCTCTACGCGCACCCCGCCGTGATCGAGGCCGCCGTCGTCGGCGTGCCCGACCGGGAGTGGGGCGAGGCGGTGCTCGCCGCGGTGGCCGTGCGGGCCGGGTCGACCGTCGACCAGGAGGAGCTGCGGGCGCACTGCCGCGCGGCGGGGCTGCCCAGCATCAAGATCCCCGAACGCGTGCTGACGATGGACGCGCTGCCCAAGAACGCGGTCGGCAAGATCGCCAAACGCTCGGTCGCGGAGATCGCGGCGGCCCGGAAGTAGGGAGTGACGCCGATGCAGCTCGACCTCGAGGGCCGGGTCGCGATCGTCACCGGCGCCAGCCGGGGCCTGGGCGAGGCCGCCGCGACCGCGCTGGTGGCCGAGGGCGTGCGGGTGCTCGCGGCCGCCCGGTCCACCGCCGCGTTGGAGAAGCTGCAGAGCGCCGACCCGGAGCGCATCGCGATCGCGACGGTCGACATGCGGGACGCGGACCAGGTCGCGGCGCTGGCCGACGCGGCCGTCGAGCGGTTCGGGCGGCTCGACGTCGTCGTGAACAACGCGGGCATCGCGCCCGCGGGCCGGTTCGTCGACCAGCCGCAAGAGGAGTGGGACGAGGTCTTCGCCGTCAACGTCCGCGCCCCCGCCGTGCTGGCCAGGGCCGCGGGCAGGCACTTCATCGCGCAGCGGTCGGGCAAGGTCATCAACGTGGCGAGCACGTCGGGCATCAACGGGAAGCCGACGCTCGTGTCCTACTCGGCGTCCAAGGGCGCGGTGCTGCAGTTCACGAAGGCGCTGGGCGCCGAGTGGGCGCGCTTCGGGATCCAGGTCACCGCGATCGCGCCGGGCGCGTTCGAGACCGACGCGCAGGCGGCCGTCCTGGAGTCGCCGCAGATCCTGGAGCGGCGGCTGCGGAAGATCCCCGCGGGGCGGATGGGCACCGTGGCGGAGTTCGGGCCGCTGGTCTGCTACCTCGCCTCGCCGCTCTCGGACTTCATGACGGGCACCGTCGTGGTCATCGACGGGGGCGAGGTCACGAAGCTGTGAGCAGCATGATCATCGACGGGCACACGCACGTCTACCCGGACCGGGTGGCGCGCAAGGCGATCGCGGGCTCGCCCGCGGACCTGAAGCGCTACGGCGACGGGACGGTCGGGAGCCTCGGCGAGGTGATGGCCGCGTCCGGCGTCGACCGGTCGGTCTGCCTGGGCATCGCCAACAGTCCCGACCGGGTCGACAACGCCAACCGGTTCGCGGGCTCGCTCGACCCCGCGCGCTTCGTCGGCTTCGGATCGGTGCACCCGGGGCTCTCGCCCGAGGAGAACGTCGCGAGCCTGCGGGCGCACGGGTTGAAGGGCGCGAAGGTGCACCCGATGTTCCAGGGCCTGCGCATCGACGACCCCCGGCTCCTGGCCACGCTGGACGCGATGGCGGGGGAGTTCGCGGTGATCATGCACGTCGGCGCGGCGGGCACCGACCCCGGCGACCGGTGCAGCCCGGCCCTGCTCGCGGACATCGTGCGCCAGTTCCCGCGCCTGGACCTCATCGCGTGCCACTTCGGCGGCTACCGGCGCTTCGAGGAGGCGGCCGAGATCGTGGTCGGCCTGCCCGTGCACCTCGACACGTCCTGGCCGCCGAGCCTCGCGACGCTCGCGCCCGGCCGGGTGCGCGCCGTGATCGAGGAGCACGGGCCTGACCGGGTCGTGTTCGCCTCCGACTGGCCGATGGCCGACCCGGCCGCCGAGATCGCGGCCGTGCGGGCGCTGGGCCTCACCGACGACGACACCGCCGCGATCCTGGGCGGCAACCTGGCCCGGTTGCTCGGGATCGCCGCGTGAGCAGGCGGGTCGCCCTCGTCACCGGCAGCGCCAGGGGGATCGGGCGGGCGATCCTCGAACGCCTCGCCGACGACCATGACTGCCTGGTGCACGGCCGCCGGGACGCGGCGGCCGCCGCCGAGGTGGCGCAGGCCGTCGAGCGCAAGGGCGCGCAGGCGCTGGTCGTGCTCGGTGACCTCGCCGAGCCCGAGCAGGTCGCCCGGCTGGCGGACGCCGCGCTCGGGCGGTTCGGCCGGGTCGACACGCTCGTGGCGAACGCAGCGGCCACCGCGTTCCGGCCGCTGACCGACCTCGCGGGGCGACACAGCCGCCGGACCTTCGCGACGGTCGTCGACGCGGTCGTGGAGTTGGTGCACCGGCTGGCGCCCACGATGGGCCCCGGTGGCCGGATCCTCACGATCGGCGGCCTGGACGCGCGGTTCGCCCAGTCCGGGCACGGCCTGCTGGGCGGGGCGAAGGCGGCGCTGGAGGCGTTGACCCGCTCCTGGGCGGTGGAGCTGGGACCGCGGGGCATCACCGCGAACGCGATCGTGCCCGGCCCCGTGCTGACCGACTCGCTGGAGACCTACCTCAACGGCCGGGAGGACGTGCGCGCGCTCCTCGTCGACGCCACGCCGGTCGGGCGGCTGTGCACGCCGGACGACATCGCCGGCGTCGCGGCGTTCCTGGTGTCGGGGACGGCCGCGATGATCTCCGGACAGGCGCTGACCGTCGACGGCGGGATCAGCGCGCAGGGCGGCCCATGGGGAGCGATGCGGGACCTGTGGTGACCGGTGCGCGGCCCACCCACCTGCACCACCAGAAGCAGACGGCCGCCACGGCCGTCAGCGCCGCGCACGCGGCCCAGGCCACGGCGTAGGTGCCGGTGAGGTCGACGAGCAGGCCGAACACCGGCGCGGCGAACAACGCGCCCGTGTAGAAGCCGACCATGGTCATGCCGGACGCCCTGCCCACCGCGCCGGGGGCGGCCGCGACCACGGACGCGTGCATGAGGGAGACCGCGCCCAGCTGCGCCGCGGTGGCGACGACGAGACCGGCGGCGGCGAGGGCGAGCCCGCCGCCCACCGCCATCGCGACCTCGGCCACCGCGGTGAGGGCGCACAGGGCGGCGGCCAGCGGCACGCGCTTGCCGGGCCCGAGCCGGTCGGCCAGCCGCGCCGCCCCGATCATGGGGATCAGCGCGGCGAGCGAGGCCGCCGCGGTGATCACCCCGGCGAGCGGGAGGTCGGCGCCGCCGGACTCGTGCAGGAACGGGACCGCCCAGGAGTAGATGGCCTGGGACCCGCCGATGAGCAGCACCGCGGCGAGGGTGAACCGCCAGAAGCCCGCAGGCAGCGGTGCGCGCGGCGCGTGCCGCCCCGCCCCGCGCGCGTCCGGCACGACGAGCGCGGCCGCGAGCGCCACCAGCGCCACGACGGGGATCGCGCCGAGCAGCACCGGCCGCCAGCCCACCACCGCGCCGATGCC
>Ga0070665_100008698_pt1 | contig 10274 bp, 6 predicted proteins | sample KBSS13metaG_FD_65862 | JGI IMG/M metagenome (GOLD analysis project Ga0070665, IMG submission 65862) | Switchgrass rhizosphere microbial communities from Kellogg Biological Station, Michigan, USA - KBS S1-3 metaG | ecosystem: Host-associated > Plants > Roots > Rhizosphere > Soil ...
CCCAACCGCTACATTGCCGACCTTGGAATATTGTTCGACCGGTCGCGTTCGGCTGAATTGCTCGGGGTAGGCGGGGATATCCGGCGGTCGGCGCCAGTTCTGCTGATTCCGGTGCTGCTTGCTGGTGGTACTGCAACCAGCGTGGAACTGCGCAACCCCTGGCAACGTGCCTGGGCGGAGTTCCGGACGTCTCAGAGCTCGATCGATTATGTTCGTGTCACCGGATCGGGCATCGACCCGTTGCTGGTCAATGCTTCACAGGTCGATCGCCCGGGCCGCGGCTGGTGGCGAAACTTGATCGATCTCTACGGTGCGGCCGACATCCTCGTCGCGCAGGTCCAATTCCAGCGTATCTACCCGGGTGGGCCGGGATTCGCGAAGTTCATCGGCTATCACGGTCCCGACCGGCAGCTCGTCGGTTCCTTCACGATCTCGGCGCCGGCCGGAGCAAGCACGCTCCAGATCATGAGGCTTGGCGTACAACGCATGGACAAGATGTTCGCCGATGCACTCGCCGAGGGGCGCCTGGTCCGCGACACCAGCCTCAACATCCCCGAGCCTCCGCCGCCAGTCGAAGTCGTCGAAGAGGCGCCGCAGTCGATGCAGGGCCGCCCCTGGACCTATCAGGTGCAGATCGTCTCGCCCGACGTGAACATCTACAATTTCGCGATGGCCCATCTGAGGACTACCGGCGGGGTCGACCAGGTTGCAGCGGTCAGCATCAATCCGGGCGGCGTCAGCTATGTGAACGTCACCTATCGCGGTGAGCTGTCCGGTCTTCGCGCAGCGCTGGCGGCTCGCGGGTGGAGCGTGGAGCAGAACGGATTCGTCCTTCGCATGTCGTCTTCCGGCAAGGCGCCTCCACCGATCGCACCGCCGCCACCGCCGCAACCTCAACCGCAGCCGGCGACGCCGCCACCGCCCTCCTCGGCGACGCCGCCCAGGGGAAATCCGTGAAGCGGGGTGCGGACCAGATCGCGCTCCCGCTCGACTGGCCGCAGACCGAAGACGACTCCCGCTTCATCGTTTCCACCGCGAATCGCGATGCGTTCGAGCATTTTCGACGTTGGAACATGTGGCCGGTTCGGGCGACCATACTGACGGGTCCAAGGCGGTCCGGCCGGACCCTGTTGGCGCGCAGCTTTGCTGCCCGCGTGGGCGGTCGAGTCATCGATCAGGCGGACAATCACGACGAAGAAGAGGTCTTTCACGCCTGGAACAATGCGCAGGACAGCGGCCTGCCGCTGGTGATGATCGCGGACGAAGCGCCGCCAGCCTGGGCGCCGAAACTCCCCGATCTCAGGACTCGCCTGGCCATCACGCCTATCGCGTCGATCAACCAGCCGGACGACAAGCTCTTCACGGCGCTGATCCAACTCCTGTTCGCCGATCGCGGACTTCACGTGCCCGCGGAAGCCCTTCGGTTCATGACCGAGCGGTTGAGTAGGGAATATTGGACAGCCGAGCGCGCAGTCGAAGAGGTGGACCGGTTCGCGATTGCCGAGCGAGCGCGGGTGTCGATGCCAACTATTCGCCGCGCACTATCGCAGGCGAGGATGATTGGCGACGCGGCCTAGCCGCAGTTGATCCGCTCGATCTTGTTGTTGGCGTCGAGATAGACGGTCACGCGCTCGGCGCTGAATTCCATGGTGACCATCGATCCTTTTGGAACCCAGCGTATGACCCTGGCGCCGGACTTGCTCATCACGTCGGCGCCTGTCTCAGGCGTGGCGTCACGACCGACATAGGCATCGAGGCCCTCGGCGTTGCAGGTTCCTGCCGGTGCGGGCGGAGCGCCGTCTGCCGGCACGGTGCTGCAGGCTGCGGCGAGAAGGGGAGCAAGGGCAACCAGCTTACGCATCAACCTTTTCCTCCTCGACGACGCGGCTCATCTTGAGCTTTCCGTTCTCGATCGCGAACGCCAGCCGTCCTTCGACAAGGTCCACCGCGTCGCGGCCGAATTCTTCGAACCGCCAACCGCTGAGAATGTTCAAATCCCTGCGAACACCAGCAGCCAGTGCCTCGAGGTCGTCGGAGCGGGCAATCAGCCGCGGTGCGACGCCGGCTTCCTTGGCCCGGATCTTCAGAAGAAGCTTCAGCAGGTCGCTGACGAGGGCTGCGTCCTTGGTCAGGCCCGGTCGGCGCGGTTCGCGATCGGGCATCTCGTCGGGCTCCAGCGCCTTTGCGGAATGGACCGCGGCCATCAGCCGGGCGCCGATGTCGTTCGTCCGCCAGCCTGACGAGAGTCCCCGCACGCGGCCCAGATCGTCCTGTGTCTTGGGCGGATGAGATGCGAGCTCGCCCAACGTATCGTCCTTGACGATTCGGCCGCGCGGAATGTCTTTCGTTCGCGCCTCGGTTTCTCGCCATCCGGCAAGCGCCTTCAGGCGGCCCAGTACGGCGGGATTGCGACTTGGAAGCTTCAGGCGCTTCCAGGCGTCCTCAGGCTCGAACGCAAAGCTCATCGGATTGGCGAGCCGCTCCATTTCTTCGTCCAGCCAGCCGCCGCGACCGGTCTTCTTCAGTCGGGTGAGCAGCTTCGGGAATACCGTGGCGAGGTGAGTGACGTCGGCGATGGCATAATCGATCTGGCGCTTGTCGAGGGGACGACGGCTCCAGTCCGTGAATCGCGCACCCTTGTCGATGCTGTGCCCGAGCATCGATTCGATAAGGTTCGAATAGCCGACCTGTTCGCCGTGCCCGAGCGCCATCGCTGCGATTTGGGTGTCGAACAAAGGCAGAGGCGTCTTGTCCGTCAGATTGTAGATGATTTCGAGGTCCTGCCCGCCGGCGTGGAAAACCTTCAGCACTTCGGGATTGTCGACCAACAGCGAGAGTAGGGGGCTAAGGTCGATATCCGCTTTCGGGTCGATTGCCGCCGCTTCGTCGGGGCTGGCAATCTGGATCAGGCAGAGGTCCGGCCAATAGGTATTTTCGCGCATGAACTCGGTGTCCACTGCGACGAAGGGGTGCTTGGCAAGGCGGTCTACGAGGGCGGCCAAGTCCGCGGACTTGGTGATCAGAGGATGTATACGCATGAGTCTTGGCGGCCTTAGCGGCCTGTCGTCGGGTTGACAAAAGGCTTTGCGCCAGTGAGTGCCGCCACGAAATCCCGTACATCGCTATCGGCAGGCAAATGCACCCTTATCGCACCCATAACTGCGGCCAGCTCCGCGCTTCCGACGTAGGCTCGTCCGTCCGCATTTCCGGCTGGATTCACCGCAAGCGCGACCATGGCGGCGTGTTGTTCATCGACCTTCGCGACCATTTCGGAATTACGCAGGTGGTCGCCGCCGCTGGCAGCCCGATGCTGGAGCAGCTTGACGCACTACGCGCCGAATCGGTCGTGTCGATCACCGGTGACGTCGTTGCGCGCGGCGCCGAGGTTGTGAACAGGAAGCTGCCCACGGGAGAGATCGAAGTTGTCGCGCGCGAAGTGGTCGTCCAGTCGGCCGCCGCCGAACTGCCGATGCCGGTCGCTGGTGAGCAGGATTACCCGGAGGATATCCGCCTCAAGTACCGCTACCTCGACCTTCGCCGCGAGCAGGTCCACGCGAACATCATGCTTCGCTCGGCGGTGATCAACTCGATCCGCCGTCGGATGATCGATCAGGGCTTCACCGAGTTCCAGACGCCGATCCTGACCGCCAGCTCGCCGGAAGGCGCTCGCGACTACCTCGTTCCAAGCCGCGTCCATCCAGGGAAGTTCTATGCGCTTCCGCAGGCGCCGCAGATGTTCAAGCAGCTGATCATGGTCGCCGGCTTCGATCGCTACTTCCAGATCGCGCCATGCTTCCGCGACGAGGACGCACGCGCGGATCGCAGCCCAGGCGAATTCTACCAGCTCGACTTCGAGATGAGCTTCGTCACGCAGGACGACGTGTTCAACGCGATCGAGCCGGTGCTGTCGGGCGTCTTCCAGGAGTTCGCGAACGGCCGCTCGGTCACTCCGGCCGGAGAGTACGTTCGCATTCCATATAAGGAAGCGCTGCTAAAGTATGGCAGTGACAAGCCAGATTTGCGTAATCCGCTGTTGATTACGGACGTCTCGGAGCACTTCAAAGGCTCCGGCTTCGGGCTGTTCGCGGGTCTGGTCGAGAAGGGTGCATTCGTCCGCGCGGTCCCCGCGCCGGGCACGGCCGAGAAAAGCCGCAAGTTCTTCGACGACATGAACGAGTGGGCGCGAAGCGAAGGCTTCGCCGGTCTCGGCTACGCCACCCGTAAGGGCGGCGAATGGGGCGGTCCGATCGCCAAGAATCATGGCGAAGAGGGTATGAACCGCATCGCTGAAGCGATGGGCCTTGGTCCTGACGACGGCATCTTCTTCGCCGCCGGCAAGGAAGCAGAGGCAGCGAAGCTTGCGGGTGCAGCCCGCACGCGGGTCGGTGAGCAGCTCGGCCTGATCGAGAAGGACTCGTTTCGTTTCTGCTGGATCGTCGATTTTCCGATGTTCGAATACAATGACGATCAGAAGAAGATCGACTTCTCGCACAACCCGTTCTCGATGCCGCAGGGCGAGATGGAGGCGCTGCAGACCAAGGATCCGCTCGATATCCTTGCTTGGCAGTACGACATCGTCTGCAACGGCGTTGAGCTAAGCTCGGGCGCGATTCGGAACCACCGACCGGACATCATGTACAAGGCGTTCGAGATTGCGGGCTACTCGAAGGATGAGGTCGACACGAACTTCGCCGGCATGATCAATGCCTTCAAGTTCGGCGCACCGCCGCACGGGGGATCGGCGCCCGGCATCGATCGCATTGTCATGCTGCTGGCCGACGAGCCAAACATCCGCGAGGTCATCCTCTTCCCGATGAACCAGAAGGCGGAAGATTTGATGATGAATGCTCCAGCGACGGTCACACCGAAGCAGTTGAAGGAGCTTCACATCCGCATCGTCGACCCCGGCTAGGGCTTTGCTCCGACGTCCACGCGGATGATCGTGCCGCGAGCGAATGCTTGCGCCGCCAAGGCGATATCGGCGGGAGTAACGGTCTGCAGCATCTCTCGAAGCTGCTCGTGTGATCGTAACCCGCCAGTCTCGACAAATTCGTAAACCAGTTTGTCGGCAAGCTCATCGTTGCTTTGGGCAGCCGTCAGATCGCGGCCAAGCAAATGTCTGCGCGCAGCGGCCAATTCTTCAGCTGTCGGAGGTTGCGTCGCAAGGCGGGCGAGTTGCGCCTGCAATTCCGCTTCCATGGCGTCGCTCTTGCCTGGGTCCACGCCTGTGGAAATAGTCGCCCACGACCGGAGCCCATCCGTCCGGGTCGCACTGTAGATATGATAAACCAGCCCTTTTTCGGTAATGGCCGAGCGGCCGAGCCTGCCGGAATAGTCGTGGGTCAGGACATAAAGCAGCATGCGCCACGCGAGCGCCTGGCGTGATCCTGGCGGCGGGCCTTCAACGATATAACCGATGCCGCCTTGTGCCAGCGGCTTCGAGATATGCTCTCGCAGCACGCCACGCCTGCCTCCGGCCGAAGCCGTTGCCGCGGGCTTTCCGGGGGCAACCGAGCCGAGCTTGCTTTCGAGAGCGGCGAAGACCGTCGTGGGATCCACATCGCCGCTGACGACGACGGCCAAGGGCAGAGGTGGTGCTGGCGGCCGATTGCCGATTTGAGCTGCAATGATTTGTTCGAGCCTCCTCTCCGGATCGGCGCTCTTCGGTTCGTGCTCTGGTGGCGGTCCTCGCCACGCCGCAATTGCCTCGTCCAGCAATGCGGGAAGTTCCTTCGCCTGACCGGAACGAGTTACGGTCCCCAGGCCCGCCAAGGTGGGCGATCGCTCGCCATCGTTGACGGGTTCGGTCAGCACCAGCTCGACCGCGACGGTGTCTGAAAGAGGACTCGACTGTACGATTGCAGGCAACCCTCCGGAGAGGCGTCGCAGCAGAGGCCGCTCGGCCGTTCCTAGTGCAGAAGGTTGCCCTTGCCGGTCGGCTGACGGCGCTGGTTCGCTTGCTCCCAGACCCTCCGCCGGCAAGTCTCCCGGGACCATCCAGCCGACGGTCAGCCGGTCGGGCGAGAGATACGAGCGAGCGACACGCTGCAGGTCGGAAGCAGTGACGGCATCAATGCGTCGCGACATGTCGAGCAGGGGGCCGAGGGCGCCGATGCCTTCGAAGTAGGCAAGCTGATGCGCCGCGTCTTCCGTGGTCAGCACGTCCTCGCGAAGGATGCGCGACACGGCTAGTTTGGCGTTGGCAATTTCAGATGCTGCGATTGGCCGACTGGCAAGGCGTTCAATGCGCCCTGCGACATCGGCCTCCAATGCTGCCCGATCGCCCTTTGCATTGATCGATCCGCTGATCATGAGCAGGAACGGGTCGCGAGTGGCCGGGAGCCAGGTCGCGATGTCGCCAGTCGCTCCCGAAAGTAGCGATCCTTTAGAGGCCTTCGTTCCCGACCAACCGCTCTGCCGAGGATTGAGGCCGGGCGTCCCGGCCAGCATCTGCTGCAACAGAAGGAAGGCCGGGAAGTCGCCGCTGGACGCTGCGGGAGCCGGATAGGCCAGTTGCAGATATTGTCTGTCGACCGGACCATTGAGTTGCACCCTGCGCTGCCCACGCTGAGCCAGTTCGGCCGTGTAGTGCGCGACTGCCACCGGCCGCTTCGGCACATCCGAGAATGATCGTGCGACCAGGGCTTTCGCCCGCGTCAGATCGAAGTCTCCAGCGATCGCCAGCACTGCATTCCCGGGCGCATAGTGGCTCGCGTAGTAGCCCCGCGCGTCCTCGATCGTCAGGCGTTCAACGTCGCTCACATAGCCAGCCATCGGGCTGCCATACGGGTGCGACTGAAGCGCCGTGCGAACGACAGCATCTTGCAGGACGCCTGAAGGGTCATTGTCGTAGCTATGAAGCTCCGTGATGACCGCGCCTTTTTCGACTGCGATCGATGCTGGATCGATGACCGTGCGCGCCATGCGGTCGGCCTCGATCTTGAGCAGAAGTTCGAGATCATCCTTCGGCATGGTCGAAAAATAGGTGGTCTGGTCCATTGCGTTGTAGCCGTGCCACTCACCGCCGGCGTCGTAGATCGCCTCGGTGGCCTTGCTGTCCGGGAAATTTGCGCTTCCGCGAAAGGCGAGATGCTCGAGGAAATGAGCGAGCCCGGTCTTGCCGGTGATCTCTGCCGCCGACCCGCTTTTGTATAGGGTTTGGACGCTCACGGCCGGAAAGCTGTGATCTTCCAGCAGGATGACGGTGAGTCCGTTGGGCAGGTGGCTGATATCTGCCCGCTTCAGGTCAAGCTCGGCCACCGCTGGTGCGGCACTCGCGAGCATTGCTGCTGCGACGACAAGTCGGATTGCTTTCATCGCCTGCCATTGAAGCCCAAGCGGCGGACGTTAGTCTAGCGTAATGACCTCGGGGCACGTCTTTCATCGTTTCACATCGGCGCGCCCGCCAATCGCTACCAGCGGTGAAGGCATCTTCCTCTTCGACGACAGGGGCCGCCGTTATGTCGATGCATGCGGGGGAGCGGCCGTTTCGTGTCTTGGCCACGGTCACCCCGAGATCGCTGCCGCAGTCGCCTCGCAGGCCGCCGAGCTCGAGTTCGTCCACACTGGTTTTTTCACTACTGACGCTGCGGAAGAGTTGGCCGCTATCATGGCGGAGCAGTCGCCTGGCTCTCTCGACCGCGTCTGGTTCACCGGAAGTGGGTCGGAAGCCATAGAAGCCGCCCTGAAGCTCGCTCGGCAGTATCACTTGGAACGTGGAGACCCCGACCGAATCCGCGTGATCACAAGACGGCAAAGCTATCACGGCAACACGCTGGGAGCATTGGCAGCGGGCGGAAGCGTCTGGCGGCGAGTGCCCTACGAACCGCTGCTGATCGATGTCGCGGTCGTCGAACCATGCTTCGAATACCGGTTCGCGCTGCCCGGCGAGAGTTCCGAAGATTACGCCCGTCGAGCCGCCTCCGCTGTCGAGGATGAAATCATCAGGCTCGGTCCGAATACGGTGATGGCTGTTCTCGCCGAGACCGTAGTCGGCGCGACAGCGGGCGCGGTTCCGCCAGTTGGCGATTATCTGAAGCGCGTCCGCGAGATTTGCGACCGCCACGGCGTCCTGCTGATTCTCGACGAGGTGATGTGCGGAAGCGGGCGGACGGGTACCTTTCTGTCATGCGAGCAGGACAACGTCGTTCCTGATATCGTGACCCTGGGGAAGGGCCTCGGCGCCGGCTATCAGCCGGTAGGTGCCGTCATGTGCACCGCCGAGGTTTACGACAGTGTCGCACAGGGTTCCGGCGCTTTGAAGCACGGGCAGACCTACAATGCGCATCCAGTCGGGTGCGCTGCCGCTCTGGCGGTCCAGCAGATCATTCGCCGCGATGAGTTGCTGGGCACAGTCGTGCAAACTGGAGCGCGGCTGAGGAACCTCTTGCAGGGCCGGGTCGGTGACCATCCCAACATCGGCGACATTCGCGGACGCGGGCTGCTGCTCGCGTTGGAACTTGTTGCCGACCGCGAGACCAAGGCGCCGTTCGATCCTGCGCTGGCAATGCATCAGCGAGCGAAAGCCGATGCCTTTGATCGCGGACTCCTCATCTATCCGGGCGGCGGGACGATCGACGGCCAAAGCGGTGATCACATCCTTCTGGCGCCCCCCTACAACGTTACCAATGAGGAGCTCGACATGATCGTCGACCTGTTGGCTCAAACCCTGGAGACTGTCCTTCCGTCATGAGCCGCGATCCCCGCTACGACATCTTGTTCGAACCGGTCCGCATCGGGCCAGTCACGGCGCGCAACCGCTTCTATCAGGTCCCCCACTGTACCGGCATCGGCTGGACTCAGCCGCAGACGCTTGCGCGGCTTCGCGGCATTAAGGCCGAGGGCGGGTGGGCCGTGGTTGCGACCGAAGAGACCGAGATTCACCCGACCGGCGACTGCGAACCGTTCCACGAGGGCCGCCTGTGGGACGACCGCGACATTCCGGCGATGGCAATCATGGCCGACGCCGTGCACGAGCACGGAGCGCTGGCTGCCATCGAAATCATGCATCACGGCGGTTCGGCGGCGAACTGGGGCACACGGCTGGCTCCGCTCGCTCCGTCGCATCGCCCGATCATTTACTATTCGCCTGTGCAGGCCAGGCGGATGGACAAGCAGGACATTCGCGACTTGCGCAAATGGCATCGGGATGCCGCGCTGCGGTCGAAGAGGGCCGGTTTCGATATCGTCTACGTCTACGCCACTCATGACCTGTCGATTGCCCAGCAATTCCTCGAAAAGCGCAAGAACGACCGTATCGATGAGTATGGCGGGAGTCTGGAAAACCGCGCGCGCCTGCTTCGCGAGTTGATCGAGGACACCAAGGAGGCAGTTGGGGACAAGTGCGCCGTAGCAGTCCGGATCGCAGCGGACGAACTCATGGGCGACGCCGGGCTGACTCATGACGGAGAAGCGCGCGATGTCATCGAGATGCTCGCCGAGCTTCCCGATCTGTGGGACGTAAACATTTCGAATTGGCCGAACGACAGCCAGACATCGCGGTTCGCGAAGGAAGGGTTTCAGGAGCAGTACACGAGCTTCGTGAAGCAGCTGACGACCAAGCCGGTCGTCGGGGTCGGTCGGTTCACTTCGCCGGACACGATGGTCTCGCAGATCAAGCGCGGCGTCCTGGACTTCATCGGCGCGGCACGGCCGTCGATCGCCGATCCTTTCCTGCCGAAAAAGATCGAAGAAGGCCGCATCGACGACATCCGCGAATGCATCGGCTGCAACATGTGCGTGTCCAGCGACTACACTTCGACGAACCTTCGCTGCACCCAGAACCCGACGATGGGGGAGGAGTGGCGGCGCGGTTGGCATCCGGAGATCATTCCGCCGAAGAAGTCGGAAGGCTCGGTGCTGGTTGTCGGCTCCGGCCCGGCTGGATTGGAAGCCGCGTTGGCGGCAGCGCGGCGGGGCTTCGACGTTCACCTGGCGGAGGCGACATCCAATCTCGGTGGGCGCGTTTCCCGGGAGAGCAAGCTTCCCGGTCTGTCCGAATGGGCGCGCGTTCGCGACTGGCGCGTGGGCCAGCTTGAGCGGATGAGCAATGTCTCCATTTATCGCGATAGTTCACTCGAAGCCGCGCATGTGCTGGAATTCGGAGCACGCCACGTTGCGATCGCAACGGGTTCGACCTGGCGAAGCGATGGTGTGGGGCGCGATTCCGGTTTTCCGGTTGCGGGTTTCGACTTGCCGAACGTCTTCACTCCTGACGATTTGATGTCGGGTCGGGTGCCTACCGAGGGACCGGTGATCATCTGGGATGACGACCA
>Ga0070665_100008700_pt1 | contig 10273 bp, 10 predicted proteins | sample KBSS13metaG_FD_65862 | JGI IMG/M metagenome (GOLD analysis project Ga0070665, IMG submission 65862) | Switchgrass rhizosphere microbial communities from Kellogg Biological Station, Michigan, USA - KBS S1-3 metaG | ecosystem: Host-associated > Plants > Roots > Rhizosphere > Soil ...
CCTTCTCCCGTGACCGCGTGAAGGCGCCGACCGTCGCCGCCGTGCCGAGCATCACGCCCGCGGTGGCGACCGACAGCGGGATCGACCCGTCGACTGCCCACACGGCGCCGCCGCCGAACGCCGAAAGTAGCAGTGCCCGTGGCTCGCGAACTCCCGCCCGTAGCCGCGTGCCAAATCGATTGCCGGCCATCAGAAGTTCGACAGCACGTTGGTGAATACGGAGTCGATGGTCAGCGGGTCGGTCGCGTCGTAGGCCGCAGCGCGAGACGCCTCCGAGATGCGCTCGAGGCTGGCCAGGTCGGCGTCCGCCCCGTAGGCGATCGTGAAGATGCGTACGCCGCCCTCCGCTGCCAGACCCCCCAGCTGGCGGACCAGGCCGTCGAGATCGGTGTCGTCCGGGTACTCGTTGCGACCATCCGTCATGACGACGATCGCGCTGATCGTCTCCGCACTCGCGGATTTACGAAGCGCTTCGGACGCCTTCCGGGTGACGGCGTACAGCGGTGTACCGCCGGACGGGATGAGCTGCTGGATGCGATTGCTCAGCTCCTCCCGCTGCTGGCCGAGCGGCTTGATGGGGAGGTGCTGCCAGTACACCCGCTGCTGGTCCGGGAAGACCCACAACCCGACCTCGTCGGCGTCCGACAGCTGCGCCAGGCTCCTCACCGCGGCGGCCTGGGCCAGTTCGAGTCTGGTCTTGCCTGCGCCCGCCGACTGTCCCATCGACCCGGATACGTCCAGCACCAGCAGTATGCGCGCCTTCTTGCGCAGTTCCCCCCATGCGTCGCGGACCGAGGAAAGGACCGGTGGGCTCGGCGGGGCCAGTGTGGGGACGCCGATGTCCTCGCGCAGATATTCGCCGGCGCTGACGGCCTTACCCGGGCGGCCGTCGTAGGAGCGGAACCCCGCGTCGGTGAACATCTCCTGCTGCGCGGGCTCACGGAGGAAGGCCAGATAGTCCTTGGCGCCCGCCTGTTTGCCAGCATCAGACCAGGGCGCGTGAAGGACGGCAAAGGGGTTGTCGCTGTTGAGCGTTCCCTCCTTGGGATAGACCGCGACCAGCGGCACCTTCGGTTCGCCGTGGCGGCCCTTCGTTTCCAGACCGCCGGTGGGATTGCCCTCGTTGTAGTCCACGACGGACTTCTCCTCGACGGCCACTGCGCCGACATAGCCGAGTGCCGTCCCCGCGTCGTCGGCGCGCTGCAGGTTCGTGAGGAAGGTCAGCGCGGTGTCGCCGTAGTGGGTGACCGACTGTTCCACACCGGCGACGAACTCGCGCACGTGCGGATCCTTCAGCGTGTCCAGGGTCAGGTCGCTGGAGGTGCCGGTCGCGGCCACGAACATTCCGACTGTGGCCGATAGGCCCGATGTGGACACATTGGGATTGGTCTTGCCCAGTTTGAACCTGCCCCACTCGGGGTGGCCCTTGGACGCCCAGCCGCCGGGATCCTTGGCGAGGTTCAACAGGTCCGACCAGCCGATCGCCGCATCAGGCCAGCCCAGCGCCTTGGCCATCGGCTCGGGCATCGCGAGGACGATCGGCGTGGAGACCACCGACTCGGCCTGCGCTGACAGGATGTCTGGCCGGTCGTGCGACGACCGGTCCTCGCGAAGCAACTGCAGCCAGGTGGATGCCGCGGGCGACCACGCATCCGGCGCCGGGCCCCATGCCTGATCCCAGCCGGACTCGGCGAGTCGCGACTCGGCTAGACCGGAAGCCATTGCGCTGACTGTGATTCCGTAGCAGCTGCCGTTCACATGACGATCAGAGGCGTTGTATCGCTTGGCGACCTCACCCATCAAGTCGGCCTTCTCGACAGAAGCTGTGACCACCACCGTGGCACAGCCCGGTCGCGGATTGTCGTCGCGTCGGTTCCACCAGTAAGCCACGCCGACGACCATCAGCCCCGCGATCGCGGCGGCCACCAGTGCCTTTCCGTTGCTCGCCATTTCATGCCCCCTTTTAATCGTGTGCAGATGATCGCGCGGCCGCCACCGGTGAGAAACGGAAACGGCGTCTGACGCCGAATTCCTTGCACTATCCTCAGATTCGCGGAGCTGAGGCTAACGGCTCCTGCCGGCAACGGCGGCTAACGAACCCGGCGCACAGCCCGCACAACGTTGCAAGGAGAACAGTCGCGCTCACCACGATGGCCACGCTGAATACGAATGAACTCAGAATGGCGCCTAGGAGAGTCACCACGTCCAGGAAGTCATTCCCCATGTGCCGGAACGTGAGCCACGGCTGGTAAGGGCCGTAGACCTCACCGTCGACCTCGACGTGGTAATCGCCTTCTTCCGCAACATTGACGATCCACACCCGCACCCACATGTCTTCTGCCGTAAAGTATTTCGTGCGACGGCTTTCAGTCGTCGCGGGCTGCGGCAATCCACCTGAACCGGAAATCCGTATCGACAGCGGCGGCACCGGCTGTCCGTCAAGGGACCCCACTGAACGCAGGGTGAGGTCCACCTCGCCAGCAGGCAGATGCAGGGTGGCCGAGCCGGGGATCGGCACTTCGCCGTACGGATCTTCGCGTACGACGAACGGGAGAGCGTACACCCGATCAATGCGAGAACCGCGAACCCGATTGCCAACCTGCGCCCGGTGATCCAGGGCTTCACGTCGTGTAAGGGCCGGTGTCTCTCGCCGAGATGGCGCTGTGCACAGCGTCGATCACCCGCCGCATGCCGATGATGGGTGGTGTGGCGAGCTCAACGAGATCCTCCAACTCCGAGTAGTGCCGGTAAGCCTCGTCGAAGCTGAACACGGTCGGCAGTTGGCCGAGAGCCCCGATCAGTCCGACCGCCAACGCGCGCTCGTCGGCGGGGCGGCCACCGATCGCGTTGCGCAGCGCGGTGGTCACCTCGGATGCCAGACCCCAGACGAGATCGTCATCGTGCAACCGAAGACGGTGCGCGGGAATGATGCCGAGCACCCGCCGGCGTTGCACCCATAGCCAACCGTCCGCTTCGAGCTGGGAGCGGACGGCCCCGGGAGCCTCTCGCTGGTGGCGGGCGACCGCGTACGTCCAGTCTTCCGAGTCGTTCTCGCTGATCTCATCGAGGGCTGCCCGGAGCAACGGATCATTGGGCCGCGTGGCCCCGACTGGTCGGGGCCTGTCTTCTTCGGTCGTCAGATGGCCGGTCAGGTACAGGTCGGCGAGCATCGCGGTGCGCAACGCCAGGCCGAACCGCCAACGGTCATTGCCGTCGAGCCGGCGTCGAAACCGGTCGTAGGCCAACAAGAAGAGTTGGCCATGCAGCGTCTGTGGCAGCTCGACACGCACTCCGCCGTCGGCAGCATCCTCGATTGACCTCGGAATCATCACTCAGCCCCCCAAATTCCGTCCTGGGACAAATGATCGGCTCGATCACCGCAGGCGCGGAACACGATCCGCTTGAATCGCGAACTTTCTTGCACGATCCACAGATTCACGGTCAACCGTGCAGCTCTCGATACGCGCCGACGGCGCCCGGATGCAGCGGTATCAGGCCAGTCTGGATCATCGAAGGCGCGGCGAGGTACTGCAGCCCCCGGACATAGGGAGGCACCAGTTGCGGTGCGTCGGTGGCGAGTACGTCCACGACGGCGGCGACCAGCTCAGCGGCGATGTCATGACGGCACAGCAGCAGGTCGGGCACCCCGATTGACCGTATGCCGGGTGGCACATACCCGCCGGTCGGCACGCTGCGGACGATGTACGGGTAGCCGGCTAGATCGCTCATCGGCGCCACCAGCGAGCTGATATCGAGTATCCGCAGCGGCAGTTCGGCGTTGAGGTCGGCTATCGCAGGCGTCGGAACGCCCCCCGACCACACCAGCGCGTCCAGACTGCCGTCGGCGAGCCGCGCGAGCGCATCCTTCAGGCGGAATGTTGCCATGTCCACCCGACCGCGGAGGCCGGCCGCCTCGAACAGCACCCCGCTCGTCGCGGCGGCGCCGGATCGGGCTGCACCAAAGGAGACTCGCATGCCCTGAAGGTCTGAAAGCCGTTTCGCCGCGGCGGAATCGCGCACGATCACCTGCAGATAGTTCTCGTACACCCGCGCCACCGCCTGTGGCGCGGTAACCGCGGGATCGGTGGCTCGATCCCGCTCGGCGACGTCGGCAAGAGCCAGGCCCATATCGACGTCCCCGGAGCGCAAGCCCGCCAGATTCTCGACAGTGCCCTCGGTGGCGAGGACGTCGACGGTGATGCCCGGATAGCGGGTCTGTACCCGTTTCGCCAGAATCTCCGCGAACGCCAGGTACATACCGCCCGGATCGCCCGCGGCGAGGCGAAGGTGGCCACCGGGGTCAGTGCGGAGACAGCCTGCGGCCAGCGCTGCTGCCGCGCCGACGATGAATGCGCGACGACTCAGGTCGCCAGATCTGTTGCGCGTCATGTTGTTTCAGTCGCCACTGGAAGGCGGTACCGGATGAGGAGGCCGCCTTCGGGGGCCTTATCCACCGTGATCGTGCCGCCGTGACCCGCGGCGATCTCTGCAGCGATCGCCAACCCCAGGCCGGTTCCGGCGCCGTCGTCCTGTCTTCGCCAGAATCGGGTAGCCGCCCTCGCCAGATCCTCGTCGGGCAACCCGGCGCCGTCGTCGCTGACGACGAGTTCGACAGCCTCGGCGGTCTGCTCGGTCGACACGGTAACCGTGGTGCCCTGACCGGCGTAGCGCATCGCGTTCTCCAGCGCCACGTCGAGCAACTGTTCCACGTCATGGCGAGCGAGTTGCGCCGCAGGCCCTGGATGAGTCGAGCGGTTGACCAGTTGCTGGTCCTGGCCGTCGAGGATCGGTTGCCAGTACGCCACGCGCTCCTCGATCACGTCCGCAAGGTCCGTGGACTCCGCCGCTGCGGTCGACAGGCCGACCTTGCGGCTGCCGCTGACCTGCTCCGCGCGTGCCAGGCGTAGCAGCTGTTCCAGCAGGTTCTCGAAGCGGTCCAGCTCGGCAGTCATCGAGCTGTACGTCGGCCACCCGTCCTCGGCCACATAATCCTCGAGGGTGTCCGCGCGCAGGCGAACGGCAGCGAGCGGATTGCGCAACTGGTGCGACGCATCGGCGACCAGCCGCCGTTGACGGTCGAGGGAAGCCCGCACCACCTGTGACATCGTGTTGAACGCCGAGGTGAAATGGCGCAGTTCGGGCGGCCCCGCCACATCGGCGGGCGGCCCGGCGATCCCTTCGGTCATTTCGGCGACCGCGCGCTCCAGCCCGTTGAGCGGCCGCAGCACCCACTTCGTCAGCGCTCGAGCGACCACCGCGGCCAGGACGAGGAACGCGAGACAGCCGACCGCCACCCAGAGCCAGCCCTTCGCGACGTCGCGCGCTGCGACCGTCGGATTGACAGCCAAGACCACGGCGCCGACCAGCTCACCGTCGTTGCGGACACCCGCGGTGGCGAGAAGCCGGCCCTGGTCCCAAGGGAGAACCGGTGCCCAGCGTGACGCCGGTGCGTCGACGAGAGCGTGGGTCGCGGCCGCCGCGACGCTTCCGTCGGCGGTATCGAGTCCCCGCGAAGCCAGGGTTCGCCCATCGGAATCGATGATGAGCAGGCCTTCCCCGTACACGTCGTAATAGCGGTCGACCAGACGCTGCAATGGGCTGTCCGGCATGGCGGCAGCGTCGGCCAGTGCAGCGAGCTGTCGGTCCCGTTCGGCCGCGAGTTCAGCGGTTCGGCGGTCCGCCAAACTGAGCGCCAGAGGGACTGCGAGTGCTGCCACCGCCAGAAGCAACAGGACGACGAGGATGGCGCGAACTCGCAGGCCCATCAGGCGTCCAGCCGAAAACCGAACCCGCGCACCGTGTGGAGCGGAAGCCCGGTGAGCTTGGCCCTGATCTGCCCGATGAAGAAGTCCAACGACCTGGACCGGCCAACCACCGCGGTGCCCCAGACCTCGAGCATGAGTTCCTCGCGGCTGACCGCCTCACCTTGCCGGGCGGCGAGGGTGGCCAGAATCTGGAACTCGGTCTTGGTCAGCGATTGCAGGGTTCCTGCCATGCTGACCTCTCGGCGCTCGTGGTCGATTGTGACGGGACCGGCCATCACCGGACCGGACGACGACACGGAGGGATCACCGCCGACGCGGCGGACGCGTCGCATGACGGCCTCAATCCTCGCCAGCAGCACGGCTTTACGGACCGGTTTGACCAGATAGTCGTCAGCCCCCGCGCGTAGACCCAGCACCACCGCGCCGTCGCTGTCCCTGGCCGTCATGATGATCACCGGCACCGTCGACGCCCGCCGAAGCGTGCGCAGTACGTCGAGGCCGTCCATATCGGGCAATCCCAGGTCCAACAAAACCAGGTCGCAGCCCTTGACGCGATGGAGGGCGTCGGCGCCCCGACCTGTCCGGATGACGGACGCGCCGGCGTGGCCGAGAAGCTCAGCCAGCGCCGACGCGACCCCCTCGTCATCCTCGACTAGCAGCACCTGCATGGCGCTGATGCTAAGCAGGGTCGGCCACGACCTCATCGACTTTGGCCTGTTCTCGCTCGCCCGCACCGAGCTCGCGCGTCTCCCGCTCCAACTGCGAGCGGCGTGACGGCTCACCCATGAAGACGTAGACCAACAATGAGATCAACCCGCAACCGGCTACGTAGAAGAAGAACCAACTCTCGTGGCCGATGTTCTTCAGTCCCAGCGCGACGTACTCCGTGGTGCCACCGAAGATCGCGACAGTGAGCGCGTATGGCAGTCCAACACCGAGCGCGCGGATGCGGGCGGGAAAGAGCTCAGCCTTGACCACGGCATTGATCGACGTGTATCCGGAGACAATGATCAGGCCGAGCATCATCAGGCCGAAGGCGGGCAGCGCGGAGTGTGCCTGCGAAACCGCGGTGAGCAGCGGGACAGTGCACAGCGTCGCACCGACGCCGAAGGCGATGAGAAGTGGTCGCCGCCCGATCCGATCCGATAGCGCGCCGAACGCAGGCTGAATGCACACGAAGATCAGCAGCGCGACGAAGTTGATCCACGTCACCTGCTCCTTCGGCAGGCCTGCGGTGTTGATCATGAACTTCTGCATGTATGTGGTGAACGTGTAGAACGCGATGGTGCCGCCGAGCGTGAGACCCACTACCGTCAAGCACTCGCGCGGATAGGAGAGCAAGACCCTGAGGCTGCCGCGTTCGGTGTTCTCGGTGCTCTCGCTGACGGCGAGTTTGTAGTTTTCCGATTCGTCCATGGTGCGCCGCAGCCACATCACCGTCACGGCGGCCGCCGCTCCGATGATGAATGCGATCCGCCAGCCCCAGGCATGCATCTGCGCAGGCGTGAGGAACTGCTGCAAGATGATCTGCACACCGAGTGCGAGCAGTTGGCCGCTGGTCAATGTCACGTATTGGAATGAGGAGTAGAAGCCGCGCCGGTGTGGCGTGGCGACTTCGCTCAAATACGTTGCAGAGGTGCCGTATTCGCCTCCGAGCGACAGGCCCTGCAGCAGCCGCAGTGCGACCAGCAGGATGGGTGCCAGCGCGCCGATCTGGGCATACCCCGGCAGGATGGCGATGCCGAGAGAACCGATGCCCATCAGGGTCACGGAAAGCGTCAATGCCGCGCGTCGCCCGAATCGGTCGGCGTACCTACCGAACATCCAGCCGCCGAGCGGGCGGACGAGAAAGCCGACCGCGAAGATGCCTGCGGTGTTCAGCAATTGCGCCGTCTGATTCCCTGATGGGAAGAACACGCTCGCGAAGTAGATGCTGAACGCCGCGTAGGCGTACCAGTCGTACCACTCGATCAAGTTGCCGAGCGATCCGCGAATCACGTTGCCGGCCACCGATCTCGTGGCCTGCGCCTTGCCTTCGCTCTGTTGACCCAAATTCATGTTCGTTGACCCCCTTGTCGCCTGTTGGTGCGCTCATCATGTGAGTGCGGCCACAGCCGGGGAAGAGGAATCCGCCCTCTTGCGGCCCTTTCTTGCACAATCCACAGATTCATGCGCTCAGTAGGCGGCCTGGCGCGGCGACAGTAGTTGCGGCACAGAGTGATAGCCACTACGGTGCCGGGCGAAATCTGTGAATCATGCGAGGAAACAGCACGACACGGCCCTTTTCCCTTCCCGTGCTGTTGCGTTCTTCACATCATGGCTGCAACGACGGCACGGAAGGGGGCCAAGATGCAGTCGATACAACAGGCGACACGCGAAGCAGCGTGCGGCCACGAAACAATCCACCGATTCCACGTCGAGTCCGCGGACGTCGGCACCCTTGGCTTCGTCGACGGAGGCAAACTACTCGAATGGATCGACGAAGCGGCCCACGCCACCGCCGCGCAGTGGTGTGGTCGGCGCTGCGTCACCGCCTCGGTCGGCAATGTTCACCTCGACCGGCCCATCAGCGTCGGGGAACTCGTGGAGGTCCAGGCCAGCCTCGTCTATACCGGGTGCTGCAGCATGCACATCCTTGTCACCATCTGCGCGAGCGACCTGAGCCAGGCCTATCCCGTTCAAACCTCGCAGTGCTCAATCATTTTCGTCGCTGTCGATGAGAGCGGCCACCCCGTCGAGGTTCCCCGGTGGACACCGGTCACGATGCTCGAACTGCAACGGCAACGCCAAGCGCGGGTCCGGATGCGGACGCGCAAACGCATCGATGACGCCATGGACGCGGAAAGCTACACCGCGGAGGGCACCGCTTCCTCCGCCGCGCTGCGCCTCGTCGCCACCGACAAGATCGACGGCGGCGGCGTCCTGCGGTGGATCGACGAAGTTGCCAACGTGTGCGGAGCCGATTGGGCTGGCGCCCAAGCCATCACGTCCTATGTCGCCGGGATCTGCTTCTACCGCCCCATCGTCATCGGCGACGCCATCGAGGTCACCGCGCGAGTCATCCACACGGGACGGCGCAGCATCCACATCAGCGTCCGCGTCACCAAAGCAGACGCAACCCTTGTCGCACGTGGACTCACGGTCGTCGTCGCACTCGACGAGCGCGGCCGGGCCAAACCTGTCCCGCAGTGGCAGCCCGCCTCCGGAGAAGACCATCGACTCGATCAGCACGCCCGGCACATGATCGAGCTACGGCAACTGCTCGAACCCTTCACCACTGCGATCGCGTTCCACGAAGCGGGCTGACGGAAACGGTGTGACTTCTCCGACGGCTGGAAGCCGTCGGCTTCTTTTACGCTGCAGTTGCGGCGTGTAGGGCCAGTCCAGCCCTGAGTATGTTACGTGCGGCGTGTTCGTCTGCGGGTGCGCGATGTGAGCATCGTGTGCAGGAGAATTCCGCTTGGGTGACACGATTCTCGGGTGCTGCGTGACCGCAGCACTCACACCTGTTGGAGGTGTGCCGGGGGTTTATCTCGATCCAGGTGCGCCCAGCTTCTTCCGCTTTGGCGCGCAGTATCGAGACGAACTGACCCCAGCCAGCGTCACTGATTGATCGGTTGAGCCCGGACTTCGCCCGAGCTCCGTTAGGTAAAAACCCACGGGGGTTGTCCGGATCGGGCACGGGTTTGGCCCGGCGCAGCATGTTCGCGATCGTGAGGTCTTCCACCACCAGCAGGTCATAGCGTGAAGCCAGGGCGCGGGCCTGTTTGTGGTGAAAGTCTTTGCGCCGGTTGGCGATCTTGCGATGCCGTGCTGCCACCGTTTCCCGTCGACCCGCACAATTCCTTGAACCACGTTTGGCCCGGGCGAGCCGTTGCTGGGCCACCTCTAACCAGCCGGCCTCCTGACGTGCCCACCGCGGATTGGCGACGGTGGTGCCATCGGAGAGCGTCGCGTACGTCACCACTCCCACGTCGACACCGGCACGGGCGCCGGTGGCCGGCAACGGGTTAGTCGGCACGTCATCGCAGGACAAGACCAACACCCAGCGTCGACCCTGCCGCTTGACCTGCAGTGTCTTCACCCGACCCCGCGCCTCGCGATGCACATGCACTTTCACCTGGCCGATGCCGTGCAGATACACCCGCCGTTGATCGGGCAGCCAGCGGGCACCGTCACCGTCTTTGGGCCACTCCACACTGTGGAAACGGGCGTTGCCCTTGAACCGCGGATACCCCGGTGTCTGCCCAGCCTTGACGCGGCGGAAGAACTCGGCGAACGCCTTGTTCAACCGTCGCAACGTGGCCTGCTGCGATGAGAACGATCACACCGCTTGATCCGGGCGCGCCGACCGGATGGCCGTCAGCTGTGCCGACTGATCGCCGTAATTAATCCGAGTTTGGCTGTGCGCCCAAGCGTCCCGGCGTTCCTGCAGGGCAGCGTTGTACAGCTCCCGATGCGCATCCACACACGCCGCCAACGCGACATGCTGACGCGCCGTCGGACGT
>Ga0070665_100008702_pt1 | contig 10272 bp, 8 predicted proteins | sample KBSS13metaG_FD_65862 | JGI IMG/M metagenome (GOLD analysis project Ga0070665, IMG submission 65862) | Switchgrass rhizosphere microbial communities from Kellogg Biological Station, Michigan, USA - KBS S1-3 metaG | ecosystem: Host-associated > Plants > Roots > Rhizosphere > Soil ...
ACGGATCGCGGCCGCGGGTCTTTGTCATTCGGACCTCTCGGCAATCAAGGGATTGCGGCCGCGGGCGATGCCGACCGTGGTCGGCCACGAAGCCTCCGGCGTCGTGGTCGAAACCGGAGCCGGCGTCTCCAAATTCGTCGCCGGCGACCATGTCGTGATGGTGTTCGTCGCAAGCTGCGGCCGATGTTCCTATTGCAGTTCCGGGCGGCCGAACTTGTGCCAATCCTCCTGGAAGGCGAGGTCGGAGGGCACGCTGCAAAGCGGCGCGCGCCGGCTGCGAATAAACGGCAAGCCGCTCAATCACTACAGCGGGATATCGGCGTTCGCCGAATATGCGGTGGTATCGGAAACGTCGATCGTCAAGATTCCGAAAGAGCTGCCGCTGCCGCTGGCGGCGATTTTTGGATGCGCCGTGATCACCGGCGTCGGCGCCGTTCTCAACACGGCGCGCGACATCGCAGGAAAAAGTATCGCGATCGTCGGACTGGGCGGAATAGGATTGTCGGCGTTGCTGGGAGCCGTCCTCGGGGGAGCCCGTACCATCATCGCGATCGACACCAATCCGTCGAAACTCGAACTCGCCAGGGAATTGGGCGCAACGCACGTTTTCCTGGGATCCGACCCCGACTGCGTGGCCAGGATAAAGGAGGTCACGGATGGAGGCGTGGACTACGCCATGGAAATGGCGGGAGGCGTTGCAGCCCTGACGCTGGCCTATGCCATCGGACGGCGCGGCAATACGACCATTTGCGCGGGCCTGCCGCCTCACGACGCGACGTTTCCCATTCGGCCTGCCGAACTGGTTTCGGATGAACGCGTCGTCATGGGCAGCTACATGGGAAGCTCGGTTCCGCAGCGGGATATCCCCTATTACGCAAAACAATTCGCGACAGGAAAATTGCCGGTCGATCGGTTGCTGACCGCCCAGCTTTCCTTCGACCAGTTGAACACCGGTTTCGACAAGCTTGATGACGGTGAAGTTGTTCGACAGGTTTTGCGCTGCGTCGATACCGGCCACTGAGCCGTGCCGCGAGCTTGCGCAAATCTGCGATATTTCCTTCGATCGTCCGCCTGATGTCTTGGCGCGCTGTCAGGTAGGCCCCACCGATGGTGGCCGATTAGTTTGCCCAACGGGACCGACCAACCTGCGACGTTCTCAGAAAGAGGCGCTGTGCCTTCTAGACTCCCAGATACGCCCGCTTCACATAGTCGCTCTTCGCAAGCTCCGGGCCGGGGCCGCTCAGCGCGATGCGGCCGTTCTCCAGCACATAGGCGTAGTGGCAGAGCTTCAGTGCGAGATTGGCGTTCTGCTCGACCAGCACGATCGACAGACCCTGCTCGCGGTTGATGATCTCGATCAGGCGGCCGATCTCCTGCACCATGATCGGCGCAAGTCCGAGTGAGGGCTCGTCCAGCAGCAGCACTTTCGGTGCCGCCATCAGGGCTCGTGCGATGGCCAGCATTTGCTGTTCGCCGCCGGACAGCGAACCCGCCATCTGGCCGCGGCGTTGCTTCAGTTTTGGAAAGAAGCCGAACATCCGCTCGACCGCGTCATGGAGCCTATTGCCCTGCGGCTGCAAATAGCCGCCGACGAGCAGATTGTCGTGCACGGTCATCCGCGGAAATACCCGGCGGCCCTCCGGCGATAGCGCGATGCCCTGCGAGACGATGTCGGGCGGCGGCATTTTGTCGATGCGGATATCGCCAAAACTGATCTCGCCCTGGCTCGGCGAGCGCAATCCCATGATGGCGCGCAACGTGCTGGTCTTGCCGGCGCCGTTGCTGCCGACCAGCGAGACGATCTGGGCCGGCGCCACCTCGAGGCTGATGCCGGAGATGGCGACGCGACTGCCATAGCTGACATGGATGTCGCGGATCTGCAGCGACTTGCTCATGCCACCTCCTCGGCGCCGAGATAGGCCTCGATCACCTTGCGATTGGTCCTGATTTCGGCTGGAACGCCCTCGGCGATCTTCTCGCCATGGTCGAGCACGACGAGGCGGTGGCACAGCCCCATCACCAGCCGCATGTGATGCTCGACCAGCAGGATCGCGATATTCTCCGTCTCGTGCAGCGTCCTGATCAGCCGGCCGAAATCGGCGGCCTCCTCGGGGTTGAGGCCCGCGACCGGTTCGTCGAGCATCAACAGTTTTGGTTGCGCGGCCAGTGCGATGGCGACGCCGAGCCGGCGCTGGCCGCCATAGGACAGTTCCTTCGCCAGCCGGTGCCGCAGCGGCATCAGCGACAGCTTTTCGAGCAGCGCCTCGCAGCGCTTTCTGGTGGCCGAAAGCGTCGTGCGGGCGGCGCGGGTGTTGAAGATCGACCCGACCATCGATACCGGCGTGGTCGCGAACGCGCCGCGCATCACGTTCTCGATCACGGTGGCGTCCGGGAAGATCGTGGTGGCCTGAAAGGTGCGCACCAGTCCTTCGCCGACGATCGTGCTCGGCTTCTTGCCGACGATGCTCTTCTGCTCGAAACGAATGGCACCCGATGACGGCGACATGACACCGCTGACGACGTTGAAGCACGTCGTCTTGCCCGCGCCGTTCGGCCCGATCAGGCCGACGATCTCGCCCTTGTCGATCGAGAACGATACATCCTTCAGCGCCATCAGTCCGCCGAACCGCCGGCTGATCGCATCAACCTGCAACAGCGCGGTCATTCCGGTCCCTCCGTATCCGTCACCTTCGCCAGCAGGGACTTCCCGACCGAGACGAGGCCGTTCGGGATGAACATCAGGACGGCGAGCAGGATCGCGCCGTAGATGATGTGCTGCGCCCCGACGAAGCCGCGCAGCAATTCCGGCAGCGGCGTCAGGAACAAGGCCCCGAGTACCCCGCCGATCATGCTGTGGCGGCCACCGACCACCAGCATGGTGATATAGGCGACCGAGTCGTGGAACGTAAAACTATCCGGCGACAGGAAGCGAACGTAATGCACCATCGCTGCACCTGCGGCGCCCGCGATGCCGCTGCCGAGCGCAAAGGCTACGACCTGATAGTGGCTGACGTCGATGCCGCTGGATTCGGCAAGCCTTATGTTCTCGGCGATCGAGCGGAACGCCCGGCCGTATTGCGACCGCATCAACGCCCAGACGAAGGTCACGACGAGGACGAACGCGGCGAGCGCGAAGTAATAGAAGCGCAGGCGCGTCGAGAGCGGAAAGCCGAACAGCGAGATCGCCGGAATCCCGATCAGGCCGTTGGCGCCGTGGGTGACGCTCTCCCAGTTCAGCACCACCAGCGTGAACACCTGGCCGGCCAGGAACGTCACCAGCACAAAATAGACGCCGCGCAGCCGCAGCAGGATTTTGCCGAGCAGCACCGCCGCCAGCCCCATCACCAGCCCGGCCAGCACGATGCCGAGGATCGGCGGCAACTTGAAGCTCAGCGCGGCGAGCGCCGAAATGTAGGCGCCGGCGGCGACGAAGGCCGCGTGCCCCAACGAAATCTGGCCGACGGTAGCGATCAGCCCGAGGCTGACCGCGAAGATCGAGTTGAGCAGGATCAGATTGGCCAGATGCACATAGAACTGATTGGCCGTGAGTTGCGGCAGCGCGAGTGCCGCAGCCAGCAGCGCCGCGATCGCGACCCCCGGGAGAAAACGGCGGCGAGCCGCAAGGCGCGATCCGCCCTGCCCCACGGCCGAGGCTACCTGTCCTTCCAAATCAGGCCTCCCTTTGTCCCAGCAGGCCCGCCGGCCGGACCAGCAGGATCAGAATGACCAGCAGCAATTGCAGAATGTCCGACACCAGCGAACCGAACATCGTGGCAGTGAAGCTTTCGATCATGCCCAGCATCAGGCCGCCGACCACCGCGCCCGGAACCGAACCGAGACCGCCGAGGATGACGACGACGAAGGCCTTCAGCATCGGCGTCAGCCCGACGAAGGGCGAAACCGAAAACACCGGTCCCATCAGCGCGCCGGCCAGCGCCGCCAGTGCGACGCTCATGCCGAAGGCAAGCGGGTAGATGTAGTTGACGCGAATGCCCTGGATCAGCGCGGTCTCGGTATCCTGGGCGACGGCGCGCATCGCCCGCCCCAGCCGCGTGCGTTGCATGAAGAGCCAGAAGGCGATGAAGATGAGCGCCGCCGCCGCGATCACGACGAGCCGCGACCACGAGAAACTGAACGGGCCGATGGTGAGCGTCCCCGTGACGATGTCGGGCATCGCGCGCGGCACGGGCCCCCACAGCATCACCGCGCCGTTCTGGATGATGACGGAGATCGCCAAGGTCGCGATCATTCCGGACATTTCATCGGAACGAAACGGCTGGATCAGCGTCCGCTCGACCAGCATGCCGAGAACGCCGCTGGTCAGCGCGGCGATCGCGAGGCAAACGACGAACGGCATCTCCCAATGCACATAGGTGAAGAAGCCGGTGAACGCACCGAGCATGTAGAACTCGCCATGCGCGAAATTGACCACGCGCATGATGCCGAACACCAGCGTGAAGCCGACCGCCATCAGCATGTACATCGCGCCGATGACGAGGCCGTTCAGCGCGGCCTGCGCCAGAAGTATCGAATAGTCCAAGCCTGTTCTCCCGGCTGAGGCGGCGTCAGGTCGCTACAAGACTCGCGCGACGTTCATTCACAGAGCTTCGGCGTGCACTTGGCGACGACCTGCGGCGCGCCGCCCTTGAGCAGAGCGACGTAGAACGGCGCATCGAGCTGCTGGTTGGACTTCCACTGCGCCTCGCCGATCCAGTTCACCTTGCCGAGCACGGTCTCGAAGTCCTTCAGGCCCAGCATGGCCTCGCGAACCTTGTCGGTATCGGTCACCGTTCCCGCCTTCTGCATGGCGGCGAACGTCATCTGGACGTTGGCATAGAAGAACGGGCTGAAGGCGTTCAGCGGCACCTTGTACTTCGCCTCGAACCGCTTGGTGTATTCCTGGATCGCCGGCGACTCCGCATTGATCGGCTGGTGGACGTAGACGTTCTCGGTGGCTTCCTTGCCGGCGATCTTCAAGAGATCGGCGGTGGCGTCGCCGCCGGTCCGGATGATCGGCCCCTTGAAGCCGAGTTCGCGAAGTTGTTTGACCAGGAGACCAGCGGTCTGCGGCGAATTGCCGTTGAGTTCGAAGGCGTCGATGTTCTGCGCCAGCACGCGCGTCAACAGCGGTACGAAGTCGACGCGCTCGCGCTCGAAGAACTCCTTGGCTACGAATTTGGCGCCGACCGCCTGATAGGCCGCCTCATTGGCCGCGCCGACCTGCTGGCCGGATTCGTCGTTCGGGAACAGGCCGCCGATTCGTTTTGCGCCGAGTTTCTGCGCCACCCATTTGATCTGCGGATCGGAGAACACGTCGGAAGGAATGACCGGCCGGAAGCTATATTTGTACTCCGCCGACAGCGCCTTCGGGGTAAAGGCCATCGTCATCGTGATGACCTTGTTCTCGGTAGAGACCGGCAGCAGCGCCAGCGCCGGCGCCGATCCGAGCGGGCCGACCACGTACTTGATGCCGTCGTCGAATACCACGCGGTTGAACGCGGTGAGCGCGTCGGCCGCCTTGTAATGATCGTCGTAGGCGACCACCTCGATCTTGTACTTCTTGCCACCGACCTCGAGGCCGCCCTTGCCGTTGACGTCTTCGGCGGCGAGCTCGGCCGCGCCCTGCATCGCCATGCCCCACGCCGTGCCGGCACCCGACAAGGTCGCCAGCACGCCGAGCTTCAACGTCTGCGCCGACGCTGGGCAGGAGCAAACCGCGCAAGCCGTCGAAAGAAGTGCGAGCTTCAGAAATCCACGCATGCCTACCTCCCTGTTGTCCGAGGCCGTCGCGATGCGGCTTTTCCCGGCTGTTTTGTTTGCTTTCGCCGTTCTGGTCCGGCGGGTGCGGAGGAACCTAGGCAGCCGATTGAGTAAAGTCAACTGTTGACAGTTTGCGTGGCGTGTCGGAAACATTGCCCCATCAGGGGGGCGCGACGTTGTGCCCCAGTTCGAGGATGCCTCATGGCCGACGCATACCAACTCTTCATCGACGGCCAGTGGGCGAACAGTTCAGACGGCAGCACCTTTCCGGCGCTCAACCCCTTCAATCAGGAAGTCTGGGCTACCATTCCGCAGGCAAGCGAAGCCGACGTCAGCGCCGCGATCGCGGCGGCGCGCCGCGCCTATGAAAACACCTGGCGCCATACCAACGGGCTGGAACGAGCCACCCTGCTCCACCGTCTGGCCGGCCTGATCGACGAGAACGCCGACCGGATGTCGCTGCTCGAGACCACCGACAACGGCAAGATCATCCGCGAGACACGCTCGCAGATGTCGTTTGCCGCCCGCGTCTGCCGCTTCTTTGCCGGTTACGCCGACAAGATCTGGGGCAACGTCATCCCGCTCGACCAGCCGCAGATGTTCGACTTCGCAATGCGCGAGCCGTGCGGCGTGATCGCCATCATCACCGCCTGGAACTCGCCGATCTCGCTGCTGGCGAACAAGCTGCCGGCGGCGCTGGCGGCGGGCAATTGCGTCGTCATCAAGCCGTCGGAGCATGCCTCCGCGACGACGCTGGAATTCTGCAAACTGGTCGAGAAAGCAGGCTTCCCGCCCGGCGTGGTCAACGTCGTCACCGGCGACGCCAAGGTCGGTCGCGCCCTCGTCGGCAACAGCGGCGTCGACAAGATCAGCTTCACAGGAAGCCCCAATGTCGGCCGCGAAATCGCGGCGACCGCGGGGCGGAACCTGCGTCCGGTGACGCTGGAGCTCGGCGGCAAGTCGCCCAACATCATCTTTGCCGACGCCGATCTCGACAAGGCCGTGGTCGGCGCGCTCGCCGGCATCTTTGCGGCGACCGGCCAAACCTGCATCGCCGGCTCGCGGCTGCTCGTGCAGCGCCCGGTCTACAAGCAGATTGTCGAGCGCCTCGCCGCCCGCGCGCAGAAGATCGTGCTCGGCGATCCCCGCAACACCGCGACCGAAATGGGCACCGCCGCCAACGAACCCCAGTTCAAACGCATCCTCGACTATATCGACATTGCCCGGAAGGACGGCGCGCGGCTCGTGACCGGCGGCGAGCCGGCCCGCAGCGGCGAATTGGCAAAGGGCCTGTTCATCCGGCCGACCATCTTCGCCGACGTCGACAACGGGATGCGCGTGGCGCGCGAGGAGATTTTTGGCCCGGTGTTGTCGGTCATCCCGTTCGACGAGGAATCCGAGGCGGTCGCCATCGGCAATGATTCCGCCTATGGTCTGGCTTGCGGTGTCTGGACGCAGAACCTGTCGCGGGCGCTGCGGATGATCCGTGCGATGCGAAGCGGCCTCGTCTGGGTCAACACCTATCGCATGGTCACCGCACAGGCGCCGTTCGGCGGCGTCAAGGACAGCGGTTTCGGGCGTGAGCGCGGCGAACAGGGGCTGCTGGAATTCACCGTCAGCAAGAACGTGATGATCGATTTCTCCGACGAGACGCGGGATCCGTTCGCGGTCAAGGCGTGAAGAGGCTTTCGCTGAGATGAAGAAAACAACAACAAGACGGGCGAAGACCACATGACATATCTGGTCGCCAATGACCTGCCGACCGTTCCGGCCGGCGAACGTTTTCGAAGCCTGCTGCAACGCCCCGGCATCCTGCAAATCCCGGGCGCGCATTGCGGCCTCGCCGCGCTGCAGGCCAAGGCCGCGCAGTTCGAGGCGCTATATCTGTCGGGCGCCGCGATGTCCGCCTCGATGGGGTTGCCCGACCTCGGCATTCTCACCATCGAGGACGTCTGCTTCTTCGTACGCCAGGTGACGCGCGCCTCGCAACTGCCCGTGCTGGTCGACGGCGACACCGGCTTCGGCGAAGCGCTGAACGTGATGAACATGGTGCGCGCGTTCGAGGATGCCGGCGCGGCCGCGGTCCAGATCGAGGACCAGATCCTGCCGAAGAAGTGCGGCCACCTCAACGACAAGAAGCTGATATCGCCGGAGGACATGGCGGCGAAGATCGCCGCCGCCGCCAAGGCGCGGCGGCATCTCTATATCGTGGCGCGCACCGATGCGGCTGCCGATGAGGGGCTCGACAGCGCCATCGCGCGCGCCAAGCTGTATGTCGAAGCCGGAGCGGATGCGATTTTTCCCGAAGCGCTGCATGACCCCGAGGCGTTCGGGCGATTCTCCGAAACCGTCAAGGTGCCGCTCCTGGCCAACATGACCGAGTTCGGCCGCACGCCGTTCATGACGGCTGCCGAATTCGAGGCACTCGGCTACAAGATGGTGATCTGGCCGGTGAGTGCGCTACGCGTCGCCGCCAAGGCGCAGTCGGAATTGTATCAGGCGATCCGAAACGACGGCGGTACCCATCGCATGCTCGACCGCATGCAAACCCGGGCGGAACTCTACGCGACCATCCGCTATCACGAATACGAGGCGCTCGACTCCTCGATCATTCAGTCGGTGACGCCGGAGGGCATGCCGCAGCGCTCCGTCAAGTAAGCGTCTGAGAACGGCGTTATCGCCGTGACTGGACGGCGGCCCTGCCGGCCCTACCCCAGGCGATGCCATCCTTGGCGACGCCGGCCTTCGCAACACCAGACTTTGCAACACCGGGCTTGGCCTTGCGCGCGGGCGGGGGCTCTTCCTCGCGGGCAGCCGCCTCCTTCATCTGTTCCTCGACATATTTGCGCGCGTTGCTGATGTGGAGGCGCATCTTGCGTTCGGCATCCACGGGATCGCGCCGCGTCAGCGCGGCGACGATGTCCTTGTGCTCGCGCAGCGCCTGCTTGGCCCGACCCGGCTTGGTGCTGGACTTGTAGCGATAGACGCGCAGCAGATAATACAGATCCTCGCACAGCATCTGGACCAGCCGCGCGTTGCGGCTGCCCTTGACGATACGGAAGTGGAAGTCGAAATCCTTCGATTCCTGATAATAGCCGGTGCCTTCCTGAACGCTCTTCTGCTGCTGGTGCTGCTCCAGCAGTTCCGAGAGCGCCTCCAACTCGTCATCGGTCATGTTGACGGCGGCAAGTGCGCAGGCCATCCCCTCCAGCGCCTCGCGGACCTGCAGTACCTCGTAGAGATCGGCCGGCGACAGGCTGGCGACACGGACGCCGATGTTCGGCGTTCGCTGCAGCAGCTTGCGGCCCTCCAGCCGGCGAATGGCCTCGCGCAACGGGCCGCGGCTTACCCCGAGCGAAGCAGCCAGCGCCTGCTCGCTGATCTTGCTGCCCGGCTGAAGGTCGCCGCTGATGATCGCCGCCTCGATCCGTTCGGCGAGCGTATCGACCAGGGATTGCGCGGAAACCTTGTTGCTCAGAATGCCGTTCATGAACGCCCTTCGAGGCCTGCACCGTCCGGCGGCCATCAGCCTGTGACTTCCGCCTATTACTACGTCCAATCGATCGCGAAAAGCTGCATTCTCTCAACTGTATACAGTTAAACGATCCGGAGCGCCGTCAAGGTGCCCTCCTCGATGGCCTGGAAGAACTTTCGCGGGCCACCGACATCGCCGGCATAGTGAACGGGGATGCCGAGCCCCTCCAGCCCATCGGTCTCGGGTTTTCTCGAGGCATATCCAGTACAGAGGATGACGTTGTCGACGTCGTGCAGCGTGCGGCGGACGCTGCCGGCGGGCCGGATCTCGACCCAATCCGGACCCACCGCCAGAAGCTCCACATGCGCCAGCACCTCGATGCCGAGTTCGGCGATCCGGTCGAGATAATAGACGCGATCGGCGTGAACGGCCTTCTTCAAAAGCTCCGACCGCACGAGCATGATGACCTTCTTGCCCTGGTCGGCGAGATAGTCCGCCACCTCGATCCCCACCAGGCCGCCACCCACGACGACGCAGGTCTGGCCGGTGGTCTCGAGGCCGGCAATGACCCGCCAGCCGCTCAGGACATGCGGCAGATCGGCGCCGGGAATGCGAGGGCGTACCGGCGAGGCGCCCGTGGCAACGATGATGGCTTCGGGTTTCAGCGCGCGTGCATCGTCCGCCGAGAACGAGCGGTTCAGGTTGACCGGGATGCCGAGGCGTTCGACCTCGGACGAAAAGTAGCGCAGCGCGTTCTTGATCTCGCCGCGGTGCGGCGGCTGATGCGCGAGCAAGAGCTGCCCGCCGACCTCGCCTTCCTTTTCGAACAGATGGACGTCGTGACCGCGGCGTGCTGCGGCGACCGCTGCCGAGAGGCCCGCTGCCCCGCTGCCAACGACGACGACGCGCCGCGTCTCCGGCTTGCGCGCCAGCAACGGTTTCAGTTCCAGTTCGCGGCTGACCATCGGGTTGACGGTGCAGGCCAGGCCCTTGTGGCGATGAACGGTCGCAATGCACTCGTTGCAGGCGATGCAGGG
>Ga0070665_100008703_pt1 | contig 10272 bp, 8 predicted proteins | sample KBSS13metaG_FD_65862 | JGI IMG/M metagenome (GOLD analysis project Ga0070665, IMG submission 65862) | Switchgrass rhizosphere microbial communities from Kellogg Biological Station, Michigan, USA - KBS S1-3 metaG | ecosystem: Host-associated > Plants > Roots > Rhizosphere > Soil ...
TTCGAATTCGACCGGCGCCTGTATCAGTATCCGGATAACTCGGTCGTCGTGCGCTACAGCTGTGGTGTGAAGGACAAATACACGTACAGCGGCGGTACGTATGTGACACCGGCGGGCGTGGGCCGCCTGAGCAGTTTATCCCAACAGTCCGATGGAACCTTCCAGCTCACCTATCTGAACGGTATTCGCGACTACTACGACGCGCAGGGCCGGTTGATCGCGATTCGCGACCCGCAGGGGAACCGCCAGGAGTTGACCTACGACTCCCGCGGCAAGCTGCCGTTGATGGGCACCTCGAAGCACGCGCTGGATCCCACAGCCTCCCTAACGGTGGCCTACAACTACCGGCTCACACGAATAGAGGAGCGAGCGGTTGATGGGACCCTGACAGGCCACTTCATCACCTTCAGCTATGACGAGCCGACTGGCCGCTTGACCTCCATCACAGGCAACGATGGGCGCTCGGTCACCTATGCGCACGATGTTCAAAATGGCGGGACGACTCGGGGCAATCTCACGCGAGTCAATGGCCTTGCCGGGATCGTGTCGGACTATCAGTACAACGATCCGAACGACCTGCACAATCTGACCCAGGACACGCCGGTGCTCGGGAAAGCCAGCATCGTCAACACCTATGACACCCAGGACCGGGTGACCCGGCAGGTGGAAGGCACCCGGCAGCTCGACTTCGAATACACCGTCCCCTTGACCAAGACCAAGCTGACGATCACAGTGACCGACGCCAACGGCGCCAATCCGTACACGGTAGTAGAGAACTATGAGTTTGATCCGAGTGGCAAGGTCACCAAACGCACTGATGCGCTGGGGGATGAATTCCGCTACACAGTGAACCCGGCGAAACTCTATTGGCGCCGGGAAGTATGGCAGATGAGCTCCGGCACGCTCTCGTTCCTGCAAGGAACAGACTGGACGTACGATGCTGCGGGCAACATGGTAACCGAGACGACCACGCTCGGCACCGGGGAGGCGATCACTCGATCCTGGACATACGACCATAACTGGATCGCCAGTCAGCAGGTTGTCTCGTCCGGGGCGCCGAGCAAGCTGTTCCGAGCCGAGTTCACCTTCAACTACAGCTCGGAAGGGGTGCCGGTCACGGTTCAGTCGGAAAAACGTCGACAGGACGACGGCTCATTCGTAACCACCGCCTATTCGTATGATAGCCGCAATCGCCTGATCGCCACTACGCTTCCGGACGGAGTACAAGCCGTGAAGGAATACACGGGCGAATGGATTACGAAGACCTACTTCAAGGTCGGCGGAACGGCGCTCGCTCAAGGCGCCCGGCAGTTCGACTACGACGCACGGGGATTCCAGACGAAGGAGTGGGATGCCCGCGGAAATCTTACTCAGTACACATACGACGATCTCGGACGACGCACCAGTGTTACCAATCCCCTGGGCGAGCAGGCGATCTATACATACACTGACAAGGTTCTCACGCAGTTCGAAGTTGGCCGGACGTCCGCTGACGGCGAGGGTCAGGTTACGAAGCTCCTCTACGACTCCCGCAATCGACTGACGGGCGTGCAGCGGAAGAACGATGCCGGGAGTTTCGTCAATTACCTCACATATCAACTCGACAGCGAGGGTCATCAACTGGCGATTACCGACGCCATCAGCCGTACCACGACTGTGAGCTATGACCTGGTCGGCCGAGTCAAGCAGATCACGGACCCGGCGGGAAAGAGCACGAAATTTGCCTACGACGCTGCAGACAACCGCGTTGGGACTATCGATCCACGTGGAAACGAGACGCGCGTCGAATACGACGCGCTGAATCGCAGGACTGCGGTGGTGCAGCTCGGCGTCACGCCGAACGCGCGCACACAATTCGCTTACGACGCGGCGACCAATCTCACTTCCGTGACCGATGCCGAGGGGCACACGACCTCATACACTTTTGACACGCTCTCCCGGTTGACCGCCGTTACGCAGCCGCTCGGACAGTCCGTCCGATACGCGTTCGACAGCCGTGGCCGTCTTTTGCAGGTCGTCAATGCACGCAATCAGAAGATCACCTATGGTTACGAGGACTGGGGCCCGCGCAAACTCGAGCAGAGATATGCGACCGCGAACTCGTCAACGCCACTGAGGACGATCACATACACTCGGGACAATGACGGCAACATCACATCAGTTTCGGATGATGGTATACAGGCGGCGCCCATTTACGGCACTACCTACGACGCTTTGAGCCGCGCATACGACCAGATGATCAGCTACATCCCCGGCGGTGACCGGATCTTACAGAACCGATACGATCGGTTCGGTAATCGCAGCTCGATATCGCTTCAAGATGGGGCGTCTGCTACGAACGCGTATACGTTCAATAAGCTGAATCAACTGTCCTCGGCCACGCTCGCCGGCGATGCAATTGCATTCACATACTATGGAAACGACGATCGCCAGACGGTCACGCTGCCGCATGGCGTCAGCCGCTCTTACACCTACAAGGTGAACGGCCCTATCGACACGATCACCGTCAACGGTCCGAGCGGCGAGATCTCACAGTACGCCTACACGTACGACGACGCGCGAAACGTGGCTTCACTTACGGACTCCGACGGCCTTCACTCATATGGCTATGACGGCCTGAATCGGCTGATTCAGGCAACCTACCCGGGAGCATCGGGACTTGCCAACGAGAACTATACGTACGATCGGGTTGGTAATCGCAAGGATTCCGCCAACCCCTCCCAATGGACCTACGACAATGACAATCGAATCACTCAGGCGGGCTCAGTCTCCTACAACTTCGACGCCGATGGGAGTCTGTCGAGCGACAGTAGCGGAGAGACTTTCACGCACGATGTTACGAGGCAGCTGGTTCAGTATACGAAAGGCGCCACATCGGCCTCGTATCTCTATGATTCCTTCGGACGGAGAATCAACAAGACGGTTGGCGGAACGACTACCTGGTACGTGTGGGATCGAACGCGCTTGCTTGCCGAATACAGCGGGGCGGGAACCCGAACGGAGCGCTATGCCTACCTTCCTCACGATCAGGTGGCGACGCAGGTGCAGGACAGCAGCGGGACCTACTACGTCCATACAGACGGCACCCTGGCGCCGCGCCTGCTCACAAATGCGACTGGCACCGTAGTCTGGCAGGCGAAATACCAGGCCTACGGCACGGCTATCATCAATGCTGACGTAGACGGGGATGGCGCTGCGGTCACGTACAATCAGCGCCTTCCCGGTCAGTATGCCGACGCTGAGTCGATGCTCTCCTATAACTTATTGCGAACCTACGATCCCAGGCTGGGCCGGTACGCGCAGATTGATCCTTTAGGTCAGTTCGCGGATGCGAGCCTCTATGGTTACGCGGCAAATAACCCGCTTCGGTGGGTCGATCCACTGGGACTGTGCCCGACCGGCTTCGACCCGACATCAGGCGATCTAACTCCGCAAGCACAAGCCGCACTGGATACTTGGAATGAAGCTCTCCAGGACGTAGCGAAGGACGTTGCGGATGGGAACTATGCCCAGGTAACAGCCGATCAACAGAAGGCAAACTGGGCAGCAGCAAATTACAACTACTTCATAGGGCAAGGGCCATTTCCTGGCCCAGCGCCCGTGCAAGAACCACCACCGGCACTGCCACCGCCGCAGATTGCCCCAGTCCAGACCCCGGTTCCTCCAGTCGGTCCGATATCGTTTTGACTGAATGTGCTGACTGCAATTTCAATATCGGGGCAGCGCTATTATGGAGTGTTTTATGCGTGCCATTACCAAGAGCTTCCCTACGCTCATTTTCGGCTTCACGTTCGGCATTGCGATGCCTTGCGCGCTGCGGTTTCCACAAGCGGTCGCATCCGAGCGTCCCTCACAGGTCATTACCGCAGTTCGCGCAGAAGTAACGGGCCCAGTTGGGCTTCCTCCGGCGCAGGAAGCCAATTGCAAAAAATTGGCAGTTGGCGGCCGCGGACCTCTCCACGAGCAGTGCCTCAGAGTCAGGACTATTCTCGCGGTAATGTCTGCTGAACCGCGAACGACAGACTGGGCCCCTGCACTGGAAACCTATCTCCAGAAGTGGATCGAATCCCTCGAACCCGATGGGTTCACTTTCCGAAACGTCGAGTGCCGACTTTCCTGGTGCGCTGTCGAGGCAGGATCTACGGTTGGCGCGGGAGACCGGAGAGGGCATAGCATTGTTCTAGGGTTGGCCGAGGCCGACAAACAAAAAATATTCCAGGTAGAGAACTTGTTTGCACGGGATCCCGACGCTGCGAATGGATGGGACGTCGTAGTCTTCTTTAAGCGGTATTGCTCGTCTACAAGCGAACTTTTTGATAGTGAGGGTCATGTAGTACCTGACTTCTATACTCTGGGTCAACATTGCTAGGCTGCATGCCCGTTGGCGGTCACATTGATTCATCGAGACAACTTTTCCGTCTGGTTAGCGTTGCTCGGTGTCTTGATCATCAGTGCGTGTAGCGGTCGCTCTGACGATCGGGTGACAGTGTACGTCGCAGCGGACCGCGAGATAGCGGAGCCCGTGCTCAGGGAATTCGAAAAAGCGACAGGCATCAGCGTGAACGCCGTATTCGATGCGGAGGCAAACAAGACCAGCGGTCTGGTCAATCGGCTGATTGCCGAGGCGCCACGGCCTCGCGCAGATCTCTTCTGGGACAACGAGACAGCGCAACTGACCCGCTTGAACGATGTAGGGGTTATTGCACACTCGAGCGTTGACCGGCCTTGGGAAGACTTCGCGGCGCGCGCGCGTGTTTTGATAGTACATCGTATAGAAGGAGCGAGGCAGGAGGAGCCCGCCTCGATTAGCGCTTTCACCGATCCACAGTGGAAAGGAAGGGGAGCGATTGCGAACCCACATTTTGGCAGCACCGGCATGCATTTCGCCGCACTCCTGTCGGTTTGGGGTGAATCGCGCTTTCGTGCGTGGCTCCGGGAATTGAGGCGGAATGACGTGGCGGTGCTCCCTGGCAATGCGCAGGTCAAAGATGCCGTCGCGGCGGGAAAGTATGATTTCGGCCTTACCGATACAGACGACGTGAACGAGGCGCTGAGGGATGGCAAGGCGGTGCACCTTGTGGTGCCAGATCAAGGGGCAACGGAGATCGGCGTACTCGTCATTCCGAATGCGATCGCGCTCGTTCGCGGCGGTCCCCATGCCGAAAATGCGCGGAAGCTGATGAGATACCTGCTCTCACCAGAGGTGGAGGCGGGCCTCGCAAAAGGTGACAGCGTGCAGATTCCGATCCGCAACTCCGTGCCTGGCCCGTCGATTTTACCTCCGCTTGCAACGTTGAGGCTGATGAGGGTCGACTACGAGCAGGTCGGAAAGGCCTATCGGAGGATGCTCGAGTTGGTGGACGCAGAATGGCAGTCTTGAGTTGGGACTCTCGGACGACGGCCGCGGCCCTTTCCGGAGCCCTCGTTGTCGCGATATGTGGTGTTCCGGTCCTTTGGCTGGCTTTCGAAGCTGTCGCAAACGCGGACTTGATGATTTGGACGCGCTCTGCCGCGCTGCTGGCCCGTAGTCTCATCCTCAGTCTACTCGCTGCAGCGCTGGCAACAGGTCTCGGTGCCGCGGCAGCGGGAGCGCTGAACCGTGTCGATCGGCAACGTGGAGTGTTGATCGGACTATTGGTCATCCCACTCCTGATACCCAGCTATATCCATGCTTTGAGCTGGTCTGGTCTATTGAGCGACAGCCGGTGGTTGCGGCGCGCCGCCGGCCCTGTAACTGACATGGCCTCCTGGTCGCTGTCGATCTGGGTACTGACGGTCAGCTATTATCCGGTGGCGATGTTGATTATTCTCGCAGCGCTCCGTCGTTGGGACGATCGCTTCACGTGGAGTGCGTGGGCACACGGACAAGGGCCCGATGCGGTCCGCCGCCTTCGGATGCAATACCTACGCGCGCCAGCCCTCGCCGCGTTTCTCGTAATCTTTCTACTCGTGTTTGGCGACTTCGCCGTACCGGATTTCTTTCAGATCGACACCTACGCCACACGGATCTTCGTGCAGGTGAGCAGCTATCTGGATACTTCCGGCGCGATGGGTCTCGTCGTACCGGTGATGATCGTGGTTCTTGTGGGCTTTGGCGTGTTGGCGCGTATGTCGGCAAGGCTCGCGCTGATGGGATCATATGGGTTGCCCGCCGTCGAGCGATCGCCGCGAGAGATGTCGAGGTCGCCATGGATGGCGGGAGTTCTGGCCGGAGCGCTCGTTCTTTCGATTGTGATCATTCCACTCGGGAGTCTCGTGCGCATGACCGGGACCGCTCATGTCCTCCCGAAGGCCCTTTCCATGATCAAGGATGATGCGGCGACCGGATACCTGCTCGCACTCTCTGTTGCGGCTTTGACCGTAGTGATTGCGCTGTTTGCCGCTTACGCCATCCAGAGACGACTTCTGCCTGGTGGGCTGTGGATTCGCCTGCTGGTCTGCTTGCTATTTGCCGTGCCGGCATCGCTCCTGGGGCTTTGGGCGATTCGGGCGTGGAACCAATCGTCACTGCTCGGGTGGGGTTATGACTGTGGGCTGGCGTTGCTGCTCGCGTTGAGTGCGCGTTGGCTTCCCCTCGGTCTCGAATTGTTGGTCATTGCTTGGCGACAAGTCGGTTCCTCGCAGGAAGAGGCCGCGCTGGCTTGCGGTGTCGCATGGCTGCCGACGCTGCGAAGAATACTCTTACCGCAACTCGGGCCAGCTCTGGGTGTGGCGTTCCTGGTCATCACTGTTTTCTCATTCAACGAGCTGACCTTGGTCACGTTGTTGGCGCCGCCGGGCCTGTCGACGCTTACGCTGCGCATGTTCCAGACGGTGCACTATGGGTCGCCGTCACTGCTCGCAGCGATTTGCCTGTGGCACGTTGTATTCCTCTTGGTGCCGATAGCCGCACTTTTTCTGGTCATGCGGCGATGGCAAACCCGCTTGTCAGGACAATAGATGCTGCAGCTCAACGAGGTCTCGAAAGTTCTAGGCGGCCGGCGAGTATTGGACCACTCGAGTCTCTTTCTCGGTCAACAGGAAATCGGCGTGATATCGGGTGCATCCGGTGCTGGTAAGACTACGCTGCTACGCCTCATTGCCGGCCTCGAACCTCCGGAGTCCGGGGAGATCAGCTGGAGAGCCGAGCCCCTTAGCGGGCCCAACACATGGGTCAGTCCTTGGCAGCGACCGTTCGCGATGGTGTTCCAGGATCTTGGGCTCTGGCCCCATCTGACGGTATCGGAGCACTTGGCGTTCGTGCTGCGCTCACGACGTGAGCTGACGCGAGCGGATCGGCGGCGAATGGAACGGCGATGGCTCTCCGAGCTGCAAATTGCAGAGTTGTCACATAGATATCCTGCGGAGCTCTCTGGAGGGCAGCAGCAGCGCGTCGCCATTGCGCGTTCACTTGTACGCGATCCACAGCTTGTGCTCCTCGACGAAGCTTTCGCGCATTTGGACAAGACCACGGCGGATGTAGTGTGGACTGTCATCGAGGATTGGCGACGGGAGTCCGGAGGGACCGTCCTCGCGGTAACGCATGATACGGCGTGGATCGAGCGACATGCGACCCAATGGTTTGCGCTGGAGGAGGGGCACACGCGTGTGCGACTGCTACCGAACGAGCTGCGTTGTACGAGCCGGTCGAGCATGGCATCCGCCGGGGCTCTATGCCTCCCGGTCCGGAGTTGATCCGCATGCTCGGTCGAGATGCACGGAAATGGTTGGTCTGGGTCGGATTGCTCGCGTTCGTCTGGCCTTTGGGCGATGCGCGGTCGGCTGGAGTGTCACATCTATACGTGACCTGGATCGGCGCGGAGCCGGATAAAGGGGCCTCGGCGTGGTACATCAAACGACACGTTGATCCTCAAGCGATCTTCCAGACGGCTCCCGAGGGATATCTTTTCGAGTCGGGGACCGTTTTCGATGCACCGCAGGGTCACTATCGAAGAATTCAGAACGCCTCGACACTGGAGACACTACTCCGGGACTATCCCTCGAGCGATCCGATCATTGCGAAACTGGGTCTGCTGATGCATGACATCGAGATCAACATCTGGCAACCGAAGCGCTTTCCGGAGAGCATAGTAATCGAATCCCGCGTGAAGGAGATCGGGACCGCGTACGGTGACAAAGGTATTCCTATGAGCTGCTTCATCGCCTTTTTCGATGGCGTTGAGAGTTGGCTACGCGCAGGACGAACCAACGCGGATCTGATACCGAGACCTTCAGCCTGTATTCCCGTGCAAGGACAAAACGATGCCGCGCATTCTGCGGGCATGTCGCAGAGGATGCCACGATGATGCGAATTGTGTTGGGAGTCTTCGCAGTCCTGCTGGCCGCTTACGCCATTCAGGTCCATCGTGAGCTCCACGAGCCGCCGAGCGTGGCCGGCCAACCCCGCATCGTGCCGGTGGCCTCGACCGATCAGGTCCTCGATCTGATCCGCCGAGGCAAGAAGGTTCTTTTCGTGGATGCGCGTGAGCCGCGCGAATGGGAGGACGAGCACATTCCTGGTGCGGTCGATATGACCTTGCGAGATGTTGCGCATCTCGATCGAAAGGCACTGGGCAACCCTGACCTGATCGTTGCCTACTGTCTGAAGGATTTTCGCGGCTTCGAGGTTGCCAAGGCGCTCCAGCATGCGGGAGTCGCGCAGGCGTCCAATCTGATGGAAATGGGCATCAACGGCTGGAAGCAGCGTGGATTGCCGACCGTAATTGCCGGTAAACGTTCGGAGAGCGAGGCCCGATTGATGCTTGCGGCCTGCGTCCACGGCGAAGCGGCGCATTGTGGCGCAGCGCGATGAACTCGACCAACCGTATCCAATCCCACCCGCTCACCGGAGGCTTCCGGGCTCCCCCTCCGAGCGTCCTACAGGCAGTCTTGATCGTGTGCCTCGCGTTGCCCGGAGTCACTTGGATTTCGACCGTGGGTAATCTTGCCGACTATTGGCGTTACGAGGTGGCACCAGGGCAGGTGCTCTACCTCCTCTCCAAGCTCGCAGGGTTATACGCGTTTGTCGCCTTCTGGTTGCAATTGATGTACGGACTGCTTGGAGCCAGTGGACGCAGGCGTCTCAAAGTCGAGTGCGGGCATGCATTTCATCGCACCTTGGGCGTCCTCGTAATGGTGCTCGTCGCGACCCATGTTGCCCTGTTCGTGACAGGCTCATCGATTCGAACCCATCACTTTGCTTCCCAGTACCTGACCCCCACCTTTTCGAGCGGATACTATCGATCCATCATCACGTTCGGGATCATCGCGGCGATTCTGCTCCTCATCGCCGTTGTGAGCGCGGCAGGGCGCCGAATGGTCGGTCGGATTTGGCGGATTCAACACTGGGCGGTAATTCCAGCCTACAGCCTGGCTTTCACCCATAGTCTACTCATTGGTAGTGAGAGTCGGATTGGTCCCGTAGCCGCGCTGTATCTTCTCATGGCTGTTTCAACGGTCATTGGGCTAGCCGCCCGCATCTGGACTCCATGGAGCAGGGGTGGACGGGTTGCTTGACCCTTGAGTTATGGCTCAGCCGCACAGCAGCTGCCGGCCCTGCCCCCCGAGCGTTGCCGACAGATCGTTAGACCACGCTACGACGCTCCATCGCCAGGCGCACAGCCAAGGCGGTGAGAATCGAACCAAGCAAGTAACGTTGGACCTTCAAATAGCCTTTACGCTTGGAAAGTACCGATGCCATTGCCGTTGCTGAAAGTATAACGAGAGAGTGAGCACTTGCCGCCGCCCCGATTTGTACCAACCCGAGCGCAGCGGTTTGGCGCAGGACGTGGCCCGATGCGGGATCTACAAATTGGGGCAGCAATGCACCGTATGTGACGACAATCTTGGGATTGAGCAGGCAGGTCAATAAGCCATGGCGATAAAGCTGGGCTTTTTTTTCAGGGGGCAGTGCCGTGGGAGCTTCTGCAACGGCCGGGCAGGGGGCAACGGATATGGGTGCACGCGGTTCTGATGGCTCGAGTGCAGTGGGAATTTCCTCGATTCGCCGCCCGTTCGGCACGACCACCCTCGTGTTGAGATGGGCCATGAGGTCGGCCTGCATGTCCATCAGGTAGCCCTCGTTGTCAGGATTCTGGTATACGCTAAATCGCGCGCCATTCAGAACATCCGATAACGGGCGAGCGGCAGTCCGTGCTTTTCCACGTATTCGTTGGAGCTCTGAATAGCCTCGTGGTTTTCCTGCAGCCAGAGCGCAGTACGCTTTGCGGCGACAGCCTTCGCGATGCCTTCTTCAGCCACCTGAGAGACGTTGATTCCCAGTGCCTCGGCTTC
>Ga0070665_100008704_pt1 | contig 10271 bp, 8 predicted proteins | sample KBSS13metaG_FD_65862 | JGI IMG/M metagenome (GOLD analysis project Ga0070665, IMG submission 65862) | Switchgrass rhizosphere microbial communities from Kellogg Biological Station, Michigan, USA - KBS S1-3 metaG | ecosystem: Host-associated > Plants > Roots > Rhizosphere > Soil ...
CCATGCCGGCGCGGCTCTTGTCGATGATGTGCCGGCCGAGCTCGTCGAGATCGGTGATGCCGTGCTCGCGCATCATGTCGGAAAGCCGCCGCTCGCCGATCAGGTTGCAGCCGATCAGCGCATGGATGTCGCCTTCGACCTGGACCGATTCGCGGACGTTGGAGCGGATGATGCGCATCACGCTCTCGTCCATGTTGCCTTCGCGCATCAACGGCAGCAGCGGCAGGAACAGGCCTTCGTGATAGACCTGACGGCCGTCGGGCGATTGGCCCAGCCCCCCGATATCGACCACGTGCGTGGTGCAGGAGAACAGCGCCACCAGCTTGCCGTCATGAAAAGCCGGCGAGGTGACGACGATGTCGTAGAGATGGCCGGTGCCCTTCCACGGGTCGTTGGTGACGTAGGCGTCGCCCGGCTTCATCGTCTCGACCGGGAACTCCCGGATGAAATGGATGACGCTGCGCGCCATCGAGTTGACGTGGCCCGGCGTGCCGGTGACCGCCTGGGCCAGCATCCGGCCGTCGAGGTCGAATACACCGGCCGAGATGTCGCCGGCCTCGCGGGCGCTGGTCGAGAAGGCGGTGCGCACCAGCGCGCGGGCCTGTTCCTCGACGACGGAGAGCAGGCGGTTCCACATCACCTGCAGGCGGATGTCAGCGGGAGCGCTCATGTCACATCCTCCAGGACGATCTGGCCGATCGTATTGAGGCGGGCGGTGAAACCCGTCGGCACGACGGTGGTGGTGCCATCCTCGACGATCAGCGCCGGTCCGTCGAGCGTCATGCCCGGCGCGAGGGCCTTGCGTTCATGGATGGCCGCCGTCTCGCGCGCGCCGGTGGCCGAATCGACCAGTTCGCGGTGACCGCTGGCCGGCGGTGCCGCCCGTTGAGGCGGCTCGGCAGCAGGCTCGGGCAGTGGCCGCGCAGTCGCCAGCGAGAGGGTCCAGGTCAGAGCCTCGACCTCGAGCTTGGGGATCACACGGCCGAACACGGCGGCATAGGTCTCCTCGAAGCGGCGGCGCAGCTCGGCCACGGCGGTGCTGTCGAACGGCGCGTTGGGCAGCAGCACGGCGATCTCGTGGCCCTGGCCGCGATAGCGCATGAATCCGTGACGCGTCTCGACGAGTTCTTCGGTCGGCGCACCGGTGCGTACGACCGCTTCTGCTTCCTGGCGCATCGCGGCAAACAGCTCGTTCGCGGTCTTTGCATCGAACTGGTCGAGGCGCAGATGGCGCGTGCGCACCACCTCGTAGGCGATCGGCGCGCGCAGGAAGCCGAAGGCGGATCCCACGCCCGCGCCGACCGGCACGACGACCTTCTTCATGCCGAGTTTGCGCGCCAGCCGCGCGGCGTGGAGAGGCGCTGCCCCGCCGAACGCGATCAAGGTCCGTTCGGCCGTGTCCTTGCCGTTCTCGACGGCGTGGACGCGTGCCGCGCTGGCCATCGTCTCGTCGACGATCTCCGCCACGCCGACCGCCGCGCCGGCGGCATCGGTCCGCAGCGGATCGGCGATCACCTTCAGGGCGGCGGCCGCCTTGTCGGGATGAAGCGGGATCGCGCCGCCGGCGAAGCGGGCCGGGTCGAGCCGGCCCAGCATCGTGTCGGCGTCGGTCACGGTCGGCTCGGTGCCGCCGTTGCCGTAGCAGGCCGGGCCGGGGACGCTGCCCGAGGAATCGGGGCCGACCTGGATGCGGCCCAGCGCATCGATGCGCGCGATCGAGCCGCCGCCGGCGCCGATCTCGACCAGCTCGATCACCGGAATGCGCACCGGCAGGCCGCTGCCCTGCACGAAGCGATAGGCACGCGCGACCTCGAACTGGCGCGAGCGCTGCAGCTCGAGGCCGTCGAGCAGGGTGAGCTTGGCCGTCGTGCCGCCCATGTCGAAGGCCACCGCCTTGTCGAGGCCGTTCTCCGCCGCGACCGTCAGCGCCAGGATCGCGCCGCCGGCCGGACCCGATTCGACCAGCCGCACCGGATAGCGCCGCGCCGTGTCGACCGTCGTGATGCCGCCCGACGACATCATCAGCAGCAACGGACCGGCGATGCCTTCTTTCTTCAGATCGGCTTCGAGTTGCCCGAGATAGCCTGCCATGCGCGGCAGCACATAGGCGTTGGCGATCGTGGTCGAGGCGCGCTCGTACTCGCGGATCTCGGGACAGACCTCGCACGACAACGAGATCGCCACGCCCGGCAGCTCCTCGGCGAGGATCTGTCCGGCGCGGCGCTCGTGCGTCTCGTTGGTGAAACTGTGCAGGAAGCAGATGGCCACTGCCTCGACGTTCTCGCGCCTGAGCTCGGTCGCGACGCGGCGCACGGCCGCCTCGTCGAGCGCCAGCAGCACCGCGCCATCGGCGGCGACGCGCTCGGGCACGCCGAAACGCAGGTCGCGCGGCACCAGCGGATCGGGCCGCTCCATGTAGATGTCGTACTGTTCGAAGCGGTGCTCCCAGGCGATCTCCAGCGAATCGCGGAAACCCTCCGTGGTGAGCAGCGCCGTGCGCGCGCCCTTGCGCTCGATCAGCGCGTTGGTGGCGAGCGTCGTGCCGTGAACCACCAGCATTACGTCCGATGCGGCGCACTTCGCTTCGGCCAGCACGGCGCGCACGCCCGCCAGCACGGCGCGTTCGGGCGCATCGGGCGTGGTCAGCACCTTGATAGCATGGGCGCGCTCGGCGGTCTCGAGCACGAGGTCGGTGAAGGTGCCGCCGATATCGACAGCCAGTCGCGCATGCATGCTATTCGTCAGCCCTGATGTTGGCCCACAAACAGTGTCATCCCGAGCGCAGCGAGGGATCTATGCGCTGCTCCATAGATCCCTCGCTGCGCTCGGGATGACACCGGGTGGTCGTGATGGAGACTCCTCAACCAAGCCGTATAGGCTTCGGTATGAGGTATCAAATCGCGACCTTGCGGAACACCTCGACGAAGCGGTCGACGTCCTGCTCGTCGTTGTAGACGTGCGGGCTGATGCGCAGGCGGCCGAGCCGCGGCGCAGCATGGACGTTCTCGGCGGCCAGCTTCTTCGCCAGGTCGGGCGCCATGCCCTTGGGGAAGCTGACGCACAGGATATGCGGCGCGCGCAGCTTCGGGTCGAGCAGGCCGACGCCGAGATTGCCCAGGCCGTCGGCCAGCTTGCCGGTCAGCATCGACAGCCGCTCGACGATCGCAGCGTTGCCCCATCCAGCCATCAACTCCATGCCGATCGAGGCCATCTCCATGGTGATGAAGTGGTCGCGCTCGCCCATGTCGTAGCGCCGCGCATCATCGCGATAAGAGGTGTCGCGGAAATAGATCGTGTCCTCCGCGTTGACCGCCTTGCGCGCCGCGGCGGTCTGCTCGAGCGGCACGCCGTTCTGGTGGCGCTTGGCGACATAGAGGAAGGCACGGCCGTACGGACCGAGCACCCACTTGTAGGTCGGGAAGATCAGGAAATCGGGATCGAGCGTCTTGACGTCGATGTGCCGGACGCCGGCGTCATGCGTGGCGTCGACCAGCAGCGCGGCGCCCTGCTTCTTCAGCGCGTCGCGGATGCGTGTGAGATCGAGCGCGCCGCCGTCCGACCAGTGCACCGAGGAGATCGATGCCAGCGCCACCGGCGCGGCGCCCTTGCGCTCGATCGCGTCGAGCACCGCCGAGGTCCAGTCGCCGTCAGCCGGCTGCTTGACGGTATCGACGGTGAAGCCGCCGGCGTCGGCGCGGCCGATCCATTCCAGGACCGGCGAGGTGTGATCGTTCTCGAGCACGATGACGCGGCTGCCGCGCGCGATCGTCAGGACCTTGCCCGCCGTCGACACGCCGTAACCGACGGACGAGATCAGGGCGACGTCGTTGGGATCGGCGCCGATCAACGCCGCGGCCGCCTTGCGCGTGCGTTCGTACTGTGCGGCCTGGAAGCCGTCGGGCAGCTTCCACGGCTGTCCCTTGCGCGCCATGGAAGCACGGCCGGCCTCCTGCGAGGCGAGCGGCAAGGGGCTCCATGCCGCGGCGTTCAGGAAACAGACGTCGCGCGGCATGTCGAACAGGGCACGTTGAGAGGGCAGCATGCGAACTCCTTCCAGGACGGTGAGCTTAGCATGCGCGGCGGCTGCGCAAGTTTTCTTCGCAGCGCATGAGGAGCTCTCGTGCGCCGATTACCTGCGATGTAATTGAGAGCGCAGGGGGCCAGGACCATGTTCGGCGCATCACCTCACGAAGGAGGGAAAGATGAGCTACCAGTCCCGCGATCGCCTCTCCGCCCCGACGGATCTCTATGCAACGCCCGCCACGTCCAACGAGGGCGTGCTCCAGCGCCTCGCGTTCAACTGGGCGGTATGGCGGGAGCGGACCGCGATGCGGCGCTGTCTGGCCAGGATGGATGCGCGCAGCTTGCGGGATGCCGGCATCTCCCCGGCAGCGGCTGCCTACGAATCGAGCAAGCCTTTTTGGGAGAAGATCGGCTTCCTGCGCTGAGAGGCCGTGAGATTTTGCTGCCAGAAGGTCATTTGCCACTGGAGTCGCTCACCGGAGCGTCGACTCAGGGATGAAACGGACCTCTTTGCGATTGGCACACCCAGTGTCATCCCGAGCGCAGCGAGGGATCTATGCTGCGGCCCATAGATCCCTCGCTGCGCTCGGGATGACACCTAGGGTGAGGCGGCCTCATGCTCCTTCCAACCCTCCGCTTTATGATGTGAAACTGGGAGTGGTGGTCGCCGAACGAACTTGGCCTGGTCAATAACGCACGGTCCGTGCGTCTTCGAAGCGCCATAAAATCGTCACGTTTTCGCTCGCAACTCCGGACAGCTCCGGCCGTTACGTTCGCGCGCATGCGCGGTCGCCATCAGTCGGGCGGCTGCGGGCGGCGTATTCAACCGAGTACCCGTCGCGTCAGGACAAAGATCAACGCGCAGGGGAACTCGCAGAATGGCACCACCGGACCTCGACCGGAAATCTGCGCTGTTTCTCGATCTCGACGGCACCTTGCTCGAGATCGCTGCCACGCCCGAGCTGGTCATTGTCCCGCCGGCTCTGCCGGCGGTGCTTTCCCATCTGCATCACCAGCTCGACGGGGCCGTGGCGATCGTGAGCGGCCGTCCGATCGGCCAGATCGATCGCCTGCTGTCGCCGTTCCTTGCCTCGGCGGCCGGCGAGCATGGCGTTTCGATGCGCTACTCCGACGGCACGCTCGAAGAGCTGCCGGTCGGCATTGCCGTTCCGGAGAGCTGGCGCGAGGCGCTGAACGGTGCCGTCGAGCGCTGGCCGGGCGTGCGGGTCGAAACCAAGCCGCATGGCGTTGCGGTGCACTACCGCCTCGCGCCGGAGCGCGAAAACGAGGTGTGGCAGTTGGTGCGGGCCCTGGTGGCGCCCGATCATCCTTGGTTCCGCCTGATTCCCGCTCGCGAGGCGGTCGAGATCGGCCTGCGTGCGGCGTCCAAGGGCCATGCCGTCGAGCGCTTCATGGGCCATGCGCCGTTCCATGGCCGCAGGCCGATCTTCATCGGCGACGACTTCACCGACGAGGCGGGTATGAGCATGGCACGCCGCTTCGGCGGGCTGGGCCTGCGCGTTGCGGAGGTGTTCGGCGGTGATCCCGCCCAGGTCCGGGCGTGGCTGACCCACGGCATGGAGCGCATGGACGGCCGTCCTCCGCCGCCCGCGGTCCCGACGGGCGTTACGCCATGAGTGCCGCATGAGCACCCTCGAACTCGGCGTCATCGGCAATTGCGCCATTGCCAGCCTGATCGACCGGCGCGGCCGCCATGTCTGGCATGGCCTCGGCCGGCTGGATGGCGATCCGGTGTTCAATGCCTTGCTCGGTGGCAACGAGCCCCACGGCGGCTACATGGAAGCGGCCGTTGCCGGCGGCAGGGAGGGCCGTCAGCGCTACCTCCCCAACACGGCCATCCTCGAGACCGTCGTCGACGGCACGACAGGCAGCGTGCGCATCGTGGATTTCGCCCCGCGCTTCCGTCGATTCGGCCGCATGTTCCGGCCGCCGATGCTGGTGCGCCGGCTCGAGCCGGTGACGGGACGGCCGCGGATCACATTGCGCCTGCGGCCGACCTTCAACTACGGCGCGCTGAAGCCCCAGGTCACCAGCGGCAGCCACCATGCCCGTTTCGTCGGCGACAATGCCGTTCTGCGGCTGACCACCGACGGCTCGGTCACCTACATCCTGCACGAGACCGAATTCGGGCTCGACCGGCCGCTCACGCTGATCGTCGGCGCGGACGAAAGCATCACCGAAGATCCCGACTCGCTGGGACGCAGCTTCCTCAGCCAGACCGAGGCCTACTGGCAGAGCTGGGTGCGCGACCTCAACATTCCCTTCGATTGGCAGGCGGCGGTGATCCGCGCGGCGATCACCCTGAAGCTCTGCAGCTTCGAGGATACCGGCGCGGTGCTGGCGGCGCTGACGACGTCGGTGCCCGAGGCCGCCGGCACGCCGCGCACGTGGGATTATCGCTTCTCCTGGTTGCGCGATTCGTTCTTCACCGTGAACGCGCTCAACCGGCTGTCGGCGACGCGCACCATGGAAGGCTTCGTGCGCTTCATCGTCGACATCGTCGAAGGCGGCAGCTCGCGCGGCGAGGCCGACGAGATCGCACCGTTGTTCCCCATCGCGCCCGGCACCGAGACGGCGGAGAAGCTGATCGACACCTTGCCCGGCTACCGCGGATACGGGCCGGTGCGGATCGGCAACGCCGCCGTCGTCCAGCGCCAGAACGACACCTACGGCTCGATGGTGATGACCGCGGCGCAGATGTTCTGGGACGAGCGCCTGCCGCGCCATGGCGACATGGAGCTTTACCGCCAGCTCTGTGTCGTCGGCAACGAAGCGCACAAAGTGGCGTTGACGCCCGATGCCGGGCTCTGGGAATACCGCGAGCGCGAGCAGGTCCACACTTTCTCCGCCGCGATGTGCTGGGCGGCCCAGCACCGGCTCGGCATGATCGCGCGCCGGGTCGGTGTCGACGCCGAATCGCGCGAATGGCTGGCTCGCGCCGGCGTGCTGCGCCAGGAGGTCCTGCAGCGCGCGACGATGCCCGACGGCGGTTGGCTGTCGGGCGTGCTCGACCGCGACATGGCCGATGCCTCGAGCCTGGTGCTGCCGGAGATCGGCCTGCTGCGGTCCGACGACCCGCGCTTCCATGCGACGCTGGACGTCATCGGCAAGCGGTTGATGAAGAACGGCTTCCTGATGCGCTATGTCGAGGCCGACGACTTCGGCAAGCCGTCGAACGCCTTCCTGCTGTGCACCTTCTGGTACATCGACGCGCTGGCAAGCGTCGGCCGGCGGGACGAAGCGCTCGAGCTGTTCAACAACGTCCTGGGACGGCGCAACCATGTCGGGTTGTTGTCGGAGGACATCGATCCCAAGACCGGCGAGCTGTGGGGCAATTTCCCCCAGACCTATTCGCAGGTCGGCCTGATCCTGTCCGCCATGCGCCTGTCCCGGAGCTGGGAGGAGGGGCTATGGCACGCGTCGTGATCGTCTCGAACCGTGTCCCGATCCCCAAGGCCCGCGGGGCATCGGCTGGCGGTCTCGCCGTCGCGCTGCGCGATCTTCTGCAGCCGGGCACGGTGTGGTTCGGCTGGAGCGGACGCCTTGCCTCCGAGCCGTCGGTGCAGCCCGCGCTGGTCGAGGCGCGCGGCGTGACCTACGCCACGATCGATCTCGCCTCCGAGGACTACCGCGGCTTCTACGTCGGCTTCGCCAACGGCGCGCTGTGGCCGCTGCTGCATTTCCGTATCGGCCTGATGCGCTTCCACCGCGAGGATTACGAGGGCTATCTCTCGGTCAACCGCAGCTTCGCCGATTCGCTCAGCGCCATGCTGCAACCGGACGATACGGTGTGGGCGCACGACTATCACCTGATCCCGTTCAGCCGCATGCTGCGGGAGCGGGGCTTCCACGGGCCGATGGGCTTCTTTATGCACATTCCCTTCGCGCCGCCGTCGATGATGGAGGCCCTGCCTGTCGCGCGCGAGCTGATCGCCGATCTCTGCGCCTACGATCTGGTGGGCTTCCAGACCGAGGAGCATGCGCGCGACTTCCGCGACTGTGCCCAGCGCATGCTGGGCGCCACGGTGCAGGGCGAATGGGTGCGGCTGAACGGGCGCTCGATGCGCGCCTTCGCCTGCCCGATCGGCATCGATGCCGAGGCCTTCGCCCGCGATGCCGATCGGGCGGTGAATGACAAGGTCGTGCAGCGCCTCGCCGGCAGCCTGACCGGCCGTACGCTGGCGATCGGCGTCGATCGCATGGATTATTCCAAGGGCCTGCCGCAGCGCTTCGAAGCCTATGCGCGATTGCTGGAGAAACGCCCCGAGCATCATCGCAAGGTCCATCTGCTGCAGATCTGCCCGCGCTCGCGCGAGGAGGTCGACGAGTACCGCAAGCTGCGCTCGGAGCTCGACCGGCTGGCCGGCCGCATCAACGGGCGCTTCTCGGAATTCGACTGGACGCCGCTGCGCTACTCGACACGTGCCGCGCCGCGCACGACCCTGGCCGGACTTTATCGGACCGCGCGCGTCGGCGTCGTGACACCGCTGCGCGACGGCATGAACCTGGTGGCCAAGGAATTCGTCGCCGCGCAGAGCGACGACGACCCCGGCGTGCTGGTCCTGTCGCAGTTCGCGGGCGCGGCGCACGAGCTCACCGAGGCGCTGATCGTCAATCCGTTCGACCCCGACGCCATCGCCGACGCGATGCACCTGGGTCTCTCCATGCCCACGCCCGAGCGCAGGGAACGGCACCTGGCCCTGAAGGAAAAGGTGCTCCGTACGACTGCCCAAGCCTACAGCCAGCACTTCATGGAAGCCTTGAGTCAGATCAAGGCGCAGTCGGTGCCGAGGGCTGCTGCTTAGAAGCAGAGTACCTCATGGGCTGGGAGCGCGGGCCTCCAGACCCGCTCAAAGTCATGAGCGGGTCTGGAGACCCGCGCTCCCAGCGAAGATCATGAACTCCGACCGTTACCACAAACGTTTAACGCCGTAGGCGTCGAAACTCTTCTCATTGGAGAGAAGCGTCAGATCCTCGATCATTGCTTGAGCCATCAGCATTCGGTCGAACGGATCGCTGTGGGGGCCGGGCAGCGCGCCGGCGACTTGTCCGTGCCTTGCGGATACAGCCAAAGGGACGAACCGTTGGCTTTCGATGGTCGCAAGGACATCCAGAGCGACCGCGGCCGCCTCAGGAAGCTTACCCAAACGATATTTGGTCGTGATCTCCCAGGCCGAGGCCGCGCTCACGAAGACCTCGGCATCGGTAGCTTCGATTTCTGCCCGAGCCCGACGTGAGATCGATGTATGACCTGCCAACCACCAGAGGAAGGCGTGAGTGTCCAGCAGAAGCCGCACGGCTACTTCCAGTACTTGAGCTCTTCCTCGGGCAACGGATCGAAGAATTCAGGGCCGATCTTTATCTTGCCCTTGAGCGCACCAAACTTGCGCTTCGGTTTGGGTACGGCGGTGACCGGAACGATCTTCACGACAGGGTCCTTGCCTCGGGCCAGCACGACTTCCTCGCCCGCTTCGGCGCGGGCCACGAGCTTGGACAGGTTGGTCTTGGCGGCGTGGATGGTGTAGGTCGGCATACCAACAATCTAGCTAGGCATATTAGCTAATTCAAGCCCACCGCGCCGGCGAGGAGCCGAGCGGTTCGGCGGGGCGGGCGTAGAAGGCGGGCGTCTCGCTGAGCTGCACCACCGGCTTCAGGTGGCGCAGATGGCCGAACGGGCCGTTGCTTTCCATCAGCAGGGCGGCGAGTTCCGCCTCGGGCAGTTCCTTCAGGCCGGCGGCGCCGTCGATCGTGCCGAGGCTTGCGATCCAGTGGGCGACCTGGACCAGCGAGACGCGGACCAGCCACGAGCCGCCCTGTTCGGCGCGGCGGGCGAGCGCGACCATGGCGCCGAGCGCGGCGAGGTAGCCCGCGATGTAGTCGAGCGCCTGGACCGGCAGGTTGCGCGGCTGGGCGAGCGAGCCTTGCGCCGCCGACAGGCCGGTCACGTTCTGCACGATCGAATCGAAGCCCCGGCGCGAAGACCACGGGCCTTCATGGCCGTAGGCACAGATGCTGACGCAGACGATGCCCGGCCGCAGCTCGGCGACGCGCTCGGGCGAGAAGCCGCGCGCGGCGAGGGTGCCGGGGCGATAGCCCTGCGTGAATACATCGGCCTCGCGCACCAGGCCCTCGAGCGTCGCAATGCCGGCCGGCTCGCGCAGGTCGATCCAGGCGCAGCGCTTGCCGTGGCCGGTGTCCATCAGGATCTCGGTCTGATAGGGCAGGTG
>Ga0070665_100008705_pt1 | contig 10270 bp, 9 predicted proteins | sample KBSS13metaG_FD_65862 | JGI IMG/M metagenome (GOLD analysis project Ga0070665, IMG submission 65862) | Switchgrass rhizosphere microbial communities from Kellogg Biological Station, Michigan, USA - KBS S1-3 metaG | ecosystem: Host-associated > Plants > Roots > Rhizosphere > Soil ...
CCCGCCGGCCTGGAGGTCACTCATGTCCGCCATTGAATCCGTTCTCATCACGGGGGGTGCCGGCTTCATCGGCTCCCATCTGGCCGACGTGCTGTTGGCACGTGGCTATCGTGTTCGCGTCCTCGACAACCTCAGCGAACAGGTGCATGGCCGCCCGGCGCAGTTCCCGGACTACCTGGATCCGTCGATCGAAGCGGTGGCCGGTGATGTACGGGATCGCATTGCCGTGGAAAGGGCATTGCAGGGCATGGACGCTGTGTTTCATTTCGCGTCCTGCGTCGGCGTCGGGCAGAGCATGTATCAAATTGAAAGGTACGTGGACGTCAACAATCGGGGCACGGCTGTCCTGTTGGAGGGCCTCGCGCGCCACCCGGTGGCCAAGCTCATTGTGGCCTCGAGCATGAGCGTCTACGGCGAAGGCCTCTATCGCACCCGTGCCGGCGAGATACGCACACCGCGGCCCCGATCCGTCGAGCAACTGAAAGCCGCGCGCTGGGACGTGTTGGATGAGCGGGGTGCCGCGCTCGAGCCTGTACCGACCCCCGAGCACAAGGTACCGATGCCGGAATCGATCTATGCGCTCTCGAAATACGACCAGGAGATGATGTGCCTTCTGTTCGGGCGCGCGTACTCGGTTCCGGTGTCGGCGCTGCGCTTCTTCAATGCTTATGGCGAGCGCCAGGCGCTGTCAAATCCCTACACCGGGGTGCTGGCGATTTTCGCCGCGCGCTACCTCAACAACCGGGCGCCCGTCATCTTCGAGGATGGGCGGCAGAAGCGGGACTTCCTGCATGTGCGCGATCTGGCCGAAGGGTGCGCGCTGGCGCTCGAAACTGAAGCGGCCCGCGACGAAGTATTCAACCTGGGCGCAGGTCAGCCCTATAGCATCCTCGAAGTCGCGCAACAGCTCGCCCGGGTGCTCGGCCGCGAGTCACTGGTGCCCGATGTGTCCGGCAAGTACCGCTCAGGCGATATTCGCAACTGCTTCGCCGACATTTCCAAGGCGCAGCGGGTACTGGGCTACCGTCCCAGGGTGCAGTTGGAAGAGGGCCTCACCCAACTCGCCCGATGGCTCGCGGGGCGCGCCGATGAAGATCGCTCGGAGGCGGCCACGGCGGAGTTGCGCCGCCATGGGCTGGTCGCATGAGCATCGCCGGCCGCATGGCGCCCACTCTCATCACGGGCGGCGCGGGTTTCGTGGGAACCAACCTGGCGGACCGCCTGCTCGCCATGGGCCGGCCCGTGTTGATTTTCGACAACCTCTCCCGCGCCGGCGTGCGCGAGAATCTGCGCTGGCTGCAGGATCAGCACAACGGATCGCTCGAAGTGGAGGTGGCCGACATCCGCGATGCGGACGCGGTCAACCGTGCGGTGGCGAAGGCGGGTGCCGTGTATCACCTCGCAGCCCAGGTGGCGGTGACCACCAGCCTGCAGGATCCTGTGCAGGACTTTCAGATCAATGCACTCGGGACCTTGAATGTTCTCGAAGCACTGCGGCGCCACCAACCCGCGCCGCCGTTGGTGATGACATCCACCAACAAGGTGTATGGCAACCTGAACGATCTGGGCCTGCGGCAGACGGCGCAGCGCTATGTACCTGCGCAGCCGGCCATTCGTGCGAACGGCGTCAGTGAATCCCGCTCGCTCGACTTCCACAGTCCGTACGGCTGCTCCAAGGGAGCCGCGGATCAGTATGTGCTCGACTATGGCCGCTGCTTCGGAATGCCCACCGTAGTGTTTCGAATGAGCTGCATCTACGGTCCGCATCAGTTCGGCACCGAGGACCAGGGCTGGGTGGCTCACTTCCTCATCCGTGCCCGCGCCGGCGCCACCATCGAGATTTTCGGCGACGGCTGCCAGGTACGGGATATTCTGTACGTTCAGGATCTCGTCAATGCCCTCGTTATCGCGGTCGACGAAGCCGATAGCCTGGCGGGCCACGCATACAACATCGGGGGCGGCCCGGCGAATACACTGAGCTTGTTGGAGCTGCTGGCATTGCTGCGTGAGCAGCGGGGCCTCCGGCCGGCCACCCGCTTTTCGCCCTGGCGTAACGGCGACCAGCGCTACTACGTGTCGGATACGCGGCGCTTCAGGTCGGCGACCGGCTGGAAACCCACTATCGGCGCTCCGGAAGGCATCAAGAAGCTGGCTGCCTGGTTGGATGAGTTGGATCAATCCACTGCGTCCGCGGCGCCCGCAATGGCGGTGCGCCAATGATCTCGCGGGCACTGCAGGTCAAGGGGGCTCGATCGCTGGCTATCGAGCAGCGCGAGGCGCCGTGGCCCGCCGCCGGCCAGGTACGCGTCAGATTGGATGGCTGCGGCGTGTGCGCGTCCAACCTTCCCGTGTGGGAAGGCCGGGCCTGGTTCCACTATCCGATGGAGTTGGGCTCGCCCGGCCATGAAGGCTGGGGAGTCATCGATGCGGTCGGGGAGAATGTACGCGGCTTTTCAACAGGAGAGCGGGTTGCGCTGCTTTCCAGCCACGCATACGCCCAACACGACGTCGCCGGTGTCAATGAGCTGGTCAGGATTCCAGCGGCCTGGGGGGACCGGCCCTTTCCAGGGGAGCCATTGGCCTGCGCCATGAACATCTTCCGGCGTAGCGCCATCTGCGCCGGGCAAACGGTGGCTATTGTGGGGATCGGCTTCCTGGGTGCGGTTCTGACACAGTTGTGCGTGCGTGCGGGAGCGCGTGTGATTGCCCTTTCGCGGCGCGAGTTTGCACTTGCAACCGCCGAGCGGTTTGGAGCCTCGAAGCGGTTGCATCTCGATGAAAGGCACGCGCTGGAGCAAAGCTGCGAGCGCGTCATTGAATGCGTGGGCTCGCAGGAGGCGTTGGACATAGCTTCCGAGCTGACAGGCACGGGCGGCCGGCTCGTCATCGCCGGCTACCACCAGGACGGCGATCGCCGTGTGGATTTACAGAAGTGGAATTGGCGCGGCCTGGATGTTGTCAATGCGCACGAAAGGGATCCCGCGAATTACCGGCGCGGCATGCAGGAAGCGCTCGCGCTCATCCTGGCAGGTGAGTTGGATACCACCGGGCTCTTCACCCATCAATTCCCGCTGGCGGACGCCGCGGCGGCATTCGAAGCGCTGGCGCTGCGTCCGACCGGCTTTCTGAAAGCATTGTTGGTATGTCACTGATGGTCCCGTGCGAGCACAACACAGAAGCGAAGCCGCGCATCGGATTCGCGGGTGTGGGCTGGATCGGCCGCAATCGCCTGGCCGCAATTGCACGCGACCGCGGCGCAGAGGTGGCCGGAATTTTCGACACATCGACCGAGACCGCTTGCAAGGCGCTGGCCGGTATCCAGGAGCATGCCCCGCACGCTGTCATCGCCGCCCACTTCAGCGAGTTGCTTGCGCTGGACCTCGACGGAATTGTCATTGCGACTCCGAGTGGGCTGCATGCCGAGCAGACGCGGGCCTCCCTTCGCACCGGCGCGGCCGTATTCTGCCAGAAGCCCCTGGCGCGCACGGCTGTCGAAGCCGCTCGAGTCATCGAGACGGCCCGGTGCCGCAATCGGCTGCTGGGTGTTGATTTCTGCTATCGCTCGGTAGCAGGTGTGCCGCAGATCGCCGGGCTGGTGCGCGGCGGAGAGCTCGGCGAAATCTACGCGATCGAGCTCGTGTTCCATAATGCGTACGGGCCCGACAAACCCTGGTTCTACGACCTGCGCCAATCGGGCGGCGGCTGCGTGATGGATCTCGGCATCCATCTGCTGGACTTGTTGTTGTGGGTCATGGACTACCCGCAGGTTCGCAACGTCAGCAGCCGGCTGCGCGCCGGTGGCAGGTTGCTTTCGCAACCGGCGCGTGAGCTCGAGGATCATGCGTTCGCGCAGCTCGAGCTGGAAACGGGGGCGACTGCACGGATTGCCTGCTCCTGGAATCTGCCGGCGGGTTGCGATGCCGTCGTTGAAGCTGCTTTCTACGGCACGCGCGGCTCGGCAATGTTGCGCAATATCCGGGGCTCGTTCTATGAATTCGTGGCTCACCATTGCACCGGTACCGCAGTCAGGGTGCTCGCCGAGGGCGATGCTTCCTGGGGCGGCCGGACCGCGTGCGAGTGGGTGCACCGCCTGTCAGGTAACCGCAGTTTCAACCCGGATGCGGCACGCTTCTATGAAGTGCAGTCGCTGGTTGATCGGATCTACGGGCGGGCCTGATGCGTGTATTAATGACAACAGATGCGATCGGCGGCGTCTGGAATTACACACTGGAGCTGTGCCACGCACTGGCGGCCAAACGTGTCCGGATCGCATTGGCGGTGTTGGGCCGTGAGCCGTCCGAAGCCCAGCGTGCCGAGTTGCGGCGGCTGAACAACGTCGAGCTGTATGCATCGAGTTTCAAGCTCGAGTGGATGCCCGATCCCTGGAGGGATCTGGAACAGGCGGCCACCTGGTTGCTGGCGCTCGAGAGGGATTACCGCGCCGATGTCGTGCACCTGAATCACCTGGTGCACGCCGATCTGCCCTGGCGGGCTCCGGTGGTCACGGTGGGGCACTCGTGTGTGTTGTCGTGGTGGGCAGCCACGCAACCGGCCGATGCCGCCTTGCCGGCGCAATGGTCTGTTTACAGACGCAGAGTCACGGAAAGTTTGCGCGCAGCGGCCTGTGTCGTGGCCCCGACCGAAGTCATGTTGGCCGAGCTGCAACACTACTACGGTCATTTCCGCCGCACGCTCGTCATCTACAACGCCCGTAGCCGCCGCCACTTCACCACTGCACGCAAGGAAAAGCTGGTCCTCAGCGCCGGTCGGATCTGGGACCCCGCGAAGAACGTCGACGCGCTGGTCGCCGTCGCTCCCAGCATCGGTGCTCCTGTCGTGGTCGCCGGTGAAACACGGGGTCCGCATCAGACCCACACGCCGATCCAACCGCTCAACGTAGAGCTGGTCGGATCCCTGCCGGCGCCGGCGTTGGCCGCGCTGTATTCACGGGCAGCCATATACGCTCTGCCGGCGCGCTATGAGCCTTTCGGTCTCACGGCGCTGGAAGCAGCGCTCTGCGGGTGTGCCTTGGTGCTCGGGGACATCCCGAGCTTGCGGGAGGTCTGGGGACCGGCCGCGCGGTATGTAGCCCCGGACGATCGGGACCAACTGCGCGACACGCTGACCGACCTGTTGGCGAACGAAGGTCTGCGAGCGCGGTTTGCCGCACGTGCCATGGCGCAGGCACGGCACTTCACCCCGGCGCGCCAGATGCACAAGTACCTGGCCCTGTATCGGATGCTGATTGATCAGCAGGAGCCCCGTCGATGCGCTGTGCATTCTTCTATCACTCGTTGAGATCGGATTGGAATCATGGCAACGCCCATTTTCTGCGCGGCGTGGTGAGTGAAATGCAGCGCCTGGGTCATACGGTAGATGTTTTCGAGCCGGCCAACGGCTGGAGCGCCACCCAGTTGCAGCGCGAGCAGGGCGCGGCAGCGCTGCAGTGGTTTGTGCAAGCCTATCCCGGGCTGACGAGCCATGCCTATGACATGGATGAGCTCGATCTGGACGCAGCGCTCGACGGCACCGATGTGGTCCTGGTACACGAATGGAACGACCCCGAGCTGGTTCAGAGAATCGGCGAGTGCCGTCAGCGCTGCGGGTTCCTGCTGTTGTTTCACGATACCCATCACCGCGCGGTCAGTGCACCGCACGAGCTGCGCCGCTTCGATCTTTCGAATTATGACGGCGTGTTGGCCTTTGGAGAAATTCTCCGGCGTGCTTACCTCGACAATGGCTGGGCGGCCCGGGCCTGGACGTGGCACGAGGCAGCCGATATCCGAGTCTTCCATCCGTTGCCTGAGTCGGACGTGAGCTGCGATCTGGCCTGGGTAGGCAACTGGGGCGATGATGAGAGAGCGCAGGAGTTGCGGGATTTTCTCATTGAGCCGGTCGCGGCACTGCAGCTCGATGCGCGGATTTTCGGAGTTCGCTATCCCCCGGCGGCGCTCGCGGAAATCCATCAGGCGCACATTGAATACTGCGGCTGGATTCCCAATTTCCAGGTCCCGGCGGCGTTCGCCGCGGCGCGCCTGACCGTGCACGTTCCGCGCCGTTACTACACGGAGCAGCTTCCAGGTATTCCGACGATCCGTGTGTTTGAAGCGCTCGCCTGTGGCATCCCGCTCGTCAGCGCGCCGTGGGACGATGCGGAGCACCTGTTTCAACCGGGCCGTGATTTCCTCGTGGCCCACACCCCCGCGCAGATGCGTGAGCACCTGGAGCACTTGAGCTCGGATCCGGACTTCGCGCTGTCCATTGCCCTGCATGGATATAACACACTGTGCAGCCGGCACACCTGCGCGCACCGCGTCCGTGAGTTGTTGTCAATCTGCACCAGTTTCGGGAGGGTCTGATTCCATGGACCGTAATCTCAACATCGCCTTCTTCGGCTCGAGCCTCGTGTCCGCGTATTGGAACGGAGCCGCCACCTACTATCGCGGCCTCATCCGCGCCTTGCACGCTCGCGGCCACCGGGTCACCTTCTACGAGCCTGATGCATTCGAGCGCCAGGCTCACCGCGACATGGAGGATCCTTCCTGGGCTCAGGTGGTGGTGTACCAACCCGATGTCCTCTCAATCGAGGCCGCGCTCGAGAGCGCACGCACGGCTGATGTCATCGTGAAGGCAAGCGGTGTCGGTGTACACGATGAGCTGCTCGAGCGCGCGGTGCTCACGCTCCGTCGCCCGCAGAACCTGGTTGTTTTCTGGGACGTGGATGCCCCGGCAACCCTGGAGCGGATCCGCAACGACCCCAACGATCCGTTCCTCTCACTGATTCCCGGCTATGACCTCGTATTCACTTACGGCGGAGGTCAATCCGTTGTGGACGAGTACCGCATGCGCGGTGCACGAGACTGTGTTCCTGTCTACAACGCTCTCGATCCGACCACCCATCATCCGGTGCGGCCGGAGCGCCGCTTCGCCGGGTTGCTGGGATTTCTGGGTAACCGGCTTCCCGACCGCGAGCAGCGTGTGCGGGAATTCTTCCTGAAACCCGCGACCGCGTTTCCCGATGATGTATTTCTGTTGGGCGGAAACGGCTGGGAGTCGGCTACCGATATCCCTGCGAACGTGCACCGTCTGGGACACGTATACAGCAAGAACCACAACGCATTCAATTGCAGCCCGCGCGCCGTCATCAACATCAACAGAGACAGCATGGCGCGCGTGGGCTTCTCACCACCCACCCGTGTGTTTGAAGCGGCAGGCGCCGCCGCCTGTCTCATCATGGATGCCTGGGAGGGGATCGAGGCTTTCCTCGACCCGGGCACCGAGGTGCTCGTGGCACAGCACGGGCCGCAGGTATCCGAGCACCTGGCTCGACTGACTCCTGCGCAAGCCGCGCAAATCGGCAAAGCAGCCATGAAACGTGTGCTGGAGCACCATACCTACGAGCAACGTGCCCGCCAGGTGGAAGCTCAGCTCGAAGGCCGAACGAGAGCAGGGGTGGCCGCATGACGCGCGATCCCCCGCTCGACATTGTCATTTTCGGCTTGTCCATCACGTCGGCCTGGGGCAACGGCCACGCGACAACTTACCGTGCGTTGGCACAGGCGCTGGCCGGACGCGGCCATCGCGTCCGGTTCTTCGAAAGAAATGTTCGGTGGTACGCGGACAATCGCGACCTGCCGGCACAACGCTATTGCGAGGTGACACTCTATCGCGATGTCGACGAGCTCGATGGGCTGTTCCCCGGCGACATCCATGCGGATCTCGTCATCCTGGGATCCTACGTACCGCAGGGTGCTTCGCTCGCCGACTGGCTGCTGCCGCGCGCTCGGGGAGTGACCGCCTTCTATGACATCGACACACCCGTCACTGTTGCACAGCTCGCTCGCGGCGGGTGTGACTATCTGCGCCCCGACCAGGTGTCCCGTTTCGATCTGTACCTGTCATTCGCCGGTGGCCCGATTCTCCATCGCCTGAAGTACGAGTTCGATGCGCAGCGCCCCCGCCCGTTCTACTGCAGCGTTGATCCCACCGAATATCGCCCCGAGCCGGGCGCGGCCAAGCGCTTCAACCTGGGCTATCTGGGAACCTACAGCGCCGATCGCCAGCCGGCGCTGCAGCGCATGTTGATCGAGCCCGCGCGGCGCTGGCATGAAGGCCGCTTTTGCGTGGCCGGCGCTCAGTATCCGGACCACATCGAGTGGCCTGCGAATGTTCAGCGCATTACCCATCTGCCTCCGGCAGCGCACCGCCGGTTCTACAACAGTCAACGCCTGACTCTCAACATCACGCGAGCAGACATGATTGCCAACGGCTATTCACCCAGTGTGCGTTTGTTTGAGGCAGCGGCTTGTGGAGTGCCCATTCTGAGCGACCACTGGCCGGGACTCGAGGAGTTTTTCAACCCCGGCAAGGAAATCCTCGTGGCCGTCGGTCCCGACATTGGCCTGCAATACCTGCGCGACTGCGACGCGGGCTACTTGCAGCATATAGCCATCCGTGCCCGCGCTCGTGTCCTCGCCGAGCACACCGGAACCCATCGCGCGTGTCAGCTCGAGGAGTATGTGCGACAGGTGACTGACGCAACACCGCTGCGCGGTGAAATGCGAGTGGAGTGCGGCGCATGAGTCAGCAAACGCCCCTCGCGGCCACGGCCGCCCGCACCACCGCCGACGCCTGCGTCTCCACCGACACCTGCGCCGCCACCGACGCCTGCGACACTGCGGCCGACATCGCCCACCTGGCCCCCTGGTTCCATAACCTCCATCTCCCTGACGGCCGGCAAACCGCCCCCGATCACCCCCTCGGCGATTTCCCCAACATCAAATGGCGCCAGATCGCCCCCTTCATTTCAACCGATCTGCGGGGACTGACGGTGCTCGACATCGGTTGCAACGCTGGCTTCTACACCTTCGAGCTCGCGCGCAGGGGCGCCCAGGTCACCGCAATGGACATCGACCCTCGCTACCTGCGCCAGGCCGAATGGGCCGCGCGCCACTTCGGCTTACAGGATCGAATCGAGCTGCGCCGCGCCTCTGTGTACTCCCTGGCCACCAGCCGCGAGCAGTTCGATATTGTGTGGTTTCTCGGCGTGTTGTATCACTTGCGGCACCCGCTGCTGGCATTGGACATTCTGCGCACCGTCGCGCTCCGGCAGTTGGTTCTGCAAACCCTTTCCATGCCTGGTGAGCGCGTCGCTCTCGCGCCGCCTTCCGTGGATCTGTTGGATCGATCCGCACTGACGCAGCCGGGCTGGCCCTGCATGGCGTTCATTGAGCGCGAGCTGGCCGGCGATCCTACCAACTGGTGGGCCCCGAACCACGCGTGCATCGAAGCCATGCTGCGGTCCGCGGGTTTCCAGGTCATCGCGCGGCCTGGCCACGAAATGTATATCGCGGAGCCCGACCCGGCACCCAACGAAGTGACCACGTCCCTGCGCGAGCTCGAGCTCGCGGCCATTCGAGGTGAACCATGAGACATCCCGCTATCAACATCGAGCCTCCTTCCGGCAAGCTGGGAGTATTGCTCGTAGGCCTCGGCGCGGTGAGCACCACGTTCATTGCCGGGGTGCTGGCCGTACGTGCCGGCCTTGCCGCTCCCATTGGCTCGCTGACCCAGATGGGCACCATCCGCCTTGGCAAGCGTACCGAGCGGCGCTTCCCCCTCATACACGACTTCATTCCGCTGGCCAGCCTGGATGACCTCGTCTTTGGCGCCTGGGATATATTTGAGGAGAACGCCTATCAGGCCGCGAAAACCGCAGGCGTTCTCGAGCCGCCCATTCTCGATCAACTGCGCGAGCCACTCAGCGCAATTTGCCCGTACTCCGCTGTGTTTGACCGCCGCTATGTCAGCCGCCTGGATGGCCCGAACGTCAAACGCGGCAACCTGCGTGAGCTCATTGAGCAACTTCGCGCCGACATCAGAGCCTTCGCGCGCGAGCAACGCACGGCTCGTCTCGTCATCGCCTGGTGCGGCAGTACCGAGACCTACCTGCCCGAATCCGCGGTCCATGCCGGTATCGAGGCCCTCGAGCAGGCCATCGACCGCGACGATCCGCAGATCCCACCGAGTATGTTGTATGCCTACGCGGCCATCCAGGAAGGCGTGCCTTACATCAATGCCGCACCGAACCTGAGTGTCGACGCGACTGCGCTGGTCCAGCTCGCCAACGAGCGCCATGTTCCCATTGCCGGCAAGGACCTGAAGACCGGGCAGACACTGTTGAAGACGATCATTGCGCCTGGACTGAAGGCTCGCATGCTCGGAGTGAGCGGTTGGTATTCAACCAACATCCTGGGCAACCGCGACGGCG
>Ga0070665_100008706_pt1 | contig 10269 bp, 9 predicted proteins | sample KBSS13metaG_FD_65862 | JGI IMG/M metagenome (GOLD analysis project Ga0070665, IMG submission 65862) | Switchgrass rhizosphere microbial communities from Kellogg Biological Station, Michigan, USA - KBS S1-3 metaG | ecosystem: Host-associated > Plants > Roots > Rhizosphere > Soil ...
CAGGCAAGAAAATGCTCATGGTCATCCGGGGTTAAAAAGGCCGACAAATGGTGGTCGAACCACCAGGTAATCTTTGGCGAGGCCGAATATTTGAAGTCGACGATCGCGTTTTCGTCACCGGTAAAATCGCTCTCGTCAAATAGGGCTCCGGCACGGTGCACCAGTCCGTGATAGTCGTAGAAAGCGTCTTTCGCAATGCACTCGCGATGGAACCGCGTAAAGAGCGAAGCGGAACAGGCCCCGTCGAAGCACTTATCGTGATAAAAAACTTTGACCCGCAACCGCAGCCGCCCCTCTCGTGCCTTTTCCGGTAAAGCCGGAAGAGTAAGAATCATACGGGAGGCCCGTTGTGTCAAGGAGCGTAGGCTGAAAAGCCGCAGCCAGCCCGCTCTTCCCGCCAACCCTGTTGTTGCCCCGTGGTTGGAACACTTGGGTAGAATGCATCCGACGGCACATCTGCCGCTGTAAGGAGATTTCATGGAGTCCGAGCCCCAAGCCCAACCCGAGCCGAAGATCGAGGTTCAGGTGCGCGATCTCATTCCGCCCGACGAGCTGCTCGCGCCTGTGACGATCTCGGAGACCGAGCCTGAGGCCACCTATCGCGGCCTGAAGTGGATTTTTATCGGGCCGGAAGGCCTGCGGGCTGGCTGGTCGCTCCTGATTTTCTTTGTGCTGCTGATCGGTTTCATGAGCGGCCTCGGCTACCTGTTCGCGAGGCTGCACCTGATCTCTAGAGGAGCATTCACCCCCAGGACCGCCATCTTTAGCGAGCTTTTTCAGCTCATCTCACTTGTTGCCGCCGCCGCCATTGTGGGCCTTATCGAGGGGCGCACCATCTTTGACTACAACTTGCGCGGTTCGCGGCGCGTCTTTCACTTCTTCAGCGGGCTCGTCATTGGCTTCCTCGCGCTCTCCGTGCTGGTTGGTGGGCTGGCAGCCGGCCATTGGCTTACCTTCGGCACTGCCACGCTCACGGGCGCTGCAGTGATCAAATATGCCCTGATCTGGGGCGCTGTTTTCGTGATGGTGGGCTGCTTCGAAGAAGGTACGATGCGTTGCTACCTGCAGTACACCTTCGGCCGTGGGCTCAACTTCTGGTGGGCCTTGGGACTGATCGCCAGCCTGTGCTCCCTGCTGTTGTGGCGGACGAAAGGGGAAGCTTCCTGGGGCGTGTACATCATCGCTGTTATTGGGCTCTTCCCCTGCCTCCTGCTTCATATTCAGAAAGCGCCGAGTTCCGGTTTCTGGCAGGCGGCTTGGTTTACCTCGGCTCTGTTCGGTGCTGCCCACACAGGCAACAACGGCGAAAACTGGATCGGCATCTTTGCCGCGGCCCTAATCGGATTTGTATTCTGTGTCAGCATCTGGGTCACGGGATCGGCATGGTGGGCCATCGGCTGCCACGCAGCGTGGGATTGGGCCGAAACGTACTTTTATGGAACGGCGGATAGCGGGTTCGTCGCTCCCGGGCATCTCTTCTCGACCAAGCCGGCCGGCAATCCGCTGTGGAGCGGTGGGGCGGACGGCCCGGAAGGCAGCCTGCTCGTCATTCCGGTTGTGCTGCTGATTCTCGCCTGGCTGCTGGTCTTATACCGCCGTCCAAAACCTGTTGAACTTCAAGCGGCCTCAACCGAACAATTGGCGAGCTGACGCCTGTATGCGCCTCTGGCTAAATCGCACTTCTGAGGTTTCCCTGCGCGAGCAACTTATCACGCAGGTTGTCCTCGGCATTCTTGCGAAGGAGTTGGCGCCGGGACAGCGCCTTCCCAGCACGCGCGATCTGTCGCGCCGCTTCGGCATTCATGCCAACACTGCCAGCGCAGCCTATCGCCAGCTTGAAGACGAAGGCTGGGTTGAAATGCGCCACGGCAGCGGCGTCTTCGTCCGTTCTACGCGTCCGGAAACACCGCTGAGCCCTGAGACCGCCATCGATCAGATGATCGGGGACTTGGCCGCAAGAGCTCGCAAGCTGGGCGCATCCGAAGCTCTGCTGAAATCGCGACTACAACGCTGGCTCGCACTCGAGCCGCCTGCGCGCTGGCTGCTCATCGAGCCCGATGGGGAGTTGCGCCGGATCGTCATCTGCGAGATGGAGGACGCGCTTTCGCTCCCCATCGTCGGGTGCGGATTCGAAGACTGCGCGACACCTGCCTGGCTGGAGGGCTCAATCCCTGCGGCGCTCCCAAGCAAGGCCACGGCTGTCCGCAAGCTTCTGCCGGCGGGCAAAGAGCTGTTCACGCTGCAGATTCACCCCATCTCGCCGGACTTGCAGTCATACCTGCAGAGATATATGCCAGCGCACTCGAGCGATCTCGTTGGCATCGCCTCGCGCTGGGCCGACTTCCAGCGCATCGCGCAGACGATGCTTGTAGCCTCAGGGTTCGCTCCTGATTGCCTCCTGGTCCGCGACGCGACGAACCCTGGATGGAAGCGCGGTCTCGACGCCGCCCGGGCAGTCGTGTGCGATGCAGCGATCGAGCAGGAGCTGCCTGCCGGTTCACGCGCGATCGTATTCCGCCTCCTCAGCGAATCCGCAATCGCCGACCTTCGCAGACGGGAAGAAGCGCTGACAGCCCCATCTATCTCCGAGTAACGTATGTAGCTCTGCTGACATCGCTCGATTGAGTCTCGATGTTTACGGGTGGCGTTATCCTGTTCTTGATCATGTCTCCCTCTCAAGCCGCCGATCAGGAACAAGTTTCCGAACGACCAGATCGCGAACCAGAGTCCGACAGCCCGGCGATGCGCCGGCGACGTTGGCCGCGGTTACTCCTAGTCAGCGTCGCGGGTCTCTTGGCCGCCCTCGCCCTGTTCGCTGTCATCTTCACTCTCTGGCTTCGCAGCGCCGCAAAGGCTGCCCTGCCCAAGCTTGATGGCGACATTCACATGTCGGCACAAGGTATTCAAGGACTCAAAGCTCCCGTCACCGTCCGCCGCGATCAGCATGGAGTTCCCCACATCGATGCTGCCTCACAGGAAGACATGTTCGTAGCGCAGGGCTATGTCACTGCTCAGGACCGCCTATGGCAGATGGATGCCTACCGCCGGACTGCCAACGGTGAACTCGCCGAGGTGCTGGGCTCGTCGTTGCTGCGCCACGACAAGATGCAGCGCCTGCAGCAGTTCCGCAACGTTGCGCACCGTGTCTATTCCAATCTCCCGCCGGAAGATCGCGCCCGTCTCGAGGCCTACTCGCGCGGCGTGAATCTCTACATCGCACAACACCAGGACACGCTGCCTCCGGAGTTCCGCCTGCTCCACTACAAGCCGCAGCCGTGGTCCGGCGTCGACTCCATCTCGATCGGCATGATGATGGTCGACATGCTCGATACGCACTGGTATTCCAAGCTTTCTCGCGAACGCATCGCGGCTCGTCTCAACAGCACAAAACTCGAGTCCGATCTTTACCCTGTAGGTTCTTGGCGAGACCATCCGCCTACAGGAGAGTTTCTCGACCCAAGCCAACAGCATCCGCAACCGGCCTCCACTGCTAATGATGACGACGAACGAACTGTCGCTGGTCTTGGATCGTTGAGTGCTTCATCTGAAGGGCACTCGTTGCGGGAGAGCTGGAAAACGGAAATTCTGGAAGTGGTCGCGCTCACTTCTGTTCTTGATCAACCTTGCCGAGACTGCACACCTGGATCCAACAACTGGGTGATTTCTGGAGCGCACACCGCGAGCGGAAAGCCGCTCCTCTCGAACGACATGCACCTCGGACTCAACGAGCCGAATATCTGGTACATGGCCGACCTGCGCGCTCCCGGCTTCCACGCCGCCGGCGTCACACTTCCCGGCATGCCCTTCGTCATCGCGGGGCACAACGAGCACGTGGCGTGGGGATTCACCGCGCTCTACGGAGATGTTCAGGATCTCTACGTGGAGAAAATCCAGGACGGCAACTACGAGGGCAGCGATGCGAAGTGGCATCCGATTGCCGTAGATCACGAGATCATTCGCGTACGCGGCCGCAGAGATGTTAGCTACGATGTGCGGATCACCGGACACGGTCCATTGATCGACCCAATCTTCATCAGGGACCCAAGGCCGATCGCCTTAAAGTGGAACCTTTATGATCCTGCGCTGAACTCGATTCCGCTTTATGCCATCAACACCGCTTCGAACTGGACAGAGTTCAATGCTGCTCTAGCGCAATGGTGCTGGCCGTCGCAGAACGTCGTCTACTCCGACGACCAAGGGCACATTGGCTACCACGCAGTTGGCCGCATGCCAGTGCGGCCAGGCGGCATCATCAGCGTTCCTGTTGCAGATACAGCGCACGAGTGGCAGGGCTACATTGCCTTCGACGAGCTCCCCAATGCATTCGATCCGGCCTCCGGCATCCTGGCCACAGCCAATTCCCGCGTTACCAGCGCGAAATCCAAATATCCGCTCACGGACGAGTGGACCGATCCCTATCGCGCCGAACGTATTTACAAACTGCTACAGGGTCGCGACCGTCTCACGCCCGCCGACCTGCTAGCTGTGCAGACGGACATTTACAGCGAGATCGACCAGGAGATGGCGCATCGCTTCGCAACTGCAATTGATCGCACCAGCAACGCAGATGATCAACTCCGCAAAGCCGCCGACTTGTTGCGCGCTTGGGACGGCCGTCTCACCACGGATTCTGTAGCTGCATCCATCGAGGTCAACGTACGCTATAAGCTGCGGCCAATGCTCCTGGAACCGAAGGTAGGCAAAGACCTCGCGAAGACTTATCAGTGGTCCGAGTCGAACTTTGCCATGGAAGAGATTGTGATGCACGGCGGCCCTGAGTGGCTTCCGCCCGACTACAGGGACTGGGACACATTCCTCGCCGATACCGTGCGCCGCGCGCTCAAAGACAACGACGCTCCTGCGGACCTGAACAAGTGGACCTACGGTAGCTGGCACGTTGTAGAAATCGAACACCCACTCTCGGGCTTTCTACCGTTCATCGGCCGCATCGCTGGCACCGGCAAGCAGCCGCTCAGCGGCGACACGCTCACTGTCAAACAAGTCGGAGAGAGCTTCGGCCCATCGCAGCGGTTCACCATGGACTGGAGTAATATCGACGGCTCAACCGAGAACATCTCTCTGGGCGAAAGCGGGAATCCGTACAGCCCGTATTTTCGCGATCAGTGGAGTGACTACTACAACGGCCGCACCTTCGCGCTGCCCTTTACACCACAAGCTGTCAGCGCAAATGCGCAACATACGCTACGCCTGCTGCCATGAAGGACCAGGGATCAGACACCGACAACAGCGGGGTGCCCCCGGTCCCTCGCGTCTGGGGACCGAGGCGACTTGTCAGTCCACTGATTATTTGCTTCGCCGCATTCATCGCAACAACCCCTGACCTGATCTGGGGAAATTCCTGCGGCCATGATTTCGACTTCCATCTCGCGTCGTGGCTGGATGCGCAGGCGGCGTGGCGCCAAGGTCTTCTCTATCCGCACTGGGCGCCAAGTCCGAACTGGGGCGCAGGTGAGCCGCGTTTCATCTTCTATCCGCCACTGACGTGGATGCTCGGCGCGGCCTTCGGCAGCATCTTCCCGTGGAAGGGTGTGCAGTTAGCCATCCTCTGTTCCTTCCTTGCCCTGACAGGACTGGCAACGCGAGCGCTGGCGCGTCAATTTGGATTGAGTGAAGGACCAGCCACTCTCGCCGGATGCGCCGCACTCTTCTCCGGCTACTCGATGTTTACGGCCTATGAGCGCTCTGCGTTTGGTGAACTTGCAGGCGGGTTTTGGATCCCTCTTCTCCTGCTGCTCATTCTCCGCGATCACAAACCGCACGCAGATCTTCTCCGTCGTGCCTTCGACAGCTCCGCGTTCCCACTCGCGCTTGTGATTGCGGGAGCGTGGCTCTCCAACGCTCCTCTGGGGGTGATGGCGAGCTACTTGCTTGCTGCTGTTGCGATGGCAACCGCATTGATTCGACGTTCTTGGGCACCGGTTCTGCGAGCCCTTGTTGGAGTGACTCTTGGCATCGGGCTCTCGGCTCTCTATCTCGTGCCTGCGGCGGTCGAGCAGCGCTGGGTACAGATAAGGCAGGCTGTCGACGATCCCGGTCTGGCCATCGAGAACAGCTTTCTGTTCGCACGCCATGCCAATCCCAACCTCGAGTTGCACGATGTCGAGCTTCTGCGCGTGTCGATCATCGCGGTCATCATGCTGGGCACTGCGCTGCTCGCTCTGTTTCTTGCATGGCGCCGCGGGAGGCTCCCCCGGGATCGTGCGCTCTGGATCTCCCTCGCCCTGATTCCGGTTGCGATCCTCTTTCTTCAGTTCCCTATCTCGCTGCCTGTATGGAATCTGTTACCTAAGCTGCGTTTCCTGCAGTTCCCGTGGAGATGGCTCGTGGCGCTGGAGGCACCGATGGCTATCCTTTTCGCTGCGGCGATCTGGCCGGAACGAAGGTGGCTTCGCAACGCCGTGATTTCAGCATGCTCCTTGTTGTTCCTGCTGATCACGACCGCTTCGCTGTTGATGTTCCACCAAAGCTGCGATGCGGAAGATCGCGTCTCCGGCAGGCTATCGGCTTATCATCGCGGCCAGGGATTCGAAGGCGTCGACGAATATGCGCCTCCCTCCGCCGACAACTCGATCGTAGTGGTCGGTGTCCCCGACGCTTGTCTCGTGGCGGACGCTACGACGATCCTAGCTGCATCATCGGATGGCACCATTCCCGAGTGGGATCCGGCAAACGGCCATTGCGATGCTACCTACTCGTGGATTCGACGAGACGGGCATATCCCAACAGAGCATCGAAGAATCATCGCTGATACTCCCCATGCAGGCTTCCTGATCCTGCACCTGCGTGAATATGCGGCATGGCAAGTCCGCGTGAACGATCGCCTTGTGGCCTTCGGCGTTGATCCGGCGCTGGCGCCTCTTCCGCATCGCGATGACGGCATGATGGCTGTTCCCGTCCCGCGGGGCCCCGTTGAGGTTGCTATCGACTGGGAGATCACTCGTGACGTAATCCTTGGCCGCTGGCTCAGCGCCCTCTCTGTCATTTTTGTCATCGCACTTTGCATCGTAGAGCGACGTTCGTCTGGACGACAGGACTCGCGGAGCATGACGCTGGGTTAGGGATCCGCAACTCAGTTATCATGGAAGCAGATGCCGACGGATGTGAAATCACTGATCCAGGAGGGTGCCGATCTTACGGATCGAGCGCTTGAAGCCCTGATTCCTACTACAGAGACGGTGCCGACCTCCATTCACAGCGCAATGAGGCACAGCGTTTTCGCGGGCGGCAAGCGGTTGCGGCCCGTTCTAGCAATGCAAGCCGCTGCGGCTATTTCCGGTTCGATTCCAAAGGGAATCGAGCGACTTGGTGCGGCAATTGAAATGTTGCACACCTACTCGCTGATTCACGACGATCTGCCTGCACTCGACAACGACGACCTTCGCCGAGGCAAGCCGACATGCCACGTGGCGTTCGGCGAGGCGATCGCGATCCTGGCAGGCGATGCGCTCCAGACGCGCGCATTCGAGATTCTCGCCGGGCTCGATGCTCCTGCCGCTTCTACCGTTCAAATTATCGGCCTCATTGCCAATGCGATCGGAACCGTCGACGGTATGATCGGCGGCCAGGTGCTCGATATTGAAAGCGAGCACCAGAAACCGACACCAGAACTCGTCGAAGCCATCCATCGTGCCAAGACCGGTGCGCTCATCCGTGTCAGTGTGGTAACCGGCGGTGTGTACGCGGGAGCGACATCCGACGATGTCGTGCGCCTCGACACGTTTGGCCGAAAGGCCGGACTCGCGTTCCAGATCGTCGACGACGTACTCGATATGACAGTCGACTCCGCGCACCTCGGCAAAACGGCAGGAAAAGATCTGGCTACCGAGAAGGCCACATGGCCGGCGGTCTACGGCATCGAGCAGAGCCAGCGAGACGCTAAGGCGCTCATCGACGAGGCATTCGACGCGCTTGCGCCGTACGGCACTCGGGCTGATGGCCTGAAGGCTGTTGCCAGCTACCTTGTGGATCGAAAAAACTGACCTTACATCTAATCAAGTACAGGGGACTGCAGGCCCATGCCGCGGCACCTACTGAGGGCAAGACGAAAGTTCTGCCCGGGAGCACTAGATGTTTCGCAAGTTGCTTAAGTCAAAAATTCATCGCGCGACCGTGACAAAGTCGGACCTGAACTATGAAGGCAGCATCGCCGTAGATGCGAAGCTGCTGGAAGCGGCCGATATCCAGCCATTCGAGGCGGTTCACGTTTGGAACGTAACCAACGGCAGCAGGCTTCAGACGTACGCTTTGCCCGTAGAAAAGGGCGGAGGCGAAATCTGCCTTAACGGTGCCGCTGCTCGACTCGCGCAAGCCGGTGACCTTGTCATCATTGCGAGCTTCGCATGGCTCGACGAAAAGGAAGCCGTCAGCTCAAAACCGAAATTGGTGTTTGTGGACGCCAGAAACCAGATTGCCGAGATAAAGTCATAAGGCAGCGTTCTGTTCAATGCTCAATCAGGACCAGATATTTGCCGCTCTCCGTGACTGCTTCGACCCCGAGGTGAAGTTGAACCTCGTCGACTTGGGCCTGATCTATGGAATTGAAACCGGACCAGACCCCGGGTCTACTCCAGCTTGGCCGCGGCAATGGGTGAAGGTCACGATGACGCTCACCACCGAGTACTGCCCCGCTTCAGGGCTGATCATCGAGCAGATACACAACCGTCTGGCGACGATTCCCGACATCAGCAAGGTGGATGTGAACCTCGTCTGGGAGCCCAGGTGGACTCCCCATCGAATCAGCGAAGCGGGCAGAAAACAGTTGGGAATCTGAATCAGGCAGAAAAGTTCGTCTCTTCCCGCGAAAGAACCCGCCGAAACGACTCACTCTTTTCTGCAACACCTTCCATCACGTCTCGCACTTGCTCAAACATGGTCTGTGCGCGATCAACGTAGCCGGGCAGCGCCTCCCACCAGTGCTTGAGCGTCTCTTGGTGGTCCATCAGCGCGAGTGCAGTACCCGAGGCGGCCATGACCAGTCCGGCGCGTTTGTGCCCTGTCAGCAATAGCAAACCGCCCGCAACGAGAGAGCCACAGGCAGCCACTTTGGCCCAGTCGTACGGTTCGTCCTGCGCCATCTCGGTGACTCTCGAATAAGGGGTCTCTGGGTTCGGAAAAGAGGCGATATTCATGCAATCTCCTTGGTCACTCAGATGCAAGCCTGGTGCGATGGGCAGCCAGACAACTCGATTCTGCCGCGAGAGCTCAGTCCAGATCGAAATCGCGTAGGGGCTTGCCAGCCGGAGCGTCTTTCGCCTTCTTGAGCGCCTCCGCGAATTTTTTGTCGAACAGATCTTCCTTGTTCTTTTCGGCGTCAATCGACTGTCGGAAGATCGACTCCTTGCGCTCATCGTGCTCGCGCATGGCCTTCGCGGCGGTCTCAAGATCTTCAAACATCTTCTTGCGCGGCGCGGACGTATGGCTGATCACCAGCCCCGTGGTCGCGTCGACCAAAATGATGGCTCCGCAGTCCGGACAGGTAACCTGGAAGGTATCTGGCTTGGCATTACCCATAACAGAGGGTATTTTAGGCGGTCCAGCCGCATCAGCCAAGCCCAGTGCGCGCCAAGGGCTGGCCGAGGGGCCAACTCATTGATCCGCGGGATTGCCTCGTACGTGTAGGATCACCCGCCGGTACGACGTCAGCCGCGGCGAACCCTCGTCTGTGACGGCGAGGATTACGTGCGCAGTGCCATCTCCCTTGCATAGAATCAATGGCAGCCACAACGGCCTGCAGGCGGCGTTCGGACGTATTGTCAGGCGCGCCGAATCCGCTCCACTAAGAGTCAAGGAAGCCAGATTTCCATCGGCGAGTCCCGCTTCAGCGTAGTGGAACCATCTATAGTGAACAGGCTGCCCATCCGGGTCGCTGCTCTGACCAGCATCAAGCGTCACCTCCTGTCCCACGTTCACATCCATCTCGATTGGCTCCGTCCCGCCCTTCTCATTCACGATGACAACCGGATTGTGGTTCGAATGTTTGAAGTCCGCAATGGTCCAAGTCATACGGGCTGCAAAGTCGTTCTGAAACGCCTCGCGCCAACGCCATATCGTTGCCTGATCTGAGATGTGCTCCTTGCCGTCTGTGCCTTGGACCGTGTCGCGCGAATCGACACGTCTGAATTGATCGCCGCCCTGAGTCCAGATCTCGTGCGTCTCGCCATACGGCTGGCGCGGAATGTACCTGCCGCCCCATCCGCCCCAGTCTGGCCGGCGATCGGCATTGAGCCCGTTATCAATCAGGCCAAGAAA
>Ga0070665_100008709_pt1 | contig 10266 bp, 9 predicted proteins | sample KBSS13metaG_FD_65862 | JGI IMG/M metagenome (GOLD analysis project Ga0070665, IMG submission 65862) | Switchgrass rhizosphere microbial communities from Kellogg Biological Station, Michigan, USA - KBS S1-3 metaG | ecosystem: Host-associated > Plants > Roots > Rhizosphere > Soil ...
CAAGCCGTTCCTGCTCGTCGGCAGCGCGCTGACGTCGATCTTCGTGGTTGGTGTTGTGGCGCTGGTCATTTCGCTCGCCGTGAGCATCCGGCCGACGGTCGATCAGCGGCCAAGCCCCGGGCCGAACGCGATTGTGCCGAGCACCGAAGCGCCTGCGCCCGCGCCCGCGCCGGTGCAGGAAGCACAGCAGCCCGTCGCGCCGCCTCCACCTGCGGAGACCATCAAACCGCCGGTGCCCGTCGCAGTGCAGGAGCCCCCCGCGCCTCAGCAGGCGCCGCGCCAGGTGTTCGTCGAACAGGCCCCCGCCCCGCAGGCGCCGGCTCCCGTCCCACCACCGGCTGCGCCACCGCCTGCACCCGAGGCGCCGCCGCCTGCACCGCTTCCCGTGGCGCCAGCGCCGGTGCCCTATATTCCGGCGCCGGTGTACAACCCGCCGGTGTACAACCCGTACCTGCCGCCGCCGGTTTACTATCCGCGGCCCAAGCCGTGGACGCCGCCTTGGCAGCATCCAGAGCCGCAAGAGCCGCCCCAGCAGGAGCCCCCGGACGACCCGCCGCAACACAACCCGCCGTCTCGGCAGTGGCCGGGATCCGGCGGAGGGTCGGGTTCGGGTGGCTCGGGTCAGTACCCAGGGTCCGGTGGATCTGGTGGCTCGGGCTCTGGCGGCTCGGGTCAGTATCCAGGTTCGGGTGGATCTGGCGGCTCGTCCGGCGGCAACGGCGGAGGCTCGGGAGGTTGCTTCCTGATCTTCTGCAGCGGCGGGTCCGGCCGGCACTAGCGGCGCTTGGTGACCACCACTCGTCACCTGCCGTTGGCTTGGCGCTAAGTGTCGCGTAGCAGTTAGCTCATCGTGGCTGCCTATAGAGGGCAGTATGCGATGCACCGTCTTCGGCACGGGCTATCTCGGCGCGACACATGCCGCCGGAATGGCCGAAATCGGGCACGACGTGATCGGCGTCGACATCGATGCAGGCAAGGTCGCCAAGCTCGCCTCCGGCGACATCCCGTTCTACGAGCCGGGTCTGCGAAAGATGTTGAGCGACAACCTCGCTGCCGGTCGGTTGCGCTTCACCACGGACTACGATGAGGCCGCCGAATTTGCCGACGTACACTTCCTGGGCGTCGGAACCCCGCAGAAGAAGGGCGAATACGGCGCCGACCTACGGCATGTGCACTCCGTGATCGACACCCTGGTGCCGCGGCTGCGCAGGACCGCGGTGATCGTCGGCAAGTCAACGGTTCCGGTCGGCACGGCCGCCGAACTGTCGGACCGGGCGGGTGGCCTTGCACCCGAGGGCGTCGATGTCGAGGTGGCGTGGAACCCCGAATTCCTGCGCGAGGGCTACGCCGTCCACGATACCCTGCACCCCGACCGCGTTGTGCTTGGCGTGCAACGTGATTCGATTCGAGCAGAGGCGGCGATCCGCGAGCTCTACGCACCGATACTCGCAGCGGGCGTGCCGTTTCTGGTCACCGACCTTCAGACGGCCGAACTCGTCAAGGTGTCCGCGAACGCCTTTCTCGCCACTAAGATCTCGTTCATCAACGCGATCTCCGAGGTGTGCGAGGCCGTCGACGCCGACGTCACTCTGCTTGCCGACGCGCTTGGCCACGACCCGCGGATCGGCCGTCGCTTCCTCAACGCCGGCCTCGGCTTCGGCGGCGGCTGTCTGCCCAAGGACATCCGCGCGTTCATGGCCCGCGCAGGCGAGCTCGGCGCCAACCACGCGCTTACGTTCCTGCGCGAAGTCGACAGCATCAACATGCGGCGCCGCACCCGGATGGTCGATCTGGCGACCAAGGCGTGCGGCGGCTCGCTACTTGGCGCGAACGTGGCGGTGCTCGGCGCGGCGTTCAAACCCGAGTCCGACGACGTTCGGGATTCGCCGGCGCTCAACGTCGCAGGCATGCTGCAGCTCAACGGCGCCACGGTCAACGTCTACGACCCGAAGGCGATTGAGAACTCGCAGCGTCTGTTCCCGACACTGAATTACTCGACGTCAGTGTTGGAGGCCTGTGAGCGCGCCGACGCCGTGCTGGTGCTCACCGAATGGCGGGAATTCGTCGAGCTCGATCCCCACGCTCTTGCCGACACGGTGCGCGCCAAAGTCGTTGTGGACGGCCGCAATTGCCTCGACAGCGGCCGGTGGATCAACGCCGGCTGGCGGGTGTACTGCCTGGGTAAGAGCGTGGACAGGGTCAGCCCGCGGACGCCTGCTTGAGCATCCCGCCGAAGCCCTGCCACAGCAGCATGAAGACGAGTTCGACAACGCGCTCGCGCGGCACGTCGCGGTTCTCGTACCACCAGGCGGCGACGCCGCCGCACGCCGACTGCGTGGCGCGGGCGAGGATCCAGGCCACTTCGTCGACGGTGATCCCCTTCACCGACTTGGCGTCCGCGGCGCCGAACCGGATGAGGTCGGCGATGGCTTCGGTTCTGCGGTCGGCGATCTCCTGACACACCGCGGCGATCTCCGGGTCGGCCGGCGGATCCCGGTGCAGGAAGCGCCACATGAACGGATCCTCCTCAACGAACTCGAAGTAGTTCGCGATGCTCGCGCGGACCAACTCTTCGGCCGACGCGCCCTCGAGTCGCCGCAGTGAGCGGTCCCTCAACTGCTCGGCGTGTTGTTCGAGGACCGTGATGTGGAGTTCCCGTTTGGAACCGAAATGGTCGTAGAGGACCGATGGCACGACGCCGGCGCGTGCCGCGACATCCTGCATCTTCGCCTCGGCGAACCCGTGCGCTGCGAACGTTTCCACGGCCGCGTCGAGGATGCGGGCCCGTCGCTCTGCAGCCGATATCCGCGTCCTTGCCATACCGAATACTAATTCGGTACGCTGCGATGACATAACCGAACCGCAATTCGGTTGGACGGGAGCGTCGCGGTGACAGGCCGATTTCGTCAACGGATGCACTGGCTGGCCCTACACGGCGCCATCCGTGGGTTCTCCAAACTTCTCGCCCGTCGCGGCGACCCCCAGGGGCGGTTGATCGCCGATCCCGCCGTGCGGGCCGCCCCCGTCCCATTCATGGACGAAGTGCGCGCCACGGGCCCGATCGTGAAGTGTCGGACCGTCTACCTGACCGTCGACTATCAGATCGCCAACGATCTGCTGCGATCCGACGACTTCCACGTCCTCGCGATGGGCTCGAACCTGCCCAAACCGCTGCGATGGGTGGCCAACCGCACCAAGACCGACTTGCTGCATCCGCTTCAACCGCCGTCGATGTTGTCCGTCGAGCCGCCCGACCACACCCGCTATCGCAAGCTGGTGTCCTCCGTGTTCACCACGCGTGCGGTAGCCGCCCTGCGCGATCGAGTACAGGACACCGCCAACGCGCTTCTCGATGGCCTCACCGATGATGCGGGCACGGTCGATGTCGTGGAACGGTACTGCTCACAGTTGCCCCTCACGGTGATCGGCGACATTCTCGGTGTGCCTGACGACGCGAGGCCTCGCATCCTGCAGTTCGGTATGTTGGGCGCGGCAGGCCTGGACATCGGGGTGACGTGGTCCCAGTACCGACAGATCAATGCCAGCATTGAGGGTTTCAACGTCTGGCTCTCGGACCACCTGTACCAGCTGCGCCGCAATCCCGGCGAAGATCTGCTGAGCCAGTTGATTCAAGCGACTAGCGAGGACACTTTGGGCGAGCGACTGACCCACGAGGAGTTGATGGCAACTGCGGGACTGGTCCTGGCCGCTGGGTTCGAGACCACCGTGAACTTGTTGGGCAACGGAATTCGGATGCTGCTCGACAACCCGGAACACCTCGAGACGCTGGCGGCCCGCCCTGAGCTGTGGCCGACTGCCGTCGAGGAGATCCTGCGGTTGGACTCACCGGTCCAGCTCAGCGCGCGGATGGCCAGTAAAGACACCGAAATTGCGGGCACCCTCCTCCGGCGCGGCGAATGCGTCGTCATCTACTTGGCAGGCGCCAACCGCGACCCGAAGGTATTCGCCGACCCGCACGACTTCGACATCGAACGCGAGAACGCGGGCAAGCACCTGTCGTTCTCCGGCGGAAGGCACTTCTGCCTCGGCGCCGCGCTGGCGCGCCAGGAAGGCGAGGTCGGGTTGCGAACGTTCTTCGAGCGCTTCCCGGACGCGCGGCTAGCCGGGAACGGCACCCGGCGCGACACGCGGGTGCTGCGGGGATGGTCGTCGCTGCCGATCACGCTTGGAAGGGCGCGCGCCGCTGTAGGTTCGTAGCGTGGATTTCCGAGCGGCGTTGCTCGACCAGACCCGGGACTTCGGGGAACTGATTCGCAGCGCAGACCCGTCAACGCCGGTGCCGACCTGCCCCGACTGGACGCTTACCCAGTTGTTCCGCCACGTCGGGCGCGGAAACCGTTGGGCCGCACAGATCATCGCCGACCGCCGCACCGAACGATTGGACCCGCGCGATGTCCGGGGCGGCAAACCGCCCGACGACCCCGACGCCGCGGTCGACTGGCTGAACGAAGGCGCACAGCTCATCATCGACGCCGTCGACCGTGTCGGCCCCGAGACACGGGTGTGGACGTTCATCGGCGCGCGCCCGTGCGGCTGGTGGATCCGCCGTCGCCTGCACGAGGCCACGGTGCACCGTGCCGACGCCGCGTTCGCACTGGGCCTGGACTACGACATCTCGCCTGAGCTGGCCGCCGACGGGATCAGCGAGTGGATCGAGCGCGTCAGCGTCTCGTCCCGATCGCAGCCGTTGCCGCTGGAGCTGGGACGGACGCTGCACCTGCACGCGACCGACGACGGCCTCGGTCCCAGCGGGGAGTGGACCGTCACCAGCGACGAAGTGGACGGCATCACGTGGTCCCACGACCACGGCAAGGGAGATGTTGCGCTTCGCGGCTCGGCCAAGGATCTGCTGCTGGCCATAGTGCGGCGACGCACCTCCGCCGACGGCGGTATCGAGGTATTCGGCGACACCGTCGTCTGGGACAGCTGGCTGGAGCACACGCCGTTCTAGGTGGCGTATTTTCACGTCCATGACCACTTCGGAGATCGCGAGCGTGCTCGCGTGGCATGACGCCCTCAACGAGCAGGATTTCGACACCCTGGTGGCCCTGTCCAGCGACGACATCGACGTAGGCGACGCCAAGGGCGCTGCCCAGGGGCACGCCGCTCTGCTCGACTGGGCGCGCTCGTCCGGCATCACGGCCGAACCCGGCCGGATGTACGTGCGCGACGGCGTCGTTGTGGTCGAACAACAGGTCACGACGGACGCGGGCAGTACCACCGCGGCGTCGGCATTCCGTGTCGTGCGTGACCACATCACGTCAGTGTTCCGGCATCCCGACCTCGCCTCCGCGCTAGCCGCGACCGAACTGTCCGAGAAGGACCTCGCGCGCTGATGCGGGGCATCATCCTGGCCGGTGGATCGGGGACACGGCTGTATCCGATCACCATGGGCGTGTCCAAGCAGCTGGTACCCGTGTACGACAAGCCGATGATCTATTACCCGCTGTCGACGCTGATGATGGCGGGCATCCGCGACATCCAGGTCATCACCACGCCCGACGATGCCCCGGCATTTCACCGATTGTTAGGCGACGGTGGGCATTTAGGCATCAACATCACGTACGCGGTACAGGCCCGGCCCGACGGCCTTGCGCAGGCATTCGTGATCGGTGCCGAGCACATCGGCGACGACTCGGTGGCATTGGTGCTGGGTGACAACATTTTTTACGGACCAGGCCTGGGAACCAGTCTGCGTCGGTTTCAAAACATCAGCGGCGGAGCGATTTTCGCGTACTGGGTCGCCAACCCATCGGACTACGGCGTCGTCAACTTCAGCGCCGACGGCATCGCGCTGTCGATCGATGAGAAACCGGCCACCCCAAAGTCGAACTACGCGGTGCCGGGCCTGTACTTCTACGACAACGACGTCGTCGAAATCGCTCGGTCGGTGAAACCCTCGGCGCGCGGCGAATACGAGATTACCGAGGTCAACCAGGCCTACCTGAACCAGGGCCGGCTGTCGGTCGACGTGCTGGCCCGCGGCACGGCGTGGCTCGACACCGGCACGTTCGACTCTCTGCTGGACGCCGCCGACTACGTCCGCACCATCGAACGCAGGCAGGGACTCAAGATCAGCGTGCCTGAGGAGGTGGCGTGGCAGGCCGGCTTCATCGACGACCAACAGCTCGCCGCCCGCGCGCACACTCTGCTCAAGTCCGGATACGGCGCCTACCTGCTGGAGCTGCTGGAGCGGTAGCGGGCGTCGCCAGCACCGCCGCGATCGCTGTCGTCAACGGCACCGACAGCGCAAGCGCGATGCCGCCGACCGCCGACCGGGCGATCTCGATGGCCACGCTCTCGCTGGTCATCACGTCGCCAAGGGACCGATTCGCCACGCTGAACAACAGCAGCAGAGGCAGCGCGCTGCCTGCGTAGGCCAGCACGAGTGTGTAGACGGTGCTGGCGATGTGGTCGCGGCCCACCCGCATTGCGCCGAGGAAGGTCGCTTTGCGGTTGGCGCCTGTTTCGGCCAGCTCAAACACCGTCGACGCCTGCGTGACGGTCACGTCGTTCAGCACGCCGAGTGAGCCGATGATGAAACCGGCCAGCAGCAGCCCAGTGATCGACACGTTGCCGAGGTAGGCGGCCACTTCGTTGTTCTGATCCTCGGACAGTCCGCTCAAGTGCGCCAATTCGATTGCGCCCCAAGATAACAGCGCTGCGAGCAAAAGTGCGGTCACGGTGCCTAACAGGGCTGCGCTGGTGCGCAGGCTCACCCCGTGGGCCAGGTAAATCACCGCGTAGAGGATCGCCGCCGAGGCGACCAGCGCGGCCGGAATCGCGTCCGCGCCATCACGCAGGGCAGGCAGCAGAAACACCACCAACACGACGAACGCGACCACGATGCCGATCAGCGCCCGTAGTCCGCGCCAGCCCGCGACTGCGACGATCACGACGGCGAACACCGCAGCGAGGACGATCAGCGGCCACGTCCGCTCGTAGTCGTAGAACGCGTAGCTGGTCGCGCCTGCCGCGTCGACCTGGCGGCTGATCCGGATGTGGTCGCCGACGGCAAGGTTGGGCTGGCCAGGGCCGCCGCTGAACTCGAGCACCGTGTTGGCACCCTTGTTGGGGCCGGAGTCGATGCTGACCAGGGTCTGAACGCATTGGGCACCGCCGTCCGGAGCCTGCGCGGGGTCGGCGGTCAACACGGCGCCCGCCGAGGGGCTCCCGCACGGTGCGGCCTTGCTCGACAACACATGCCCGGCTTCAGTTGTGACAGCGCCGCCCGCTGCGTTCTGGAACGGAAGCGGGATGTCGGCCTTCTGGTGGCTGGGCCACAGCCACACCGCGCCGGCCAGCACGGCAACGCCGATGGCGATCAATGCTCCGACGACGATCTTGGCGGCCATCGGGCCCAACGGTGCCGTGCCGTTCAGGGAGTGCGAGTGAGCGTGGGAGTCCGTCACGCGCAACAGGGTAGACGGGCAATCTGCGAGTGCTTTAAATCAAGGGCGAGGAGCCGATGAGCAGAGACATCGATACGCAGGTAGAGCACGACGGGGTCGCGACGCTGACGCTGGCGCGGCCTGGGCGGCGGAACGCGCTGTCGATCCAGATGCGCGACGAGATCACGCAACAGCTGGACGACTGGGCGGCGGACCCGGCCGTGCGCGTGGTCGTGCTGACCGGGGCGGGACCGACCTTCTGCGCGGGATTTGACCTCGGCGAGTTCGGACAACCCGACCTCGCGCGGCGAATCAAGGACAGCTCTCGCCGTTACCACCTCGCCGTCTGGCATTTCCCCAAGCCACTGGTGGCTGCCGTGAACCGACCGGCGATGGGCGGCGGGATGGACTTGAGCGTGCTCTGCGACTGCCGAATCGCTTCCAGCGCTGCGGCATTCGGTCATCCGGAGACCAAGTTCGGAGCCGCGCCGTTGTTCACCCTGCTTCAGTGGATCGTCGGTTTGGGCAATGCTCGCGAGCTGTGCCTGACCGGACGCCGAATCGACGCCGCAGAGGCGCTGCGCATCGGACTCGTCACCCGCGTGACCGAACCCGCAGAACTGCTCGACGACGCCATGGCGTTGGCCCGTTCGATCATCGAGGCGCCCCAGGTCGCGCTCGAAGCCGCGAAGCGCTATCTCATCAGTAGTGCCAGTGCGACGTTCGAAGAGGCCTTCGCCATTGAACACGACAAGGTGTTCGACGAGTTCCTGATCGGTCCGGCCGGATAGGCAGCTACTGGCGGTAGGACGACAGGAAGTTGCCCAGCCGCTCGATGGCGTTGGCCAGGTCACGCGACCACGGCAGCGTGACGATGCGCAGGTGATCCGGCGTCGGCCAGTTGAAGCCGGTGCCCTGGGTTATCAGAATCTTCTCCTGCAGCAACAGGTCGAGGACGAGTTGTTCGTCGTCCTGGATGTCGTAGACCTCGGGGTCGAGCCGCGGGAACGTGTAGAGCGCCCCCTCGGGCTTCACACACGACACCCCGGGGATCTCGTTGAGCTTGGTCCATGCGACGTCACGCTGCTCGAGCAGCCGCCCGCCGGGCAGTACGAGATCCTCGATGCTCTGATGACCACCGAGCGCAACCTGGATCGCATGCTGCGCAGGTACGTTCGGACACAGCCGCATGTTGGCCAGCAGGCTGATGCCCTCGATGAAACTCTCGGCGTGTTCCTTGGGACCGGTGATCACCAGCCAACCCGACCGGTAGCCCGCGACCCGGTAGGCCTTCGACAACCCGTTGAAGGTCAGTGTCAGCACGTCCGGCGCCACCGACGCCGTCGCGATGTGCTTGGCGCTGTCGTAGAGGATCTTGTCGTAGATCTCGTCGGCCAGCAGCAGCAGCTGGTGCTTGCGCGCGAGATCGGCCATCTGAGTGAGGATTTCGCGGGTGTAGACGGCGCCGGTCGGGTTGTTCGGGTTGATCACGACGATCGCCTTGGTGCGGTCGGTGATTTTCGACTCCAGGTCGACGATGTCGGGCATCCAGCCCTGCGTCTCGTCGCAGAGGTAGTGCACCGGCGTGCCGCCCGCCAGCGAGGTGCAGGCCGTCCACAGCGGATAGTCCGGCGCGGGAATCAACACCTGGTCGCCGTTGTCCAGCAGCGCCTGCAGCGTCATCTGGATGAGTTCGGAGGCGCCGTTGCCGAGATAGACGTCGTCGACGTCGAATCGGGGAAAGCCCTCCACGAGTTCGTAGCGGGTGAACACCGCCCGCCTGGCGCTCATGATGCCCTTGGAGTCCGAATACCCCTGCGCGTACGGCAGCGCCTGGATGATGTCGCGCATGATGACGTCGGGCGCCTCGAAGCCGAACGGCGCTGGGTTGCCGATGTTCAGCTTGAGGATGCGGTGACCCTCTGCTTCCAGCCGCGCAGCGTGATCGTGCACCGGCCCGCGGATCTCGTACAGCACGTCCTGCAGCTTTGACGACTGAGTGAACGTGCGCTGCCGCGGGTGATGCCCGGTATGCCACGGCATCTGGTGGGTGGTCACGTCACCCATGATCGCATTGTCGTCCAGCTATTTTGTAAAAACGCTGGTCAGCGCTTGCCGGGCGGCCGTGCACCCTTGGCAATGCCAAGGCCCTTCACCGGCGGCGCAGGCGTCTCACCATTGCCCTGGGCGGAAGGCTCAGGCGCAGCGCTGGATTCGCCGTCAGAGGCCGGTTCCGGTTGTGGCGCAGCGGGTTTTGCCGCTGCAGGCGTCTTCTTCGCGCCCGGCCGCCTGGCGCCGGGTGCGATGCCGAGACCCTTGACCTCTGGTTCGGGCTCGGCCGGCTCGGCCGGTGCTTCAGGCTGTGCCTGGGGTGCCGCAGCCGGTGCCGCCTTCTTCGCGCCGGGACGCCGTGCACCCGCGGCGATGCCGAGTCCCTTGACTTCGGGTTCGGGCTTGGCCGGCTCGGCCGGTGCTTCAGGCTGTGCCTGGGGTGCCGCAGCCGGTGCCGCCTTCTTCGCGCCGGGACGCCGTGCGCCCGCGGCGATGCCGAGTCCCTTCACTTCGGGTTCGGTCTTGGTCGGCACTTCCGCGGTGGGTGCTTCGGCAGTGGCCGCTGCCGCCGGTGCGGCCTTCTTGGCGCCGGGACGCTTGGCGCCCGCGGCGATGCCGAGCCCCTTCGCAGGCGCAGCGGCGGGTGCGTCAGCGGGCGTTTCGGCAGTGGGTGCCTCCGCCGCGGGGGCCGTCGTCTTCTTCGCACCAGGACGCTTCGCGCCACCGGCGATACCGAGCCCGGTGACCGCCTTCGTTCCGGCCGGCCGAGCCGGCGATTCAGCTTCGGTTGCCGTCGCGGCTT
>Ga0070665_100008710_pt1 | contig 10265 bp, 8 predicted proteins | sample KBSS13metaG_FD_65862 | JGI IMG/M metagenome (GOLD analysis project Ga0070665, IMG submission 65862) | Switchgrass rhizosphere microbial communities from Kellogg Biological Station, Michigan, USA - KBS S1-3 metaG | ecosystem: Host-associated > Plants > Roots > Rhizosphere > Soil ...
GCCAACCGCGCCACGGTTGCGGACCGCAGCACGTCGCTGACCCCCCGGACCGAGGGTCCCCATCGTCCGAGGTGCTGCGCGATCATCGCGTTGAACCCGAAGATTGGCGTATACACCGCCACGGCGTGCACCGTCTCGAGATGCGACACGAGGGCCGCGACCGGACTGCCCATGGACACACCGGATATCGCGATCGCGGTGGACCGCGGCTGCAGCCAGCGTACGACCGCTCGGACCTCCGACACGGCCCGCGTCATCCCGGCCACGTTGGCCAGCGCCGATGACGATCGCGTCGAAGCGGGCAGGACTGGACGTGATCACGACTCGGCACCTCATGTTCGCCGCAGCTAATACTGTATGAGTTACAGTATCAGGGCCGGGACTAAGGGTGATTCGCAATCTGCCGTCGATTTGTATCGGACAACGACCGGACGGCGACCAGCGTGGTTAGCGGTCAGTGACCGGACGGCGCTCCCGCTCCGGCCAGTCGTTCTTGGCGACGTTGCTCATAGTGGGAGGCCTTTGCCTCCACCAGATCGAGAAAGGTCGCCAGTTCCTCGCACGCGCGAGCTCCTTCGCCGTCGAGATCGTCACGCTCGAAGACTCTCCAGAACCGCAATATCGGACGCAGAACATCTTCCAAATGTGAACGTAGGTCGTAGATGCCCGCTTTGGCGATCGTCAGAGCATTTTCCGCGAAGCCTGGCATGGTACTTCCGGGCATCTGGAAGTTGATTACTTCGCGAGCGATCGCCTGCATGGTCGGGTTCGGCGCAATATCAAGCGCGGCGTCCACCAGGTTCCGATAGAAGACCATATGCAGGTTCTCGTCGGTCGCTACTCGGGTGAGGAGTTGTTCGGCGACAGGACAACCGGATGCTCGGCCGGTATTGCGGTGGCTGATCCGCGTCGCCAGTTCCTGGAAGGACACGTAGGCCAAAGCTTCCAACATCGATTTGTCGCCAGAGTCGTAGCCGGCCGCCATATGCAGCATGCGACCTCGCTCAAGCGCTACGGGATCGACGCCGCGAGTGACGACGAGATAGTCGCGTAGCGCGATGCTGTGACGCCCCTCTTCGGCCGTCCACTGACCCACCCACTGCCCCCATGCGCCATCAGGCCCGAACCGCAGAGCGATTTCGCGATGGTAGGACGGCAGGTTGTCCTCCGTTAGAAGGTTCACGACCATGGCTGCTTTGGAAACCTCGTCGAGGCGGGAATCCTCCGGAGTCCAATCCTGACCACCCAAAAAAGCGAAGTCACGCCCACGGCTCCACGGAACGTAGTCGTGCGGATTCCAGGGTTTCGCCGTCGCAAGGTGGCGGTTGAGATTGTCCTCCACCACTGGTTCCAGCTCCGTGAGTAGACCGTCTTGGGTTGTCGTCATCGGGACTCTCCCGGCTCTTGGTCTCTTACTTACGACTACGTAACCTACGCTACCGTAGGTTTACGGAAATTCAAGTGCCGATTGGCAGTCGGGGCGGATGGGAGATGCGGGCGGGGGCCCGCGCGTCCCGACGTGGCGTGAGTTCAAATTGACTGACTGGCAGCTTGTTTCGCGTTGGCTGTAGCGCCTTGGCGGCAGATCAGTCGAATTCCTGCTTAGGCGTGAAAATATGGCGAAAGCGGCCGACAAGCCGGGCGCCCCGCCGCGGCTATTCGATCTTGTCCTTTGCGGAAAACTATACTGTAATTGATTTAGTATCTATTGATGCAGGAGGCGCCGCAGTGAACCTGGCATACCGGGTCGTCGTGCCACGGGATGCGGTCGCAGGCATCCCCGCCGACTACGCCACCTCGATCATCGACAACACGCTGTCGCTGCTCGCCACCGTCAGACCACTGACGACCTCATCGAGGTGTGGAGGCAGTCGTGACCGACACCGAGGATGAGATCCGCGAATTCGCAAGGATCACACTGGTTGCCGCCGCACCGGAGATGGCCCGATTCAATGTCGGCGATTCGGCGGCTGCAGGACATCGCCGTGTCCACGAACCCTGACGAAACACTGTGGAACGACACGGCCGAGCTGGTCGAAGGCATCTGTGCGCGACTGGAGGAGCACACGGCGCCCGCGGGTGTTGCGACTGGCGGGCGTGCCCGGGACCTTCCCTGAAATGGAACCGCTGGTGTCGCGGGCGTGGATCGACTCCGTCGAGGGGCGGAAAATGGTTGTGAGGGCGACGATGACCGACTCGGACGGCAACGTACTATCCGAGGCCAACGGTCTGATGATCAAACTGCTACCACACCAGCCCTGAGAGGCACGATGTCCGATTCCACGGTGCAATTCACCGTCCCGGCCGCCGCCGATGCCATCGCGGCCGCGATCGGTGATCGAGAGTTCATCATTCAGGGCGACCGCCGCTACACGTATACGCAAATCACCGAGCGGTCCAGGCGGCTAGCGGCGTATCTGCACTCCCGCGGCCTCGGCTGCCACACCGAGCGGTCCGAACTTCCCGGTCACGAAGTGGGGCAGGACCTACTGGGCATCTATGCCTACAACGGCCCCGAGTACCTGGAGGCCATGCTCGGCGCCTGGCGTGCCAGGGTGGCGCCATTCAACGTCAACTACCGCTATGTCAAGAACGAACTTCAGTACCTGCTCGCCGACTCCGGTGCGACCGCACTGATTTACCACGCCGCGTTCGCGCAGCGGGTCGGCGAGGTACTCCCCGACCTTCCGCGCCTGCGTGTCCTCATTCAGATTGCCGACGAATCCGGCAACGATCTGGTGCACGGTGCCGTGGACTATGAATCGGTCGTGGCGTCCGGGCCGACGCAGCTGCCGCCGGTCGAGGCATCACCAGACGACCTGTACGTGCTCTACACCGGCGGTACGACTGGGATGCCGAAAGGCGTGCTGTGGCGCCAGCACGACATCTTCATGACGTCGTTCGGCGGGCGAAGCCTGTACACCGGTGAGCTCGCCAATACCTACGACGAGATCGTGAAGCGCTGCGTGGAGGCTCCGGCAACCAAGCTCATGATCCTGCCGCCGCTGATGCACGGCGCCGCGCAGTGGGCTGCGATGACGGCCATGACCACCGGACAGACGGTGGTGTTCTCGACGGTCACCGGCACCCTCGACGCTGACGAGGTCGTCCGCACCATCGAACGGGAGAAGGTGCTGGCGGTGACGGTCGTCGGCGACGCGATGGCGCGTCCCCTGGCCGCTGCGATCGAACGCGGAACGGCCGACATCTCGTCGCTGGCGGTGGTGGCCAACGGCGGTGCGCTGTTGACCCCGACGGCCAAGCAGCGCCTCATCGATGTCAAGCCCGGTCTGATGGTCGCCGACGGCGTCGGGTCCTCGGAGACCGGCGCGCAGATGACACACATGTCCGCGCCGGGCGCGGTGGCGACGGGCAGGTTCAACGCGGGGCCGGACACGTTCGTGGCGGCCGAGGACCTCAGCGCGATCCTGGAGCCGGGTCACGACGGCATCGGCTGGCTTGCGCAGCGCGGCTATGTGCCGTTGGGCTACAAGGGAGATGCGACTAAGACGGCGGCCACGTTCCCCGTAATCGACGGTGTGCGGTACTCGGTGCCTGGCGATCGCGCCCGTCATCTCGCAGATGGCGCCATCGAATTGCTCGGCCGCGAGTCGGTGTGCATCAACTCCGGCGGCGAGAAGATCTTCGTCGAGGAGGTCGAGACCGCGATCGCGTCGCATCCGGCGGTCGCCGACGTGGTGGTATCCGGTCGGCCCAGCGAGCGGTGGGGGCAGGAGGTAGTCGCGATCGTCGCGCTGGTCGATGGCGGCAGCGTCGAAGGCCAGGAGCTGATCGACCACGCTGCGTGCTCCATCGCGCGGTACAAGCTGCCCAAGGCGATCGTGTTCCGGCCGGTCATCGAGCGCAGTCCGGCCGGCAAGGCCGACTACCGGTGGGCCAGGGAACAGGCGATCAGCGGCTCTTGAGCCGGCGGCGCGTTCGGCTGCGCGTCATGCGCAACGCCACGCTCGCGCCGACACGTGATCGAGAACGGCAGGTCGGTGCCCACCACGGTCCGGTAGTGGCTGAACGCGTCGAATCCGGCCTTGCCGTGGTAGACACCCATTCCGCTGCGGCCCACCCCACGGAACGGAGCTGCCGATGGAATCATCTGAGCCCCAAAGTCATTGCGCGCCACACCACCACTGCGGGTGTGGGCAACGAAGCGGCGGAAGTCGTCGTTGTCGGGCCCGTACTAAAACGCCACGAGCGGCGCGGGCCGCTGGTTGATGTGGTCGATGACGTCCGTCAGCTCAGAATACGGTCGGACGACCAGAACCGGACCCGAACACCTCTTCGTCGGCGGTCCTCATGTCCTCGACGACGTCGCGCACAATCGTTGGTGCGATCTTGCGAGTCGCCCGGTCGGGCAGCGATTCACCCGCAGGCGCGACCGTCTCGACCCTCGCACCTTTGGCCCGGGCATCGTCGATCAACCCGACGACCGGCCGAAGTTGGCCTCGTTCACGACGAGCAGTAGTCGTCGTTGGACGTCATCACCGCGATGACGGCAGGCGCGCCGATCCAGCTGTAGATCCACAATACTGTAAGCTTTACAGTATTTATACCAGGATGCCAGTCCGTTCGACGATGCCGGAGAGCAGCAGTGGAAAGCGCAGTGCAGGACGTCACGGCCGACGAGACGTTCGACCTCCTTCGTGACCCCTACCCGCTGTTCGCCCGGATGCGGCGGGAATCCGGCGTCTTCAAGGGCAGCGTCATGGACTGGTCCAAGACGCCCGACTCGATGATCCCCGAACACCTCTACGCGGCGGTGTCCTTCGACGCCGTCGACCGGGTCTTCCGTGACGCGAAGGTGTTCAATTCCCACATCTATGACAGCACCATCGGTCTGTTTATCGGCCCGACCATCCTGGCGATGGAGGGTAAGAAGCACTGGGAACATCGCAATCTCGTGTCCGCGGCGTTCAAGTCGAAGTCATTGCTGCGGTGGGAGCCGGAGATCGTTCGGCCCGTCGTCAACGCTCTCATCGACGAGTTCATCGGCGCCGGCGAGGCCGACTTGGTCAAAGACTTCACGTTCGAGTTTCCGACCCGCGTCATTTCGAAGCTGCTTGGCCTGCCCGAGGTCGACCTCCCGTGGTTCCGCAAGCGTGCCGTCGAACTGATCAGCTACACGGTCAAGCACAAGCGTGCCTTCGAAGCGTCCGCGGCGCTCAAGGACCATTTCCTGCAACAGATCGAGCAGCGCCGATCCAAGCCGACCGAAGACATCATCGGCGATCTGGTCAATGCGGAGATCGACGGCGAGAAGCTCAGCGACGAAGCGATCTATTCGTTCCTACGGCTATTGCTTCCTGCCGGGCTGGAAACCACCTACCGGTCCTCGGGAAATCTGCTCTATCTGTTGCTGTCTCATCCCGATCAGTTCCAGGCGGTACAGGAGGATCACGAGCTCATCGCGCCTGCGATCGAGGAAGGTCTGCGGTTCGAGACGCCGCTCACGACCGTTCAGCGGTACGCGATGGAAGACACGGAGGTGGAAGGTGTCGCCCTCCCCGCCGGCGCGGTGGTCGACGTCTGCATCGGCTCGGCCAACCGGGACGAACGGCGATGGGAGCGGTCGGAACAGTTCGATATCTTCCGGAAACGCATGCCACACCTATCCTTTGCCGCCGGAGAGCACACCTGCATGGGGCTGCACCTGGCGCGGATGGAGACACGGGTCGCGCTGGAAAGCCTTCTCACTCGGCTGACCGACATCAAGCTCATCACAGACGACAACCCCCGTATCTGGGGCCAGCCGTTCCGTTCTCCGACTGCCATCCCGGTGACGTTCGACGCGGCGAGTTGACCGATCGCACAACGGCGCCAACGGCGGGAACGCGGATCGATCTCCGTAGACGAGATCCTCAATGGCGCCTTCGAGGTGGCTCGGAGGTCTCTATCGACAACCTCAGCCCGGTATCGAAGCATCCAATTGGCGTGAGTCGCTGCGCAACCATGCGCGGCGGTCAGCGACACCGGCAGCGCGATGTGGCCGTAGGGTGAGCGGACGGTGACCTCGTCGCCCTCGGCAATCTGGCGCGCGGCCGCGTCGTCGAGATGCATCAGCGCTCGATGAATCCGGTTGCCGCGCATCAACAGTGGCGAGTTGTGCAGCCATGAATTCTCCGAGCGAGGTTCACGCATGCCGGTCATCCGCATCGGGTAATCCTGGGGGCTGCTGCGCCGCGACAAGCCGACGATCTCGGCCGCCATGTCCTCATGGTCCAGTCGGACCCGGCCACGGCGGTAGGCCACCACTTCGCCCAGCACACCCGTGCGGATGCGGGGTGCGGCCTCGACAGGGTGGCGCGGGCATAGCGAAGCACCGATTTCTGCATGAGGGTCGTGGATTCGGATCCGATCCACAGCCATGGTGCAGAAATCGCGGGGGACACTAACCTGGGCCCATGCGGTGGATCGTCGACGGCATGAACGTGATCGGGTCGCGTCCCGACGGGTGGTGGCGGAACCGCAGCCGCGCAATGGCCCGATTGGTCGAACGGCTCGAGCACTGGGCGGCCGCCGAAGGCGCTGATGTAACGGTGGTATTCGAACGGCCGCTGTCCCCACCGATCGAGTCGCCAGTGATCACCGTGGCGAATGCGCCGCAGTCGGCCCCGAACTCGGCCGACGACGAAATAGTCCGACAGGTGCGCGCCGACGCCGATCCTTCGCAGATCCGCGTCGCAACCTCGGATCGCACGCTATCGGAACGGGTGCAGGCGGCCGGTGCGTGCGTCTACCCCGCGGAAAAACTGCGCAATCTCATCGACCCGCGCTGATCACGAGCGTGCTCAACCGGCGACGTTCTGCGTCCTCGCCTTCCGCCACTCCAACGGCTACGACATCCGAGGATCCCATGGTTGCGGTGAGAGCAATCGGGCGAACAGATGTTCTTGATGGCCGCCAAAACCACCCGACTCGGCAGACCCGCGGACCTGGCAGCCATCACATCGGCGGAGCCTCGCACCTGCGCCAGTAACCCGGACACGGCTCCGCGGGGCCTCCGTGGCCCGATCCCAACCGGTGATACTGTAATAGTTACCGTTGCTCTATCATTTGGTCCGACGACGGAGGATCACGCCATGCAGAAGGCGCTCGCGCCCGACATCTCGACCTGGCCCTATGACAACCCACGTTTGATCGGCAGCCGATGCGGCAGCTGTGGTGCCACCGCGTTCCCCGCCCAGCCACGTTGCCCCACGTGCAGCGCCGGCGATACGTCGGAACTGCTGCTGCCGAGGCACGGAACCCTCGTGGCGTGGACGACGCGGGGCTTCCCGCCCGGTGCGCCACACAGGGGGCCCACGGGCGAGGCGTTCGTTCCCTTCGGTGTCGGGCTGGTAGAGCTGGAAGACGTCATCCGCGTCGAGGGCCGCCTGACCGAAAACGACCCGGCGAAACTCGAGTTCGGTATGGACGTCGAGTTGACCATGGTGCCGTACACCACCGACGACAATGGCAGCGAGATCGTCACGTTCGCCTCGAGCCGGTCCAGAGAGGATCCCAAAGATGACGAACGACGTCGCGATCATCGGCGTAGGCCTGCACCCGTTCGGTCGGTTCGAAGGCAAGTCGGCCATGGAGATGGGCGTCGACGCCATCTTCGCCGCGGTTGCCGACGCCGGCGTGGAATGGACGGACGTCCAGTTCGCCACCGGCGGAAGCTGGACGGTGGCAAACCCGGACGCGATCGTCGGCATGGTGGGGCTGTCGGGCATCCCCTTCACCAACGTGTTCAACGCCTGCGCCACCGCGGCCAGTGCCGCGAAGGCCTGCGCCGACGGAATCCGGTTGGGCGACTATGACATCGGCATCGCCATCGGCCTCGACAAGCACCCGCGTGGCGCATTCACCGAGGATCCCGCTCTGGTGGGCATGCCCAGCTGGTATGCCGAAAACGGCCAGTACCTCACCACGAAGTTCTTCGGGATGAAGGCCAACCGCTATCTGCACGACCACGGCGTCTCGCAGGAGACCCTGGCCAAGGTGGCAGCCAAGAACTTCCGCAACGGCGCGGTGAACCCGAACTCGTTCCGACGCAGGCCCATTCCCGAGGACGAAATCCTCAGCTCGACAATGCTCAACTATCCGCTGACCCAGTACATGTTCTGCGCGCCCGACGAGGGCGCCGCCGCGGTCGTGATGCGCCGCGCAGACATCGCGCACCGTTACGCCTCGAAGCCGGTGTATCAGCGCTCGGTCGAGGTCCGCACCCGGCGCTACGGCGCTTATGAGGTCAACACCACGTTCGCGCCGGTCGAAGAGGACGTTGCACCCACCGTATCCGCAGCCAAGGCCGCATTCGAAAAGGCCCGCGTCGCACCGGAAGACGTCGACGTTATCCAGCTGCAGGACACCGACGCCGGCGCAGAGATCATCCACATGGCCGAGTGTGGGTTCTGCGCGGACGGCGAGCAGGAGAAGCTGCTGGCCGATGGCGCCACCGAGATCCACGGCGGCATGCCGATCAACACCGACGGCGGGCTGATCGCAAACGGCGAGCCGATCGGTGCGTCGGGACTACGGCAGATCCACGAGATCGTGCGCCAGCTGCGCGGTGAGGCGGGCGACCGTCAGGTGCCCGGCCAGCCGAAGGTCGGCTTCACCCAGTTGTACGGGGCACCCGGCACCGCCGCGGCCACGGTCCTAACAACCTGATCTCCGCGAGCTGGCCCACGCGCAAGCAGGGGAAAGCAAAAGCCCCGACACGCCGAGGTTTTGGGAGCACCGAGGCGGCCGGAAGTTTCAATTATCACCGGTTTAGTAGCGCCGTCAAGCGTCGTGCGCTGCCCTAGCAACTCAGGAGGTACGCGCCGCGACGCTGCGCGCCAGTAGCGTGGTATGGCATGCCTCCACGATCGGCTCGCGCAGCTCTGCCGCTGCGCTTGCAGGATGCGCGATCTCAAACCCCGAGAAGGTCACGACGTTGGTGCCACGCTCGAGGAACGGCACCAAATCGGCGATCGCCTGGCGTTCCCTCCCGATGCTGTTGCCGAAATACGTGAAGCAGTCTGCACCGAGGTCGATGATGTCAGCCCACTCGTACGTCGTCGCCACACCGACAGGGCCGCTCCAACGACCACACACGAGTCACGGGCTGCCTTCGCCGGCGTGCTGACGAAGTGCCCGACGAGCTCGAGGTCGGGATGCTGCAGGATCGCCCGCAGCGCGGCCGCCCCGATATTGCCCGCACCGCAGTGCACAACTCGGTAGCCCACAATGGGCTCCTTCCTGAGCTACGAGGCTTTCTTCTGCGTGGGCGGTGAGTAGTTCGGCTTACCGAGCCCCAGCACGTACTGCGCGATCATGTTCCGGAACACCTCCAGAGTGCCGCCGTAAATGCCGACCAGCGGCGCGAAGCGGTAGATGTATTCCGCTGCGCCGTCGTCGGCGGAGCCGTCGGTTCCGATCGGCAGCGACGCCGCCGCCCCGAGAATGTCCATCAGGTCCGGCGAGATGTCCCGCATCGTCTGTGCGAGCGCCACCCTGCCGAAGATGGTCGGAGCAGACAGCGCGGCTTCCATGCGGGCGACGCTGCGACCTAACCGATATGCGACGGATTGATCATCAATCAGGCAGCGACCGTTCGGATCCGGCTCGGCGACCCTCGCCGCAGCCTTGTCGACAGCGATGGCCATGAAACCGGCCTGATGCATCATGATCGACACATCCTGCAGACCGTCCCCGGCGGACTCCACCGCGCCGTGCTCGACGTTGAGCGGTTCACGCACCACCGTCCAGCCGTTGTTCACGTCCCCGAGCCGGTACTTGTCGTCGACGCGGACATCGCTGTAGTACACGATGTTGGTACGGTCGGCGTCGACGGTCCGGATTCCCTGAATCTCAATACCGGGCGAGTCCAGTGGCACCAAAAACATGGTCAGGCTCTTGTGCTTCGGCGCATCGGGATCGGTGTTGGTGATCAGGAAGACGTACTGGCAGTTGTGTGCGCCGGTAGTGAACATCTTGGAGCCGTTGATGATCCAGCCGTCACCGTCGCGCACCGCACGGGTCTTGCAGGTCGCGACGTCCGAGCCGCCTTCGGGCTCCGTGTAGCCAAGGCAGAGGCGCACTTCCCCGTTGAAAACACGTGGCATCACTTCAGCCTTCAGTTCTGACGAGCCGAACTTTTCCACCGACCGCGCGATCATGGCGGTTGTACCCGACGTCACCCACGGTACGTGCGCGCGTCGTTTCTCGAGTTCCCAGATCCGGCGCCGCACGCGATCGAAACCGCCCTCCGATTCCGCAGT
>Ga0070665_100008711_pt1 | contig 10265 bp, 9 predicted proteins | sample KBSS13metaG_FD_65862 | JGI IMG/M metagenome (GOLD analysis project Ga0070665, IMG submission 65862) | Switchgrass rhizosphere microbial communities from Kellogg Biological Station, Michigan, USA - KBS S1-3 metaG | ecosystem: Host-associated > Plants > Roots > Rhizosphere > Soil ...
CGCGCTGTACGACAACACCGGGTTCGATGCGGAAAAGGACTTCGAACCCATCGCGGCAACGGCCTTCATCCCGATGGTGATCTCGGTGAATCCGTCGGCCAACATCAACTCCCTGGCCGAGCTGATCGCGCTCGCGAAAACCCGGCCGGACAAGATTGACGTCGCGGTGCCCAGCGTCACGGCGCAGCTGGTGCTGGAGACGATCAAACTGCAGAAGGTGCCGCTGTTCGCCATCAAGTACAAGGGCTCGGGCGAGGCCATGACGGCGTTGTTGGGCAACCAGGTGCCGGTGCTGATCGACACCGTGGCCGCGTCGCGGGCCCAGTTCGGCAAGATCAAGCCGCTGGCGGTGACCTCGGCCAAGCCGATGAGTGCCCTGCCGGACATCAAGTCCGCTGCCCAGCAGGGGCTCGAGGGTTTCCACATCGTCGCCTGGAACGCGCTGATGGCGCCACGCGGCGTTCCATCCGAGATTCGCGATCGGCTCGCAACGGAAATGCGAAAGATCCTGGCGCTGCCCGAAACCGTCAAGACCTTGCACGACCTCGGCTTCGAGCCCGCTCCCCCAATGGATCACAACCAGCTCGTGGCCTGGCTACGGTCGGAGCGCACCAACGCCGCCGCGACCATCCGCGCCGCCAACATGAAGGTCGAGTGACTCGACCTTGATCTTCTCGCCCCTGAACCCCACCCGAAAAGGAGACCTCCCATGTCCGCCATTGCCACAGAACTGAAGGTTCGCAAGCTCCACTCCGATTTCGCCATCGAGATCGACGAGCGCATCGACACTCTGCTTGATGATTCAGACGCTATCGAGCAAATCCGCCAACTCTGGCAGACCTCACCGCTGATCATCTTCCCGCGCCAGTGCCTGGAAGAAGCCGACCAGGTGCGGTTTACCGGCATGTTCGGCAAATGCGAGAGCGCCAATCGCAAGGACATCCAGTCGCCCTACCACGACGAGATCATCTACTTCAGCACCCTGCGCTATGCCGACGGACGCTTCGTCGGCGGTTTTGCAGGAGGTGACGACGTGGACTGGCATTCGGACCAGACCTTTATCGGCCGGCCCGCCACCGGCGCCATCCTGTACGGCGTTGAAGTACCCAAGGGCGGCGGCGACATCTATTGGGCCGACCAGTACGCCGCATGGGAAAGCCTGCCGTCCGACATCAAGACGCTCATCGAAGGCCGCACCGGAACCTACCACTACGCCAAGCGCTTCGCGATCCTCAAAGCCCCGGAACTCAAGAACACGGAACAGGGCAAGAGGATGGCGGCCCTGCCGCCGGTGCAGCACCCCGTGGTGCTGACCCACCCCGTGACCGGCCGCAAGGCGCTGTACGCCGACCCGACCACGCTGGTGTCCATCGATGGCTTGAGCGAGGAAGAGAACGCGCGTGTTCTGCCCATCCTGTTCAAGGCCGGCGGCAACCCGGCCTTCGTCTACCGCCACAAGGTTCGCAACGGCGACCTGATGTTCTGGGACAACGGCTGCACCATGCACCGCCGCGACGAAATGAGCATCGACCAGCCGCGGCTGATGAAGCGCACCACCTTCCGCCTCTCGGCCGACGCGCACTGCGTGCCGCACTGATCCGGGAGCACGCACCTTGAACAGCTCCAAAGTCTTCCTGCGCGTGAACCGCGTCGACGCCGCGGTGTGCGCGCAGGCGCTCGAGGTCACGGTGTCCGATCTGCACGAGGCCGCGTGGTCGAACGGCCGAGGCGGCCTGATGTCCAGCCGCATGCGTCCGCTGCAAAAGGGCCGCCGGATCGCCGGCCCTGCGGTGACGGCCTTCTGCGCGCCGGGCGACAACCTCATGATGCATCGCGCACTCTATCTGGCGAAGGCCGGCGACGTGCTGGTGGTGGTGGTCGACGGCGAAAACGCCGGCGCGCAATGGGGCGACATGGCCACGCGCTACGCCATGAAGAAGGGCCTGGCGGGCGTGGTGGTGCAAGGCAGTGCGCGCGACACCGACACCGTTGAAGCGCTCGGCTGTGCGGTGTGGGCGACCCAGGTTCGCTCGATCCACTCCGAGAAGTGCGGGCACGGCAGGGTCAACGCCCCTCTGGTTTGCGACGGCGTGCTGGTCAACCCCGGTGACCTGGTCGTGGCCGATGGGGATGGCGTGGTGTGCGTCCCGAAAGCCGATGCGGCCGGCGTGGTGCAAGGCGCCTTGGCGCGCATGCGCCGGGAGGAAGAGATGGCGAAGGCCATCGAGCGCGGCGAGGCCATCTGGAACCTAGGCGGATCGGCCGCGAGCTATGCCGCCATGAAGAACATCGAAGAGGTCGACGCGGCCTTCGACGACCACTGACGGCGCGTCGGACAGGGCACTACGAATCGTTGACGGTTTCGTGCTCGGCCGGCACGAGGACTTCGAGCAACTCGCAATCGCCCGACCAGCCGACCACCGTGTGGCGAATGCCGGGCGGCTGCACCCAGCACGAGCCGGCCACCAGGCGCTGCCGGCCGACACCTTCGAAGTCGGTTTCGAACCAGCCCTTCAGGCAATACACCATCTGGAAGCGCACGTCGTGGTGGTGCTTCTGGCTGAGCTCGGGGCGGAACGGCGCCACCATGCGGATCACATGCGCATCGGCCAGGCCGCCAGTCGCGGGCGCGACGCCCAGCTTGCGATAGGACGAGTAGTCGCGCAGACCGTCGCGCTTGAAGTCGGACTCGTCGAGGTGGCTGATGGCAAAGCGCTGAACGGCATCGCCGGACGGAAGCTGCATGGGATCTCCTTGGTTGTTGCAGTGGATGTTCATCGCGGGATCGCCACCGGCCATCCACCTGAAAAATCGATGACCGCGCCGGTGAGGAACGTGCCTTCCATCGTCGCCAGATAGCGGATGAGCTCGCCGATCTCTTCGGGTCGGCCAAGGCGCCCGGCGGGCACGGTCTGTTCGATGTAGGCCCGCCCGGCCGGGTCGTCCACGAATCGTGCTCGCGGGTAGTAGGTTTCGCTGGTCAGGTAGTTGGGTGCGATGGCGTTCACGGGGATGCCGTGCGGTGCCAACTCGATGCAGAGCGACTTGACCAGCGCGTTGACGCCTGCGCGCGCGATGTCGGGGATGGCGCCGCCGGGCAAATGCAGCCGATTTCGGTTCGACGAGATGAACACCACGCGCGCCTTGGACTGGCGCTTGAGATGGGGGATGGCCGCGCCAGCAATCTCGAACGGAAAGACGACCAGACGCTCCATCGTGTCGCGAAGGCCTTGCACGTTGGCTGCTTCGATCGGCGCGTGGATCTGCGGCCATGCATCGTTGCTTACCAGCACGTCCAGGCGATGACCGAGCGCCACCGCCGATCGGACGATCGCCGCGGCATCCTGGTCGGGCAGCACGATGACATTCGGGTGAGCGCGTTGATAGCCCTCACGTGCGTCGGCGGAAGCGAACGCCATGTCGTGTACCGCCACCCGAAACCCCGCGCCGACGAGTGCGTCGACCGCCGGCGGACCGGCGAACATCAGCGCATTGGTGACGAGGGCAACGGGCTGGGTCATGGGAGGCTCCTGAGGGGCAGGCTCGCCGACGAACACATCGAGCGCCCTGTCACTCCACTTTCGCAGAAATCAGTGCCATGAACGTGCCGACCGGGGTGGCTGTGTGCCGCGAAGATATCGTCAACTTCACTCCCCCTGCACGACGGCCTGAGCGAGGGATTTCTACGGCTTGCTCGATCCGGCCCGGGCGCGTGAAGAACGTCCCAACCCGGCCCTGCGCATGTGCGGGTCTGGGAGACTGCTGGCCCGCTCGAGCACCCAGTCGACGAAGCTCATGACCTCGGGTCGTTGGGCGTGGCGCTCCGGGTAGACCAAAAAATGAGCCTGCACCGGCAAGAACTCTCCGGCTTCGAAAACAGGCTTGAGTCGACCCTTGCGCAGATGCGGCTCGCCGATCGACGTGCTTTCGAACGCCACGGCCAATCCCTGCACGGCCGCGTCCAGGGCCATGAATGCGCGATCGAATCGGTAGGCGTAGCTCGCAGGCGTGTAGGCGATGTGTTCGGCAGCGAACCAGTCTGGCCATTGAAGGACGCCGACGGTCGACTGGATGAGCGGCACCTGCTTCATGTCATCGGGGGTGACGATGCGATGGCGCCTGATGAACGCCGGGCTGGCCAGCGGCATGATCTGCTCGTCGAATATCGTCCTGACCGCCAGCTGCGGCCAATGCGGGACGCCATAGCGGATGTCGATGTCTGCGTGGCCCGCCGAGAAATCCGAGTGGACGACGGACGCCGACATCGACAGCGAAATGCTGGGATGGTCTTTCACGAACTCAGTGAGCCGCGGCATCAGCCACAGCGTCGCAAAGCTCGGCGTCGAATGCACGTGCAGCGAGTTGCGCACCCCTTTTCTCGCGTTGTCGGTCGCCGCGCTGATGGCGGCCATCGCACCGCTCACGCGCTTCAGGTAGTCGTCGCCGGCAACGGTCAACGCCACGTTGTGCGCCGTGCGCTCGAACAGTCTGATGTCGAGGAACTGCTCGAGCTTGGCAACTTGATGACTGATCGCCGATGGCGTCAGGTGCAACTCGCTTGCTGCAAGCGTGAAGTTTCTGCGTCGGGCCACGGCCTCGAAGGCAGCAAGGCAAGCGAAAGGTGGAAAAGATGAACTCATCGTGTGAATCCGGGTAAACCCAATGATGAAGAGGAATCAACTTACCTTGAAGAATTATCGCTTCCATTCATGCATGTGAGTTTCCACAATCACGTCATCGAATCACTGGAGACAAACATGTTGCTGACGGACAAGGTCGTTCTCATCACTGGCGGTGCAGGCCTCAATGGCCTGGGATTCGCCACGGCACTTCAGATGGCCAGCCACGGCGCCCGGGTTGCCATCATGGATCTGGAAGGCGCCAAGCCCGTGGAAGCCGCCAGGCAACTCGGCGACGAACATCTTGGCGTGATCGCCAGCGTCACTGACAAAGCGGCGGTCGATAGCGCTATCGAAAAAGTGCTCGACCGGTTCGGTCGCATCGACATCCTGGTCAACAACGCCGGCATCACGCAGCCGCGCAAGACCGTCGACATCTCCGCTGCCGACTACGACGCAGTGCTCGACGTCAGCCTGCGCGGCACCTTGCTTTGCTCTCAGGCCGTGATTCCGGCGATGGAGCGCCAGCGCAGCGGCTCCATTATTTGCATCTCATCCGTTTCCGCGCAGCGAGGCGGCGGCATTCTGGGCGGCCCTCATTACTCGGCCGCAAAGGCCGGCGTACTGGGTCTGGCACGCGCGATGGCGCGCGAACTGGGCAGCGCAGGCATTCGCGTCAACTGCATTACTCCCGGTCTCATCGGCACGGACATCATCAAGGGCAAGCTGACCGAGGACCGCAAATCCGAGATTGCCGCGGAGATTCCGTTGGGACGCCTGGGCCATCCCAACGACATCGCGGGCGCATGCATCTTCCTCGGCAGCGACTTGTCGGCGTATTGCACTGGCGTGACGCTGGACGTCAACGGCGGCATGTTGATTCACTGAGCCGCCGGGGCTGCCGCGATCGCACGGCCCCATCCGAACCGAACACCTCTCACGGCGCCGACTTGGTCGGCGTTCGGCGACCGCGCGGCGGTTGCCGGGGGAGCCGCGCGTGCCGCCGCACCACTGCTGCACATCCAGAACCACTGATCCAAGGAGACACCCTCATGACCCAATTGACCCGCCGCGCATTGCTGGCCCAGTCCGCTGCACTCCCGCTTTTCTCGATCGTCTCGCACCGTGCGGACGCAGCCGAATTCGAGTTGAAGTACGCCACCGGACAAGACCCGACCCATCCGGTGAACTTGCGCGCCAAGGAGGCGCTCGATCGCATCCGCGAAGCAACGTCGGGCCGCGTCAACATCAAGCTCTTTCCGGCGAACCAGCTCGGCAGCGACACCGATCTCCTGACGCAAGTTCGCAATGGTTCGGTCGACTTCTTCAACCTGTCCTCGTTGATCCTGTCGACGTTCGTGCCCGTCTCGGGCATCACGAGCGTGGGTTTTGCGTTCAAGAACTACGACGACGTCTGGAAGGCCATGGACGGCGACCTGGGCAACTACATCCGGGCCGAGATCGCCAAGACACCGATCTTTACCGTCTCGAAAATCTGGGACAACGGCTTCCGTCAGATCACGTCCTCCGGCAAGGAAATCAAGACGGCGGCCGACTTGAAGGGCTTCAAGGTGCGCGTGCCCGCAGCGCCGCCACTGACCTCCCTGTTCAAGGCGCTCGAAGCCGCTCCGTCGCCGATCAACTTCAACGAGGTGTACACCGCCTTGCAGACGAAGGTGGTGGAGGGCCAGGAGAATCCGCTCGCCATCATCGCCACCGCCCGGCTTTACGAAGTTCAGAAGAGCTGCAGCCTGACCGGCCACGTGTGGGACGGCTACTGGGTGCTCGGCAACAAGCGCGCATTCGAGAAGCTGCCGGCCGACATGCAGCAGATCATCAAACGAGAAATCGACAAGTCTGCCACCGACCAGCGAATGGACGTCGCCAAGCTCAACACCAGCCTCGTGGCGGACTTGAAAGCCAAAGGCATCAACTTCGTCGACGTGCAGCAAGACGACTTCCGCAAGAAGCTGGCAAGCACGGGGTTCTACGCCGAGTGGAAGACCAAGTACGGCGCCGCCCCGTGGGATCTGCTCGAAAAAGTCTCGGGCAAGCTCGGCTGATTCACCGCCACTCATCCCGTTGCCGCTGGGCTGAGTGGCCCAGTCAAACATATCTGTGATGGGTAAGCCGCGCCTTCGTGCAGGCCGGCGGCTGCCCGTCGTACGAAAGAGACTAATGAACGTTCTTATCGATGAACACGGAAATCCGGTCGACGAGATCGCCCGGCGTGAGCCGATCGCCTGGCTCGAAGGCCTGAATAAAGTCGTCGCATTGCTCGTGGAAATTCCGGCCGCGCTGTTGGTCGTGGCCGAAGTCGTCGTCTTGCTGATGGGCGTGACGAGTCGCTATGTCTTTCACGAGCCGCTTGTCTGGTCCGATGAACTCGCTTCGATCCTGTTCCTGTGGCTGGCAATGCTCGGCTCGATCGTCGCATTCCAGCGCGGCGAACACATGCGCATGACAGCGATCGTCGGCAAGCTCGAACCGAGGAAGCGGGCCTTCCTCGATCTGATCGCGATTGCGTCGGCGGTCGCCTTTCTCGCATTCGTCGTCCATCCCGCCTATGAGTTCGCCGCTGACGAGGTCTTCGTGACCACACCCGCGATGGGTATTCCCAACTCATGGCGGGCCGCTGCACTGCCGATCGGTATGGGGCTGATGCTGCTCGTCGGCACCATCCAGCTTTTTCGGCTTGGCCGAACAAAGGACGTGGCGCTGGCGCTGGGCGCCGTGGCCCTGGTGATGGGTGCGATGGCTCTAGTCGGCCCGTTGCTCAAGGGTCTGGGCAACTGGAATCTGCTGCTCTTTTTCGTGTTTGGCGTTCTCTCTCTGGTTCTGCTCGGCTTGCCCATCGCCTTTGCCTTTGGCCTGGCCACGTTCGGCTACATCGCGCTGACGACCACGACGCCCACGATCGTCGTCGTTGGCCGGATGGACGAAGGCATGAGCCATCTGATCCTTCTTGCCGTTCCCCTGTTCGTCTTGTTGGGCTTGCTCATCGAGATGACCGGCATCGCGCGTGCCATGGTGAACTTTCTGGCCAACTTGCTGGGGCACGTGCGCGGCGGGTTGTCCTATGTGCTGATCGGCGCGATGTACCTGGTGTCCGGGATCTCGGGTTCCAAGGCGGCCGACATGGCTGCCGTTGCGCCCGCGCTCTTTCCGGAAATGCGCAAGCGGGGTGCGAAGCCAGGTGATCTGGTGGCCTTGTTGTCTGCAACTGGGGCGCAGACCGAGACCATCCCGCCGTCACTCGTGCTGATCACGATCGGATCGGCCACCGGTGTGTCCATCGCAGCGCTGTTCACCGGCGGCTTGCTGCCGGGCGTGGTGGTCGGCGCAACCCTGGCCGCGCTCGTCTGGTGGCGTTACCGCGGCGAGAGCCTCGCCGGAGTGCGACGCGCGACGGGCCGGGAGATTGGCAAGTCGTTCCTCATCGCGATCCCTGCGCTCGCACTGCCGGTCGTGATCCGCGCAGCAGTGGTGGAGGGCGTCGCAACGGCGACCGAGGTCTCGACCATCGGCATCGTCTACGCCATCGTCGCTGGACTGCTGGTGTACCGGCAGTTCGACTGGAAGCGGGTGTATCCGATGCTGGTCAGCACCGCATCGCTCTCCGGCGCGATCCTTTTCATCATCGGTGCGGCAACCGGCATGGCCTGGGCGCTCACGCAGTCGGGCTTCTCGACGGCCCTGGCCGAGGCGATGAAGTCGCTGCCCGGCGGGGGAATCACTTTCATGGCCGTCTCGGTGGTGGCCTTCATCATCTTGGGATCGGTGCTCGAAGGCATTCCCGCCATCGTGCTGCTGGGACCTCTGCTGTTTCCCATTGCCCGCCAGGTCGGCATTCATGAAGTGCACTACGCAATGGTGGTCACCCTTGCGATGGGCATCGGCTTGTTCGCGCCGCCGTTCGGTGTCGGCTACTACGCGGCCTGCGCGATCAGCCGGATCCATCCGAACGAAGGCATGAAGCCGATCGTGGGCTACATGGTTGCCCTGTTCGTCGGAACGGTTCTCGTTGCCGCGATCCCCTGGATTTCCATCGGGTTCCTCTGAGACGCAACTCCACTTTCCATCCGGCATTCCGTCCCCTGACGCGCTGCGCGGATTGCCGTCCCGCCCATCTCGATCCAGCGCGCTTCACACCCCGCTATTCATTCCTGCTAGGAGAACTCTATGGCTGACTTATCGACACTTCAACAAAGCGCCTATCGCATTCGCCGCTATGCATTGCGCATGGGCGAAGTCCAGGGGCAGGGCTACATCGGCCAGGCGCTGGGCTGGGCCGACGTGCTGGCCGTCGCTTACAAGCACGCAATGACCTACCGCCCCGAAGACCCGAATTGGGAAGGGCGCGACCGCTTCCTGCTGTCTCACGGCCACTATGCGATCGCCTTCTACGCGGCGCTGATCGAGGCCAAGATCATTCCCGAAGAAGAGCTCGAAACCTATGGCAGCGACGACAGCCGGCTGCCGATGTCCGGGATGGCAACCTATACGCCCGGCATGGAAATGTCCGGCGGCTCCTTGGGACAGGGCCTCGCCATTGCCGTCGGCATGGCGTTGGGCCTGCGCCTGAAGAAAAGCCCGGCATTCGTCTACAACTCGATGTCCGACGGCGAGCTCGACGAAGGCTCGACCTGGGAAGCGGCCATGGGCGCGGCACACCATCGCCTGTCGAACTTGATCTGCCTGGTCGACATCAACAACCAGCAGGCGGATGGCCCGTCCAGCAAGATCATGGGCTTCGAGCCGCTCGCCGACAAATGGGCGTCGTTCGGCTGGCACGTTCAGCGCGTCGACGGCAACGATATGCCGGCCGTCATCGCTGCCTTCGATGCGGCGCGTGCGCTGGCAGAAGACAAGCCCCGCGTGATCCTCTTCGACACGCTGATGGGCCGAGGCGTCCCGTTCCTCGAAACGCGCGACAAGAACCATTTCATTCGAGTCGATCCTCCGGAATGGCAGCAAGCCATCGGCCATGTCGACAGCACCCAAACCGAAGGAGCCGTTTAATGAACGCCACGACAGAAAAGAAGCCCAGGCTCACGACCTCGGCAATGATTGCCTCCATTGCCAGCGAGGGTCAGCGCGTCAAGGCTGCGCCGTTCGGCAAGGCCCTGGTCGATCTGGCACGTGATCGCCCCGAGATCGTCGGGATGACGGCCGACCTGGCCAAATACACCGACCTGCACCTGTTCGCCAAGGAGTATCCGGAACGCTTTTTCCAGATGGGCATGGCCGAACAACTGCTGATGGCGGCTGCGGGTGGCATGGCCAAGGAAGGCTTCATTCCTTTCGCGACGACGTACGCGGTGTTCGGTACGCGCCGTGCGTTCGACTTCGTCCACCAGGTGATTGCCGAAGAGAACCTGAACGTCAAGATCTGCTGCGCACTTCCGGGCCTGACCACGGGCTACGGGCCAAGCCATCAGGCGACCGAAGACCTGGCGTTGATGCGTGCAACGCCCGGCATGACGATCATCGACCCGTGCGACGCCCTGGACATCGAGCAGGCCGTACCGCAAATGGCGGACCACCAGGGCCCCGTCTACATGCGACTGCCGCGCGGCAACGTGCCGCTGGTGCTCGACGAATACGACTACAAGTTCGAACTCGGCAAGGCCAAGGTGATTCGCG
>Ga0070665_100008713_pt1 | contig 10264 bp, 6 predicted proteins | sample KBSS13metaG_FD_65862 | JGI IMG/M metagenome (GOLD analysis project Ga0070665, IMG submission 65862) | Switchgrass rhizosphere microbial communities from Kellogg Biological Station, Michigan, USA - KBS S1-3 metaG | ecosystem: Host-associated > Plants > Roots > Rhizosphere > Soil ...
ATGTACGACGCCGCCGCAACCCGCGGGCAGCGGCGTTCCGGCGACCCAACCGCCATTCTGGGTCGACGGCGCACAAGGATCCTGCAGGATGTTGTAGCTCGCCCCTCCGGAATTGTACAAATCGTTGATACTGGGCGCGCGAAATCCCTGAGCCCAGCTCCCGCGGAACACCAGGTCCGCGAGCGGCTGCCAGCGGATCTGGACACGGCCGGTACTGGTATGGGTGCCATTCTTGACCCCGGCGTCCAAACTACCCGGGACACCGCCCTGCCACTTGAACTGGGACCACCGGTCCGCCAGGTCGAGGCTGAGCGATTTTGCGAACGGCAGGTCTTTCAACACCGGGATGCTCAGCTCGAGGTACTCCGCGTTGGTCCATGTCTTACCGGTGGTCGGCTGAATGCAGCGCAGCGTCGTGAGGCATTCCTGCAGCAGCGTGTCGGGAGTCTGCGACCCTTCCTGCGACAAGGCCTCCGCGCCGGCCGCAACCGCCAATGGCCCTGCCGGCAAGTCGACGAGCTGTCCGGTAATGTCTCCGGTGAAATCGCGCATCGTCTGCTTCGTAACGAAGTTGATGACGGCCTGACTCCAGGCGGCCATATCCGGCGTGATCGCGGATTCTCCGGTCACAGTGTTGAACCCGCCGAACGGGTTCACAGGAACACAGCCGGGAATGAGAATCTGATAGTACTTGCCGTTGATCTGCTGCCACGTTCCCGAGCTGCCGGGGGCAGCCTGTCCCGGACCGTTACACTGCGGCAACCCCGGAGAGTCCAACTGCTGCGCAAGTCGCTCGTTGTTGGTAAACCCGGTGTCCTGAGCCGAGTCGTAGGTCCGTCCATAATTAAAGCCGGCTTCCCATCTCCACCTATTGCCGAGCGCGTTGAAGTCGCCATTCAATCCCATGCGCAGGGTGGTCGTGGTGATGTGATCTCGTGAGATGCGATCGTATTCCCCCGGTAGCGGCTCGGCGTATTGACTCAGCAGATAGTTCGGAGTGCATGAGCCCACGGCCACGCCACCCAACGTCTTGCCGTTGGGGCAATAAAGGGCCGGGTTTCCAACCAGATCCACTCCGAACGGATTGTATGGATTGTTGGCGCCGATGCCGTAACCGGCACCGAAGATCTGATAGGCCCCGCCTGAGCCGGCCGTGTAGCTCGATGCGATCTGACCTGTTGAATCCTCCTCACTGTAGGCAGCGACCGTGGTGAAGTTCACATGGTCCGTGAGCTGATAGTGTCCATTGAGGTTCAGGGACAGATCCCGATCCGGCTTGGTGAGCAGAAACTGACTCGGCTGGTAGGTGGTGTTGAACATCTGGCCGACGAAGTTACTCAGCGTCGGACTGTAGTTCGGTCCCGAGCCGACCTGCAGCGTGCAGGTGCCTGTCTTGGTGCATGTGGCACCGCCGAGCGACTGGTTGGAGAGCGACGGGCTCTGTAGGGTCAACGTCGCAGGGTCGTAGCCGGGCAGGTAGGTGGACTGCGTAAACGGTCCGGGTTGGCTTTCATAACGATCCTGCGCCAGGACCGCGTCCTTGGTCTCGAACTGCGCGCCGATCATGATTCCGGAGTGCTCGTCATTCTTGCCGAGCATGAAGTCGTACTCCTGCGTTGTGCCGTCCAGACCCGTGCCGGGATTGTCGTAGGCGCCGCCATAGGCATGAGCCTCGGCACCGTTGAAATCGTTCTTCAGAATGATGTTCACCACGCCCGCAATGGCATCGGAGCCGTAGATCGCCGAGGCGCCGTCCTGAAGAACTTCGATGTTCTGAATCATGGAAGCCGGTATGGCGTTGAGGTTGACCGAGCCATCCAATTGCGGGGTCCAGCGCTGACCGTTGACGAGCACCAACGTCCGGTTGGCGCCCAGATTGCGCAAGTTGATGGTAGTTGCGCTGCCGTTGCTGCTGTTGGACTGAGCTGCCGTCGTCAGCGATGCACCCGCTTGCGGAATGTTCTGCAAAACCTGTGAGACGTCGGTGAAGCCCGACTGCAGAATCTGCTCGGCCGAAATGCTCTGGACCGGCTGCGCCTGCCCCGCGCTCGATTGCAGGATATGGGTTCCGGTTACGACGACCGTTGACACCTCATCGTCGGCGGCCGCCTGATTCGAACCGCTCCCCTCGGGTGCGGCCTGAGCCAACACCACGGGGGCCGCCAGGGCCAACGAGGCGCAGATGAGCAATGCGTCTCGAACAGGACGAGAAACAGTTCTATCCACGGATGAAGCTCCCATATATCTATCCACAGTCGAGGCTCGTTATCGTTGAGGGCGGCTCATGGGACGGCGCGCAACCGGAAGACAGACCCCGTCCGGATTGCGAGCAACATTCCGCCCCCCTGTAATCACTGCGGAAGTGCCTGCAGAATGACACAGGTCGGCGGCGCAGGCTCAGTCGGAGTTGGAATGCAACGATTCCAAATTGGAAACCACCGCGGATTCGCAGCGGTCTACTCTTCGCCAGCAGTATCTGGAGCACACCATGAAGTTATTTGATTTGCCGCGACGGGCGTACACGGAATTCGCCACTCCGTTGGAGCCACTACCGCGTCTGAGCAGGGCTCTGGGCGGCGCGGAAATCTGGATCAAGCGTGACGATCAACTCGGGCTCGCCGGCGGCGGCAACAAGACACGCAAGCTCGAATATGTCATGGCGGCCGCGCTCAACGCCGGCGCCAAAGCTGTTATGACAGTTGGAGCCGTGCAATCCAATCACTGCCGCCTGACACTCGGAGCCGCCAACCGGGAAGGCCTGGCATGTTATCTCGTGCTCGAGGAGCGGGTAAGAGGCAGCTACTCGCCGCATGCAAGTGGCAACAATCTGCTTTTCCACCTGCTCGGCGCACAGAGAATGTTTGTTTCACCTTTTGGAGCGGACATCAAGGCAGCGATCAACAACGCCCGCGAGACTGTCCGCGGTGAAACGGGAGTCGACCCATATTTCATCCCTGGCGGCGCCTCGACCACGCTCGGAGCATCAGGATACGCTGCGGCCATGCTGGAACTACTCGGTCAATGCCACAAACAACACGTTTCCTTCGACAACCTCGTAGTCGCAAGCGGCAGCGGCGGTACGCACGGCGGACTGCTCGCGGGCCAGGCGCTGTTTGGTTTTTCCGGCAACATTTTGGGAGTGAGCACGCGCCATCCCGCAGCGGTGCAGAAGGCACATATTGAATCGCTCGCGCGCGAGACGCTCACATTCCTGGAAAGCAAAGCAACGATCCCCGCAGAATCGGTCCGAGTCGCCGATGACTGGGTGGGACCGGGGTATTCAATACCCGATGCACGTACAATCGAAGCCATCCGCCTCTTTGCCGATGAGGAAGGCATCCTGCTCGACCCGGTCTACACGGGCAAAACCGCCGCGGGGTTGATCGGTATGATTCGGCGCGGCGACCTGGCCAAGGGCAGCAAAGTCCTGTTCTGGCACACCGGAGGATGGCCGGCATTGTTCGCATATGGCGAGCACTTTCAAACTCAGGACGCCGGTGGATGACGGGAGCTCGTGCAAGAATGCGCCGGGCCGGGGTGATCGGAGGTCTGGGACCCGAAGCCACTCTCGCGTTCCTGGAGAGGTTTTACTCACTCACGCGGGGCCGTCTCGAGCAGGCACGCCCCGCCCTGTTGGTGAACATCGACCCGCAGGTGCCGGACCGAAACGAGGCCTGGAACGGAACCGGCGCGAGTCCGGCTGCATCACTCACGAACATGGGGCGCAGGCTTGCGCAAGCGGGCGCTGATTTTTGTGTGATGGCCTGTGTCACCGCTCACGGATATGTGGATTCGTTCGAACGGGATGTCGGCATACCGCTTTTGCGCATGCCGGATGTCGTGGCGGGTGCCTTGAGAACCGCGGCAGTGGGTGAAAGCCCGGTTGGCCTGCTCGCAACCAGCACCTCACTTGAAATGAACTTGTTCCAAACGGCCTTCGCGGCACAGAGCACCCCGCTCATTCTGCCGGACAAGATCGGGCAGGAAGCGCTGATGCGTGCAATCTACGCGATCAAGAAGGGAGAAGATGCTCACTCAATCGTCCTGGCCATAGCGAAATCTCTCGTTGCGCGAGGAGCTCGCCGACTGCTGCTCGGCTGCACGGACCTCAGCGTTCTGAGCTCTCTTTGTCTGGAGGGTTGCATTGTCGTAGACGCGCTTCAGCTGCTCGCCGAGCGAACACTGGCCGAGATCGAAACAGGCTGACTTGACGCAGCGCGTTCCGATGCATTAAGTTCGGACCGCTCTCCAGGGGGGTACCGGTCCAACAAGGTTGAAAACGTCCGGTTCCGGGGGCATAGGAAGTGTCCGGAAAACCAGCGACGCTATGAACCTGAGATGGTTGGAAGACTTTCTTGCGGTGTGTGAGACCCGTAGTTTCACTGACGCCGCACGCACCCGCTTCTTGACGCAATCCGCGCTCAGCAAGCACATGCAGGCGCTGGAGGTCTGGTTGGGTGTTGGAACCTTGCTCGACCGATCCACGAGTCCGGTCAGGGTTACGGAGGCGGGCCTCGCATTCAAGGAAACTGCATCCCGGATCGTGACGCTTCTGAACTCTGCGCGCCGCGCCGGTTCCAGCAGCAAGACGGTCACCAAGAATATATACGTTTCATCAACTCATTCGCTGTCCGCGACCTTCGTGCCGGCGCTTTCAAAAATCCTGTACGAGGCGTTGTCCGACCAGACGGTGTGTTTGCATGTTGATGCAAACAACTTCAGGGAGGCAATGTCGAGATACCAGCGCGCTGAATGTGATTATTTCCTGTGCTATGACATCCCCGTCCATGGCGTCGGGCTCGATCATGACGAACACTCCAAGCTCACACTCGGCACCGATTACCTGGTTCCGGTCAGCGCTCCCGTCAAGCAGGGCAGCAAGCCGCACTACGCGATCGCGGACGCAGCTGCTCGGCCATTGCCGTACCTTGGATATTCAGAAGAGTCACACCTCGGAAAGGCGTTGGCAAATCATCCGGCGTTTGTGCAAATTGCCGGTCGGCTCGTCGCGCATGCGAAGAGCGCCTATACGGAAACATTGCGAGCCGGCGTACTGGCTGGATTGGGTGTTGCGTGGCTGCCGTATAGTTTGATCAGGGGCAACCTGGAAGACAGCGAACTCACGTTGGCCAGCAACGATGTTTCTCATTACATCCCGCTGACTATTGATGTATATCGTCAAAGAAGCACATCCCGTGAGGAAGTGCTGCAGTGCTGGGAAGTCTGGCGAACCTATGCTCACAGCATCAATCACCTGGGTCCGACGCTCCCGGGAATGACTCGGGCACGATCTTCTGCCGGAGGGTGACGCCGGTCGCAAGGATTTCCGGCGTTTCAGTCCAGATTTCTGAGCAGACGTTGTGGATCGATCGGCTTCACGAGATGCGCATCGAAGCCGGCAGCTTGCGCGCGGCGGATGTCCTCCGGTTGCCCATACCCGGTGAGAGCGATGAGACGCGCCTGGGAGCCTCGATCTTTCAGTCGCCGGGCCACCTCGTAGCCATCGATGTCAGGCAGGCCGATATCCAACAGAATGACATCGGGAGCGTAATCAGCCGCCCGAACGAGGGCTTCGGAGGCTGTATAGACCGAGTGCGCCTCGTGTCCGGACATTTTGAGAATCATCGCCAGCGAGTCAGCTGAATCGGCGTTGTCGTCCACGACGAGGATTCGATGTTTGATAGTGCCCCGGTTCAATGGGTCCTCCTGCCGCTGCGCCGGAGCGGCAACGACCGGCAGCCGGATCGTAAATTTTGAGCCGGTTCCCGGGCCATCGCTCACCGCGGTGACCTGACCGCCGTGCATCTCGACCAGTCGCCGGACGATCGAAAGCCCGATGCCGAGCCCTCCCTGTGAACGGTCCAATGAGCGGTTGTTCTGCACGAACAGATCAAATATCCGCGGTAAAAGGTCCGCGGGAATGCCAACACCATTGTCTGTAACGGCGATCAGCGCCTCCTCCCCCTCACGGCGCAACTGAATGGAGATGGCGCCGCCCGCATCGGTGTATTTCGCCGCGTTGGCCAGGATGTTTGCGATACATTGAACCAGTCGGGCGTGATCGCCATTCACATACACCGCATCGGTAGTCTCCATGACCGACAGTTTGTGCCCATGCTCCCGCATGAGAGGCTCAACTATCTCCAGGGCGTGCGCGATCACTGAGTTGAGATTCACAGGCTCGAATTGAAGCTCGATGCGTCCCTGCGTGATTCGCGAGACATCCAGAAGGTCATCGACCAGGCGTGTCAGATGGGTACTCTGTCGCTGGATGATGGCGGCGATGGTTTCAACCTTAGGATTCACAGGCCTCATCAGCGCCAGCAATTCGCCTGCGTTGCGAATCGGCGCCAGCGGATTGCGCAACTCGTGCGCGAGCATGGCGAGAAACTCGTCCTTTCTACGATCGGCGTTGCGCAGGCGCTCGTCAGCGATCCTGAGTGCCTCGAGTTGATCGCGTGTTTGATACTGCCGGAGCCGTCCGCGCAGCGCGGCCTGCACGGTACTGATCAGCGTTCGGGCCGATGTGGGCCGGTCGAGTACGGTCACGTTGGTCAGCGCCCGCAGAGCGGTAGCCACTGCGGTAGTCTGCGGACCGGTCTGCGACAGCACTACAACCGGAAGATCGGACCACCCCGGCTGATTCGCCAAGGTTGTCATCAGGCTTTGTATGCCCGGAGCCGCAAAGGCCGCATCCGTCATGATCAAGGCGCCCGTGCCCGCATCAATCTCCCTGGTCACGGCCTGCGCATCATGACAAACCGTGCAGCTCAGACCGGCTCGAGCCAATATCTGGCTCGTGACCTCCCCATCGCGCCGGGTCGGCGGAAATATGAGGACACCTTGTTCGTTCACGACGCCGGCCGGATCTCGCCCTTCAATTCAATAGGCACGCCCGTCAACACGCCGCGCAATCCCAACAAAGGCTCACTCAGGTGAATTCCGTGCTGATCGAACCATACCTCACGAATCGAGCCCTCGTGCCCGCCGGTGCGCTTTTTCATCACCGACAGCGCCTTTTTGACTTGCCCCTGGTGCTCGAAATAACGCAACAGGACGATCGAGTCCGCTAGGTAACTCGCATCCACCGGAGAGGTCATTGCCGAGCCGAGCATGCCGCTCTGGGCTACGACCAGGAATGTAGTGACACCCTGATTGCTCAGATATGACAACAACTCATGAAGTTGGGCGATGAGGTAATTGTCCTGCGGCATGGCGTTCAGATAGCCGTTCAGGCTGTCGATTATCACCACGCGTGCGCCGTCGGCCTCGACGGCCCCGCGCACCATGGCGGCAAACTCCCCCGGTGAGACTTCCACGGGGTCGATCTGGCGCAAGGAGATTTCGCCCGGACCGTCGCCCTCGCGGATGTTGAGTCCGAGGCCCTTCGAACGCGCAAACAAGGCCGCCTTCGTTTCGTCAAACACAAAGCTCGCCGAATGGTCGCCGCGCGCCGCGGCCGCACAGGCGTACTGCAACGCCAGGGTGGATTTACCGCTGCCTGGAGGGCCAACCAGGAGTGTACTGGTGCCCCTCTCGATCCCACCGCCCAGCAGCGCGTCAAATGCAGCGACTCCGCTCTCAATGAGGGACTCGTCGAATTTCGCGGTGTGATCGGCTGCCACCAGGCGTGGAAATACTTTGATGCCACCTTCGCGAATGGCAAAGTCATGGAAACCGCTGGCAAAGTCGCTACCGCGGAACTTGAGCACTTGCAGTTGCCGCCGCGCATGACCGTACACGGGGGTCAACATGTATAACGCGATGACACCATGCGCAATACTGTGCAGCTGCAGGTCCGGCCCTTCTGCGGTGCGATCATCCAACATTAATACCGTACAGCTTCGCCCTGCGAAGAATTGCTTCAACGCGAGAATCTGGCGCCGGTAGCGCAGCGAGCTCTGAGCCAGGAGCCGCATCTCGGACAGGGAATCGAACACGATCCGGGTCGGATTGGCACGTTCAATCGCCGCGAGTATCTTGCTCATGGTGTCGGAGAGCTCGACGTCGGACGGGTGAATCATCGTGACAGTGCCCTCGCCGCTCAGCTCATGCTGCTGGTCGGGGATGAGCTCCACGACTTCAACGCCGTCGAGAGACCAGCCATGCGACTGCGCACCCGCAGCCAGCTCATCCCGGGTCTCAGACAGGGTCACGTACAGGCAGGTCTCCGCATGCTGCACGCCTTCCAGTAGAAACTGCAGGGCCAAGGTGGTCTTTCCGGACCCGGGATTACCATCCACCAGATAGAGGCGTTCCGGGATCAACCCACCGCGCAGGACATCGTCCAGGGCATCAATGCCAGTTCTCAACCGCTGCACCGGGGGCATGGACGTCTCCCTTCACCTTTCGCTCAGGCTGAATAAAGCGTAAAGACCCAAGGTGTTCCATGGCAGCTGGACATCTGATCACGGAAGCGCTGGGCATTGCCGCAATCTTCAATCCCACGCGCTGAGGTTGCCGTAGACCGCTCGCCCCTCGAGCAGCGTCAAGAGCACATGAGCATTCGCGATCTGCCTGGGCTCCACCCCGCTGCGATAGAGCGTGCCAATCGGATACAAGCGCGACGAACGCTCCGGCCCGAGGGCCGGGATCGTCAGTTGGGTAATGTAGTCGTCAGCGAATGCCCACAGCGGTTGGAAGTTGGCGGCAACCCCGAGCTCGCGAAATCGCGGTACGTCCGCGGGATCGACCAACTCGAGAGTGCGCGATGTGATGGCGATGACCGCGCCGGCCATTGGAGCGTTGGGCGCGCAGGTGGCCGACAGCAGCATCGCGAGAAGGACCTTCAGTTTCCCTGCAGTATCACGGGCCATGCTCACAAGAATAGCATCGAGGCTTGCGTTGCGCAGTCAGTCAATCACTTGCCAAGAGCCACGGTTGGGAATCAGGGCGCAACGGTCGTCATCTTTGAACGTCTTGACGATCCTGACATAGCCGGTGCAGCGGCCGCCCAGATCCATCAGGCCACATCGGTTCTTCTCTTGCGGGGTCATGAATCGGATCAACCCGGGGGCGAGCTTCCGTTGGACAGTGGTCACGGTGACGGTGGGCGGTCGGGATTTCGGCTCCGCAGGTGCGGGTATCCGGTCTCGCACCGCCGTTGCAGACACGCAGTCACCGGATTTGAGGACGATGTCGAGCTCCTGTCGCACCTCGGACAGGTTGATGGAATCAATCAGATCCGCTGGATTGCCGACGGGCTTGCGACTCAGTCGGCGAAAAATGACATCTCCCTGGTCATCATAGTGGTTGGGATCGAGATGCAATTCCCGGATCAAATCGTTCAGCCCAATCGGCCGCGATTGCCGGGTCAGGGATAGCAATCCATCCGCCAGTTGGGCACTGACATCCTGCGTCGGCTCAGGAACCGGCTGACAGCAAGGCAGGTCGCTATGCGTATGCACGAGTGCTGTTCTCAGCACTGGCACCCGGCTCGGTTGATCCTGCAACTCGTGTATCGCTGTGACAACTGCAGGCGCCAACTCAAATGGGAAGGGATTTGCCGATGCGAGGATGTTGAAGTGCTCAAACTGCCCTCTTCTGAGGCCTTCATCCAAGACTGCCCGGAGCGTCGCCTGGGAGTTGGGAGCGACCGAAACCAACGCGGAAATCAGGGTGGCTGCGCGGTCGCCTTGGTGCGCGGCGGTCGCCGCCGATAGCTTCTGAATGAGGGACTCTTCAGCGGCGCGGGCCGCATCGCCCGCTCGTTCGAGCGCCTTCGCCGCGGCTTCGAAATGGGCCGGCTGATCCAACAGGCTCGTGAGATGGGGAACCACCTGCTCCCGATCGTACTGAGCAAGACTTCCCAACGCAGCAATGGCAGCGTCGCACTCAGATGGATGGGCGGTGCTGCAGGAAATGGATTTACGAATGACGATCGGAATGGCGGGTCTGGCTGGGTCACCCATGCGGCCGAGCGCATTCAAGGTCAGCGATTCAATGGTCGGATCGCGAGCTTTCAGGAGGGAAATCAGTGCGGGGAGCGCTCCGTCGCCCCTACGCGCCAAAGCATCAATCACGCACGGTGGGTCGTCGAACCCTTCGACCTGGAATATGAATGCGTCGTTGCGCTTCTTGATCCGCTCCAGGAGTTGCGGGATCGGCTCAGAATTCAGGGCCTCGCTGCAGGGAGGAATCTCTGGCATCTCGGGATAGGGAGCCGCGATGGACCCGATGCCGCTGGCTGTGGGAGGCCTCGCGAGCGCCAGCGCTGTAATCAGGGCAGCGGCCCAGAAATTACGGCACATCGCGGGCCGACCAC
>Ga0070665_100008714_pt1 | contig 10264 bp, 7 predicted proteins | sample KBSS13metaG_FD_65862 | JGI IMG/M metagenome (GOLD analysis project Ga0070665, IMG submission 65862) | Switchgrass rhizosphere microbial communities from Kellogg Biological Station, Michigan, USA - KBS S1-3 metaG | ecosystem: Host-associated > Plants > Roots > Rhizosphere > Soil ...
AACGCGGTCGGCGGCCTCAACGGCGCCGGCGCGGCCTACTTCTTCACGCAACCGCTGCCGGATCTCATCTTCGGCAACGGCTTCGAGAATCCTTGAGCGGCCTCTGCCGCGTACCTTCATCGCGACCGGAGCAATAACCGACCCGAGCCTTCCATCACGAACGACAACGGAGATACGACCATGCGCGCGATCGCGACGATAACGATGCTGTTGTTCCCGTTCCTCCTGGTCGGCGCAGCGCCTCGCGATCCGTCGCTGCGAGAGAAGCTTGGCTGGATCGAGCAGAAGATCGTCTCGGACGACGGCGCGGCCTCCGACCAGTTCGGACGCGCCGTCGTCGTTCGCGGCGATGTCGCCATCGTCGGATCGCCGAACTCGACGATCGACGGTCACGAAGGCCAAGGCGCCGTCTACGTGTTCACGCGCAGCGGCGGCATCTGGTCGCAGACGCAGAAGCTCGTCGCCAGCGACGGCGCCGCCGGCGACGTCTTCGGCATCGCGGTCGCGATGTCGGACGACACCGCGATCGTCGGCGCGTACAGCTCGAGCTCGTACCGAGGCTCGGCTTACGTGTTCACGCTCTCCGGTGGAACCTGGAGCGAATCGCAGAAGCTCACCACCGATGACGCCGCTCCGTTCGATCAATTCGGCTGGTCGGTTGCGCTCGACGGCGACATCGCATTGATCGGCGCGCAAGGCGCGGCGATCGACGGCAACAACGGACAAGGCGCGGTGTATGCCTTCACGCTCTCGGGCGGCACGTGGACGCAGAGCGACAAGTTCACGTCCGACGACGGCGCGGCGGCGGACAGCTTCGGCTGGTCGATTGCGCTCGACGGCACGAACGCGGTCGTCGGCACCGGTTTCCCGACCGTCGGCGGCAACATCTTGCAAGGCGCCGCGTACACGTTCACCGAATCCGGCGGCGTCTGGACGCAGACGCAAAAGCTCGTCGCCAGCAACGGCGCGGCCTACGATTTCTTCGGTCTTTCGGTTGCGATCGAAGGCGATACGATCCTCGTCGGCGCCGACGGCGCGGCAACGGACGGCGATCCGTTCTCGAATCAGGGCGTCGCCTACGTCTTCATGAATTCCGGCGGCAGCTGGGCCGAAACCCAGCAGCTCACCGGCAGCGACGGCCAGCCTTCCGATGCGTTCGGCGAATGGGTCGCGATCGAAGGCGATCGCGCGCTCGTCGGCGCGACCGGCGTCTCGGTGAACGGCAACGACGGGCAAGGCGCGGCGTATCTCTTCTCGCGATCCGGCGCGATCTGGAGCGAAGTGCTGCGCTTCGTTTCGAGCGACGGCGCGGAGAACGACCAGTTCGGGTGGGAAGTCGCGCTGTCCGGCGACACCTTGTTGATGGGCGCGTACAACGCGAACGTCGAGGACCGCATCGGCCAGGGCGCGGCGTACTTCTACTCGTTGCCGCCGTCCGACATTTTGTTCCAGGATGGATTCGACGATGCATGAACGCGACGCGAGCCGGCCGCCGACGCTGCCGGCTGCGCGATGAGGCGTGATAAGCTCGCCGCCTCCTTGCCAGCGCTTGCGCGGGATGCACCGGCACGTCGACTTCGATCCGATCGCGCGCGTGCGGTCCGCCGTCCGCCGACCCGCGTCGACATGCTCGAATCGATCGGTATCCCTGAACCCGAAGAACGCGTCTACGAAGTCCTGCTCGAGCGCGACAGCGGCACCGCTGATGAGATCGCGCACGATCTGGGCTGGTCGGTGCGCAAGGTGCGCCCGCTGCTGAAATCGCTTGAAGTCAAAGGCCTCGCGACGCATGCGCCGGAGCGCATTCCGCGTTATCTGCCGACGCCGCCCGACATCGCGGTCGAAGCGCTGGTGCTGCGGCGCCAGGAAGAGATCCAGCGCGCGCGCCTGGCCGCGCTGCGCCTGCAGGAGCGCGCCACGCATGCGCGCAAGGCGCGCGCAGTCGAGACTCCTGTGGTCGAGATCGTCAGCGGACGCGAGGCGCAAGGCCGCGTGTTCGAGCAGATGCAGCGCACCGCGCAACACGAAGTCCTCGGCGTCGAGCGCGCGCCGTACGTGCTGCATCTGGACGAAATAAACGAAGCGCAGAAACACGCGATGGCGCGCGGAGTGCGCTATCGCAACGTCATCGAAACCGATGTGCTGGAGATTCCCGGCAATCTCGATCGCATCCGCCGCCACATCGAAGGCGGCGAAGAAACGCGCGTCGGCGCTGAGCTTCCGCTGAAAATGGTCGTGGTCGACCGCCGCATCGCGATCATCCCGCTGCACCTGGATCGCTCGGGCAGCCCTGCCCTCCTCGTGCGCTCATCCTCGCTGCTCGATTCGCTGTGCCAGTTGTTCGAGCTGATCTGGGAGCGCGCGACGCCGATCACGTTCGCGGGATCGACGCCGTCGCTGGCGCACGAATCTTCGCGGCAGCTCGCCGATACGGAATTGCTCGTTCCGCTGCTCGCATCGGGACTCAACGACAAGGCGATCGCGCACGAGCTCGGCGTCTCGGCGCGCACGCTCGATCGGCGCATCGTCGAGTTCATGAAGAGCGTCAACGCGCGAACGCGTTTCCAGGCGGGCTGGATGGCGGCGCTACGGCAAGCCGGCGCGACACCGACCGAAGATTAATCGCGCAGATTCCAGCGCCGCACGATGTCGTAGCGCGACGTCGTTCCGAGCACGCTCTCGATCAGCACGAATTCACCGACGGGCCATTCGATCGGCTGCACTGGTGTCGGCTCCAGTGCGCGCGTCGCATTGCGCAGGATCGTCACGTGCGGAACGAGCTTCGCCGCATTCGCCGATTGCGATGCGCGCATGCCAAGCGATTCGGAAATCGCGCTGCCGAGCGCCTCAAGACCCATCGGCGCTTCGCGGCAGCCGAGCCACCACGGAATCGAGCGGTTCGCAAAACTGCCGGCGACGTCGAGCGAGAAATCGAACGCCGTCGCGCGCACGCGATCCCCAGCCGCGGCCGCGAGCTCGATCAGCTCAGTCGGCCGGCGCGGAAATTCGCCGAGGTAATGCAAGGTCAGATGATAACGATGCGGCTTGATCCAGCGACCGCCGGCTGCGTGATCCTGCTTCAAGCGATCGGAGCGCGCAGCGATCGTGGCGCGTATCTCGTCATCGGGCCACAGCGCGAAGAAAAGCCGATGCGTCTCGCAGGCCTTCGCGTGACCGAAACCGGCGAGCGTCGTCTGTTGCATGGTGCCGCCGCGATTTACGCCTCGCCCATGTAGTCCTTCTTGCCGATCTCCAGACCGTTGTGGCGCAGCAGGCCGTACGCGGTCGCGACGTGGAAGAAGAATTGCGGAATGCCGTAGTGAAGAAGATACGCCTCACCGCCTTCGAAGCGGCGCTCGCGCGGCGTGCCGGCGCGCAACACGATCGCGCGATTTTCGGTTCCTGCGAATTTCGCGGCGTCGATGCCGTCGGCGAACGCGATCGTCTTGGCGATGCGCGCGCGAAGCTCGGCGAACGTGCGCTCGTCGTCTTCGTACGCTGGCACTTCGGTTTCGGAAAGTCGCGCGGGCACGCTCTTGGCGAAATCGCAGGCGATCTGCACTTGGCGCACGAACTGGAACATGTCGGGGAAGAGCCGCGCCTGCAGCAGCGCGTCCGGCTCGATCTTCTTTTCCGTGACGTGCGCTTCGGCTTTCGCGATGATCTTGTCGAGCGCGCCGAGCATCTTCTTGAACACGGGCACGGAGGCGGAGTACAGCGGGTGAGTCATGGCGACATCCTGTTCGAGCCGAGCGGGTGCGCAGGATAGCGTCTCGCCGCGGTGGCGGCGAGACGCTTCGATGACGCTGCTCTTACTTGCGCTCGGACGCGCTCTCGTCGCGCGTCGCGCGGAACTCGGAATCCTTCGACCAGTCGGGCCATTGCCTGGAGTCGGCGAGCTCGGCGCCGACGCTGTAGAGGACGCCGAGATCGTGCGTCATGCCGGCGAAGGTCCAGTCGGCCTGCCATTCGTCGGCGGGCTGATGATAGCGATTGGTTACGTATTCCTTGCGCGCCGCTTCGCCGGCCTCGACGCCACCGGCGACGAGATCGTTGCCCGAGCCGAACGAGAACGCCGGCACGCCGCGCTTGGCGAACGAGAAATGATCGGAGCGGAAGAAATGTCCCGCTTCGGGATGCGGATCGGGCGAATACGTCAGGCCCGCTTTCTTCGCGTCGGCAATCAGGAGATCGAGCAGTTCCGATTGCGCGCTGCCCGACGTCGTGAAGTTGCGCGCGGGGCCCATCGGATCGAGCGCGTCCATGTTGATGACGGCGACGGTCTTGGCCAGCGGATAGAGCGGCTTCGCAGCGTAGTACTCCGAGCCGAGCAGGCCCTTTTCTTCCGCGGTGACATTCAAGAACACGACGGATCGCTCGGGTTTCGGCGCGTGCGCGAACGCGCGGCCGAGCTCGATCAGCGCCGCCGTGCCGGTGCCATTGTCGACCGCGCCGTTGTAGATGCGATCGCCCTTCGCGTCGGGCGCGCCGACGCCGAGGTGATCCCAGTGCGCGCTGTAGATGATGGTTTCGTCGGGATGCTTCGTGCCTTCGATGCGGCCGACGATGTTCTGCGAGGTGATCACCTGCGCATCGACCTCGTAACTCGCGGAGAACGTCGCGTCCTTGAGCGCGACCGGCTTGAACTCGCGGGTCTGCGCTTCTTTCTTCAGCGCGTCGAAGTCGAGGCCGCTGCGCTTGAAGAGATCGACGGCGAAATCGCGCGTGATCCAGCCTTCGAGCTCCGGATGCACCGAGGCAGGCTTGTCGCGCACGATGTCGAACATCGTGTTCGTGTTGGAATTCTTGACGGTCTTCCAGCCGTACGACGCGGGATCCGTTTCGTGCACGATCAGAAGTCCGAGCGCGCCGCGGCGCGCGGCTTCTTCGTACTTGTAGGTCCAGCGGCCGTAGTAGGTCATCGCCTTGCCACCGAAATCGCCGCTGCCGGTCTCGAAATCCGGATCGTTGATCAGCACGACGGCGATCTTCCCCTTGAGATCGATGCCTTTGAAATCGTCCCACTTGCGCTCGGGCGCGCTGACGCCGTAGCCGCAGAAGACCAGCGGCGCGGCCTTGATCGCGACGGACTTCGATCCGTCCATCGGCGCGCGCACGGAAATTTCCTCGCCTTGAGTCAGCGACTGCGTCTTGCCGCCGATCGCGACGCCGAGCTTGGGCGTGCCCTTGATGACCGATCGCAGCAGCGGCACGGCTTGCGTCCAGGTGCGTTTGCCGTCCTTGAGATCGCCGCCGGGGATGAGGCCCGCCGCCTTCATCTCTTCGGTCACGTAGGCGACGGTCTTGGTCTCGCCGGTCGTCGCCGGTCCGCGGCCTTCGAACGCATCGGAAGACAGTGTCTTGACTTCTTCAGAGAGGCGTTTGGCATCGAAAGCCGGCGGGTTGGCGGAATACGCGAGAGAGGACGCGAGGGAGGAAAGGGACAGCGCGACGGCGCTCGACAGCACTCGTTTCAAAACGGTTCTCCGGTGGTGACTCGCTCGATCCTAGACAGTGGCCAAGCGCCGGTCCACCCGACATAAGTCATGTCGGCGAGCCCCGCGACCACGCGGCAGACAGAAAGTGCCGCTCGTGTCGTACTTTCTTGTAAAGGGCGGTTGACTCCGTACCGGGTTGCGCACAACATCCGCCTTTGGACCGATGTCGAATCAGTCTATTTGGGGGTAGTGCTCATCCTGCCACGTTCGCAACGTGCGCCGGTTCCGGCGCACGCAGGGCCCGTTCGAGCGTCCGGTAAATGCGGTCGCGGGCGCACGCCAACGCTAGCAGCGACGTCACGGACCTGAGTTTGAGATCCGATGCGCAATCGCGCGCCCGGAAACCGTACCTGGGTAGCTTGAGGGGAACGTTGCGATGAAATATGGGGCAATTCTGAGCGCGGTGCTGCTGGCGATAGGCGCCACGGCCGCGATGTCTGCGTCGGCGGCCGAGCCGCAGATGCTGGGCGCAAAAGGTGTGGTGGTCGGAACGTCATATCAGAACGACGTCTCGCTGCCGCTCTACTACCTGCCGGAATGGCAGGGTCCGACGGACGACGAAGGCGAGGAGCGCGAAGCGGCTCTGAACCCCAAGGTCCCCAATCACCACATCGACAGCGCCGATCCGGTCGTGCAGCACCTGCATACGCCGAATCCGGCCATGCCTTCGCCGATCCTCAGCTTCAACGGTATCCCGTTCCCTGGCGTCGGCTGCAACTGCGCTCCGCCCGATACCGACGGCGAAGTCGGCGACACCCAGTACGTGCAGATGGTCAACGAAGGCTTCCAGGTCTTCGACAAAGCGACCGGCAATTCGCTGGTCGGACCGACCGGCATCTCGGCACTATGGTCCGGTTTCGGCGGCGTCTGCGAGACGAGCGGCCACGGCGACCCGGTCGTTCTCTATGACCAGCTCGCCAACCGCTGGTTGATCAGCCAGTTCGCAGGCTCCAGCATTCCGACCGACGAATGCGTCGCGATCTCGACGACCAGCGATGCGACCGGTTCGTACTTCCGCTACGGATTCCACCTCGGAACCAACTTCTTCGATTACCCGCATCTGGGCGTCTGGACCGATGGCTACTACATGGCCATGAACGTGTTCAATTCGTCCGGCACGGCTTTCTTGGGTCCGCAGCCGTTCGTGTTCGATCGCAACGCGATGCTCTCGGGCAACCCGGCGACGTTCATCACGACCGGCCTGCTCAGCGCGAGCGAAGATCCGATCCTGCCGGCCGACCTCGACGGCTCGGTCGTTCCGCCGCTGAACGCGCCGGAGACGTTCGTCGAATATCCCGGAAACAACACGTATAAGGTTTACCACTTCCACACCGACTGGACGACGCCGGCGAACTCGACGTTCACCCAGTTCGCAGCGCCCGCCGCTGCCGGCTTCAGCACGCTGTGCCCGAACTCGCGCGCCTGCGTGCCGCAGCTCGGCGGCACCGGCGGCAACGCGCTGGACGGCATCGGTGATCGCCTGATGTTCCGCCTCGCCTACCGCAACTTCGGCGATCACGAATCGGTGGTCGGCAACTACACGGTGAACTCGAGCGGCGTCGCCGGCATTCGGTGGTTCGAGCTGCGCGGTGTCACCGCGGGTCCGGTCGCGGTCTTCCAGGAAAGCACCTACCAGCCCGATACGACGTGGCGCTGGATGGGCAGCGCCGCGATGGATTCCGCCGGCAACCTCGCCGTCGGCTTCAGCGCGTCGGACGCGACAATCAATCCGCAGATTCGTTATGCAGGCCGCCTCGCCAGCGATCCGTTGAACCAGCTCGCTCAAGGCGAAGCGCATCTCTTCGACGGCACGGGCAGCCAGCAGGGCACCAGCAATCGCTGGGGCGACTACAGCGACCTGACGGTCGACCCGGTCGACGACTGCACGTTCTGGTACACGCAGGAGTACTACGCGACGAGCGGCCAGTTCAATTGGCGCACGCGCATCGGCAATTTCAAGTTCGCCGAATGCGGAACGCCGGGCTTCACGCTCGCCGTGCAGCCGCAGGCGGCCTCCGTCTGCGCGGGCACGCCGGCGAACTTCACGGTCAACGTCGGCTCGGTCTCGGACTTCGACAGCCCGGTGACCTTGTCCGCTTCGGGCAATCCTTCGCCGACGACGGTGTCGTTCACGCCGAATCCGGTGACGCCGCTGCCGGGCTCGAGCGCGATGCAAGTCGCCAACACCGCGGGCGCCGCGGCCGGTGTCTATCCGATCGACATCGACGGCACCGCCACCGGCGCCGACAACGAGTCGACCACCGCGACGCTGTCGATCTTCACGACCGCACCGCCGGCGGCGACGCTGACAGCTCCGGCCAACGGCGCAAACGGCCAGCCGGTGCGTCCGACCTTCACCTGGACCGGCAGCAATTCCGAGAGCTACACGATCGACATCGCGACCGATGCGGGTTTCTCCAACATCGTGTTCACGCAGACCGTCGCCGGTACGACCGCGACGCCGAACGTCGACCTCGCCTCCAACACGCAGTTCTTCTGGCGCGTGACGGCCGCGAACGCGTGCGGCGGCGGCGCGACATCGGCCGTGTTCTCGTTCACGACGCAGGCGCTGGCCGGCGATTGCTCGACCGGCACGGTCGCGCAGACGGTGTATCAGTACGGCTTCGAATCGGGCTTGAGCGGCTGGACGCTCGGTTCGGGCAGCACTGGCAACACGTGGGCCGACAACACCTCGAGCGCACACAGCGGCACGCATTCGTGGAAGGCAGACGATCCGGACACGATCAGCGATCAGCGTTTCATCTCGCCATCCATCTCGCTGCCCTCGGCGCAAGATCCGGTCACGCTGCAGTTCTGGCACAAGCGCGACATGGAGCCGAACGCCCCGGGCTGCTATGACGGCGGCATCCTCGAGGTCTCGACCAACGGCGGCTCGTCGTGGACGCAGCTCGATGCGCCCGATCTCCTGACCGATCCGTACAACGGCCCCGTCAACTCGACGTTCGGCAATCCGCTGGCCGGGCTCAATGCCTGGTGCGACGTGCAGGATTGGACGGACTCGATCGTCGACGTGACCGCGTACGCCGGTCAGAACGTGCAGTTCCGCTTCCGCCTCGGCTCCGACGAATCGGTGTCGCACGACGGCTGGTACCTCGACGACGTCAAGGTGCAGAGCTGCGTCGTGTCCGGCAACACGCACGTCGTCACGCCGGTCGCCGGACCCAACGGCTCGATCGTTCCCTCGACGCCGCAGAACGTCGTCGACGGCAACACGATCGCGTTCACGGTGACGCCCGACACGGGCTTCAGCATCGACACGGTCACCGGTTGCGGCGGCAGTCTCGCCGGCAACGTCTACACGACCGGCGCGATCACGGCCGACTGCACCGTCAATGCGACGTTCCGCGCCAACGACGATCTCTCGATCACGATCGACGACGGCCGCGGGTACGCCGCCTACGGCATGTCGCTGACCTACACGATCGTCGTCGCCAACTCGGGCACGACCGCCGCTTCCGGCGTCAGCATCAGCAACGCGTTCCCGGCGGGCCTCGACATCAGCCAGGCAACGTGGACCTGCGCCGGTGGCGCGGGCGTGGTCTGCACCGCGAGCGGCACCGGCGCGCTGACCGATTCGGGCGTCACGGTACCGGCGAGCGGCAGCGTCACCTACACGCTGATCGCACCGGTGCTCGACAACGCTCCGGGCGGCAGCATCGTCAACGCGGTCACGCTGACCGCGGCCGGCGATCCGGATCCGAGCAACAACACGGCGAGCGACGAGGACTTCCTCGTCATCTTCCGCGGCGGATTCGAAGCCGGCGACGACGGCGCGGTGGCACCCAAGGCCGTGCATCGCTGATCAGTCAAGGTTAGATTGGCAACAAGGGCGTGCGGAGCGATCCGCACGCCCTTTTTTTTGGAGCGGATGTTTCGACTACGCCACGCGCGATTCGCGGAACACGATACTGCAGCACGTCACCGCGCCTTCGGCCTTTTGCAGCTCCGAGACATCCACAGTCGTGACCGCGACTCCGGCACGCAATAGTTTTTCCAGCGTGCGCGGAAAGCTCGTCGGATAAATCGATGCGTCGCCGATGCGCAATGCGTTCGCCGCGTGCGGTTCGGCCGGGTCGATCTCGATCCAGCGATAACCGGCGAACACGGAAGGATCGACCAGCCAATCGGGGTTGATCAGCAGCGTGTCGTCGCGAACAGCAGTGACCGCGGACTTGAGGTGCAGGCATTCGCGCGTCGGCACCGCCACGACGGAATAGCCGAACTCCGCGACGTGCGCGCGCAGCTGCGCGATGCCGGAATCGTTCGTGCGCGCGGAGCGCCCGACATAGATCGTGCGGCCGACGCGCAGCACGTCGCCGCCGTCGATCGTGCCGGGTGCTTCGATCGCGCGCAGCGTGCGATAACGCCGCAACACTTCGGCGATGGAATCGACTTCGGGCCGGCGCGAGGAAGCGCCGGGTCGCGTCGATATCGCGATTTCGTCGTAGACGAGCGCGGTGTCTTCGACGAACACCGCATCGGGCAGCTCGTGTTCGGCCGATAACGCTTCGACGCGGCAGCCGAGCGATTCGAGCGCCTGCCGATACGCCTGGTGCTGTCGCGCCGCGAGATCGAGATCGATCGGCGTGCGATCGACGAACGAGAGCTCGCAGCCGGCGAGCGAATCGCTGACGTCACGCGTGATCGCAACCAGCATGTCGGCGCACTCCACTCGAAGTTCGCCGGCGTGAGCATCCGACATCGAGCGATACACTAACGCAATTCGGCGACGCATGCTTTCGCTG
>Ga0070665_100008716_pt1 | contig 10263 bp, 9 predicted proteins | sample KBSS13metaG_FD_65862 | JGI IMG/M metagenome (GOLD analysis project Ga0070665, IMG submission 65862) | Switchgrass rhizosphere microbial communities from Kellogg Biological Station, Michigan, USA - KBS S1-3 metaG | ecosystem: Host-associated > Plants > Roots > Rhizosphere > Soil ...
GGTCAGGAGATGGAAGCATGCTGACGCTGAAGCGTTTTGCCACTCTGGCGGCAAGTTACGGCGCGGACCTCGACCGCTGGCCGGAAGACATACGCGGCGAGGCGAATGAGTTGCTGGCGGCATCGCCCGAGGCGCGGGCGCTGCTCGAACAGGCGCGGACGCTCGACACGGCGCTTGTCGGCAACGCCGTGTGGCAGCTCGGAGAGCAGGAAGCCGCGCTTGTCAGGCTGCGGATCGGCGTCGCGTCGCGGATCGCCGATACGGCCGGGCTCAAGCCGGCGCAACGGCCGTCGTGGCGCCTCGACCTGCGCTGGCTCGGTATGGCGGCGGGCAGCGGGCTCGCTGTCGCCGCCGGACTGGCGATCGGGGTGTTGGACGTGCCGGCGGCCTCGTCGCCGGACATCGTCCAGATCATGTTCCAGCCCGCGCCGATCGATATCCTGGCGGAGTAGGGCGATGAACGAGACAATTCAAAAGACGTCGCGCTGGTGGCGGGTCGTGCTGCCGGTTTCGCTGGTGTTGAACCTGTTCTTCGTCGCCCTGATCGGCGGCCATGCGCTGCGCGTCCACAAGGCCGAGGAGACGTTCGGAACGCCGCTCGGCCGGGCGCTGGCGCGCGTCCAGGCCAGCCTGCCGCCCCAGGACGCCGCCGCCTTCAGCGCGGCGATCAGGCGTGGGGCGCCGCAATACGGCCAGGACCTGCGCGACCTTGCCGACGCGCGCCAGGCGCTCAACCGGCAGGTGACGGCCGAGCATTTCGACCGGGATGCGACCCGTCAGGCGCTCGCCGGATGGCAGACGGCGTGGGGCCGGTTCGTCGGCGACTTCGCCGACACGTTCGTCGACGCGCTGGGCGACCTCTCGCCCGAGAGCCGGCAGAAGCTGGTCACCGAATTCCGCGCGGCGCATCCGCCGCGGTCGCGTTAATCAGTGCAGGGCGGTGGATGGCCGCCGCTCGGCCGCGTTCAGCACGTAGAGCGACCGCCGGTCGGGCTGTGCGACGCGTCCCGGCGGCTCAGGGATCGCATAGGCGACGGGGCGGGCGTGATGCGCCAGCATCTTCTCCGGATCGTAGATCGAATTGAAGCGGAACAGGCTCCGCGCGAAATTGGTCTGGCCGCGCAGCGCCTGGCCGGCAACCATGCCGAACGTGTTCCATAGCGTCTTCCAGCCGAGATGCTTCATGCTGAGCACCTGCTGAGTCTTGATCAGCTCGCCATAGAAATCGGCGAGCGGCATCTTCGTCGGCAGCACGCAATGCGCGATATCGAACAGCCTGTAGTCGCGGGTCGCGAGGCGCCGCTGTTCGGTCAGCCAGGTTTCGGTGCCGGGATAAGGTGTGTTGATGCTGATATTCACCACTTCCGGCACCTCCAGGCACCAGTCGCGCACTGCGGCGAAGCGTTCGGTGTCCCAGTCTGGATCGGCAATGATGTTGATGGCGACATGGATGCCGAGCGAACGGGCGAATTCCAGCGCTTCGAAATTGCTGCCTAGCGACGCGCGCTTGCGGTATTTGATGAGGCCCTCCGCGTCGAGCGCCTCCAGCCCCAGGAACATGAATTCCAGGCCGAGCTGCTTCCAGAAACGGAAGACCTCCTTGTTCCGCAGCAGCACGTCGCCCCTTGTTTCGAGATAGTAGCGCTTGCGGATGCCGCGCGCGGCGACGGCCTCGCCGATCGCCATGCCGTGCTCCGGGTGGATGAAGGCCACATCGTCGACGATGAAGACTCCGGGCTCCCGGATCCCGCTCAAATCCTCGATCACATGCTCCGGGCTGATCTGGCGATAGGAGCGGCCGTAGAAGGTCCAGGCGCTGCAGAAAGCGCAATCCCAGGGACAGCCGCGCGAGAACTCGATCGAGGCGCAGGGGTCGATCGGCCCGAGGAAATATTTACGCCGATGACGCAGCAGGTGCCGCGCCGGCTGCAGAATGTTGAGGTCGTCCGCGAAGACGGGCTCGGGCCCCGAACCCTGGGACGTCACCGCGCCGGGCGTGTTGAGCAGCGCCTCCGTTGCAGGCTTCTCCGCCAGCTGCTTGAGCAGGACCGGCATGACCGCTTCGCCTTCACCCTTGAGAACCGCATCGATGGCGCCGTCGGCATGGCTGAGGACGGCGTCGGGGATGAAGGACACACTGTGCCCGCCGACTACGATGACGGCCTGCGGCAGGCACTGACGTGTCGCCTTCGCGAGGTCGACGATCTCCGGGACGTTGGCGAGGTAGTTGCCGGAGAAGGCGATCACATCCGGCGACCAGCGCTCCACGATGCGGAAATAATCGGCTTGGCTTTCGACCTGGAGATCGACGATCCGGACCTCGTGTCCGACATGCTCCATCGACGCGGCGACCAGCTCGAGGCCGAGCGGTTCGAGCCGCAGGAACACCTGACTGTACATGAGCGCGCTTGGGTGGACCGCCAGGATTCGCATACCAATCTCCGGTAAGAGTTGGGCAGACCCCAGGGTTCGGGCCAGCGCGCCGCGACTTGCGTATCCGGAGAAACTCTTGAACCCCGCCCCGCGTTCCCGGGCGGCGGTGGCTATTCGACGAGAAAGATCTTCACCCGGCCGCGCTCCAGCCCCAGCATCAGCTTACCGTCGCGCAGCGCCTCGGCATCGGCGCCGAACAGTTCCTGGCGCCAGCCGTTCAGCTGCTGGCGGTTGGCGGCGATCTGTTCCAGCTCATCGGTCGTCGCCAGCAGGCGGGCGGCGACGCCGTTTTTCTCGGCCTTGAATTTGAGCAGGACCTTCAACAGCTCGACCGTCGAGCCGAGATTGCCGGGCGGCTCGGGATGGGCCTCGGGCTTGGGCAGCTCGTCCTGCGGCAATGCCATCACGCCCTCGATCGCCTCGATTACCGCCGCGCCCCACTTGCCGTCGGCGAAGCCGCCAGGCAGGCCGCGGGTGCGGGCGAGCTGGGCGGTCGAGGCCGGCATATGGGTCGCCAGTTCGATCAGCGCCTCGTCGCGCAGGATGCGGCCGCGCGGCAGGTCGCGCTTCTGCGCTTCGGTCTCGCGCCAGGCGGCGACCGCCTTCAGTGCCGCCAGGGTGCGGGGCTTGGGGTTGCGCAGCTTGACCCGGCGCCAGGCATCGGCAGGCTCCAGGCGATAGATCGCCGGATCGCTCAACACCGCCATGTCGCTTTCCAGCCAGGTCTCCCGGCCGGTTCGCTCCAGCTGCTCGCGCAACTTCCCATAGACGGTGCGCAGGTGGATGACGTCGTCCAGCGCATAGATCAGCTGCCGCTCGGTCAGCGGGCGATATGACCAGTCGGTGAAGCGGCTCGACTTGTCGACCGAGGCCTTGGCCAGTTTGTTGACCAGCGACTCATAGCTGGCGCTCTCGCCGAAGCCACAGACCATCGCCGCGACCTGGGTGTCGAAGATCGGTGCCGGCACCTTGCCGGTGGCATGGAAGAAGATTTCCAGATCCTGCCGCCCGGCATGGAAGACCTTCAGAACATGCGCGTTCTGCATCAGCTCATAGAGCGGGGTGAGGTCGATGCCGGGGGCCAGCGGATCGATCGCGGCGACCGAGTCCGGGCCGGCGACCTGGACGAGGCACAGTTTGGGCCAATAGGTCTGGTCGCGCAGAAACTCGGTATCGACGGCGATGAAATCGGCTGAGGCCTGCTCGGCGCAGAATTGGGCGAGGGCGTCTGACTCGGTAATCAAATTCATCCCGCCAGTTATAGTCCCGATTTGCGCTATGAATAGGGGCGGTCCTTGACATCCCGCTCCAAACCGACGTTCTTCCCGCCGAATCCTTCTTGAGGCCAGTACGATGCATCCTTATCGCACCCATACGAGCGGCGCGCTGCGCGCTTCCGATGTCGGCGCTACAGCGCGTATTTCCGGCTGGGTGCATCGCAAGCGAGACCACGGCAACCTGCTGTTCGTCGATCTGCGCGATCACTTCGGCATCACCCAGTGCGTGGTCGATAGCGATAACCCGCATTTCGCCGCCCTGGAGGGCGTGCGGGTCGAATCGGTGCTCACCATCACCGGCGAGGTGGTCGCGCGCAGCCCCGAGACGGTGAATCCGAAACTGGCAACCGGCGATGTCGAACTGGTGGTGAAGGAGCTGACCATCCAGTCCCGCGCCGATCTGGTGCCGCTGCAGGTCAACAGCGATTCCGACGCGTCGGAAGAAATCCGCCTGCGCTATCGCTTCCTGGACCTGCGTCGGGAGCGCATCCACCGCAACATCCTGCTGCGCTCGTCGGTCATCTCCAGCCTCCGCCGGCGGATGATCGACCAGGGCTTCACCGAGTTCCAGACGCCGATCCTGACGGCGTCGAGCCCCGAGGGCGCACGCGACTTCCTGGTGCCAAGCCGTCTGCATCCCGGCACCTTCTACGCCCTGCCGCAAGCGCCGCAGCAGTTCAAGCAGCTGCTGATGGTCGCCGGCTTCGATAAGTATTTCCAGATTGCCCCGTGCTTCCGCGACGAGGACAGCCGCGCCGACCGCAGCCCGGGCGAGTTCTACCAGCTCGATTTCGAGATGTCGTTCGTCACCCAGGACGACGTCTTCGCCGCGATCGAGCCGGTGCTGCATGGCGTGTTCGAAGAATTCGCAGGCTGGACAGGGGATGGCCGCACCGTTTCCGCGCTGCCCTTCCCGCGCATCCCGTTCGAGGAGTCGATGCTGAAATACGGCAACGACAAGCCCGACTTGCGCAATCCGCTGGTGATCACCGACGTCACCGAGGTGTTCGCCCGTCACGATGTCGAGTTCCGCGCCTTCAAGGGTACGATCGAGAAGGGCGGCGTGGTCCGTGCGCTGCGCGTGCCGGGCGTCGGCGCCGACAAGCCGCGCAGCTTCTTCGACAAGCTGAACGACTGGGCCAAGGAGCAGGGCGCGCCGGGCCTCGGCTACATCATCCTGGAGGGCGATGCTGGAAAGGGCCCGATCGCGAAGTTTGTCCCGCCGGCTGCGCTGAGCGAATTGGTGCGCTTGACCGGGCTGCAGTCCGGCGACGCCGTGTTCTTCACCTGCGACCAGAAGACCCCTGCCGCCAAGCTGGCCGGTTTCGCCCGCACGCGCATCGGCGAGGAGCTGGGGCTGATCGACAAGAGCCGGTTCGAATTCTGCTGGATCGTCGATTTCCCGATGTTCGAGCTGAACGAGGAAACCGGACAGGTCGATTTCAGCCACAACCCTTTCTCGATGCCCCAGGGTGGGCTCGAAGCGCTTGAGAACCAGGACCCGCTGACCATCAAGGCCTATCAGTACGACATCGTCTGCAACGGCGTTGAGCTGTCGTCGGGCGCCATCCGGAACCATCTGCCTGAGATCATGGTCAAGGCCTTCGCCATCGCCGGTTATCCGGAAGAGGTGCTCGAGGCCCGCTTTGGCGGCATGCTGTCGGCCTTCCGGCTCGGCGCCCCGCCGCACGGCGGTTCGGCCCCCGGCGTCGACCGTATCGTCATGCTGCTGGCCGACGAACCCAACATCCGCGAAGTCATCGCCTTCCCGCTGAACCAGAAAGCCGAAGACCTCCTGATGGGCGCCCCGGCCCCGGTCGATCCGGCGCGGCTCCGTGAAATCCACATCAAGCCGGATCTGCCGAAGGCGAAGGCAGCGCCGGGCGCGAAGGTGGAAGGGTAACCCTCTACCTTTGCAGCGCCGCCACCTGCCGGCTCGAAAACGCCAGCCGCTCCGCCTGGATGCGGACGGTGCAGGTCAGCAGGGCGGCGGTGACGGCCGGAGCTTCGCTGGCAAGGCGCTGGTACATGGCGTGGCTCAGCGTCCACACCGTGGCTGGACCGTCGGTGCGCAGGTTGGCGGTGCGGGGAACGCCCAGGAAGAACCCGACCTCGCCGACGATTGTGTTGGCGCCGAAGACGCGCTGGCGGATCGGCCCGTGGTCTCCATTCTCGACCTCAACGCTGACCCTGCCGCTTTCGATGAACAGCAGCGTGTCGGTCGAATCGCCGGCGCGGCAGAGATAGCCGGCATCGGCATGGTTCGCGGGCTCCAGCGCGGCGACCAGCTTTTCGGCCAGTTCGGCGCCGCCCAGCGCCTCGGTCAGCCAGTCGGTCAGCGTCCGCTGGCCGGCGGCCTGGCCGCCATGGTGCGCCAGCAGCGCGTTCTCCCCGTGTTCAAGAGCCTCATCCAGGCTGGCGAGTTGGATCACGTCGGGCTTCAGGCCGCCGACATCGGCCATGACGTTACGAAGCTCAGACGACAGGCCGACGACGACATGGGCGATGCGTTGGCTCCGCAGCATCTCCTCGATCCTGAGCAGGCTGGATCCGGCCGAGGAATCGATGCCGCTGACGGCGGTGAAATCGAAGATCACCATGCGCGGCGCCATCGCCGTCACCATGGCGGTGATCCGCTCCTGCAGGCGGTAGGCCTGGCCGAAGAAGATGAAGGTCGCCAACTGCACGACCTGGACTTCACGGCCGTGCTCGGCGATCAGCGCCATCTCTTCCGATGAACGGACCAGGGAGGAAGGGCGTTCGTCGACGGTGAAATGATGCTTCACGATATCGACCCGGCTGACGCTGACCGCGAAGATCATGCAGCCGCCGATGATGCCGACCATGAAGCCGATCAGCACGCCGAACCAGGCGGTCACCACCAGGATCACCGGCACCAGCAGCCATTCCATGAAGGCCAACCGCTTGCGGCCGGCGATACACCAGCGCCAGACCAGCCGGCTGCCGAGTTGCAGCAGAAGCCCGCCCAGCACAAAACGCGGAACATAGCCGATCAGCGCCAGACCGCCGCCCAGCGCGGCGAGTCCGACCAGCCCGACCGTCGCGCCGGCGAGCCGTCCCGAGCCGCCGGCCTCGCGGGCCATGAAGGTCCGGTTGAGCGAGATATGCCCGACCATTCCGCCCAGCAAGCCGGAGGCAATGTTGGCCAGCCCTTGGACCTTGAGTTCCCGGTCCAGGTCGACATCGACCCGCCACGCCTCCTCGATGCTGGTTGAGGTCAGCGCGATCGTCAGCGCGGCCATCAGCGCGACCGTGGCGATTTCGCCCGTCACGGTCAGCAGCGATCCCCAATGGGTGTGCCACAAGCCTGGATCGAGTGCGGGCAGCGCGACCAGCATCCCATTGGATTCCGGGAACAGCCAATGCTGAACCGGCAGCGAGGGCATGGCCTTGAAGACGAGGTCGGCGGCAAGGGCTGCCACGGTCAGGGCGACGGGCAGGGTCAGTACATGCTTGATCCGCGCGGTCAGCTGCGACAGGAGCACAGCCCAGGCGGCCGTCACCGCCAGCATCGCGCCGGCCTCGCCCTGGAGCAGGGAGGGCAAGGTCACGAGATGGACCGGCATACCGGTCGCCATGCGGATCGCTCCGATCGCCATGACCCAGCCCGACGCGGCCTGGAAGCCGGCGAGGACGGGATAGGGGATGAAACGCGCCAGCCGCCCCAGACGGTTGCGGCCGAGCAGATAGAGCGCGACGCCGGTGAGGGTGGTGACCGCGGCCAGCGCCGCCAGGCCCAGGTAGAGCGCTCCGTCGCCGGCCTGTGCCGCCAGCAGGGGGGTCAGGGCCGTCATCATCGCCGCCATCAGGGCGGCCGTGTTGCCCTCGGGCCCCGAGACCGAGACCCGAAAGCCGCTCGTCAACGCGATGATCAGGCAGGTGACGGCGCTACAGATCAGGGCGGCGGCCACGCCCTGGCCGAGAAATGGCTGCAGCGGGCCGGCGAAGATCAGGGCGCCGAACGAAAAACAATAGGCGAGCGACACCGTCGAGGTGACTAATCCTGCAGCGACATCGGGAAGAAGGTTTCTTCTTTGCATGTTACAGTAATTCTAATGACCGGCTTTGACGCCGACATCAACAAAGTGACGGACGGGACAGGGAAATCACCATGCTGACACGGCGACAAATCTTGCGCATCGGCGGCGCGGCAATGGCGGCCGCTTCATACGGACTGCCCACGCAAGCGACCCCTTGGGGGCCGCGCGCGCCGGTCGATTTCGCCGTGCCCGCCGGGGCTTGCGACTGCCATGTCCATATCGTCGGTGATCCCGCTCGCTTCCCGATGGCGGCTGACCGGATCTACACGCCGCCCCAAGCCTCGCCCGACATGCTCCTGGAATTGCAGCGGGATCTCAAACTCGACCGGGTCGTGCTGATCCAGCCGAGCATCTATGGCACGGATAACGGCGCGATGCTCGATGCGCTGGCAAAGCTTGGCGGCCGGGCGCGCGGCGTGGCGGTCGTCGGCGAAAACGTGTCCGCTACGGAGCTGGACGCAATGGCGAAGGCGGGCGTGCGCGGCCTGCGCATCAACCTGGAGACAGCGGGGCAGTTCGACCCGGCTGTGGCCGCCGGAAAACTTCAGGCGGCGATCGCGCAGTGCCGTCCGCGCGGCTGGCATATCCAGCTCTATACCCGCCTGTCGGTCATCGCGGCGCTTGGCGAGATGCTGGCCAATTCGCCGGTATCGCTGGTGCTGGATCATTTCGCCGGGGCGCAGGCAGCTCAAGGTGTGGCGCAGGCCGGGTTCGACACCGCGCTGGCGCTGGTCCGCTCGGGCAAGGCCTACGTCAAAATCTCCGCCGCCTATCGCGCCTCGAAGGCGCCGGTGCCTTGCAACGACATAACGCCCTTCGCCCAGGCGTTGGTTTCGGCCGATCCGGACCGCGTGATCTGGGGCAGCGATTGGCCCCATACCGATACAGCCCGCGTCCCCGGCCGGGCTCCGACCGCCATCTCGCCCTTTCTCACGATCGATGACGGGCTGATGTTGAACCAGCTGCCGCTCTGGGTGCCGGACGCCACCCTCAGGCGGAAAATCCTGACCGAAAACCCCGCCCGGCTTTACGGTTTTTGAGGCGCATAACGCCTTGTCCCGCTTGGATTTGTGAAATACCGTGATGCCCTGAAACGACTAATGGCGGGGCCTTGATCTTGCCTGTTCCGGAAATTGCAAAACGACCTGACCAAAGGCTGATCTATCTGCTGCGGCGCTGGCGCCTATGGGCGCCGTTGCTCCTGATCCTGCTGGCCGCGCTCGTCTCGATCCTCTCGTCGCCGTCCTTCTCCAAATGCATGGTCAGCCACTCGGCGGGCGAGGGCTTCCGTGATGGGGCGGTGCTCAAGTTCCGCTGTGTCGGCAGCTTCGCCGTCGAGTACGCGCCGGCGATCTCGGCGGTCGCCGAGGGCGGAATCGCGCTCATCATGTTCGTCCTGTGGGTCTATATCGCCGACGTGCTGAAAAACGCCGCGGCCCAGTCCGACCTGATCCGCCATTCGGTCGAGCTTACCCGCGTCGCACTGGTGTCGAGCGCACCGCCGGCGCTCATCTTCCGAGGCTTTTCGCTGGCCGAGCGCAGCTTCGGCGAGAACCAGCGCGTCACGGTGAATTTCACCGTCACCAACCGGGGCGGCTCGACGGCCACGATCACCGATACCGGCGCCGCCATCCTCTTCGTCCAAGCGACGCTGCCGCCCGACGTCAATTTCGCCAAGCGCGCCATCACCAACGTCGCTTTGCGCAGCGGTGAGGCGACCCACTGGCCCGTCTCCTCAACCGAGAACCTGACGGCGGCCGAGGTCAATGCGCTCTATCAGGGGACGACCAAGATCGTCTGCGTCGGCTATTTCACCTACAAGGACGATTTCGGTACCGTCCGCAACAGCGGCTTCGCCCGCCAGTACGATCTGGCGCGCCGGCGCTGGTCGACCCTGGCCGATCCGGACTACGAATACGCTTCCTGACAGCGTGATTGCCTTTCGCGATCGATAGGGCTTGCGCGGCCCGGGGTGGCCGTGCGGTAAAATGGGCAACCATGAAAGAAGAACCCTGGAAGGCGCTCCATCGCTATTGGTTGCAGAAACATCAGGAGGGCCGCCCGCCGTCGCGCAAGGACCTGGATCCGCTGATCGAGATCCCGTCGTTGGTCGCCAATCTCGTGCTGCTCGATCCGGTCGACGGCAACTATCGCTACCGCCTGGTGGGGACAGAGGTGGTGAGGCGCACCGGCATGGAGATGACCGGGAAGATGATCGGCCTAACCATCACCCTGCCGGAAATGCGCGAGCAGTGGCGGGAAGCATTGGACGGCGTGGCGATCGGCCAGAAGCCTCAGCTGTTCCTGTCCAAGATGCCCCAGGGTGTCACCGCGCGCTATGTCACGCTGATGCTGCCGCTGGTCGCCGCCTCCGGCGAAACCGAGATGATCCTGGCCGGCATCTTCTTCGACGGCTATGTGCCGCCCGGCAAGCGCGTTCCCGGCCTGTCGCCGTTGGACCTCGAATAGCCGGAAAAGATTAGAAAATAATA
>Ga0070665_100008717_pt1 | contig 10263 bp, 9 predicted proteins | sample KBSS13metaG_FD_65862 | JGI IMG/M metagenome (GOLD analysis project Ga0070665, IMG submission 65862) | Switchgrass rhizosphere microbial communities from Kellogg Biological Station, Michigan, USA - KBS S1-3 metaG | ecosystem: Host-associated > Plants > Roots > Rhizosphere > Soil ...
CATAGACAATGAGATGTTGCTGCGTACTTACCAGCTCGATGATGCACCGGAGCTATTCCGTGCTATCAACGAGTCGCGCGAGCACCTGCGCCCCTGGTTCGATTGGGTAGACCAAACCCTGCGTCCCGAGCATTCGCAGCAGTTCATACAGCAGTCGCTGGTGCAGATGCAGTACCAGGAGTCTATTGCTTTGGGCATTTTCCACAAGCGCCGCATCATAGGCAGTATAGGCATGCATCACTGGGATCATAAGCTAAAGAAGGCTCAGCTCGGCTATTGGCTCACTAAGGAATATGAAGGCAAGGGCATCCTGCACACCTGCCTCACACGCTTCATCGATTTTCTTTTTGAAAAACCAGGTCTTAATAAAATTGAGATACACTTCATTCCGCAGAATGTACGCAGCGCCCGTGCCGCCGAGAGGCTGAGCTTTAAAGTGGAAGGCGTAATTCGCCAAAGCTCACTAAGGAATGGCATGCTGGAAGATGTAGTAATTACAGGCCTGCTAAAAAACGAATGGCTGCAGCGCAGCCATCGGTCTTAGTCATTTTTAGTTAGCTTCTCCCAGATCTCCGGTATACGCTTTATCCAGTTTAGCTCTTTCATTTTCGTTCTTGCTTCTTCTACCGGGCTGCCAAAGTATATTTTACCGCCCTCTATGCTGCTCGGCACACCACTCTGTGCATATACTATAGCGCCCTTACCTATCACCAGGTCCTTGCTCACACCTACCTGGCCCCATAGTATCACTTCATCTTCTATTATAGCCTTGCCACCTATGCCCACCTGTGCCGCAAACAGGCAGTTCTTGCCTATTACTGCACCATGACCTATGTGTATATGGTTATCCAGTTTTGTGCCTTGTCCTATTATTGTATCTCCGCTTACACCTTTATCTATAGTACAGCCGGCGCCTATTTCCACATCGCTTTCTATTATCACACGGCCGCAGCTCACCATCTTATCATACTGCACATCGCGCTCTTTACGGCGCTTAAAGTAAAAAGCATCCGCGCCCAGCACAGTACCCGCATGTATTATTACATTATCGCCAATTATTGTATGGTCATAGATAGTTACATTCGGATGTATCAAACAGTTCTTACCGATTTTCACATGGTTGCCTACAAACACATTCGGTTGCAGGTGCGTGCCTTCACCTATTTCCGCCGTATCACTTATCATTTTATTCGCAGGCTCAAAAGGACGGAAGCGTTTTACAATCTTCACATAAGCACTAAACGGGTCTGCCGTCACCAACAGCGTTTTTCCCGGAGGGCATTCTACTTCTTTATTTATTATGATGATAGTTGCAGCAGAATGCAGGCATTTATTGTAATATTTCTCAAAGTCAACAAAAGAAATATCACCTTTCTGCACCTTATGAATCTCGTTTATCCCTGTTGCCATTTGTTCAGCATCACCTACCAGTTTTGCACCTATAAAATCAGCTATCCATTGCACGGAAACGGCTTGTTCAAACTTCATTGCTTTCAGAATTTGTGCAAAAGTACAAATTGCACATCATCGGCATAGCAAATGCCCGAATGTTTATACTTTTATCTCGCAGCTTTATAAACACCCATATACATTTTGAATTATATCAATATTGATGGCAAGCTCGTCGAGGTTTCTGAAGCATCTGTCAGCTATAGCAATAGGGCTTTTCGCTATGGCTATGGCCTGTTCGAGACCATGCTGCTGCGCGATGGACAAATAGAGCTGAAGCAATATCATTGGGAGCGTCTCTTTACCGGCCTGCAGCAATTGTATTTCGATATCCCGCGCTTGTTCACCATAGCACACCTCGAGGAAGAAGTTTTAAGAACAGTAAAGAAGAACAAGCTCGAAACTCTTTGTCGCATACGCCTCCAGGTTTACGCAGGCAACGGTGGTCTTTACGACGCCGCTGATCAAAAGCCACACTATATCATAGAATGCTTCCCCCTGCAATCGGAGATATTGTCCCTAAACGAAAATGGCTTACAGCTTTGTATAGCTGATGATTTACAAAAAAGCATGGATAGCCTCGCCAATCTCAAGTCCTGCAACGCACTTATATACTCTATAGCAGCACAACAGGCAAAGCAACAGCGCTGCAATGATGCGCTAATATGCAATACCGCTGGCAATATTATAGAGAGTACCATCGCAAACATCTTCTGGGTAAAGGATAACATTGTTCACACACCGCCACTTTCAGAAGGCTGTGTAGCAGGTGTTATGCGCCGCCACATCATTGCTGCACTTGCCGCTCAGCAAATATTGGTAAAGGAAACCTCATTAATTTTAGGGGAATTACATGCCGCAAATGAAGTATTTCTTACCAATGCCATCCGGCGCATCAAATGGGTAGCTTCCACAGATGGCATCACATATAAAAAAGACATCATCAATACTGTATATAAAACAGTGTATTAGACATTCGCAATTTGTCTTTTCTCATTTCTTTAACAACTAAAAAGGCCTGAATGGCATAGTTGTTTTTAGTCGTTTGAAAAAAGACGACGTTATGAAAAAGATGATATTTTTACTCAGCATCGGATGTGCTACTCTTACACAGGCTAACGCACAATGGATAACAGCAGGCCCTGAGTTAGGCCTCAATTTCTCAACGCTCGATACGCGCATCAATGGCGTAAATGCCGACAATGGCACTCGTGTAGGCCTCAAGGTAGGCGGTGTGGTCGATATAGCGCTTACCCCGCATATTTCCATCCAGCCCGGCCTCTTTTATGATGCCATGGGCGCACACGAAACATACACCACTTCTAATGTGAATGAAGCGGGCGTAGGTACCACTCACGATACAAAATATGATTACAGGATAGATTATTTGCAGATTCCTGCAAACTTTGTGTACAAATTTGGTAGCCCTCGTCGCGGTCAGTTCTTCCTTGGCGCAGGCCCTTATTTAGCTTTTGCCCTGGGCGGTCATGTATCTAATACTGATGTTACTACTGTTCGCCATGCCAACGGTACTGTAACCTCTACAAGCAACAGTACCGACTATAATCTGCATGTAGGCAACAATGCCAATACAGATGATGTAAAAGGCGCTGACGCAGGTCTTAACTTTAATCTTGGTTACGAATTCCCTATGGGTTTATTCGTACGCGGCAATGCCAGTGTAGGCCTTGTAAATGTTATGCCTGGCGGTGATAACAACAATTATATGCGCAACAACAGCTTTACGCTGTCCGTAGGTTATCTCTTTGGAAAATAAGCTCCGGCATTCATCATAAAAAATACCCGCTTTACGGAGCGGGTATTTTTGTTTATATATAGATGCCCCTGACTATTCAGCCAGTATAGCAGAACATTTCGACTCATTCCCACCACAAAGAAACGCTGCCTGCCTGCACCTGCTAATGACCCTAATCAAACTGCAAACTGATTTTAATCAAGCGCTCCCGTTTGATTGGAATCAGCTAAGCTCCTGACCAAAATCATTTCAGTTTGCCTACGCCGTTATAGCTTTGTTTTCCCCCTAAAACGGCCGGATGACAAAAGTGAAATACGATGACACGCAAAGAGGCAAAGCATGAATTGCTGCTTACATTTTTATTGGCGCTCGAGCACAGGATAGATGCCCCTACACCTCATCCTGCAGGCAATTCCGTTATTGTTTCCCGGGAAAATGAAGACTTAAATAATGCAATGCAAACCCTATATCTGCAAACACGAAACCTATTTGAAATAGGAAATAAAAGCAAGCTCTCTCATCTCCGCAACCGTATTTCTTCCCGTCTCCGCAGCAGAAAATCCCGCAAGGAATTAATTCCTTTATACGGCTAATATCCCCTATTATTCTTTTTTGTAGCTCGGCAATCATCCTTACTATTTAGCGCCTGTTGCGTCGCACTCTTGTACATTCTGTACACTACTCATCCTTTCTTGCCTGAGCCACACAGCACAATAGTTTGAGCTTTCTAACACAACAGCACCGCTACACTGCATATTACCTTTGTCATACAAAATCAAACAACATGGCAAACATTAGAACAGTAGACAAAATTTACATCAATGGCGAATTTGTTACACCCCACGGCACAGAGCTTTTCGATCTTATCAATCCCTCCACCAACCAGCTCATTGGCCGTGTCACCCTCGGCGATGAAGAAGATATCCGGCTTGCTATAACTGCAGCAAAGGCAGCATTTAAAAGCTTCTCAAAAACCACCAAACAGCAACGCATAGAATATCTCCAGCGCATACACGACGCTGTCATAAAGCGCAAAGATGAGTTGATAGATATAATGATTGAGGAATATGGCGGCACTCGTCGTTTTACTACCAATAGTTTTGGCAATCTTACCGGCGGCATCCTTTCCATGATCTCGCTCCTTAAGGATTTCAATTTCACGCGCAAGCTTAGCAAGTCCCAGGTAAGATTAGAACCTATCGGTGTAGTAGGTATTATCACCCCCTGGAATGCAAGCAACAGTTTTATCATCAACAAATTGGCCACTGCCATTGCTGCCGGTTGCACAGCGGTCATTAAGCCCAGCGAGATGAGCGCCTTACAAACACAACTTTTACTGGAATGCCTGCACGAGGCTGGTTTACCCAAAGGCATATTCAATATTGTAAATGGCCTCGGCACTGTGGTAGGTTCAGAGATTACGCGCCATCCTGACATTGCAAAAATTTCATTCACCGGCTCTACCATTGTTGGCAAAACAATAGCGCGCGGTGCTGTGGACACATTAAAACGCGTCACACTGGAGCTGGGTGGTAAATCTCCTAACATTATACTGGACGATGCCGACTTAACCACTGCTATACCTATGGCCATCAGTGCAGCCTTTATAAATAGTGGCCAGGCATGTATTGCCGGCACGCGTCTCCTGGTACCCGAAACCCGCATGAATGAAGTAATGGTCCTCGTTAAAGATGCAGTAGCACAGGTAAAGGCAGGCAATCCGCAGGATGAAGACACTGCCGTAGGCCCTATGGTAAGTAAGAAGCAATACGACCGCGTACAGCAATACATAAGGCTGGGTATAGAAGAAGGGGCAGATTTGCTAATTGGCGGTGAAGGTCACCCCTTAGGCCTGGAGGCGGGTAATTTTGTGAAGCCCACCGTATTTGCCAATGTCACTATGAATATGCGCATTGCCAAAGAAGAAATATTCGGCCCTGTGCTTTCTATCCTTTCTTATAAAACAGAAGAAGAAGCTATTGAGATTGCGAATGATACGGTATATGGATTGCAAGCCTATGTTAGCTCCACTGATATCGAAAGGGCAAACCGGGTTGCTGCACAGATAGATGCTGGACGAGTATTGATAAATGGACTTAATCATGATCCCCTTGCACCATTCGGCGGCTTTAAGCAGTCAGGTATTGGCCGGGAGTATGGCGAATATGGCCTTGAAGAATATCTCGAACCGAAAGCAATTATTGCATAAGTAAATTCACTGTAAGAATTGCAGCACTTACTGTGCTGCAATTCTGCTTACTTTTATCATTCGTATGTCTGCACGAAAGGAAAATAATTTAAGGCCGCATATACTTTATTCCTGCTATTCACGCATCAGCAGGGAAGGAGAACAATTTATACCGGAGCATATATTGGGCTATACAATCGCAGGCAGTACAGAAACTTATCTCGATGGTAAGACTTATGTATTTAAAGAAGGCGACTTTCGTTTCTTCCGGAGAAACCAACTCGCAAAGTATGTTAAACATCCTCCTGACAATGGAGGAGAATACATATCTATTTCTGTTTCTATAGACCAGGACACTTTACGCAGCATTAGCGAAGAATACAACCTGCACATGAGCAAGCCCTACGCAGGTGAAAATATCCTGCATCTCAGGCCCGATAATTTGCTTACCAATTTCATCGATTCGCTAACCCCTTATTTGAATACCACTGGCGAACTTGGCGATGCACTTACAAAGCTAAAAGTAAAAGAAGCGGTAATGATATTATTGCAAACCAACCCTGCTTTAAAAGATTTACTTTTCGATTTCTCCGAGCCAGGAAAAATTGACCTTGAAGCTTTTATGAATAAGAACTATAAGTTCAATGTGGACATTGGCCGTTTTGCATACCTCACCGGCAGAAGTCTGGCCACTTTTAAAAGAGACTTCGAAAAGATATATCATACATCTCCCAGCAAATGGCTGCAACACAAACGACTGGAAGATGCCTATTACCTCATCAAAGAAAAAGGCTGGCGTTCCTCGGATGTTTATATGGAAGTCGGCTTCAAAGATTTTTCTCATTTCTCCTTCGCTTTCAGAAAAGCCTATGGGGTAGCTCCTTCAAAAATAGCCTGATTATTGCCGATACGCTTATCCTAAGCTATCAAGTCGCTCCAGCGCCTTTAAGCCCTCATTCCATCTACCTAAGTTCGACATAGAATTTATATGACCCAGCTTGTTCATCACAATCAAATCACTGCCCCATTTAGCGGCAAAATAGTTCCCGCGTGCTATGTTTATATATGTATCATCATCACTCACTATCATCGCTGATGGGAAAGGCAACTTATACTCGGGCATAGGGATAAAGTCTTCAGTTACTTTAGGAAAATCCACTTGTTCAGTATCGCAAGGCGCTACCAGCAGTGCAGCTTTTATCATCCTCCCGTATCGTTTCGCCCATTCCACTATTGCCACACAACCGAGGCTATGTCCTACCAGGATAATGTCTGTATCACCAGCTACTATTTCATCAATCTTTTCAACCCACTCATCACACACAGGGTGTTCCCAATCCTCCTGTTCAATACGTTTTATATCAAATTCTTTTTCCCACACAGATTGCCAATGTAATGGCCCTGAACTACCTAAGCCCGGCACAGTAAATATTTTTGTCTTAAAGCTCATTTCTTCAACTATAACGTATAATTTGGCTGACGACTTCTATAACTCTCATGATCTTTATAATATTCATAGTCCGATAGATTTTATTCACTAATAACCTTCTACTTCTTTAAATGTTTGCCCTTTATCATTGATCCATTCAATAGGCCCAGCGCTTTGCCTACCTAAAACAATATTTGAAGCAGCGCTAGGACTACTAAAAATAGTATCATCAAGAAACTCATAAAACTCACCTTTATCTAGTAAGACTCCACTATCGATTAGCTTTTTTTGTAGCCTTTTATAAGTATCGGAAATCGATGGGGCAAGTTGTTTATTGGCCTGTGATCCTTTAGCAATAATAAATCCATTGTCTGTTTTATACATGGTAGCATGAACCTGTCCTGACTTGTTCTTATAGATGTTATTTTGTGGGCCATTTTGACGAATAGCCATCTCCTCTCCTTGTTGCCTAATCAATGTAATAGGCTTCAAAAAAGTATATCCCATGACCGGGAATATAAGTTTCATTTGTTCAAAAAAATATTCCATATCAGAAACATCTGCTTCATGTAATGTAGGGAATGATGGTAGTTGTGTATTTTCAAGTTCAGAAGCATTAGCTTCTCTAGCTAATTTTATCAGTGATGCTTCTAAATATTTTATTTGAGTTTTTGTTAGTAATTCATCTTTGCTAATAAAAAATATAAGCTCATCAAAATCTCTATTGGAGTCTTTGAGATGTATTTTTATCCGCTCTCTGATATTTTCAGCTTCCCCTATATATATTCTTTCTGTAAATGATAGTGAGTTAGGTTTAGATTTTAAACAATAGACTCCTGGATTATTAAATTCATCTCTTACCAACATAGTAGATAACTGTGCTCTAGTAGTGTAAAATGCCTTACCTACCCAGTTCCCAATTTCTGCATATCGTGATCCAAATTCTGATCCATCGATCATGTAAACTGTCAGCTTTTTTCCCATAAGAAATTAAAAGTAGGAAACTTGAATTTGATTATGAGGCTTTTTGTCCAGCATGTGGAATTTCATTCCCCTAAGGATGTGCCGATAGGCGACTCTTAGGCGCTTCAACGCACGGTAGCCAAACCCACCTATTTAGCAATCACACTACACATACATCATCACACTTTTTAAATTTTTACTTTTAAATTTTCAATTTGAAAATTGTGGACATCTTTATTTGGAACCCCTTCTTTCATAGCAGTATCTTGCAATAGCAGACTGCCTCAGGCAATCTGTTGCTCTTTGACATACCCTAAACCCTCCACACGACCGGAAATTTTCTGCCCACCGGAAATTTCAACGCATAGTCACTACTGGCGCTCATATTACAATTTCCGCCGGCGGAAAAAACCGGAAATTCCGGAAATTCTTCCATGTCCATAAAATGCGACATTTTGCCCGGCAATGTTACTTTTATGAAATTCATCATAACTAAATATCAGCAATACTTCCAGGCTATCAATCATCTCAAAACCTCCCAAAAGAAAAAATCCGTAAAATGTTACATTCTTTGAAAACAACCCTGGGAATCTCTTAAATCCTATAAATCCCGGTTCATACTAAATATTAACTTTGCAGCCTTATGAGTGATAACAAAGTCCGCGTTCGTTTTGCACCAAGTCCCACAGGTGGTTTGCACCTTGGTGGGGTACGTACTGTTTTATACAATTATCTGTTTGCTCGTCAGCATGGTGGCGAGTTCGTGCTCCGTATAGAAGATACCGACCAGTCTCGCTATGTACCTGGCGCTGAGGAATATATAGTCAACTGTCTGCAGTGGTGTGGCATTGAGCCGGATGAAAGTCCGCAGAAAGGTGGCCCTTACGCCCCTTACCGCCAGAGCGAGCGCAAGCACATGTATTACGAATATGCACAGAAGCTGGTAGACTCCGGCCATGCATATTACGCTTTCGATACAACCGATGACCTGGAGAAAATGCGCACAACCCTGCAGTCTGCTACTAATACCAATCCCCAGTACGACTATTCCACTCGTATGCACATGCGCAACTCATTGGCGCTAAGCAGAGAAGAAGTTGTTGAATTATTGGAAAAAGGCACTCCTTATGTCATTCGCATAAAAATGCCGCAAATAAAGGAATTGAAATTCACCGACATGATACGCGGCGAAATATCATTCGATACGGCACTGGTTGATGATAAAGTATTACTGAAGGCAGATGGTATGCCTACCTATCACCTTGCCGTAGTGGTAGATGATTACCTTATGAAGATAACACATGCCTTCCGCGGTGAAGAATGGCTGCCCAGTGCTCCCGTGCACTTGCTGCTTTGGGAATACCTTGGCTGGAAAGAGCAGATGCCGCAATGGGCACACTTGCCACTCATATTAAAGCCTGATGGCCACGGCAAGCTCAGTAAGCGCGATGGCGACCGTCTCGGCTTCCCGGTATTTGCTATGAATTGGACGGACCCACGTACTAACGAAATGGTACACGGTTTCCGCGAAAGAGGCTTCCTCCCTGAAGCTTTCATAAACATGCTGGCAATGCTGGGCTGGAATGCAGGCACAGAGCAGGAGATATTTTCGCTTGATGAACTGGTGCAGCAATTCTCTATAGAACGTGTCCACAAAGGCGGCGCCAAGTTCGATTTCGAAAAAGCAAAATGGTTCAACCACCAGTATATACAGCGCAAGGACAATGCAGAACTGGTAACACTTGCAAAACCATATATCACAGATAAAGGCATCACTACTACAGATGAATACCTGGCACAGGTAGTAAGTCTTATAAAAGACCGCTGCACCTTGTTACCTGACTTCTGGGAGCAAGGCCATTTCTTCTTCCATACGCCCGACAGTATAGACATAGCAGCCATTAAAGAAAAATGGACAGATAACAAGGCGGAGTTTTTCACCCAATGGGTAGATGCACTTAAAAACCTCAGCGACTGGAATCATGCAACCATTGAGCAAAGCTTTAATGAACAGCTACAGCAAAACGGTCTTAAAAAAGGTGATATCATGTTGCCATTGCGCATTATGCTGGTTGGTGGCAAGTACGGCCCCGGTGTCTTCACCATTGCCGAGATGATAGGCAAAGATGAAACAGTAAAAAGAATAGCATCTGCAATAGATAAATTATAACACAACAGAAGAGAGGGGCCTTAAAGCTTCTCTCTTCTGTTCTATAACACCCTTATCAATGATTAAAACACTTCCCCAAGATTCACGAAAAACCCTCGGGAGCCACCGGCACCAAAACCATAGTCTATGGCCACATTTGTACGGGAAAATTTATTCAGCTTTATTCTCAGCCCGGCGCCATAGCCCGGCGATATCACTTCAAATCTGCCGGAGCCCTCTTCCGAAAATGACTCCGCATTCAGAAAGACAACGCCGCCTATCAACTCGTTGTTGGTAATATTAAAACGGTACTCACTTTCTGCATACAG
>Ga0070665_100008718_pt1 | contig 10262 bp, 12 predicted proteins | sample KBSS13metaG_FD_65862 | JGI IMG/M metagenome (GOLD analysis project Ga0070665, IMG submission 65862) | Switchgrass rhizosphere microbial communities from Kellogg Biological Station, Michigan, USA - KBS S1-3 metaG | ecosystem: Host-associated > Plants > Roots > Rhizosphere > Soil ...
CCCATGTTGGGCGTGTGGCCCTGGATCTCGACCTGCGGCAGCTTGCGGTCGCCGAACTTGACCGGCCGCCGGCGATCGCCTCGCGCGCCGACCTGCGCACACTTCACGCATTCGCGGCGCACGACCTCCATGTCGGTGAGCGTGATGTCGCGCCGGCGGCGGGCCAACAGCCATTCCTCGCGGCTCGTGATGATCCCGTATTTCGTGAAGATGACGATGTCGGGATTCAGCCCGATGACCTTGTCTTTGACGTAACTGTTGAGCCCCGAGATGACGGACACGACGCCCACGACGGTCGCCACGCCGATGATGACGCCCAGCAGCGTCAGGAACGCGCGAAGCTTGTGGCGCGTCAGCGCCCCCGCCGAGACTCGGAAGAGCTCGGAGGTCGTCACGCCTTCTTCTCGCCGCCCTTCTTGTCGCCTTCCTTCTCGATGATGACCCTGTCGCCGTCCTTGACCTGGCGGAGCACCTTGAACGGTCCGGTGACGATGTCCTGACCGGGCTTCGGGCCCTCGGTCAGCTCGATCATCAGCTCGCCGGCGATACCGGTCTTCACCTTGCTGAACGCGAGCTTGCCGTCCTTGATCGTGTAGACGCCTTCCTCGGTCTCGGCGCGACCGACGGCCGGCGCCTTGTCCTTCTTCTCGACGTCGCGGACGACGAGCGCCTGGATCGGGATCGCCGTGGTGCCGTCGCGCCGGGCGGTGACGATGTCCGCAGTGACCGAGAAGCCCGGGCGGATCGTGTCGGGCGGATTGTCGAGCCGAATCTTGACCTTGAAGTTGATCGCCTCGGAGTTGGCGACCAGGGTCAGAAGGTCCGGGTCGGTCTTCGGAATGGGCGAGGAGCCAACCTCCGCGACTGTTCCCTCGAACTTGCGATTCGGGTAGGCGTCGATCGACAGAACCGCCTTCTGCCCGACCTTGACGCCGGGCACGGAGGTCTCGTCGACCATCATCACGGCCTCCACCGAGCCCATGTCGGAGATCGTCATGAGCTGCGTGCCGGCGTTGTTCATCGTGCCGATGACCGTGACCTCGCCCTCCTTGATCGGCAGCGAGGTGACGGTTCCCTCAATCGGCGCCGTGACCGTCGTCTTGGACAGAGAGTCGCGGCTGGCCGCCAGATCCGCCATGGTCGAGTTCATCCGCGACTCGGTAGCGGCGAGGGTCGCCTCCGCCGTGTCGAGGTTGGACTTCGCCTTCTGCAGGTCCGCCTCGGCGAGGATGTTGCCCTTGTGCTGTTGGCTGGCCCGCTCGTAGTCGAGCTTGGCCTGGGCCGCCGTGGACTTGGCGGCTTCGAGGTCGTGGCGCATGGCTTCGAGGCTCGCCTCCCGCCCCTGCGCCTGCGCCGCGAGCTGCGCCCGGTCGATCTGGAGGAGGAGCTGGCCCTTCTTGACGTGGTCGCCCTCTTTGACGGCCAGGTTGACGATCTGGCCCATCACCAGGGCCGACATGTCGACCTTGCGCTGGGCCTGGACCTTGCCGTTGGCCGTGACCTTGGAGACGAGGTCGATCTTCTCGACTTTGGCCGTCGTGACCCGCGGAACGTCCTTATCCTTGTTCCGGATGGCTGCAGTCAGGGCGCCGATGACGACGACCGCCACCACCGACCCGACTATGATCTTCGTCTTCTTCGACATGGCCTCCAACCCTCCGGTCCAAGGCTGTTTTCCTGGGTATTCCTTTCTACGGAGCGGCCCCCGGAAAGTTCAATTCTCCGGAGGCCATTGAAAAGACTGGGGCTTTTCGCTAGCCTTCCGCCCCCTGCGCCCATAGCTCAATTGGATAGAGCGTCTGACTACGGATCAGGAGGTTGGGGGTTCGACTCCCTCTGGGCGCACCATCAAATTCGAATGCCATTCAGCCCCGACGACCGCCACTTCATGGCCGAGGCGCTGGCGTTCGCCCGGATCGCCTTTGCCGAGCAGGAGGTGCCGATCGGGGCGGTCGTGGTCCGGGACGGAAAGATGATCGGTCGCGGGCGGAACCGCCGGGAGCGCCTGGCCGACCCGACGCACCACGCCGAGATCGAGGCTCTCCGCGAGGCCGCGCGCGAGGCCGGCCGCTGGCGTCTCGAAGACTGCACCCTCTACGCCACGGTCGAGCCCTGTCCGATGTGCGCGGGCGCCGCGGTCAACGCGCGCATCCGCCGGATCGTCTACGGCTGCGCCGATCCGAAGGCCGGCTACTGCGGCACTCTGGGCAACATCCCGCAGGACCCCCGTCTCAACCACCGGGCCGAAGTCGAGGGCGGCCTGCTCGCGGAGGAGTCGGCCGGGCTGTTGAAGCTGTTCTTCCGGGCGAAGCGAGGCGAGAGATGACCGGCGAGACCGTCGCGATCTGCTGCTGCGTCCCGGTTTAGAGTTTCGGCATGTGCCGCAACATCCGCACCCTCGCAAATTTCGCTCCCCCGGCGACGACCGACGAGATCCGCGCCTCCTCGCTGCAGTTCGTGCGCAAGATCAGCGGCGCGAACAAGCCCTCGAAAGCGAACGAAGCGTTGTTTCGGGCCGCCGTGGACGACGTGACCGCCGTCGCCGAGAAGCTGATCCGAGAATGGGTCACGACCGCGCCGCCGAAGGATCGGGACGTCGAAATTCGCAAGCACATCGAACGATCGCGGATCCGTTTCGGAAAGGAACCGAAGCGGACCCCGATCGAGCCGCTGCGCTAGAGAGTCGACAGAGGCGACGGAGCGAGCGAGCCGTTCAGGCCTTTTCCAGGTTGCGTTTGAAAGCGGCCGCTCCCTGTTCGATCAGTGGCGCAATGTTGTCGCGGATGCCGGCCGGAAGAAAGTCCGTGGTCCAGACGAAGCGGCAGTTCCCTGGTCCAGCCTCGACCACTCGCATCGACGCGTGGTGAAAAGTCATGCCGGGTCCGTCGACCGCGGCGTACGCGACGCGGCGCTGTGCGTCGTCCACGTCGAGGACCTGCTCGCGCAGGACCATCCCGTTTGCGAATCGCACCGTGCGGACGTCGCCCTCGAGTCGGCACTCTGTGAGAACGGGAGCGAAGAGCCGATGGGCTTCGCCGACGTTGCGCAGAGCTTTCCAGGCCGCATCCGGCTCGACCTCTACGGCGATCTCTTTGTGGATCGACGCCATGAGTCGAGAGTCAGCTGCGAGGCGTGAACAAGCGCAGCAGCTTGTCCTTGAGGCCGCCGCCGGAAGCGGAGGGCGAATTGGCCGACGCCTTCGGGGCGCCCGAGGAGGGACGATTCGACGGCGGCGCCTTCCTCGATCCCGTATTCGTGAAGGTGCCCCTCGAGAACGTGGCTGGCCCCCGCGTGCCGGTTTCGGTCTGGCGGCCATTCCCCGACGCGTCCGCCCTCGATGGTGGCGGCAGAGGCTCGAGAGGTTCCTTGCACAAGGCACAGGTCGCCGGACGTGGTTGCCCGATGACCGCGACGATCTTTCCGCCGCAGGCGCTGCAGATGATCTGCACGTAGCGCGTGCTATCCATGAACCCCACCTCGACTCGAACCGGGCCCGCCGGGAACGGCGGCCCGCCCACCAGGGAAAGCGTAATTCAAATCCCCTGCGGACCAAAAGGGGAGACGCCAAATCCGGACTGTGGGTGGGATTCAATGGCGGAGAGGGTGGGATTTAGGTCGGTTGAACCCACGACGATTGGCTGAGACCCACCCTGACAAGTCAGCCCGATTCCGCTAGGATTCGCCGTTCCACCCGCGCGGAGAGGTGCTGGAGTGGTTGATCAGGCCGGTCTCGAAAACCGGTAGGCCCGAAAGGGTCTCGTGGGTTCAAATCCCACCCTCTCCGCCATTACTTCTGCCGTTGTGGGTTCACCCGACCACCAGAGGCGAGCCGAACGGGACCGCATGGTACGCATCGAATTGAGCCACAGCTTTCATGTCTCTGTCGCCGAAGCATTTGCGTACATCACGGACGTGAAGAATTGGCCTGAGTATTGGCCCGATTTCATTCGCATCGCGAGTCCTCCGGTCCAGGGATGGAGCCGCCCTGGCGACAAGGTCACGGTCGAGATCAGGCTGCTCCACCGCACACGCGCGCTGAACATGGAGCTGGAAGAGTTCCAGAAGGACGCGCGAGTCCGTTATGTCAGCCGGCAACGGGGATTACCCGGCGTTCGCCACGAGCGCCGTTTCGACGCCGCCCCCGAGGGCTGCGCATACCGCATGGTCGTCGAATACGAGCCCCGACCGGGGCTGACCGGGCTCTTCGACAGGCTGTTCGTCAAACGATCCATAGAACGCGCGATGCGGAGGGCCGTGCAGAATCTCGAGAGAATCTTTCAGAAGCGAAAAGGAAGCTGAACGCCGGCGGCCACGGCGGTCCGACGAGATGGAGCCCTACCAGTCTCGAAACGGGGGCTTTGTGCCGTCGCGCCAGAACTCGTCGCCGATGGCCTCGGACGAGGTGACCACCCATCGATCCTCGAGCTTCTTCCACGTGTCGCGGGTGACCCAGAGGCTGTAGACCCTGGGCTTGCCGTCCGCGCGTTCGAATTCGAGCTTCTCCAGGATGGTGGCCACCCAGCCGTCTGACGCAGGCGCCGGCTCGACGGTGAGGACGCTCGCGTCGAATCGCGCGAGCTTCGCGCCGGGCGGATTGGCCGAGATCATGCTCAGGAATTCGCTGCGCGAGATCTTCTTGTCCGGCATCTGCACGTAGAAGTCCGGAGCCAGCGTCCGCTCGAAGGCGGCGGTGTCGAGAGCCACGCGCGCCCTCCCCCACTCCCGGTTTCCGTCCGCGATGATCTTGCGGGCCTCCGCGAGAGTGAGCTTCGGGGCAGGCTGCCCGACTGCAGTTCCGGCACCGGCCGAGAGCAGGATCGTGAATCCGAGGCAGACGAGTTTCATGAACAGCCCTCCATCATTGGAAAGTTTGCCTTCGCTTCACCGTTGGTGTCCGACCGGCGCGGGAGGAGAATCGGCGCGCGTGACACCAAAGGCTCCGGTGGAGCACAGTCCGAACGGGGGATCGTCGCGGGCGAGGCTCGACGAAGCCGAGCTCCGAGGATGGATGGTGGAATACCAGGCGGGCCGGCTCGAAGCCTTCGATCGCGTCTACGCCGCGATCGCTGAGCCCCTGCGCCGATACCTGACCTCCCTGGCGCGGGACTCCGTGGAAGCCCAGGACCTTCTCCAGGAGGCCTTTCTCCAGATTCATCGTTCTCGTCATACGTACGATTCGGAGCAGCCTCTGTTGCCCTGGGTGTTCGCGATCAGCCGGCACGTCTACCTGATGAACCTCCGCGCGGCGCGGAGGCGGCCCCTCCGCGGCGCGGAGGCCGTCGAGGAGGCGGATGTGCCGGTGCCTCCCGAAGTCGAAGGCCTCGCGGACCGGCTCGCGGTGCGCGCCGCGATCGGACGCGTCGGCGCCGAGAAACGAGAGGCGATGCTCCTCCATCACGTCTGGGGCTTCAGCTTCCGGGAAGTCGGCGCCATCCAGGGCGTCACGGAAAGCGCCGCGAAGCTTCGTTCGAGCCGCGGCATGGGGGAACTGCGAGAGATCCTGGACGAGCGCGGCCGCGAGGGCGAGCGATGAGCGAGAACACGGCGCCGCCGCAGTTGAGAGATCGGATCGCCGCGGACCTCGCTCCGGTCGCGCCGCTCCGGAAGCCCTGGGTGCGCGCGGCGGCGACGCTGCCGCTCGCCGTCCTGCTGCTCTTTGCGGCTTCGACCGTCTACAGCCTCCGCGGCGACGCTGGGCGGCTGGGTTGGACGCTCACCTGGGGACTCTCGATCGTCGAGCTCGCCCTGGGGATGCTGTTGATCGGATTCTCGCTGCGTGAAGCGATCCCCGGACGCGTCTGGTCGCCGCCCGCGCTCCTGGCCTCCCTCGGCGCCTCGCTCGGGGCCGTCGTTTTCATCACCCTGGTCACCTGGCGCGTGAGCCCGACCCGCATCGTCAACGAGTCCGTGGCCTACGTGACGAGGGTCTGCTTCGTCGACCCGCTCCTCGCGGCAGTTCCGGTCATTCTTCTTGCGGGATTCCTGGTCGCGCGCGCGTACCCGCTGCGGCCCGGGATCGCGGGAGCGCTCTACGGCGCGGGCGCCGGCCTGCTGTCGGACGCGGGCTGGCGGCTCTTCTGCCACTACTCCGACCCGGCGCACGTGCTGACCGCGCATCTGGGAGCGATCCTCGCGGCGACGCTTCTGGGGGCTCTGACGGGCCGGCTCCTGCGGCGCGGCTGACGATTGCCTACTGCACGTCGACGGCGATGAACCACGCGCCGTCGGCGCGGCGTTGCCACATGCGGACGTACGAGCCGGTTTTCGGCTTGTCCGCACCGCCGGTCTTGAAAGATCCGTAGGTGTATCCGAAGTCGCCGGCCTCGGCGGCCTCGGCCTTCGTCGTGGACGCCGAGAACTTGCCGGGCTGCGCGCGGAGCCACTCGACGATTCTGGCTCGGCCGACGATCGGGAGGATGTCGTCGCGGTGGAGCCGCGACGAATCGAGAAGAGCCGGACCATACCCGTCGGCCAACGAGCTCGCGGCGGCACGCTCGTTCACCGCCCGGTCCGCGGCTTCGAGGCTGGCGGTCGCGGCCTGCCGGCCGCCGCCCTTCGTGTAGCGGTCGGGCATCGCGAATCGCTGGAAGCCCGGCGCAAACGGGGCGGCGGACGGTGTCGCGACGCCGATGTCGATGATCACGCGCCACTCTCCCGAGGCCTGCTTCCGCCAGGTCGACAGGTAGACCTGATGGTTCGGGCCCGGCTTCGGCGCGCTCGGAACCAGGAGCTCGGAGGGACCGGTCAGCCAGCCCAGATCGCCGCTCGCCGCCACGTCCCCGAGCCGGGGTTCCCAGGTCAGTTGTCGTGCCGCGAAGGGCTCGGAGGGGCGCTTCGAAAGACCTTCCTTCGCGCGGACGGGCTCCGGGACGAAGAAGAGCGCCTCGTCCGCGAAGAACTGGAGGAAGGAGTCCCGCAGGCCGACCTTGCGGCAGGCGGCCGCGAAGTCGCGCTCGGTCTGGACCATTTTTTCGAGCGCGGGCGGGATCGACGAGTCAGCGCTCGCGACGAGAACTGACCCGAACAGCACCAGCGCCGGAACGACACGAGTGCGAAGGCGAATGCGACGCATCATGGCCACCTCCCATCTGGAGTTGGCCGGGCCGGTCGGTTTGGTATCCGCCGGCGAACATGCAGCACGCAGCACGCATCGCGCATCGCGCACCACGAACCGCGCCGATGCGGGAGGCCTCAGAGGGCGCGCGAAAGAACGAACAGGCTCGACGCCGGGTCGACGGTGAGGACCGTCCAGCCATGCCGCCGGTACCAGTCGCCCTGCGAGGTGTAGACGAAGAGAACCGGGGAAAACCGGCGCGCCCGCTCGACGCCTTCGCGCACCAGGGCGGCGCCGATTCCCCGGCCGCGTTCGGGCTCCGGAACGAACAGCACGTCCACGAAGAGCGACGGCGCCTCTCCGGGCGAACGGACGAAACGCTGGAATCCGAGCACTCCGACGGGAGAGCCTTTCTCCTCGGCCACGAGCGTCGCCGGGCAGTCACCGGGATCGTCCAGACGCGCCCGGGTCTGGTCCTCCGTGAGGCCCGAATGATCGTGCCAGTGCTCCCAGATCCAGCGAGCGACGATGTCCCGGTAGGCCGGGCGTTCCACGAGCGGCAGAATCGTGTGCTTCTCGACGTTCACCATGAGAATCCTCAACCTCGACGGCCGGCCGAACTATGCCCGCGATTTCTCCTCGAGGTACCTGGCCACTTCGGTCTGACCATTGTATTCGGCCCATCCCAGGGGGGTCGCCTGGTGGTTCGGATCCCGGAGGTTCGGGTCCGCTCCGAGCTCGATGAGAAGGCGCACCATCGGCAGGTTCCCCATCCACGCGGCATTATGGAGAGGCGTCGCCGCGAGGCTGACTCCCACGCCGTCGTGCCGCGTGATGCCGGAAATCTCGAAGCCGAGCTCGGCCATCAACCGCACCCCGTCGAGCTGCCCCGCTTCGACCGCGCGCTGGAGAAGCTGCATGCGGCCGTGAAGCCCGAGCGCGCCCGGCAGGCCCGGGTGTTTCTTCAAGAGAGACAGCGCCTCCGCGCGCCGTCCCGAAACCACGGCCGCGGCGAACGCATCGCCCGGATCGAGATCGACCTCCGGTGCGCCGTGGGCGCGGAGATAGGCCGCGACCTCGGAGTTACCGGCGAGAACCGCGGCCTCGCAGGGCGTGCGGCCGTCCCGCAGGCCGGGCAGATGGACGTCGGCGCCTTTCTCCACGAGCAGCCGGACGCGCTCGGCGAAGTCCCTGCGCGCGGCGGACCAGAGCTCCTCGACGAGTAGCCGCGCGGGGCTCGCGAGGCGATCGCCGAATCGCCGGTACCAGGGACCGCCCTTGTCGGTCCCGAGCCCGTACTCGAAGAGCAGTCGAAGGTGACCATCGTCTTCGCGGAAGTGCCGGTTGTAGAGCGTCTGGCCGTCGTTCGGATCCGCGCCGGACTCGAGGAGCAGGCGCGCGAGCTCGTCGCGGCGGGGATGCGCCGGCTGGCTGGCTCCGCCTTCACCTTCGCCGAAGGCGCCCGTGAGCGCCGTAAAGGGCGGCAGATTTCCCTGCCAGAGAAATCCCGCGTTCGGATCGGCTCCTCGCTCGAGCAGGAGACGCGCGACTTCGAGTGTGGATGTGGATATGGATTTGGATCGTGGCGCAGTTTCTCCGAGACGCGAGTAGCACGCATAGAGAAGGGGCTCCCAGCCAAGCGGGCCGCCTCGGGAACGCGCGAGCTCCGGCTGCCGGTCCAGCATCGCGCGCGCCGCTGCGACGTCGCCGGCCGCGGCTGCCGCGAAGATGCTCGAGGCGGCGATCCCGGGCTCGGCCTCGAGCATCGCCGCCGCCTTCGGCAGGTCCGATCGCTGCCAGCGCCCGTAGTCGAGACACGCCAGGCGGATGAACGTATCGCCCGCGGAGCCCGGCGCTCTCTCGACGTCGGCCGTGGGGTCGAAGCGGAACGGCTCGATGGCCTCGACGTGGCGCTTGAGCTTCGGCCAGCTCGAAAATCCGTAAGACCGCGCGAGCACCAGCTGCGCGCCACTCAAGGCGAGCCCCTGGGCGGCGGGCTCCCCTTTCGGATGGAATTCGCGAATTCGCGCCAGGGCCTCGGGGCGGCGCGCCCGCACTTCCTCGAGCAGACCCTTCGCGCGATGACGGAGATTCTCCAGAGACGGGTTTTCGGGAAGCGGCGAGACCGGCACGGCGACCTCCTCCCCGGACGCTTCGCGGCGCCGGGATGCAAGCCCGCGGTCCGCAGTCGGGCGAGGAAGACGTCGTTATCGAATGCCGGAAACTCGGGTGGGCTTGGCCCTTTCCGCGGACCGGGGGCGCCCCGCGCGCTCGGCGGGATGCTACACCGAAACCCCCTCCCAAGAAATCCGTAATAATCCGCGAACCCGATGGACACCGCGATCGAGCTTTCCCACGTTCGGAAGGCCTTCGGCCGTTTCACCGCGGTCGACGATCTCTCGCTCAGCGTTCCGCGCGGGGCGATGTTCGGCCTGCTCGGCCCGAACGGCGCCGGCAAGACGACGACGATCCGGATGATCATGAACATCACGGCCCCGGACTCCGGCGGCATCCGGATCCTCGGCCATCCGATGGATCGCCAGACGCAGAACCGCATCGGATATCTCCCCGAGGAGCGCGGGCTCTACCGGAAGATGAAAGTGATCGATCACCTCTACTTCCTGGCGGCGATCAAGGAGGTCGGCCGCGAGACGGCGAAGGAGCGGATCGCGGGCTGGCTCGACAAGATGGACCTGCGCCCCTGGGTGAACAAGAAGATCGACGAGCTCTCGAAAGGAATGCAGCAGAAAGTCCAGTTCATCTCCACGATCGTCCACGACCCCGAAATCCTCATCCTCGACGAGCCGTTCTCCGGACTGGACCCTCTCAACGTCGCGATCATGCGCGACTACTTCCTCGAGTTCCGCCAGCGGGGCAAGACGATCGTCTTCTGCACGCACGTCCTCGAGCAGGCCGAGAAGCTCTGCGACGAGATCTGCCTGATGGCGAAATCGAAGAAGATCCTCGAAGGCAGCCTGCGCGAGCTGAAGCGCCGCAACTCCTCCGGGCTGCTGCGGATCGCCGTCAACGCCTCGCTCGCGGACGTGGCGGCCCTGCCCGGCGTGGACTCGGCGAAGGCCACGAACGGAGGCTTCATCGTCGGCCTGGCGCCGGGCGTGCGCCAGAAAGATTTCGTGCGGAACGCGATGGACGCGTTCACCGTCGAGTCGTTCTCGCAGAAGGAGCCGGATCTCGAAGAGATCTACAT
>Ga0070665_100008720_pt1 | contig 10262 bp, 9 predicted proteins | sample KBSS13metaG_FD_65862 | JGI IMG/M metagenome (GOLD analysis project Ga0070665, IMG submission 65862) | Switchgrass rhizosphere microbial communities from Kellogg Biological Station, Michigan, USA - KBS S1-3 metaG | ecosystem: Host-associated > Plants > Roots > Rhizosphere > Soil ...
AATCGTTAAAGGACGCGCTGACATGGATTAACGAATTAATCCACGGGTTGAACGGGTGAAGAAATCGTAGAAAGGTTGCACTTCGCTGTGCTGCTGTGCGATGGCTTCGATCTCCGGTTTCACTTCCTCCAGCGTTCTGCCGCTGCGATAGAGCAACTTATAGGCGTTGCGGATAGCGTGCAACGACTCTTTGCTGAAGCCGCGACGCTTGAGACCTTCGATATTGATCCCGAACGGCGTAGCGTGGTTGCCCTGCGCAATAACGTAAGGCGGCACATCCTGCGCCACGCCCGAACAGCCGCCAACCATCACGTGAGCACCGATGATGCACCACTGATGTACCGCTGTCATGCCGCCAATAATGGCGAAATCATCGACCGTCACGTGACCACCCAGGGTGGCGTTGTTGGCGAAGATACAGCGGTTGCCAATCACGCAGTCATGCGCGATGTGAGCATTAACCATCAGCAGATTATCGCTGCCCACTGTGGTGACCTGGCCACCCTGCGTGGTGCCGCGATGAATCGTCACGCTTTCACGGATGCGGTTACGATCACCGATCTCAACCCGTGTTGGCTCACCGGCATATTTCAGATCCTGATTCACTTCGCCAATTGAGGCGAACTGATAAATCTGATTATCTTTACCGATGCGCGTGTGGCCGTTCACCACAACATGTGACTTCAGTACCGTTCCTTCACCGATCTCAACATTCGCACCAATAAAGCAAAACGGGCCAATGTGAACGCGGGCGCCAATAATAGCGCCCTCTTCGATGACAGAACTGGGATGGATAGTGGCTGTTGGATCAATCACGAATTATGCCTCCCGGCTGCGGGCACACATCATGGTCGCTTCACAAACGATTTTACCGTCGACAGTCGCCACGCCTTTAAAGCGGGTCAGACCACGGCGGGTTTTCTCGAAAGTGACTTCCATGATCATTTGGTCGCCAGGTACCACAGGGCGCTTGAAACGGGCACTGTCGATACCGGCAAAGTAGTAGAGTTCGCCTGGCTCCAGTTTACCTACGCTTTTAAACGCCAGAATACCGGTAGCCTGCGCCATCGCTTCCAGGATCAGAACGCCAGGAAAAATCGGTTTACCAGGGAAGTGCCCCTGGAAAAACGGTTCATTAACAGAAACGTTCTTCACTGCACGCAGGTATTTGTGCTCTTCAAATTCCAGCACGCGGTCTACCAGCAGAAACGGATAGCGGTGCGGCAGCAGCTCTAAAATCTCTTCAATTTTCAGAGTATGAGTTTCAGTAGTCAAAATACTCTTCCTGTCCTAAAAATCTGATGACATCAATAACACGGCCTGCACAGATCAAAATGATCTTCCGCAGGCCGCAAATAGGTTCTGTGGCGCCGGGCTTCCCTGCTTAACATTTTTATTATGAAAGCCGGTCAGTTTTGGGATGGCGGTTAGTCGTCTTTGCCGACCTTGCGCTCGATGGCTTTTAAGCGTTTGCTCATGTCATCGATGTTCATCACCAGCGCTGCAGTTTTGCGCCAGGTTTTGTTGGGTTGCAGCGGAATGCCTGATGAATAGACACCAGGCTCTGTGATAGGACGCATGACCATACCCATACCGGTCACCGTTACTTTGTCACAGATTTCCATATGGCCGTTAATGACGCTGGCACCGCCAATCATACAGTAACGCCCAATTTTCAAACTACCCGCCATGATCACACCGCCTGCAACCGCAGTATTGTCGCCAATAACTACGTTGTGAGCGATCTGGCACTGGTTGTCTATGATAACACCATTGCCGATCAGAGTGTTATCCAGCGCACCGCGATCGATAGTGGTGCAGGCACCTATTTCTACGCGATCGCCGATTATCACCGCGCCTAACTGCGGGATTTTCACCCAGTTACCACGATCGTTGGCATAGCCGAAACCATCAGAACCGATGACGGTACCTGACTGAATCAGGCAATCCTGACCGATTTCAATTTCGTGATAAACAGAGACGTTGGCCCAGAGACGGGTACCGCTGCCGATACGGGTTTTTTTGCCAACAAAACATCCTGCACCAATGACCACGTTATCGCCCAGCTCAACATCCGCTTCGATCACCGCATTGGCGCCAATGGCGACGTTGCTGCCGAGTCGGGCTGAGGGATCGATCACTGCACTGGGGGCAATATTTTGCGCTGGCTGTGGCGTGGTATCGAGTATTTGTGCCATACGCGCATAGGTCAGGTAGGGATCTTTCACCACCAGCGCTGCGGTATTGCACCACTCCAGATCCGCTTCCGTCAGCACCACGGCTGAGGCCTTAATCAGGGCGAGTTGCTCGCGGTAACGGCTGTTTGCAAGAAAAGTGATTTGGCCAGTTGTGGCGGATTGCATAGAAGCAATGCCGGAGATGACGATATCGCCATCTCCGTGCAATTCTGCATCCAACTGCTGGGCTAAATCAGCCAGTCGAATAGATGACATGAATTATTTAACCTGTTTCAGCACGTCAGCAGTGATGTCTTTTGCGTTTGACGCATAAGCCACCGCGTTAGCGTCGATCACGACGTCGTAACCATCGCTGTCAGCGACTTTCTTCACGGCATCCTGAATACGGCTCAGCAGCTTGTTACGCTCTTCCATCTGACGACGGCGATTATCCTGCTCAAAAGACTGGGCTTTTGTAGAGAAAGCTTCACGCTGAGACATGACATCTTTTTCCATACGGCTGCGTTCGCTCGCCTTCATGGTAGAACCGTCACGCTGCAGACGCTGCATTTTGGTTTGCAGATCGCGCTCCTGGCTCTGCAACTCAGTTGCACGGCCTTTGAACTCGTTTTCCAGCTGTTTAGCAACAGTCGCACGTTGCGGTAACTGTTGGAAAATGCTGGACACGTTTACCACTGCAATTTTGTCGGCAGCCTGAACACCAGCGGAAACCGCTAAAGCAAGACCCAGACCTGCGGCACACAACAACTTTTTCACTATAAACTCCTTACCATCAACGTTTGTGTCAGCGACACAGTGTTTGCCCCGGAACAGCAACAGGTGCTGTCCGGCAGCAATACTTCAGCTATGCATCCATGCTCAGAACATTACCAGGTTTTACCAATGTTAAACTGGAACTGCTCTGACTTGTCTCCATCGACTTTCTTCATCGGCTGGGCGTAAGAGAACACCAGCGGGCCGAGCGGTGACATCCACTGCAGCGCAACACCGCTGGATACACGGATATTGTTTGGATCGCTGTAGTCAGGAATGCCCGCCGCACGCGTTTCTGCGGTATTTTCCCAATGGGTATCCCACGCTGTACCGGCATCGACAAACACCGAGGTACGAACCGAGTTAGCATACTTCTCGCTCAGGAACGGCGTTGGCGTAATCAGCTCAAGGCTGGCAATCGCCATGGCGTTACCGCCCACCGCATCGTCAGACTTACAGACGCCATTTGGATCGGCGATTCGGCAGTTCGACGAGTTGTTATTTAAGTAGGCTGCTTTCGGTCCAATGGTGTTGGACTGGAAGCCGCGCACGGTGCTTGAACCACCGGCGTAGAAGTTCTCGTAGAACGGCATCTCTTTGCCGTCGAGACCATCGCCATAACCTACGCGACCACGGCCTAACAGCACCCAGGTACGATCCTGGTTAATCGGCACATACTGCTGAGTATCCAGCGTGGCCTTATAGAAGCTGTTATCCGAGCCCGGAATCGTCACCTTACCGTTCAGGTTGGTACGGTTACCGGACGTCGGGAAGAAGCCGCGGTCCAGGGTGTTATAAGTCCAGCCGTAGTTAAAGGTGAAGTCATCTGCTGAGAAATCACCTTCATCATTGAGCTGCTGCGGCTTGCCGACCGAGTCAAGATAACGCCACATCGCCACCTGAGGCTGCATGTTTGACAGGTCATTGTGGACATAGCCCAGACCGACACGCAGGGTGTTGTTTTCGTTAACCGGGAAGCCAAGCGTGCCATCCAGACCATAACTTTTGTTGGTATAGTCAGAAAGGTCCGCGTTATCTGCTTTAAAGTCGTTGTAGAACAGACGACCACCCAGACTGACACCATCAACGGTGAAGTAAGGGTCAGTCAGCGAGAATTCAGCATAGGTCTGGTAATCGTTCTTGGTCCCGCTGATGCCCACGGTATTACCGGTGCCCAGCCAGTTATCCTGCGTGACGCCGACCTGGAAGCTCACACCACTTTCGGTGCCGTAGCCGACGCCGAAGTTAAAGGTACCGGTGTTACGCTCTTTAACCTTGTAGACCACGTCAACCTGGTCTGGCGAACCTGGCACACGCTGAGTATCCACATCAACGGTTTCAAAGTAACCGGTACGGTTCAGGCGCTCTTTACCCTGTTCAACCAGATCGCTGCCCAGCCACGCGCCTTCCATCTGACGCATTTCGCGACGTAACACGGAGTCTTTCGACGTGTCATTGCCTTCGAAACGGACGTTACGGACATAATAACGGTTACCCGCATCCACATTAATATGCAGTTTTACGGTTTTGTCGGCGTCGTTGATTTCTGGCTGTGTTGCCACGCGCGGATAAGCATAGCCGTAGCGGCCCAGCAGTTTCTTGATGTCATCTTCCATTTTCGTGACTTTGGCGCCGTTATAAAGCTCGCCCGCCGGAATCTTGGTCAGATGTTCAATTTCTGCTGAATGGCCCGCCATGCTGCCATTGACGATCACGCCTGCGATTTTGTACTGGTCACCTTCGGTGATGTTCACCGTGATGTAGATACCTTTTTTATCAGGCGTCAGGCTGACCTGCGTCGAATCGATGTTAAAGCGTGCGTAGCCACGATCCAGATAGAAGCTGCGCAGGGTCTCGAGGTCACCCGCCAGTTTCTGCTTCTGATATTTACGATCGCCGACCACGTTCCACCATGGCACTTCATCGCGCAGCTGGAAGCGGGAAATCAGCTCATCGGAGCTAAAGGCTTTATTACCGACGATGTTGATCTGCTGAATTTTTGCAGAGACACCTTCAGTAAAGACCAGCTTCAGATCCACACGGTTACGCGGCAGTGGCGTGACCACGGCTTTCACGTTGGCGGTATATTTACCTACGCTGTAGTAGAAATCCTCAAGTCCCTTCTCGATAGAGGAGATGGTGGTACGGTCCAGCGCTTCGCCGACACGGACACCTGAGGCTTCCAGATTTTGTTTGAGCTGATCCTCTTTCACCGCTTTGTTACCGGTGAAGGTAATGCTGGCAATGGTAGGACGTTCTTTGACCTGGACAATCAGCGTTGTACCGTCTCGCAGGACCTGAACATCCTCAAAGTTGCCAGTAGCGAACAGCGAGCGAATGGTATTTCTGACATCATCGTCATTCACCGTATCGCCAACCCGTACTGGCATGCTCAGCAGAGCCGCGCCGACGGCGACTCGCTGCAGCCCTTCGAAATGAATATCCTTCACTACGAAATCGTCTGCACCGTAAACGGTGGCGCTGCTAAACAGCAGCGACGCTATGAGCAACTTTTTCATCGCCATCGTTGTTATGCGTTTTCCTAACACATCCCTCGAATGTTCGCGTTCCAGCGGTTACAAACGTGAGAAATCATTGAAAAGTGCAAGCCCCATTAACAGCACCAGTAAAATTGAACCGATGCGATAACTAAAGTCCTGAACTCGCTCGGACACCGGTCCACCCTTGATCTTTTCGATCGCCAGGAAGAGCAAGTGCCCACCATCTAAAACCGGCAGAGGGAACAGGTTGATGATGCCCAGGTTGACGCTAATCAACGCCAGGAACATCAGGTAGTAAATCAACCCATACTCTGCTGACAACCCTGCACCCTGCGCAATCGAAATTGGCCCGCTCAGGTTGTTCAGCTTCACATCACCGGTTATTAACTTGCCCAGCATGGAGACGGTGAGCTTCATCAGTTGCCAGGTTTTTACACTAGCCTCACCGATAGCCGCAAACGCGCCATACTGTCTTACCGTCTTGTACTCTTCTGGCAGAGGAACAATGCGCGGAATGACACCCGCAAATCCCGCTTTACTGCCAGATTTCGCTTCTGGCGTCATCGTCAGCGCAATAGACTCACCGCCGCGATCCACCTCAAGCGCCATGCTTTTGCCGGGGTTATCCCGGACCTGCGTGACAAAAGTCTGCCACTGCGATAATGGCTGACCATCGACTTTAACGATCCTGTCGCCTGCTTGCAAACCGGCTTCACTGGCTGGCGAGTTCGCCTGCACTTCTGCCAGCGTGGTCTCAATCTGCGGACCGCGTGGCTGAATCCCTAACGCGACGACCGGATCCTGCTTATCAGGCTCAAACTGCCAGTTACGCAAATCCAGCTGTTTCTGCTGGGTTGCGTCCTCGCCAAATCGAGCCACTGTTAAGGTGGTGCTGCTGTCGCCGATTTTACCCACCAGCGCCATACGCACAGCATCCCAGTCAGGCGTTTCGATACCGTCAACAGCCTTAAGTTCCATGCCGGGCGTAATTTGAGCTTCCGCAGCCACCGAACCGTTTAAAATTTCACCGATTACCGGGCGCACGCCGGGCACGCCGTGAATAAACACAACCCAGTAGGCAAAGATGGCAAAGATGAAATTAGCGACAGGACCTGCCGCAATGATTGAGGCGCGTTGCCAGACGGCTTTGTTGTTAAAAGCCTGATGACGAAATTCGGCTGGCACGCTTTCAACACGCTCGTCGAGCATTTTAACGTAGCCGCCAAGGGGAATCAGCGCGATGACAAATTCGGTGCCGTGGCGATCACGGCGCTGCCAGAGCGACTTACCAAAACCAATGGAAAAGCGCTCAACTTTGACGCCACAGCGACGAGCGACCCAGAAATGGCCAAACTCATGAACGGTAATTAATACGCCCAGCGCAACGATAAAGGCGACGAAACTCCAGAGTATGCTCAACATCTTTGCCTGTCCTTAAAGGGTGCGAAACACCAGCAGCAATAAACAGGCAAACACCGGCACCGCCGCAGTCAGACTATCAATACGATCAAGAATGCCACCGTGACCAGGAATCAGATTACCACTGTCTTTGATGCCCGCTTCACGTTTAAACATGCTCTCAGTGAGGTCGCCCAGCACAGAGGCCAGCGTCGCGATAATCGCGCAAATCACCAGCGTACCGGTGGAAACCGTCAGTGGCGCCAGCGTCGCAAATAGCACTGCAATCAGCGCCGAGGTGACCAGACCGCCCAGGAAGCCTTCCCAGGTTTTGCCTGGTGAGACCTTTGGCGCCAGCTTGTGCTTGCCGAACATCTTGCCAAACATATAGGCACCTGAATCCGCTCCCCACACCAGCAGCAACACAAACAGCAGCCACCAGGCACCGGCGAAGTGGTCGGTGTCATAGTGATACTGGCGCAGCGCCACCATGCCCCAGAAAAAAGGGACCAGCGTTAACACGCCAAACAGTAAGCGAAGGGGACGCGAATGGCGCCAGAAGGCCGCAGAAGCGGGATAGGAGAGCACCAGCAGCAGTGCAACGACCCACCACACCAGCGACGCCCAAAGCGATGTCGCGATCTGTGGCAGATGCACCGTGTGTTGATAAGGTGGCAGCGTAAACTGCATCAGCGCCAGCAGCAGACCACAAAGTACAGCCAGCCAGACGCGCTGTTGCCGTGATGCCATCCCTGCAAACTGACCCCATTCCCAGGCTGCCAGCATGCAGATAACGATGGTTGTCAGGGCGAAGCCAACAGGCGGTAACCAGAACAGTGCAGCTATTACCAGCGGAATTAATATCAACGCGGTAATCAGACGAGACTTCAGCAAAGGTTACCCCCAGATTGCTCAGGCGCCGCCTGGTGCAGCGCCGCCAAAACGACGCTCCCGCAGAGAGAATGCATTCAGTGCACCTTCAAAAACGTGTTCATCGAAATCCGGCCAGAGCACATCGGTAAAATAGAATTCAGCATAGGCAATCTGCCACAGCAGGAAGTTGCTAATCCGATGCTCTCCCCCGGTCCTTATCACTAAATCCACTGGCGCCAGCTCCTGCATACAGAGCTGCGACGTCAGGCTCTCTTCGGTAATCTGGTCAGGTCGCAGTAATCCTTCCTGAACCTGTTCAGCCAGTTTTTTCACGCCTTCGATAATATCCCAACGGCCGCCATAGTTGGCAGCAATGTTGAGCGTCAGGCCACTATTATTTGCGGTCAGCGTCTCAGAACGGCGAATACGTTCCTGAATACGCGGGCTGAAACGGCTGGTATCGCCAATGACGCGTAAGCGAACATTGTGTTTGTGCAGGCTCTTCACTTCACTATCAAGCGCCCAGACAAAGAGTTCCATTAACGCGGTGACTTCCTGCGGCGGACGACTCCAGTTTTCACTGCTGAAGGCGTAAAGCGTCAGGGCTTCAAGATTGTTACTGACCGCAAAGCTGACGGCACGGCGTACCGATTTAACGCCAGCTTTGTGGCCTGAAATGCGCAATTTTCCCTGATTTTTGGCCCAGCGGCCATTGCCATCCATGATGATAGCGACGTGGCGCGGACCGTTTCCCTGCTGGTCATCAGTGTTGTTGTGATTGTTAGACGACATAACGCTTAACCAATTCCTTTCATCAGAAATGCTGTGGTTTCTGAATACATTGCGCCCGATTCAAATCCCGACACACTCTCAGTGCCGGGCCACACCGAATTCGGTGACAGACCGTGAAACGCGAGCCAGCGACTATATCATTTTCACCTGAAGCGAACAAATGGCCTCATAACGATCGGCATCACGACGTGAAACGCGGCAACATTTCTGTCGCCAGCGCGCGCGCAGTGCGATCGATTTCAAGGACAGCGTCCACCGAATCCGGCTCCGGACACATTTGTGCCGCCATCACCTCACTATTAAGCGCGGCAATGTCGGTGAAGCGGATCTGGTGATTCAGGAAAGCCGCGACGGCAACCTCGTTGGCTGCATTCAGCGTGGTGGTCGCCGCCTGCCCTGCATCACAGGCATCAATGGCCAGTTTCAGACAGGGGTAGCGACTAAAATCAGGTTCTGCAAAGGAGAGCGCCGACATGCGGGTAAAATCCAGCGGCGTCACGCCTGCATTGATGCGCGAAGGCCAGGCCATGCTGTGGGCAATCGGCGTACGCATATCAGGAGAACCTAATTGAGCCAGCACGCTGCCATCGCAGTATCGCACCATGGAGTGAATCACCGACTGTGGGTGGAGTATCACTTCCATCTGCGCTGCGCTGGCATTAAACAACCAACGGGCTTCAATGTACTCAAGACCTTTATTCATCATGGTGGCCGAATCGACAGAGATTTTTCTCCCCATCGACCAGTTCGGATGTGCACAGGCCTGATCTGGCGACATGGCGCTGAGATCCGCTAAATCTGTGTCACGAAAAGGACCACCCGATCCCGTAAGGATAATCGACTCAATGCCATTATCCCGCAGGTCAGCGTAACCTAACTGATGCTGGATGGTAGCCGGTAAACTCTGAAAAATGGCGTTATGCTCGCTGTCGACCGGTAGTAACTGTGCGTTATGATGACGCACGGCCTCCATAAACAAACGGCCGCAGGTGACAAGCGATTCTTTGTTGGCCAGCAGCACCGTTTTTCCGGCGCGAATGGCCGCCAGCGTCGGCAGCAAACCCGATGCGCCAACGATCGCCGCCATCACCTGATCCACCTCATCCAGCGCGGCCAGCTCACAGGCTGCCTGAACGCCGGAGAGCACTTCAGTATTGACCCTGATTGCTCTCAGTCGCTCACGCAACGCAGCGGCGGATGCCTCGTCTGCCATGCAGGCGTAGCGCGGTGTAAAGGCCGCACACTGCTCGGCCATCAGCGCCACGTTATGGCCGGCAACCAGCGCCGTAATCTGATAAAGCGCCGGGTTGGCGCGCACCACCGCCAGCGTACTGGTGCCGATAGAGCCGGTGGATCCCAGCAGAGTTAATCGCTTCATGAAGCTATCCGTGTGAAGTCAGCGTGCCCACAGGCACAATGTAAAACGCCGCCAGATGTCGCATTCATACGAATACCTCTCTGTACGGCGTTTTGTCCGGCAGTGATGGGATTAGAAATCCATCAGCTCCGTCTCTTTTTCTGACAGTGCAGCATCAACTTTCTTGATGTACGCATCGGTCATTTTTTGCACTTCATCCTGCGCACGACGTTCGTCGTCTTCGCTGATCTCTTTATCTTTCAGCAGCGCTTTGATTTTATCGTTGGCATCGCGACGGACGTTACGTACCGACACACGGCCCTGCTCGGCTTCGCCGCGCACGATTTTAATCAGATCTTTACGACGCTCTTCTGTCAGCGCAGGCAGCGG
>Ga0070665_100008721_pt1 | contig 10261 bp, 9 predicted proteins | sample KBSS13metaG_FD_65862 | JGI IMG/M metagenome (GOLD analysis project Ga0070665, IMG submission 65862) | Switchgrass rhizosphere microbial communities from Kellogg Biological Station, Michigan, USA - KBS S1-3 metaG | ecosystem: Host-associated > Plants > Roots > Rhizosphere > Soil ...
CGAATGGTATCCGGCCGAGGATTATCACCAGGATTATTGGGCGAACGAGGGCCAGCGCAATCCGTATTGCATGGCCGTGATCCCTCCGAAGCTTCAAAAGCTACGCAAGAGCTTTCAGGCCCGGACGAAGAGCGCGGCTACAGTCTAAGCCGCGGCGCGGCTGAGGCGGTCGTTGATCGCGAGGCCAAGGCCAGTGCTCGGAATTGGCGCGACCGCGATGCGGCGTTTGTGTGACGCCTCGGCGCGGTGAAGTGCGTCGAATAGGCGCGCGGCGGCTTCGACGAGGTTGCCGGACGGGCTTAGATTGTCGTCGCCTGACACGCTTCGAAATCCGATGAGGTATTCGTCAGTCCCCGCTTCGGTCGCGCTGAGGCGGAGCGGCTTCGACGGCGCATAATGGCTGGCGAGCTGGCCGGGCGCCTCGATCCTGTCGCTTGATGAAAGCTCGGCGCCGACCTCGATCGGGCCATGTCGCAATAGCCGCAGCGGCCCGCCCGTGGCAGCGACGATCGTGGATTCGAGACCACGTTCGGTTGCACCGGCGTCGACGATCAGGGGAATACGGCCGCCGAGGCTCTTCAGCACGTGGCTTGTGCGCGTCGGGCTGATCGAGCCGCTGGTGTTGGCGGATGGGGCGGCGAGGGGGCGTTCGACGGCTCTGAGCAGGGCCTGCATCGCCGGATGTGCGGGAACACGAAGGCCGATCGTTGACAGTCCTGCGGTGACGATTGACGCGACGCCCGATCCCTCCCGAAGTGGAACGACCAGCGTGAGTGGCCCTGGCCAATATTGCTCCGCGAGCTCGCGTGCCTGGTCATCGAAGACACCAATCTGCTCCGCTCCCTTCAGGTCGGGGACGTGCACGATCAATGGGTTGAAGCTTGGCCTACCCTTGGCCGCATAGATGCGTGCAACTGCGCTGGCGTTGGTCGCGTCGGCGGCGAGGCCGTAGACCGTCTCCGTCGCCACCGCGACTGGCTCTCCGGCGAGGATCAGCCGTGCTGCCTCGGCGACCGTGTCGTTATCGAAGGGGAGGACCCGCGTCTCCATCTGACGCGGCTAGAAGAAAAAGGCGCTTGCCGGAATACTAAGCGCGCTCGAGGAGTTCCGCCGCGTCGATGCCGAGGCGCTTCATCCGGGCGCGGATCTCCGGCCACTCCTCCTTAAGGAAGCGGCTGCGCTCCGATTCGCCGAGACGGGCGCGTGCCCCGGGAGCGACGAACATGCCGACGCCGCGCTTCACCACGATGAGCCCTTCATCCTGGAAACCCTGATAGGCCTTGGCCACCGTCAGTGGGTTCGCCTGCTCTTCCGCGGCAAGCGCGCGGACCGACGGGAGCGGGTCGCCGTCGCTATATTTTCCGGCGAGGATGGCATCGGCGATCGTCTCGCGAAGGCGGACGTAAACGGGCTTTTCGTGCTGGGTGCGAAGCGTCATGCTGTAATAATACAGCGTTGCAGAAAAAACTCAACCGGAAAAAGCTTAAACTTCAGGTGGCTGCCAGTGACGCATCAGCGCTTGCACGTCCGGCCGCTGCCGCTCCTCAAGCGAGCTCGAGGGATGCCCGATAAAGATGAAGCCAGCGATGCGCTCGCCAGGCTGGCAGAAAGCATCGCGGACTGTCTCGGAATAAGTCCGCCAGCCCGTCACCCAGCCCGCGACATAGCCGAGTGCGTGGGCCGCCATGAGCAGGTTCATTGCCGAAGCGCCGCATGACAACTCCTGCTCCCAGACAGGAATCTTGTGGTCCTGAACAGGCGCGGCGAGGAGCACGATGAGCCTACCCGGATAATGGGCGAAATTTGTTTCCTTCTCGCGGTGCGCAGCGGTCGCGTCGGGATTGTCATTGGCCAGCGCGCTCAACAGCAATCTTGCTAGGGCGTCGCGCTGGTCGTCACCGACGACGACATAGCGCCAGGGTGTCAGCATCCCATGATCCGGCGTGCGAGCGGCGATCGTCAGGATCCGCTCCAGCTCCTCGTCAGACGGGCCGGGGCCGACGAGGTCACGGGGCTTTCCCGAGCGGCGCGTCTCGAGCAGCGACAGGATCGACGAACGGTCATTGAGCATCGACAGGGCGGATAGCGTCGCGCGGCTCACGCAACAATCGGCTTCACAAGCGAAATTTGGTCGCTACGAGTCCCAGCGCGCTGGCTGCGCATGGGGAGAGTGAAGTTATGGTCGATACACCGGCCGTCGAAGAACCTTATTCGCCGGCTTCAGGCCGCACCAATCCTGCAGAAAAGAAGAGTTGGTTCGGCCATCCGCGTGAGCTTGCGCGGCTGTTTACCACGGAAATGTGGGAGCGGTTCGGCTATTACGGCATGCGGGCGCTACTGACGCTCTATCTCACCAAACACTTCCTTTTCTCGGACCAGCAGGCAACGGGCCTCTATGGCGGGTACACCGCGCTGGTTTACCTCACGCCGCTCGTTGGAGGCCTTCTGGCCGACCAATTCCTCGGTTCGAAGCGCGCAGTGAAATTTGGCGCGATCATCATGGCGCTCGGCTATTTCACGCTCGCTTTTGGCGGGTCGCCGGCGAAGCCTTTCGCGACCATTGATGGGCAACGATATGAGGTGGTTGTCGACCATTTCGTCGACCGGCCAACGAGCGATCCTCAGGAAGCTCGCTATCTGATGGCTGACGGCAAGAAGTTGCTGATCAAAGGCAATGAGGACGGCTCGATCTCGCTTCTCGACAACGGCGTCGAAGCGAAGCACCTGCCGAAGGGCGCCATGGAGCCTGGCGGTCAGCGCGATCCAATGACGCTTGCGATCATGCTCGTTGCGCTGTCCCTAATCTCGGTCGGCAACGGCTTCTTCAAGCCGAATATCTCGACCATTGTCGGTACTCTGTATGAGCAAGGCGATCGCAGGCGTGATGCCGGCTTCACCATTTTCTACATGGGCATCAACCTCGGCTCGATTCTTGGCCAGCTGTTCTGCCCGCTTCTTGCCGATTGGTTTGGATGGTGGGCCGGTCTCAGCCTCGCCGGCGTCGGCATGTTGATCAGCTACGCGTTGATTCAATTTGACGGTGGACGGCTCGACGGGTTCGGCGAGCGCCCTGAAAAAGCTCCCAACCGGGACATCGCGATCTACATCGGAGCGCTGGTCGCGGTCCCGGTCTTCGTCTTCCTTTTCAACAACCTGATGAACGCGACCGAGGCTGAAGCCGGCTCAGGCTTCCTCGGCTATCTGATGACGCTGCCCCTAATGGGTAAGCTGTTATTTGGCACTTTCCTCGTCAGCGTTCCGGGCATCCTGATCTGGTCGTTCGCCAAGGGCACTCGTCAGGAAGCGCAGATGATGACAGCGGCGATGGTGCTGATCGTCTTCAACGTGTTTTTCTGGACGTTGTTCGAGCAGGCCGGATCGTCGCTGACGCTATTCGCGGACCGCAACACGAACCGCGATGTGTTCGGGCTATTCACGATGTCTGCTCCGCAGACTCAAAACTTCAACCCGATCTCCATCGTCATCTTCGCGCCGTTGATGAGTATCCTTTGGACAAGCCTTGCCAAACGTGGCCTCGAACCATCTATCCCGGTCAAGTTCTCGATTGCGCTGGTTGGCGTAGGTCTGGGCTTCTTGTTCCTGGTGTTCGGATCGACCTTCGCTGGACCCGGCAGCAACTTCCAGGTTGGCCTGTGGTGGCTTGCGGGACTCTACCTGATCCACTCCTTGGCGGAGCTTTGCATCTCGCCGGTCGGTCTCAGCATGATCACCAAGCTTTCGATCGCGCGCATCGTGGGCATGATGATGGGTGTGTGGTTCCTGTCTATCTCCGTCGCGCAATATGTCGCGGGCGTTGTCGCCCAGTTCGCTAGCGTCGAGACGGTCGGCGGTCAGGTGACCAACCTGAAGGTTAGCCTCGACACCTACACGCACACCTTCACGACGATCGCCTACATCGCGATCGGCGCGGGTCTCGTACTGTTCCTCCTTTCCTGGCCGCTTCAGAAGTGGATGCACGGAGTAAAATGACAAAAAATCTGGGGGCAATCGCTGCCGCGGCGCTAACGCTTGGCGGGTGTGCGGCGCTGGAAGAAAAACCGAAACCGGCACCGGCCATTCGCATCAACGAGGATCCATTCCCGTCGACCTACCAGCGGTATCCGGGCGCGCTGACGGTACTCCGTCACGCCACCGTGCTCGACGGCGAAGGACATCAGATTAACAACGGCACCGTCGTCTTCGGCGATGGCCAGATCCAGGCGGTTGGTGGGCCCGAGATTGCGTCGCCCGCAGGCGCGATCGAGATCGACGGCACCGGCAAGTTCGTCACTCCGGGGATCATCGATGTTCACAGCCATCTTGGCGATTATCCCTCACCGGGCGTGTCGTCTCTATCGGACGGCAATGAAGCGACCTCGCCAGTTCGTCCGGAGGTCTGGGCCGAACACAGCGTCTGGCCGCAGGATCCCGGATTCAGTCGAGCACTCGTCAATGGCGGTGTGACCACGCTGCAGGTTCTACCTGGCTCAGCGAACTTGTTCGGCGGACGCTCGGTCGTTCTGAAAAACGTGCCTGGCCGGACAGCTCAGGACATGAAGTTCCCGGGCGCGCCTTATGGCCTGAAGATGGCGTGCGGCGAGAACCCGAAGCGGGTCTATGGCTCGAAGGGCCAGATGCCGCAGACGCGAATGGGCAATATCGCTCTGGCGCGTGCGACCTGGATCAAGGCCGTCGCCTACAAGCGCAAATGGGACAAATATTACAAAAATGGCGGCGACATGCCGGAGCGCGACTTGGCAATGGATACGCTAAAGGGCGTGCTCGAGGGCAAAATTCTCGTGCAGAACCACTGCTACCGTGCTGACGAAATGGCCAACATGATCGATATGTCGAAGGAATTCGGCTATCGCATCACCGCCTTCCATCACGCCGTCGAGGCCTACAAGATCGCCGATATCCTTGCCGCGAACGACATTTGTGCGGTGATGTGGGCCGACTGGTACGGCTTCAAGATGGAAGCCTATGACGCGATCAAGGAAAACATTCCGCTGGTCCACAATGCAGGCGCCTGCGCGATCGTCCACTCCGACGACGCGAATTACATCCAGCGGCTGAACCAGGAAGCGTCGAAGGCGCTCGCCGACGGCATCCGCGCCGGCATTCCCAACCTGAACGAGGCCGTCGCGTGGGAATGGCTGAGCCGCAATCCGGCCAAAGCTTTGGGGATTCTCGACAGGACCGGGACGTTGGCCCAGGGCAAGATGGCCGACGTTGTGCTGTGGAACGGCGATCCCTTCAGCGATTACACGAGACCCGAGCGGGTGTGGATCGATGGTGCCGAAATGTACGACGCCAACGACCCCAAGAAACGGCCGGTAAGTGACTTTGAGCTTGGCCAGCCCGGCGAAGGAGACACGAAATGATCCGCCGCGCAGTTGCGACGCTGATGCTCGCCGCCGCGGTGCCGGCAGGAGCGCAGACTTATGCGATCGTCAATGGAACGGTCGCGCTCGGCGATGGGTCGGAGCCGATCCCGAACGGGACGGTCGTCATCCGTGACGGCCGGATCGTTGCTGCTGGCGGAATGCGGATGAAGCTTCCGGCTGGGACTCAGGTGATCGACGCCAACGGCAAGTGGGTTACTCCCGGCATTGTCGCTGGATTCTCCCGCTTGGGGTTGGCTGAAGTCGACCTCACTGCACATCAGGAAGACGGCGGCGGTCGTGACGATACGTCAGGCGCAGCTGATGACACCAGCCAGGACGGTCCCTTCAACGCAGCTATCGACGTCGTCCCGGCGCTCAATCCCCTGGATACGACGATCGCGGTCAATCGCGCCGACGGTGTGACCCGCGCTCTCGTGGCGCCGTCAGTCGGGAAGAACATCTTTGCCGGACAGGGCGCGGTGATCGACACCGGCGCTGACATGGAGCCGGTGACGGCGGCGCGGAAGTTCCAGTTCGTTGAGTTGGGCGAGACAGGCGCGGACAAGGCTGGGGGATCGCGTGCCTCGGCGCACATCATGTTCCGCAACGCTCTTCGCGAGGCAGCGGAGTTGCGTCGCTATGCGCCTTCAATCGGCGCAACGCGTGGAACCGCGCCGGACGAGCGTGAGCGATCCGTCGTTCGCAACCCGAACGAATCGCGCATCTATGGCGCGGATGCCCGCCGCAGCGACGATGTGCTGCTGACCCGGTTCGATGCGGCCGCGCTCGTACCCGTGCTACAGGGACGGCAGTATTTGCTCGTCCACGTCGAACGCGCCAGCGACATCCTCCAGGTAATCGAGCTTAAGCGCGAGTTTCCTTCGCTAAAGATCGTCCTGGTGGGGGCCAGCGAAGGGTGGATGGTGGCCGGCAAGATCGCGCAAGCGGGCTTCCCGGTGATAGCCTCGGCAGTGAATGACCTGCCGTCGTCGTTCGAACAGATCGCGGCGACTCAGTCGAACGTCGGCCGGATGCGAGCGGCCGGCGTCAATGTCTCGATCGGAATGATCGACGATGGCGACACCCGTAATCTCTTTATGGAACGCCAGTATGCGGCGAACCTCGTCGCACTCCAGAAGATTCCGGGCGCCGCGGGCGTGAGTTGGGGCGAGGCGCTGGCGATGATCACCTCGAAGCCGGCTCAGGCCATCGGCATGGGCGGCGAGATCGGGAGCCTGGCGCCGGGCCGGCGCGCCGACGTAGTGATCTGGTCCGGCGACCCGCTCGAAGGGGCGAGCGCCGCAGAGCAGGTCTTCATCGACGGCGTTCGGCAGCCGCTGCAGACGCACCAAACGCGGCTTCTCGACCGCTATCGCTACCTGCCGCGGCGAGAGCTCCCGGAGGCCTATCGCCACTGACGCTCGCACTCGCCGTTCGCTCGGGTTAAAGCGCGACTGATGACACGCAAATTCTTCGGCACGGACGGCATTCGCGGCACGACGAATATCGAGCCGATGACGGCCGAGACGGCGCTCCGCGTCGGCCAGGCAGCCGGGGCGCATTTCCTGCGCGGCGACCATCGGCACCGCGTCGTCATCGGCAAGGATACGCGCCTCAGCGGGTACATGATGGAATCGGCAATGGTTGCCGGGTTCACCAGCGTCGGCATGGACATTGTTTTGCTCGGGCCGATGCCGACGCCCGCAGTCGCGATGCTGACGCGTTCGATGCGCGCCGACCTCGGTGTGATGATCAGCGCCTCGCACAATCCTTTTGCTGACAATGGCATCAAGCTGTTCGGCCCTGACGGTTACAAGCTCAGCGACAAGGCCGAGGCGGCGATTGAGAAGCGGCTCGAGCAGCCCCCAAAACTCGCCAAGTCGGACATGATCGGCCGTGCCCGGCGCATTGACGATGCCCGCGGCCGGTACATTCAGTTCGCCAAGGACACATTCCCGGAGCAACTCCGGCTCGATGGCCTCAAGGTCGTCGTCGATTGTGCCAACGGCGCGGCCTACCATGTTGCTCCGGAAGCCCTGTGGGAGCTCGGCGCAGAAGTCATTCCGCTTGGCGTCTCGCCCAACGGCCTCAACATCAACGACGGCTGCGGTTCCACCCATCCGCAGACGCTGCAGGAAACGGTAGTCGCGAGCGGAGCCGATATCGGGCTCGCGCTCGATGGAGATGCCGACCGGCTGATCGTCGCCGATGAGAAGGGCCGTCTGGTCGACGGCGACCAGCTGATGGCGTTGATCGGCCTGGGCCTTCACAGGCGTGGTGAGCTGAAGGGCGGCGCGGTCGTCGCGACCGTAATGTCGAATCTGGGACTCGAGCGGAAGTTTGCGGACGAGGGGCTGAAGCTTCATCGGACTGCGGTTGGTGATCGCTATGTGCTCGAGGGCATGCGTGAGCTTGGCTGTAATGTCGGAGGCGAACAGTCGGGACACATCATACTGTCCGACCATGCGACGACGGGCGACGGATTGGTGGCTGGGCTGCAGGTCCTCGCCGCGCTCATCGAAGCGAAGAAGCCGGCCAGCGAAACCCTGCGTCAGTTCGAACCGCTGCCGCAGCTGCTCAAGAATGTGCGATTCAACGGAGGTGCTGAGCCGCTCGAGGCGGACAGCGTCAGGAAGCGCATCGCCGCTGCGGAGGCCGAGCTTGAAGGAAAGGGCCGCCTTCTCATCCGCAAATCGGGCACGGAGCCGCTGATCCGGGTGATGGCCGAGGGCGATGATCCAAAGCTTGTGGAACGCGTCGTCGACGACATTTGCGAGGCGGTTCAGTCCGCGGCGTGAACCCTTTGTTCGTATTTGTCCGCCAAACGACTTTGTTGTGCACATGGAAAACTTCGCCCCAGGGAGCGGGACGAAGGCCGGTCCAATGACGGCCACGGCTCGGGTTCTGATCATCGCCGGCTCGGATTCGGGCGGGGGCGCGGGGATTCAGGCCGACATCAAGACCGTGACGATGCTCGGCGGCCATGCGATGACCGCGGTCACCGCCATCACCGCCCAGAATACCCTTGGAGTCACCGCCGTCCATGCTGTGCCCGCGGAGATGATCCTCGCGCAGATCGACGCGGTCGTCGCGGACATTGGCGTCGATGCGGTCAAGGTGGGAATGATCGGCAGCGCGTTTGCCGCGAAGCAGGTCGCTGTACGGCTGCAGGAGCTGAAGTCCGCGGATCCCGACCTGCCGATCGTGTTCGACCCGGTGATGGTCGCGACCAGCGGCGCGTCGCTGGCCGATGATGCGACGGTGGCGGCGTTCGGGCGCCTGATGGACGTGGCAACGCTGGCGACGCCAAACCTGCCCGAATTGAAGCGCCTGACCAGCGAGGAAGACCCGGTCGCGGCTGCCCTTCACCTTGTTGGAGCGCATGGCTGCGCGGTGCTGATCAAGGGCGGGCACGAGGAGGGCGACGCGCTCGCCGACGCCCTGATTGAAGAAGACAATATGACGAGCTGGCAGGGCCAGCGGATCGACACCGAGGAAACGCACGGGACGGGCTGCACGCTCGCCAGTGCGATCACGACATTGTTGGCGCAGGGCGCGACGCTCGCCGATGCAGTGGCGCGGGCACGCGAGTTTGTGCGCGTCGCTTTGTTCGAAGCGCCGGGGCTGGGGCAGGGGAGTGGTCCGATCGGCCAGCAGAATGTTCGCCTCGACGTTGGCGCGCAGCTCCGCCTCAACCAGGTGACCGTGACCGGCACGAATTACGAGCGCTCGGTCGGCTTCTATAAGAAGCTCGGGCTGAAGCAGATCGTCGACAATCCGCCCGACTATGCGCGGTTCGAGAGCGGTGGCGGCGTGACGCTGTCGGTCCAGATCGATCCGGAAGAGAAGATCATCGCGACCACGGCCATCTATCTCGAATGCGACGACCTCGACGAGCGCGTCGAACAGCTTGCGCGCAGCGGCCTTCCGTTCGAGCATGGGCCGCGCAACCAGCCGTGGATGTGGCGCGAGGCGCGGCTGCGCGACCCCGACGGCAACATCATCTTCCTCTACAAGGCGGGCGAAGCACGGCGCTTCCCGCCGTGGCGGATGAGCGAGGACTGACCTCGTGCTCCTGCGAAGGCAGGAGCCCAGCCTTTTCTGTTGATTGTTCAAGGAAGTAGTCTGGACCCCTGCCTTCGCAGGGGTACATGAAGCGACTCGATGCCGCGGCGCTGTTCCTTCAAGCTCGAGCTCGATTTTCCGCAGCCGCTCGCTGGCGTGGACGAGGCCGGGTGTGCGCCGCTCGCGGGGCCGGTCGTAGCGGGGGCCTGCATTCTCAATCGCGAAAGCTTCCCGCGTGGGATCGACGATTCGAAGAATTTGCCGCTCGCCAAGCGCGAGTCGATCTACGCACGGCTAACGAAATGCTCGGCCTGGGGCGTCGGCGTCGCGACGGTCGAGGAGATCGACAGCATCAATATCTATTGGGCGCGGATGCTGGCGATGACCCGCGCGGTCGAAGCGCTCGGGCTCGATCCGGCCTGGGTGCTGGTCGACGGCAATGCGACGCCGCGCTGGCAGCGGCCGTCCAAGGCGATCGTCGACGGCGACGCCAAGTGCCGCTCGATCGCAGCCGCCTCGATCATCGCCAAGGTGACCCGGGACCGGATGATGGAAGATTATGCGCGGACGTACCCCGGCTATGGCTGGGAGCGTAACCGCGGCTATCCGACGCCCGATCACCGCCGAGCGATCAACGACCTCGGCCTGACCCCACTCCACCGCCGGAGCTTCGGGCTGGTGCGCGAAATCGAGGCCCGGAAGGCTCAACCGGAGTTTCAGCTGGTCGAAATCGTCGAGGCGAGTCCTTCGAGTCACACCACCATCGCTTGAGTCTGACCGACCGACGCAGACTCAACATCTTGTGGTCG